>ERZ1106963.2085-NODE-2085-length-21127-cov-7.830581_pt1 | contig 21127 bp, 16 predicted proteins | sample MGYA00403681_ERZ1106963 | MGnify/ENA primary metagenome ERZ1106963 (study PRJEB35170, sample SAMEA104062407) | human gut metagenome | biome: human gut; feature: human-associated habitat; material: faeces | place: Denmark | collected 2012-05-03 ...
CGCCGTGATGCGCGACCGGGTGCCCTACCGGGAGTAGCCCCGACGGTTGACAAAAGTATAGGAACACCCAATGACTAGGTGAATAGCAAAAGCCCCGCAGTCGGAGCGGACTGCGGGGCTCATGAAGAGAGGCTAGTTTGTGGGCGCTTTGCCTGGCGCCCACGAGAGATGCAGCAGAGTAGAGACTACTCGTGGATGCGGGTACCGGAGAGGCCGGCCATGGTCTCGGCGGCCTTGTCCAGAGCGCCGATGATGCAGGTGCGGCCCTTGCGGGAACGGGCGAACTTGATGGCAGCGCGGACCTTGGGCTCCATGGAACCCTTGCCGAACTGACCCTCATCGGCCAGACGCTCGGCCTCGTCGGCGGTGAGCTCCTCGAGCTCCTCCTGGTTGGGCTTGCCAAAGTTGATGGCGACATGCTCAACGGCGGTCAACAGGAACAGAACGTCGGCATCGCAGTCCTCGGCCAGCAGCTCGCCGCCCAGGTCCTTGTCGATGACAGCGGGAACGCCCTTGTAGCAGCCCTTGTTCTCGTAGTCGCGGACGACGGGGATGCCGCCGCCACCGCAGGCGATGACGATGAACTCGTTGTCGAGCAGGTTGAGGATGGAGTCAGCCTCGACGATCTTCTTGGGATCGGGGGAAGCGACGACGCGACGCCAGCCGCGGCCGGAATCCTCGACGAAGACCTTGGAGGGATCCTCGGCCATGAACTCCTTGGCCTGCTCCTCGGTATAGAAGGGGCCGATCGGCTTAGTCGGGTTCTTGAACGCGGGATCATCCGGGTCGCACTCGATCTGGGTGACGACGGTGGCGGCGTGCCAACGCTTATAGCGCTTGTGCATCTCGCGGCCGATGCCCTGCTGCAGGTGATAACCAATGTAGCCCTGGGACATGGCGCCGCACTCGGGCAGCGGCATCTCGGGGGTGCCGATGGCGTCGTGGGCAGCGGCGAAGGCGTTCTGGATCATGCCGACCTGCGGGCCGTTGCCGTGGGTGATGATGATCTCGTTACCCTGCTCGATCAGGCCGAGAAGAGCGTGAGCGGTGTTGCTCACGGCCTCGATCTGCTCAACGGGGTTGTTGCCGAGGGCGTTGCCGCCAAGGGCGACGACAATACGATCGGGCTTGCCAAGAGGCTTAGACATTGCTGGAATCCTTTCTGTAAAAGGCCTACAACCCATTAATAACCCGTGTCCGTGCGATACACGAGTTTATTAAGGTTTATATTCCTGTTATCCCTTATTTTATTCATTTTGAAAACAGTTGAACGGTGAACGGTCATTTTTACCCGCTCAGCGTAAAGAAGCCCAGCTTAGGCATATCTACGCCATTTACGTGCGACTTTATTTTAATAGAGCAGGGATTCGACCAGATTATGCAAACTATATCTCTGCTAAACACAAAACAGACAGCGCAAAATCTTACTCGCACTATACGAGATTCTATGCACTTATTGGACGAGTATGCAGCCCTGCAATAACATGGCGTTTTTCATCCAACTTAAGGAATAGACGAGTGCCTTTGCCGCGCGTCGGCCGGCAGCCGGCGAGCCGTCTCGTCGATTGCCGCTTCCAGAAAATCAAAAACTGATATTGCGCGCGCAATTGCGGCATGGTACTTTAGCGAAGAACAGCGCGGGCTGGGGCGACAGAGATCTGTCGTGAAGTTTGGGTTCGGCGACCCCGCCGCTGTCTTCTCCTTATCCGCCAGCGAGCCCCTTGAGCGACGGATTGAGGAGGTCCTTACTATGACAAAAATGCTCAAGATCACGCTGAATGGCGAGACGTTTCTCGCCGACATGCTCTGGGACAAGGCTCCCGAGGCATGCAAGCTGTTCGAATCGTCCTGTCCGGTCGAGTCACGTATCTTTTCGGCCAAGATCTGCGATGCCGAGGCAACCTATCCTGTATCGGGCCCCATCGCCAACTATGAGCACATCGAGAACCCCGTCTTTCACGAGCCGGCGGGTGCCGTGAGCTGGTACGGCGGATGGTCGTCAATCTGCATCTTCTTTGACGTGTGCGAGCCCTTTGGCACCTGCAACATGTTCGCCCGCATCTGCGAAGCCGACCGCGAGCGCTTTGCCGACGCCTGCCGCAATGTCTGGGACAACCAGGGCATGTACATCAAAAACGAAATTGTCGAGATCGAAGCGGAGGCCTAAAGATGATGGATATCAACACCCTGCTCGCACTCGACCTTGCCGAGTACACCACTGCACTTGAGGCCCTCGCCGACCAAATGATGCTCGAGGAACCGCGCGATATCGACTACATGCGCCGCCGCAAGCTCGACACAGGCCGCGAATTCGCCGTCTGGAACTTCACCGTCGGCTACTGTATGAACGCCGCCGACGCCCTCTCCCTCCTGCGAGCCCAGGCCAACGAAAACGCCAACGACGGCACCGCCGACCTCGAAACGATCAACAACAGCGCCGCGCGCCTGTGCGACTGGTTCTCGGGCGCCTTCGACGTCACTGGCAAAATGGATGACACCACGGCAATCCTCGCCCACAGCCGCGACCTCTACGCCCAGGTTGAGACTCACGAACAGTTCGCGGCCCTCACCCGCGCCACCGAGCGCTATCTGGTCCAGCTCCAATTTTGGGTCGACCGCCAGATTCCCTGGCCGGCTATTAGCGACCTCGTCCACGGCTACCGCCTACGCACAGAGAGCGGCGAGACAAGGTAACCAAGCAAGCAGCACCGACAACACCCCACCATCGGAATCCAAAGTAAGTATCAGAGGGCTGGAGACGCACCCAACAGCGTCCCCAGCCCCTTCGCAAAGTAGAGCACTGTTTCAGTGGCCTTGAGGCCTATTCGAACCTTTGCTATCTCCTAATTTTTGTATATTTACGACTTTATTATCTGCCAATTTTTGTATGATTTTAGGTAATTCTATCTGTCAATTTTTGTCATTTGGGGGTTTAATGCTACGCCGTAAGGTCACTGATAGGCTTTTGAGCTGGAAGAATAACTCCAATAAGGCATTACTCGTTACTGGTGCGCGTCAGATTGGCAAGAGCTATGCGATTCGCGCGTTTGGAAAAAGCAACTACGCTTCGTATTTTGAGGTCAATTTACTACTCGATGTCGAAGCAAGGAATGCACTTGTTGGCGCAAAGAACTCCGTTGACTTTATCAACCGTGTAGCCCTTCTTGCGGATGCGCCGCTTGTTGAGGGCGATACGCTTGTCTTTGTCGATGAGATTCAGGAGTATCCGCAGATCGTTACACTCATGAAGGCGTTGGTCGAGGATGGGCGCTTTAGCTATGTCTTCTCGGGGTCTATGCTTGGGACTGAGTTTAAGGGGATCTCTTCTTTTCCGGTGGGGTATGTAGAGCACATTGTTATGCGCCCGATGGATTTTGAAGAGTTTTGTTGGGCAAACAGCGTCAGCGAGAATGTGCTTGCAGGCATTCGCAGCTGCCTTGTCGAGAAACATCCTGTCGAAAACTATATTCATGAGGCGATGCTCAAAAACTATAGAGCTTATATCGTTTGCGGCGGTATGCCGGAGGTCGTTCAGAACTATATTGATTCGGGTTATTCGCTCGTGAGAACACGTGAGCTTCAAACTCAGCTGGTCGATCAGTACAAAAGCGATATCTCAAAATATGCATCGACTCGAGCGTTTAACGTTCGGTCGATTTTTGAGCAAATTCCCGTTCAGCTTGAGGCGGAGTCTCATCGCTTTGTCGTTTCGTCTCTGGGCGAGGGAGCTCGCCTTAAAAAATATGAGCAGGATTTCCTGTGGCTTGTTAACGCAGGTGTTGGATTGATGGTCGCCAGGGTGACGGAGCCACGGAGTCCTCTCAAGAGGACGGAGAAAACGACGGCCTTCAAACTATATGAGTCTGATACAGGCATGCTCGCATCGCGGTACCCCGGCAGCACTGCACGCGCCGTCTATCTTGATATGAAAACTCCCAACCTTGGTGGTCTCTATGAGAACGTGGTCGCGCAGGAACTCGTTGCCCTCGGGGCGGATGCATGGTACTACCAAACGCGTGAGGTCGGTGAAGTTGACTTTGTGATCGAAGGCGCCCACGGGCATGTTGTCCCAATCGAGGTCAAATCGGGCAAGAAAGTTCGAGCGCACGCGGCCCTCGATCGTCTGATGAGTATGGGCGAGTACAAAATTCCCGAGGCCGTTGTACTGAGCCACGAGAATCTCAGCAAAGAGGGCAAGGTTCTGTACGTTCCAATCTACATGACGTTTTGTCTCGATGAGTTTATGGAAAAGGATGACCCCAATAACGATTTCTCGTTCGCGCCCATATCTCTCTAGCCATTAGAATCCGCAATCCAGCCCCGTCCACGCATCAATGCATTTCCCAAGGTGCTGCGCGTTTCGCGGCAAAGCCGCGAAAAAGCAAAGGGATAAGAAGCCGCAACAACCACGCCCCCCATCCATCCCCAAAGTAACGCGAGGTTTCGCGGCAAAGCCGCGAAACAGCGAAGGGGACGGAACACCCGACCAACTACGTCCTTCATCCGTCCACACAATCCGAGGACGTAGTCGTAGCAGGATCTGAGGGCTGACCTTCGCGGACACTCCGCAGGACGAAAGAACCCCCGCCGCACGTAGTGCGCAGCGGGGGTTCTTTCATGTCCGAGGACGTCCGTGAAGGTCAGCCCTCAGATCCTGCGGTGAGAGACCTAGGCCTCGTTGTACACCGTCTTGAGCTTCAGCAGGTGAGCATAGCGGTCCATAGCGGCCTGCTCGTTCTCCTTGAAGAGCTCCTCGGCGCGCTCGGGGAAGGAACGCGTCAGCGAAGCGTAACGGGCCTCGTTCATCAGGAACTCCTGATAACCGCCCGCGGGCTCCTTGGAATCGAGCGAGAACTTCTTGCCGGCAGCAGCCTCGGGGTTGAAGCGGAAGAGGTTCCAGTAACCGCACTCGACAGCCTTCTTCATCTCGGCCTGGCAGTTCTGCATGCCGCCCTTCTTGATGGAGTGCATCTCGCAGGGGCTGTAGCCGATGATGAGGGACGGGCCGTCGTAGGCCTCGGCCTCGTGGATGGCCTTGAGGGTCTGAGCCGGGTTGGCGCCCATGGCGACCTGCGCCACGTAGACGTAGCCATAGCTCATGGCAATCTCGGCCAGGGACTTCTTCTTGGTCACCTTACCGGCAGCGGCGAACTGAGCGACCTGGCCCAGGTTCGAGGCCTTAGAGGCCTGACCACCGGTGTTGGAGTAAACCTCGGTGTCGAAGACGAAGACGTTGACGTTGTGGCCGGAAGCCAGGACGTGGTCCAGGCCACCGAAGCCGATGTCGTAGGCCCAGCCGTCGCCGCCGAAGATCCAGAAGGACTTCTTGGTGAGGTAAGCCTTGTCGGCGAGGATCGCCTTGGAGGCGTCGCAGCCGCACTTCTCGAGCTCGGCAACGTAGGCGGCGGCAGCGGTCTTAGAGGCCTCGGCGTCGTTGACGGAGTCGATCCAAGCCTGACCGGCGGCCTTGAGCTCGTCGGACGGACCGTCAGCGGCGATGATCTCCTGCGTAGCAGCGATCAGCTTCTTCTGAACGGCCTCGTAGCCAACGGCCATGCCCAGACCGTGCTCGGCATTGTCCTCGAACAGGGAGTTGTTCCACGCCGGGCCGTGACCGTCCTTGTCCTTGCAGTAAGGAGCGGTGGCAGCGGGGTTGCCCCAAATGGAGGAGCAGCCGGTGGCGTTGGAAATGAACATGCGGTCGCCGGCGACCTGGGTCACCAGACGTGCATAGGCGGTCTCGGCGCAGCCGGCGCAGGAGCCGGAGAACTCCAGGTAGGGCTGCTTAAACTGGCTGCCCTTGACGTTGGCCGCGATGAGCTCCTTCTTCTCGGAGACGTTCTCGACCATGTAGTCCCAAACGGGCTGCTGGTCCATCTCCTGCTCGGTGGGAACCATCTCGAGGGCGCCCTTGGGGCAAACCTTGACGCAGTTGGTGCAACCCATGCAGTCGAGCGGGGACACAGCCATGGTGAACTTCATGCCCTTGGCCTTGGGGCCCATGGCGTCGAGCGTGCGGGTAGCCTCGGGCGCGGCGGCAGCCTCGTCCTCGGTCATCGCGAACGGACGGATGGTGGCATGCGGACACACATAGGCGCACTGGTTGCACTGGATGCACTTGGTCTCGTCCCAGTGGGGAACGACCACGGCGACGCCGCGCTTCTCGTATGCGGAGGCGCCCAGCTCAAACTGGCCGTCGGCGCAATCGACGAAGGCGGAAACAGGCAGGCTGTCGCCGTCCATGCGATCGATGGGCTCGAGCAGGTTCTTGACCTGCTGGGCGATAGCGGACTTGGTCTCCTCGGAGAGCTCGACGGGAGCGGCATCCTCGGCGGTAGCCCAGTCGGCCGGAACCTCGAACTTACGGAAGGCGGTAGCGCCGGCATCGATGGCCTTGTGGTTGGCGTCGACGATAGCCTGGCCCTTCTTCATGTAGGACTTGGTAGCCGCGTCCTTCATGTACTGCAGGGCGTCCTCGGCGGGCAGGACCTTGGCCAGCGCGAAGAAGGCGGACTGGAGCACCGTGTTGGTGCGCTTGCCCATGCCGACCTTAGCGGCCAGGTCGATAGCGTCGATCAGGTAGACGTTGACGTTGTTGTTCGCGATGTAGCGCTTGGCCACGGCGGGCATGTGCTCGGCGAACTCCTCGTCGCTCCACTGGCAGTTGACCAGGAAGGTGCCGCCCGGCTTGACGTCGCGGACCATCTTGAAGCCCTTAACGATGTAGCTGGGGTTATGGCAGGCGACAAAGTCGGCCTTGGTCACGTAGTACGGCGAGCGAATCGGGGAATCACCAAAGCGCAGGTGCGAGACGGTGACGCCGCCGGTCTTCTTGGAGTCGTACTGGAAGTAGGCCTGGACGTACTTGTCGGTGTGGTCGCCGATGATCTTGATCGAGTTCTTGTTGGCGCCGACGGTACCGTCGCCACCCAGACCCCAGAACTTGCACTCGATGGTGCCGGGGGCTGCGGTGTTGGGCGCATCCTCGGCCTCGGGCAGGCTCAGGTTGGTCACGTCATCGACAATGCCGATGGTGAACTCGTGCTTGGGCTCGTCCTTCTTGAGCTCCTCGAAGACAGCGAACGCGGACGCGGGAGGCGTGTCCTTGCTGCCCAGGCCATAACGGCCGCCGACGACCTTGATGCCCGTCTTGCCGGCCTCGTAGAGAGCGGAGACGACGTCCTGGTAGAGCGGCTCGCCGATGGAACCCGGCTCCTTGGTACGGTCCATGACGGCGATCTTCTGGACGGTCTCGGGGAGAACGTCGACGAAGTGCTTGATGGAGAACGGACGGAACAGACGGACCTTGACCAGGCCGACCTTCTCGCCGTGGGCGTTGAGGTAATCGATGACTTCCTCGAGCACGTCGCAGAAGGAGCCCATGCACACGACGACGCGGTCGGCATCGGGAGCGCCGTAGTAGTTGAACAGGCCGTAATCGGTGCCGAGCTTCTCGTTGATCTTCTTCATGTAGCCCTCGACGACGGCGGGAAGCTCGTCGTAGACCTTGTTGCAGGCCTCACGGTTCTGGAAGAAGATATCGCCGTTCTCGTGGCTGCCGCGGGTGTGCGGGTGCTCAGGGTTGAGCGCGTGGTCGCGGAAAGCCTGGACGGCGTCCATGTCGCACATCTCGGCCAGATCCTTGTAGTCCCACATGGCGACCTTCTGGATCTCGTGACTGGTGCGGAAGCCGTCGAAGAAGTTAAGGAACGGGGTCTTACCCTCGATGGCGGCAAGGTGAGCCACCGGCGAGAGGTCCATGACCTCCTGGACGTTGCCCTCGGCGAGCATGGCGAAACCGGTCTGGCGGCAGGCCATGACGTCGGAGTGATCGCCAAAGATGTTCAGGGCGTGGGAAGCGACGCAACGCGCGGAGACGTGGAAGACGCCCGGGAGCTGCTCGCCCGCGATCTTGTACATGTTCGGGATCATCAGGAGCAAACCCTGAGAAGCCGTGTAAGTGGTGGTCAGAGCACCGGCGCCCAGCGAACCGTGAACGGTACCGGCTGCACCTGCCTCGGACTCCATCTCGACGACCTTGACCGGGGTGCCGAAGATGTTCTTGCGACCCTGGGCCGCCCACTGGTCGACATGGTCGGCCATCGGGCTGGACGGCGTAATGGGATAGATTCCCGCTACCTCGGTGTACGCATACGAAACATATGCGGCCGCCTCGTTGCCGTCCATAGACTTAAACTTACGCGCCATATACCCCTCTCCTCTCATATAGGTATACAGGCCCCGGCGATCGCCGGGATGTTGGCGTGATGGGATTTACGCTGTTGCTTCCAATCATCTGGCAGGCAGGCTCAGCAGCAGGTACGTGGCGTGGAGAGAAGACATGCCGAGGCGAGGGGCAGCTGATGCGCCCCACAGACCCGACCGCCCGTCTTGCACATGACCGAGCGCCGCAAAGGCCGCATGCCGGATGCTCCCGGGCACGCCCCGGCGATGGGAAGCGCCCGCAACGGAAATCCGCATGCGGGTTTATTGTACCCCGCCGTTAAGTGTAATTTCGACAAATATAGGCGGGCGGTAAAGGTTTACCTCGGGTGACCGCCAAAGGCCAGAATGGTCCCTCCATCCCCGGACGACTGGCTCTGACGCGCCAAGGAGTGTCCCCAAGTACCGGCAGGAAAGGAACGTCCCTAACTGCCGGCTAGAGGGCGCCGAGCAGGATGGCGTAGGTGGTGGATTCGCCGAGTTTGAGCTCGTCGCCGGGGTTGAGCTGGGCGGAGCGGCCGGGCTCTACTTGAATACACACACTCGTGGCCCCGTTTACCACCACGGTGCCGTTAGTGGACGACAGGTCCTCGACAAACCATGCGCCAGACTCGCTCACCAGATATGGGCATGGCGGGCCGAGACGTCGTCGGTGATGCCGCCCTCCCCCGTTGCCAGCGCGCCGATCTCAACGCCTTCCTCACTCGGCTGAATCCAGCGCGGGACGCTCACCACGTAGCCGTTTTGCACGCACAGCAGTCCCAGCGGATGCGCCGGCGCGACCTCGTGCTCGCCCGCGACCGAAGATGTGCTCAGCGAGCGCGGCGTCGACGTGTCGCCGCCACGGGTCGCATGAGCGCGGCGGCTCGCCCGACTTGGAACTAAGGCGGGCGTGAGAGCAAACGGCATAGGGAACGAATCTTGCGGATGTACTCCTCGACGTCAGACAGGTAAGCCCCACGAAGTCACCGGGGAGGCCCAAGCGGCCCGGCACCACTTCCAGATTCTGACCAGGGCGAGTCGTTCGCCGGTGGCTGAAGGCTCGCTCCCACCCAAAAGGGGAGATTCGCGTTGTTCCCCAATCGCTCTCGCATCTTTCATTTTGCTCGAGGTGGGCTATGAAAACTTTCCTGGTGAAAGGCGGCGATTGGTTTCCTTTCTTTCTAGAGGAGCGCGCCTGTAATCTGTTTTCATCCTAAATCAAGTTAAGATCGGACCTTCCAGAGGCAAGTCGACTCAAACTGCGAGGCTCCATGTTGGAATAAAGAGCGCTGTCGAAGTGCCAACAACACAAAGCTTGCCAGTCTCAAATAGAACCTTTTGGGAGTCCGATTGGGCCGCACACCGAATCCCCGCTGGTGGTTTTTATAGCTGCGCGACAATAAACAAGGTTAGTGCCAGTCCAGCATGAAATTGAGGAACGTATGCATTTTTTTCTCAGTAAGTGATCGTCGTTACTGCTTCGATGAGGTCACTCGCAATTGCTTTCAGGTTGACCAAGCATCAGAAGATGCGCTTCGCATATTTGAAGCATCGGGAAGAACGGTCAACTCGAAGTTGCTAACAAAGTCACTTGCTGCGAAAGGCTACGACCAAACGACCATAGCAGAACTTGAAGACGACATTGATGAGTATCAACGATTGTCTGAGCGGACTTTCTTAACAAAAGACACGCCTCGAAAACTTAGATCCATCGAACTCCACGTTTCACATGCATGCAACCTTGGTTGTAGTTACTGTTTTGCCGGTAAAGGAGATTATGGAACGTCTCCTCTGCTGATGACAGACGAGATAGCCTTCAAGGCGGTCGACTACCTCGTCGCAAGTTCATCGGAAAACGAAACGCTTGCGATCGTCTTTTTTGGTGGGGAACCCATGATTAACGAGCCGCTGATATGGAAAACGGTCGACTATTCAAAAAGAATATACCCCAATAGAAACTTTACCTATTCTATTACGACCAACGGAACGCTTTTGAATGACACTGCTGTGAATTCTTTCAAGGAGCACGGGTTTTCTGTTCTGATTAGTCTCGATGGTACAGGATGCAAGCACGATGCATCGCGCCCGTACAAGACGGGAGGCGGCTCTTTCTCCGATATCGACAAAAACGTTCGTCGTTTTTCCGAGTCGTTCCCCTTCGGCGCAAGAGCGACCTTAACAAATAATAACTGTAACCTTGTTGAAGACTATCTTCAGTTTAAAGAGATGGGCTTCAGAAGGATTTACTTCTCGCCCGTGAGCTCATTCGATGAGAATATCAAACTCGACGAACACTCATTAAACAAAATCAGGGCGGGCCTAATAGATTTGGCGGATCAATATCTCAAACAGATTGATCAAGGGGAAAAGCCCTTGTTTAGAACATTGAAAACTGCAGTTGATTTGATTATGAGCAACAGGATCGCCTTTGTCGGATGCGGGGCTGGCAGGCGTTTTATTTCCGTGACTCCCGAAGGGGACGTATACCCCTGTCACAGGTTTGTCGGGATGATGCGATTCAAAATGGGCAACATCGTCACCGGAATTGACGAAACTAGGTATATTGAAAACTGGAGTCAGGGTGTCGAAAAAAGAATTGACTGTACGGACTGTTGGGCTCGGTCTTTCTGTGGTGGGGGCTGTAGCTGGGAGGCTGCAGACGAGCACGGCTACTTGCCCAAGAGTCTACACCCTGCATCATGTGAATATAGAAAAATGTGCTACGAGATGGCTTTTGACCTTATTTCCCGCCACTCATCTTCGCAGGAGAAAAATCAACGAGAAGCTACTGTATCGGAATAAGCGGTTCAGCGCATTGCTGTCACCATTGTGGAGGTGTTCGTTCTTCTGATTACCGTCTGCGAAGCTTATTGCTACATTCGCCGAAACCATTCTAGAAATATGGTGAACTAGACATCTTGGTTTGTTATACACAATATTGAGGTTTTTCTGCACTCAAAGGGAGGTAGTCGTGAAGCATATTCATCCGATTAATCCAGGAAGTGGCGACGAGGCAGGCGTGAAGCCGATGTCTTTTGACTGCCTCTTGGGCATTACTGACATCTGTACTGTTTATGATAAAGCAGATGGCTGTGGTGCATACGATTACTGCGACTATGACATGGATGGCGGCAGCATCTGCGTTGTAGATCACTGTGGCATTGATCAAACGTAGTCTCTAATTGGATTAAGGTGAGGAGCTGTTATGAAGCATATCCATCCTGTTGGTTCAAATGAACATCCTCCCGTTGAGCCTTGTTGTCTTGGAGTTGATATATGCAATTTTTACGACATCGCCGAGTGCCCTGTTGCGGATTGGTGCTATGTCGATAAAGAATCAAGCTGTGTTTTGCCAGCAGATTGGTGCGATCCAGTTGACGAGTAGTTTTGTGGCTAGGAACTATTTGGTCCAATTCAGAATAAGATGGGAACAAATACCAAAATCTCGTGTCTGGGAGGAGTTATGCCATTATTGCAAGGTCTCGTTGGATTAGCCTTTATACTTGCGTTATATCTGGCACCTTTTTTAATTCTATTCTTCATTATCCGACTCTTTCTTCGGAGAAAATAGGAGTGTCACGCAAACATTAGCGTAGCTTTCTTCCAATATGAGCCGAGCATTGGCAAGTGGAATAAGAAGCCCGACCGTTCGCCACATGAAAGTGATCGGACGGGCTTCTCTATTTAACCCGGGCCGCCACCCATAGCGGCTTTCCAAGCGTATTCTCAGTGCAAAGCAATCGTCAGTTTAATCCTATGCGCTGATACCGCATTTCATTTGTTCGGCTCGAATTCTACGGCCTGGCAACCCTCGCACTCTCCGGCAAATGGATTGAACGCGAAGGCAGAGATGATGTGTGCGTGGACATCGAGGCTGCTGTAGGCAACATACTGGGACATGGACCCCCGCTGCGCGTGGTATGCGGCCCGGCATATTCATTGCCGTCCAACCCCGTGTAGTTGCAGCAAAGGGTGGAACCTCAATGCTCAGCTCATGTTGTCCGTGGGACACGAGAATCGTAAGTACACTTTGGTGCGATTCTCACGCTGATACTGAGCCACCTGGAATAAGATACGTCGCGACAACACTTCGCTTCACCTCTGTCTCGACAAGATGACGTAGACTAAAGTTTCCTTTAGTAAGAGAACGAGAACTATATCTGAAAGCGTTGCGATGGCGTGAAGGCACCGAGTCCGAACCGCCTGAATGCTACGTGCATCTGCATCGCCTTTTTGTTATCTCTGCCAGTTGGGTAGCACTACACTTGTCATCATTTACCCTGGTACATGCTGCCTAAATCCACTACCCCTTCTACCGCGCCGACCATCTCGTCATCGTGAGAGACAACGATGATCAGCTGGCTTTGCTTGTTGCGCTTAACATAGGCCGCAAGCTCGGCGCGGCTTACAGCGTCTAACCCAGTCGTGGGCTCGTCGAGTACCAAAACTGACGACTTGCGTGAAATCGCCGACCATAAGTACACTCGGCGCAGCTCACCGCCCGAAAGCGCGGAGCAACGTTTCCCGAGCAACTCCTTCACGCTGTTTTCCAGCGAAAGTAGGCCATCTACACCCCGGTGATAGGAAGAAAAGGGCGTGTCGAAATACTCTAACAGCTCTTTCACCGTTTCGTCCGGCGCGAAGCACGACTGTGGGCAGCACGATATCTCTCTCGCACGTATGTAATCCAAGTCGCATTCTTCGATTGGCACGCCGTTGTATTTTACTTTGCCTTTCGATGAGTATAGCCCGAGCATCAAGTAAAGAAGTGACGTCTTGCCTCTTCCGTTTTCCCCAACTATGCAATATGTACCAGGACCGGAAAACTTGAAAGAAAACCCGCCGAGGACCTCTCGGACAGATCCGTCTGGAAGGGCAACCGAGAATTCCAAATCAGATACCGAAATGTCATTTATTTCATCGAGTTTAGCTAAATCGGTCCGATTCCACCCCGATCTCTCCTTTTCTCTCGTCGCGATAGCCGTCCTATCCCATGATGCTTTGGCATCTTGATAGGATTTGAACAATGACATCATACTTTTCAAAGTCTTAAAGAGAACCGCGAAGTATGTACCGATGATAGTGTACTCGCCTATTGACATAGTTCCGTTAATGATTCGTACTCCGGAAACAACAAGTATCACCGCTTGAAACAACGCTGCGAAAAGACCATCGAGCGATGTCAGAGAATATGATAGCTTTCCGGAGCGCAAAACTTTGGGAAAATAGCTCTTAAACCCAGCGTCGAGCGCTTGTTCGCTCTTGCCGTACGAAGATGTCAGTTGAATGTTGAGAATCTGATTAAGCTGCGATGCAATTGCGGCGTAAAAGGCGCTGTCCGCCTCTTTCTTCTCATACGTGACCCTATACAAGAGTTTCCTCAACCCAGTAATTACACAGAAATACACGATGAGGAGAATGATGGAAAACACCGCGAGAGTTGAATCAATTGACCATATGATAAGCAATACGATGGGAATGGCTACAATGGACAGCGGCGCACTGATAAAATTCGCCAAAACGAAGGATGAGACCACGCTGGAGTCGGAAATAATCCGTTGCGTTGTATAGGCTGGATCGATGGTCCGACTCACCAAGTAATCGTCTCTTTCAAAACGCAAGACGGCCTCCCTGAGAAGATCAAAGGAAAGTCTCGTGGTTATGCGAATGGAAAGTGTTCCTGCAAAATAAGTAAAGAGGGTGGAGAAAACTCCTATTGACGCAACCAGGAGCGCGAAGAGTACGGCGTCTCTTTCGCTGCGGTTACCGAGAAGAAAATCTAAGAATTTCCCGTTCACGTATGGCATGGCATAGGAGAGAGCGGTTCCAATCACCGTGATAGCAATGAAGACGAAAGCCCCTTTTGCTCTGATGAACCTCGAGAGAACGCATCGAATCAAGGAAGGCCCCAATCTACCCGCCACAAAACATCAATCACTGATACCTTACACCTCAACACAACAGGAGCGAAGATTTGCCAATGAGACTGCTTTAAGATTGCCTTGGGCCAATACGATCTCAAGCTCTTCCTACAAGAGAGTCGGAATCGGACATCTCCTCCGACGAACCTGGCAATCGGGCGGGTGAAATATCTTTTTCAACCGCCCGATTGCCACAATAGATTTGAGCATCCGCCCACAAACGTCCGCGTTTTATACCCATCAAATCCTTTGCCTTTTGTCGTCTAGACTAGAAAAATCGCTCGAAATAACGCAACCGGCCTGCTCGCTTGAAGAAACCTAAGCCCGTAACGTAGATGTGCAAACTTCCGAAACGCCTTGCGCGGCATAGTGCGTATAAACTTCGTCAACCGCCTCAGAAATATCTGAGTATCGCGCCGGGTCAAAAGCATACGATGTCGCAGCTATATCCTGCACCCATTCGGAACGCGGATTAATTGAATAGCCACACAGCATCATCATACATGCATCTAGACCTGATTTCCCAAGTATCCGACGTATTGATGAGAGCATCGCGGGTCGCCCCTGCACCATCGTCGTCACCCCTATTAGCAGTATTTACCGTTTTTCTCTAAATGCGTATCGCCACCCTTAAGAATACGAAGTGTTTTATCCAGACCCGATTGTCCTCCATCTCAAACGAAGGGATAAGGAATCTCATCCGGAATCGGCAGTAACGGAGGATTCACAACGACAAGCGAAAAACATGAGTCATCTCTCAGAGGGGAGTAAAGGCTCCCCTCAAGCACCCTAGTTTCGTCATCCAAAGAGTTGATGGCAGTGTTTTTCTTACAAAGGTCGACAACAAAAGGGTTGATTTCTACAGATGTTACATCCATGCCACAGTTGGTAAGTATCAGGCCCTGTATTCTGGGGCCAGAACACAAATCGAGAGCCTTCCGTGCGCTCTGCGGTGTAAGGCGCCAATCTCAGCAAATCTGTCCCACAATACTGCGCTGAAGAACAAGACGGAACCCCTGAGCCAAACTCCCCTATACCTTATTAAGGCTAAGACAGGCAAGTTCACGCACCCGGCATATTCCAGAATAACATCCTATTGTTTTAGATGCTCTACAAGCATGAACAGCCGCGAATCGGAAAGATCTTCTAGTTTCGCCCCGACTGACCGCCAAGGGCCAAAATGGCCTCTCCATCCCCAGGCGACTGGCTCTGGCGCGCCGAGGAGTGTCCCCAAGTGCCGGCAGAAAAGAAACGTCCCTATCTGCCGGCTAGAGGGCACCGAAGAGAATGGCGTAGGTAGTGGATTCGCCGAGCTTGAGCTCGTCGCCGGGATTGAGTTGGGCGGAACGGCCGGGTTCGACCTGAATGCAGACGCGCGTGGCCCCGTTTACCACCACGGTTCCGTTGGTGGACGACAAGTCCTCGACGTGCCAGATATTTTGAGCATCGCACCAGATATGGGCATGGCGGGCCGAGACATCGTCGCCGACGTCGGTAATATCGCCCTCGCCAGTGGCCAGCGCGCCAATCTCAACACCCTGCTCACTCGGCTGAATCCAGCGCGGGGCGCTCACGACAAAACTGTTTTGTACGCGCAGCAAGCCCAAGGGGTGCGCCGGGGCGGGTTCGCGTTCGCCCGCGGTCATCGACATGCCAAGCGAACGCGGCGTGGATGTGCCTCCGCCACAGGTCGCGTGCGCGTAGTCGATGGCATAGTTCACCGAGGACCGCACATCCGCCGAACAACCGACGGCGACAAACAGCACCAGCACGGCCTCGGCGCGCTCGGCGGGCATGAGTTCCGCCGCCTGGGACAGGCGATCGAGCGCGTTGCGATAGAGATTCGTGTCCTGGTGGCACTCTTCGAGCGCGCGTACCATCGGTTCACCTGCAGGACCGCACACCATATTGATCACAGCCGTGGAGTCCATGGGATTGCGCTGGCGCAGGGCCAGTTGCGACATAATACGCGCAGCCGAGGTACCGTATTCGGCAAAGTAGCGATGCTGAAGCGTGCCGACCGGCGCGCGAACGATAAAGCGGGAAACCCAAGAGCGATCGGCGGCTCGGCTCTGCGGGCTGCGGCCGTCGGCGAGCGGACGGGACGAAAGCACCAAGCCGCACAGCTCGATATGGCTCAGATGCGCCGCGCGCTTAAAGATGTCAAACATGGCCCCGCATGGGGTGAGCTCAACTTGAGATGCCATGACCTAGGCCTCCTTAGTCGTAGAAATAGAATCGGACGATACTTCGACAGGTCCGCCAAAAGTACGGGCAGCTGCGGCTCCACCGGCAAGCGGAGTCGCCATCTGGGCTTTTGTGCGTCGCGGTGCCGAAACGGGAAGTTCAAAGGCAAAGCCCATCGCAAGCAAAAACCACGTAAGCGTATAGGTTGCAACCAGAGCGGCAACAAGGCCGCCCATCACGGCGCGTTGGGAAAATACGCTACATGCAGCCACAACCAGCACCGGAACCTCGCAGGCAGAAAGCGCAAGCACACCCTGCAGGAAGCCCGAGCGCCGATCGCGCGCAAGCGCCCCCGCGGCAACGCCGGCTATGCCTGGCAGCGCCAACGCCAGTGCGGCAATAATACCCGGTAGCGACCCAGACCACACGAGCGATCCCAAAGTCGCCGTCACGCGAGCGCCCGACGCCAGCAGCGCGGCCGAAACCACGATCACAGCCCAAACCACGCCACAGACGACCGTCGCGCCGACCATCAGCGCGCGACGAACCGCGCGGCCAGACGCATCCATGGGGCACGGCGTGAGCGGCTCGCCGCGGAGCGAACGGCCGACATTTTGCGCATAGTGGTCACAAAACGCTGAGAGCGCCGCCTCGACCGCCGCCGGCTCGGGACGATCTTTTTGATGGCTGGACAGACAGGCCGTCACCACGTCGAACAGCTGGGCATCGACAAACGCCAGCGCATCGCGTAGCTCTTCGGAATCCGGCTCAAGCCCTAGCTGCTGGGCCTGCTCGGCCGCGGCGAGCGCCACATCGGGCTCACGACGAAGCAGCTGAGTCAAATCACAACCGGGCGCATGGGCACCAATGGGATAGTCGGGCCGCGTGTCCATCTTGAGACGGTAGGGGCTCGCGATGTCGCGCGTCTTTTTGCGCGAACCCGAGGTGCCCGAAGTGCTCGGCGCGGCTTCGTATGGCGCGACGCCGGCAATGAGCTCGTAAACCGTGCTTGCCGCGGCATAGACGTCGATCGCCGGCGACATACGCAAAGCGCGCAGATCGGGAATATCGTCGGTGAGCATCTCGGGCGGGGCATAGGCAACCGTCGCGCGACGCAGCGTGGCATAGCGCTCGGTAAAGGATGCCTTGCCGCCGGTACCGGCCACGGCCGACGCAGGCTCAAGCGCCAGCGACGAGCCAAAGTCGATCAGGCACAGGTCAAAGGTGCCCTCGGCAAGCTGCCGGTCAAGCGGTAGACGCGCCGTGCGCACCATAATATTAGCGGGCGAGATATCGCGATGGACAAAGCCCTCACCCACCAGGCTCATACGGCAGAGCAGATCGAACAGGTCGCGACCCAGACGCGCCGCCACAAGCGGCGACAGGCGTCCGGCATCGTCCACGGCGAGTCGCGAACGCAAGCGGGCAAGCGTCTCGCCCTCGACCCATTCCATGACAATTGCAGGCACACCGTCGACCTCGCCCCAGCCATAGAGGCGGGGAAAGCCCTTAAGGCCCGAAAGGGCGCGATGGCATTCGTATTCCTCGCGAAACGCCGCCTTGAACTTGGCGACCAGCGCCTCGTGAGCGGCATCGTCGTCAAACTCATCGCGCGTCGGCAAGATGAGCTGCTTGAGTGCCACGGCCTCGCCTTGGGCGTTGACGGCACGCGTCACGCGGCCGATACCGCCACGGCGCATGGTGGCATCGTCGGCAAACAGCATCGTAAAACGACGCAGATAGGCAGGCAGTTCGTCCTGACCGAGCGCAATGGCCGGCTCAAACCCGTCGACACGCGCCAGGCGCAGGCCGACCATGGGATCGCGACCGAGCGATTGTGGTGTGGTGGATGCAAGATCGGTCATCATAGGGCAAGCGCCGCCACGTTATTGTTGAAGTTACCGAGCGCGACGTCATCATCGCCGTAATGGCCGACCCATTGGCATAGGTTGGTGTAACAGCCCCACAGATTGGCATACTGCTGATACCACTTTGACCGGGGCGAGAATGTCTGACGACCGAACTCGGCTCGAATGACAAACATCTCCCCGACCAGGCTGTCGCACGGCCTGGGATCTCCCGTAGAGTTATAGGTCGAGACCACGTCATTGGCACGAGAAACATAGCCGTCGAGCATGTTGTACTTGGTCACAAGCCAACTGTGAATGCTCTCTTCCTCAGCAGCGGAAAGGCCGCCGGAGTTTGCATCGTTGTCAGTGTTGCCGCCCGTCGAGCCGCCGTTTCCAGGCCCTCCGGTAGAGGAACCCGACCCAGAGCCGCCGCCCGAACTCGATGAATCCGAGCCGGAGCCAGAAGTATCCGAGCTACCGGGCTTTCCGGACTGCTGGGCGTCCTGCTCCTTTTGCTGCTCGACCTTATTCACCGTTGCCGCCACGCTATTGTTGGACAATCGATCGATGATCTTGGTGTTGGTGAGCACGATGGTTTTGCCATTGGCAAGCGTGACTTCGTTGTCCGGGGCCTCGGCGCCGTCCGCATCGTCGGTGCCAAACACAATATGCCCGACCACACTTGCCCAAGCATATCCAGTCGTGGTGCCCAGATCGCTTTTGACCTCATGCCCCACGCGCGGTTCGCGTGCGGCATGCGCCTGCATCATGGACGGCACGGTCATGCCATAGGCAGAAACGCCAGCTATGACCAGCACCAGCGAGCACGATAGCAGTGCGTACGCCCGCGGCGCCAAGCCCAGTCGGCGTCGTATGCGCACCGCGGCGCCGCGCTTTGTCTGAGTGCCACCGGGCCGCATGCGTTCTCCTCCAACAAAAACACGCCGCTCGGGAGCGGCGCATTCATTCGAATCCATATTTGAGTGTATCAGCGAACCAAAAAGGTTGCGCAACGAATGGACAAATTAAGGATGCGAGCGGAAGCATCCATGCGATAAGCGGATACGAAGCATCTTTGTTGCACAACAAACTCACAGTCGCACGGGGAAATTATGACTACCCCGTGCGTCGCGAGGAAAACATACGGCAGGAGCAGGCTCGCCACCTAAATCGCGCGGCGGGCCTCGATGGCGCGGCCAAGCGTAAGCTCGTCGGCATACTCCAAGTCGCCGCCCACGGGAAGGCCGCTTGCCAGACGCGACACCTCGACGCCCAACGGCTTGATGGTACGGGCCAGATAGCTCGCCGTGGTCTCGCCCTCAATATTGGGGTTGGTGGCGATGATGACCTCGTGGATGTCCTCGTGGCCCAAGCGTGCCAGCAGCTCTCGAATGTGCAGCTGCTCGGGGCCAATCTTGTCCATGGGACTGATCACGCCGCCCAATACGTGGTAGAGGCCGTGGTAGCTGCCCGTGCGCTCGATCGCCTGGACATCGCGCGGCTCGCCCACCACGCAAATGCGAGTGGTATCGCGCATCGGGTCCTGGCAGATGGAGCACTCGTCGGCCGTGGCGTAGTTAAAGCAGCGGCTGCAAAAGTGGACCTCCTGCTTGACCTCCAGGATGGCCTCGGCCAGGCGGCGCGCCTCCTCGGCGTCGGCCTCCAACAGGTAATAGGCGATGCGCTGGGCCGACTTGGGACCAATGCCCGGCAGACGGCCCAGCTCATCGAGCAGTTTTTGCAGACTGTGGTTGGCACTCATATATATGCGTGTCTTAGAACGGCATGCCCGGGATGTTGAGGCCGCCGGTGATGGCGCCCATCTGCTTGTTGGCGAGCTCGTTGACGCCGCGGACGGCCTCGTTGACGGCAGCCATGATCATATCCTGCAGCATATCGACGTCCTCGGGATCGAGCGCATCGGGATCGATGGTGAGGTTGACGAGCTCCATCTCGCCGTTAACGGTCACCTTGACCATGCCGCCGCCGGCAGAGGCGTCGACGGTCTGGGACTTGAGATTCTCCTGCGCGGCGGCAAGCTGCTCCTGCATCTTGCGAGCCTGCTTCATCATCTGCTGCATGTTCATACCGGCCATGATGGCTCCTTTACGTGCGGCCGCGCGACAAGCTGCAAGGGCAGCCGGAGCACGGCGGGACTTTCAAACTCAAAAATCGTACCACGGCGCGGGGCAAGCAAGCGGGGCGGACGTGTTCCCTCAGTCGATATACATGTCCTGGAGTGCAAGCTGCACCCAAAGATTATGCAAAGTTGAATAATTCGCATCTGCATAATATTGAAAGCTAAATCTTGTAGAGCCGGAATCCGGCATTTTCTGCATCCAGCTAGATAACAAAATGCCGAACCGCTGCTCGAGGCGGCGCTCATGATGGCAGGGTATAATTTGATTGTCACAGACAGCAATTTGGAGGTGCCCCCATGAATGCCCCCGACGCGCTCCAAAACATCCGCTCAAAACACCCCGTTGCATATGTGATTCTCTATCTCTTTGTCGGCTGGGCATTGCTGGTTGTCATCACCCATGCTATAGCCTTTGGAGCAGAACTGCTGATAGCCAGCTCGGACCAGCCCATCGTCAAATGGGAGACGACCGATGAGTGCACCGACGGAACCCGAACCGTCTACTACAACAGCCCGTCCCTCTATCAAGAGTTCAAGGTCAAGATAAAGGACTTCAAGATTGTCGATGCCGAGCTAGGCGTTTATTTGGCAATCGGAGCAACCATTAACGCCGAGCAAGTCGAGTACACGAACAGCCATGCGACGTATCGTATCGACCTCAGCATCCTAGGCCGACCGTCACGCACCTGTCTGCTCAAATGCGACATACGCGGCACCACACTACACATGTCCGAAATACAGATGCGCCCGGACAAGGGGTCCTCTTCTTGGGCTTATAGGACAAAATGTGTGTCCCGATAGAACATCCGTTTCCATCCATTAAT
>ERZ1106963.2088-NODE-2088-length-21087-cov-14.391071_pt1 | contig 21087 bp, 19 predicted proteins | sample MGYA00403681_ERZ1106963 | MGnify/ENA primary metagenome ERZ1106963 (study PRJEB35170, sample SAMEA104062407) | human gut metagenome | biome: human gut; feature: human-associated habitat; material: faeces | place: Denmark | collected 2012-05-03 ...
CTTGTAAGCTTGCATTAAATACGAAGGCTGTCTATAACAACCGTTTTAAAGTTTGTTTGGAATATCATATCGGTAATTGTCTCGGGCCTTGTATTGGTAAAATACAGGAAGAAGAATACGATGAATTTATCAGCCAGGTGAGGAATATTTTGAAAGGTAATTTGTCTTCTGTCATTCAGGTTATGACCAGGAAGATGAATTCGTATGCGGAATCACTGCATTTTGAGGAGGCCAATCGAATGAAAGAAGCACTTGAAGCCATTAAAAATTATCAATCTAAATCGACTATTGTCCGTACTACGATTCACGATACAGATGTTTTTTCTTATTTGGAAGATGAGAAATATGCTTATGTTAATTTTTTGAGAATTGTAGCAAGAAGCTGCTGAAGTTCATTCTGGATGACGGCACCGGCGAAGACCGGGTGATCCTCTCTGGCATTCACGAGTATTACGAGCCGGAGGAGCTGGTTGGGAAGACCTGCATCACCATCACCAACCTGCCCCCGAGAGCGATGGTGGGTATCGACTTCTGCGGTATGCTGCTCTCCGCTGTGCATCAAGAAAACGGCGAAGAAAAGCCCCGCTTGCTGATGGTCGATCCTCACATTCCCGCCGGCGCAAAGCTCTATTAAAAAAACTAAGGTCCTGCACCCGAACAGGTGCAGGATCTTCTTTTTGGTCCCGGCGGCGCAAAAATACGGGACTTCCTGGCCTCAAACCATTGACTTTGTTCGGCGATACAGGTACAATCATCTCATTATCTTGTGATATTCCGGCGAAAACGTGTCCGCTCCGGCGGGTGAAGCCGGGCAGGGCGGGGCCGGCTTTCCAAAGGGGAGTACGATACCCGTGACCGCGAGGGAGGAACAGCGGATGAACAGCAAGAAGACGGTTCTGATTACGGACGACTCCAAGACCAACCAGGAGCTGCTGACAGCGATCCTGGGGGATAAATATCAGTACCTCTATGCTGAAAACGGTGCCCAGCTCATTGAAATGCTGGGCAGCGGCGTGGAGGCCGATATCATCCTGTCGGATATCAATATGCCCTATGTGGACGGATTTCAGGTGTTGCAGGTCATGAGTCAGCGGCACTGGCTGGAAGAGACACCTGTGGTTATGATTTCGGCGGAGGACGATCATGTTTTCCTCCAGCGGGCGTATGCCCTGGGGGCGGCGGATTATATCCCCCGGCCCTTTTCCTCGGTGGTGGTGCAGTGCCGCGTGGAAAACACCCTGGCCCTTTATACCAAGCAGCGCCAGCTGGTGCAGCTGGTGGAGGAGCAGGTGTACCAGCGGGAAGAGCTCAACAATGCTATGATCGATATCTTCAGCCGTACCGTCGAGCTGCGCAACAATGAGTCCGGCAAGCATACCCGCAGCGTGCATACGATCACCGAGCTTCTTCTGCACCGTCTTGTGCAGATTACGGACCGCTATGCCCTTAATGAGCGCACCATCTCCATGATCGGCACCCTGTCGTCCATGCATGATATCGGCAAGATCGTCATACCCGAGGAGATTCTCAATAAGCCCGGCAAACTGACGGATGAGGAGTTCGAGATCATGAAGACCCACACCGTCCGGGGCGATGAGATCATCGGCACCGTGTCCGTTTCTCAGAACGCTCCGGCCATCCGCATGGCCCGGGAGATCTGCCGCTGGCACCACGAGCGCTGGGACGGCCGGGGCTATCCCGATGGGCTGGTGGGGGACGAGATCCCCATTTCGGCCCAGGCGGTGTCCATGGCGGACGTATACGATGCCCTGACCAGTGACCGGTGCTATAAGAGTGCCATCCCTCACGAGCAGGCGGTGGAGATGATCTGCCGGGGAGAGTGCGGCGCGTTCAATCCGCTGCTGGTGCAGTGTCTGCAAGACATAGCGCCCCGCCTGCGGGAGATCTCCGGCGGCGCTGTGGGCAGGTTCGACTATGCCAGCGAGGCCCAGACCCTTACCTCCGAGATGCTGGCGGATCGAGAGCTGCCTTTGGATGATCGCACCCGACGCTTGCTGGCCAATGAGAGGGAGAAAAAAGAGTTTTTCAAGGCCCAGTCCGGTGGTATCCAGTTTGAATATGACTGCCTCTCCGGCAAGGTCAGCCTGACGGTCTGGCGTGCCGGGGAGAGGCGCACCCAAGAGCTGTACGCCGCCGAGAGGGACAGCATCCATTTTCTCTCCCGAGAAGATCAGAGCACGCTGGTAGACAAGGTCTGCCATACCACCCGCGACAGCTCGGATGTCACCATGACGGTGCTGGCACCGGCGGATGGGGAGTACCGCTGGCATCGGCTTACAGCCCGGACTGTGTGGCCCCTGCGGGGAGACAGCTATATCTGCGTTCTGGGCCAGTTCACGGATATCCATGATCAGGTGACCTGCGCGGGCCTGGGCCAGCTGCTGGGGCAGGTGCCGGACGGGAAAACGATCCCGGATTTTCTGCGCAATATCTTCAGCGTGGTGCGCCTGGTGGATCCCTCGGATTTCAGCGTCCTGAAGATCGATGAGGACGGACAGCTGGTGACGGCTGGCGAAAAGTGCTATCAGCTCTGGAACCGCGATTGCTGCTGCGAGAACTGCTCTTCCCGCCAGGCGATGAAATGCAAGGGGATTATGACCAAGCTGGAGCTTCAGGGCAGTGATCTTTACTCCGTTATCTCCAAGTATATCCCCATCAACGGCCGGGACTGTGTGCTGGAGATGGCCTTCAGCATATCCGACGGCGGTGCCGGCGGCCAGGAGCCGCCCCTGCCGGATCGCACCCGCCTGCTGCTTCTGAGTCTGTATAAGGATCCCCTTACGGGTGCCTACGCCCGCGCCTATCTGGAGGACTTCCGGTCCGGTCTGGAGAAGGCGGACGCGGTGGCGGTGGTCGATATCGACAATTTCAAGCACATCAACGACAGCCTGGGCCATCCGGTGGGCGACAAGGCCCTGCGGCACATTGCCGGTATCATCGATGCCGCCGTGGGCGACCGGGGCGTGGTGATCCGCTACGGTGGGGATGAGTTCCTACTGGTGTTCCATGAAATAGAGGAGCCCGCCTTCTTCCGGCTCCTGCAGGAGATCAAGGATAAAGTCAGTGCCTCCTGTCTGGAGGGCTATCCGGCCCTTCGTCTGGGCGTCAGCATCGGCGGCGCTTACCGTGCCGGTTCGCTGACGGAATCCATCGCCCGTGCGGACAGGGAGATGTACCGGAATAAATCTGCCTGCAAGCAGAAACGGGACTGAGCGCCGATCGGAGCGTCGATCAGGCGAAATCCCTTGACAGGGCGGCACCGCTCGTCTATAATAAATCCGCAACTGCATACCGTTCCTGCCACCGGGTAGAGAATGTTCAGCATTCGATCACGCATCGTTAGGTCTTAGAAGATGCGCGGTCGGATGCTTTTTTTGAGATCGGAAAGGAGAAAATCATCATGCTGCGCCGCGCCTGTCACTATTTCACCACCCAGGAAAAGCTCCTTTGGTGCGCCTCTGTGGGGGCCATCCTGCTGTCCTTCTTCCTGCTGGAGGACACCCGGTACCTCACTCTGACCGCCTCTCTCATCGGCGTCACCTCGCTGCTGTTCATCGCCAAGGGCAATCCCATGGGCCAGGCGCTGACGGTGGTCTTCAGCCTGATCTACGGCTATATCTCCTACGCCTGCGCCTATTACGGGGAGATGATCACCTACCTGGGCATGACCGCACCCATGGCCCTGCTGGCTCTCATCAGCTGGCTGCGCCACCCCTTCCGGGGCAACCGCGCCCAGGTGCAGGTGAACCGCATCTCCCGCCGGGAGCATGTGTTCATGTGGCTGCTGACGGCTGCGGTGACGGCGGGCTTTTACTTCATTCTCCGGGCCCTGGGCACGGCCAATCTCCTGCCCAGCACCGTGTCCGTGACCACCAGCTTCCTGGCGGTGTATCTCACCTTCCGCCGCAGCCCGCTCTATGCTCTGGGCTACGCGGCCAATGATGTGGTGCTCATCGTGCTGTGGCTGCTGGCGGCCCGGGCGGACCGGGGCTATCTGTCCGTGGTGGTGTGCTTCGCGGCGTTCCTGGCCAATGACCTATACGGCTTTATCAACTGGCGCAGGATGGAAAAAATGCAGACACAGGCCTGCCAAAAAAGTGCATAAAACATTCTTTTTGCCGCGGGCACTGGGCCTGCGGCAAAAAATTTTCTTGACATCGCAAAAAAATACTGCTTTATTATATAGGTATATGACAACCTGTGAATCTGAAAGGAGGCCGGCGTTTATGGAACGCATCACATCCCGGAGCAACGCCCTGCTCACCCATATCCGCCGCCTGGCATCCTCCGGCGGCTATCGCCGTCAGTGCGGCGAGTATCTGGGGGACAGCCCCAAGCTGCTGCAGGAGGCCCTTGCCTGGGGCGCGGAGCTTGTGGCCGTGGTGTGCGGCGACGGGGTGGAGCTGCCGCCGCTGCCTGCGTCCGTGCGCACGGTGCGGGTGCCGGCAGACGTGATGGCCTCTGTTTCCCCCATGAAAACCCCTCAGGGCGTTCTGTTCACCTGCCGTATGCCCGGACTGACTCTGCCGGAAAAGCTCACAGGCAGACGCTATGCCGTGCTGGAGGGGGTGCAGGACCCCGGCAACGTGGGCACCGTCCTGCGCACGCTGGACGCCTTTGACGGCGACGGGCTGATCCTTTTGCCCGGCTGCGCCGATGTGTACAGTCCCAAGACCCTGCGCGCATCCATGGGGGCGGTGTTCCGCCGCCCGGTGTGGGCCTGCACGGCTCTGGAGCTGCGCGCCGCGCTGGACCGCAGCGGTCTGCCTCTCTACGGCGCTGCCCTGCGCCAGGATACGCAGGATGCCCGGCGCGTGGATTTTTCCCGCTGCGCCGTGGCTATCGGCAGCGAGGGACGGGGCCTGACGCAGGAGCTGCTGGATCTGTGTGACGGCACGGTGCGCATCCCCATGTCCCCCCGGTGCGAGTCACTGAATGCCGCCGTGGCCGCCTCCGTGCTTTTGTGGGAGGCGTACCGGTGTGAGGAGGGGGAGTAGAGCATGTCGGGACTGAAATACTGGGTGTGGCTCACGGCGCTGCCGGGTCTCAGCGGGCAGAGCCGCCGGGCACTGCTGGAGCACTTCGGCTCTCCCGAGTCGGTTTACTATGCCGAGCCGCCGGAGCTTTTACAGGTGGAGGGCGTTACCGCCGAGCAGGTGCGCCTTCTGTCGGATAAGTCCCTGGCCGCAGCCGACAGGATATTGGAGGACTGCGCCCGTAAGGATATTTTCCTGCTGACCATGCAGGATGTGCTCTATCCCCAGCGCCTGCGCAATATTTACGATCCGCCTTTGCTGCTCTACGGAAAGGGAGCCATGCCCCTGTTCGACGAGGAGGTGGCGGTGGCCGTGGTGGGCACCCGCCGCTGTACACCCTATGGGGTCCGCACGGCGGAGCGCTTCGGCTTTGAGATGAGCAAGCAGGGAGCGCTGGTGGTCTCGGGCCTGGCCCGGGGCATTGACGCGGCGGCGCACCTGGGTGCGCTGCGGGCCGGCGGCCTGACCGCCGCCGTGCTGGGCTGCGGTGTGGACGTGGTATATCCCACGGAAAACGACAGACTCTATGAGGATGTGGCCGCCTCCGGTGTGCTTTTGTCGGAGTATCCGCCGGGTGCGGAGCCGCTGGCCTGGCACTTTCCGGCCCGCAACCGGATCTTAAGCGGCCTGTGCCTGGCCGCCCTGGTGGTGGAAGCGCCGGAAAAGAGCGGCGCGCTCATCACCGCTGCCACAGCCCTGGAGCAGGGACGGGACGTGTTCGCCATTCCCGGCCAGCTGGACGCGGAGAACAGCGTGGGCTGCAACCGCCTCATCCGGGACGGCGCGGGCCTTGCCACGGAGAGCTGGGACGTTCTCCGGGAATATCAGAACCGCTACCCTCATAAACTGCACCCGGACGGGGAAAAGCTGCCGCCGCTGCCGAAAAAGAGCGACATTTTCTATCCCGAGCGCAGCAAAAAGCCCAAGACGGCTCCCTCGGGCCTGCCGGTGATCAACGTCCGGCGCAATGCGGAGGGTCTGACGGATGACCAGATCAAGGTCCTGCAGATCCTGGATGATAAGGTACCCATGCTGACGGATGACATCGCCCTGCGGGCCAATGTGCCGGTGCGGCGGATCCTGTCGGCGGTGACAATGTTGGAAATTGACGGCTACACCCGCCAGGAGGGACTGCGCAAGTTCGTCCGGACGGTGGAAGTCGAAGACACAAAGGAGTAACAGAGCATTATGGCAAAAAAGGCTGCAAAAAACCTGGTGATCGTGGAGTCCCCGGCTAAGGCCAAGACCATTGGCAAATACCTGGGCCCGGATTACCAGGTCATGGCAAGCATGGGCCATCTGCGGGATCTGCCCAAGAGCAAGATCGGCGTGGATGTGGACAAGGATTTTCAGTTGGATTATAAGCCCATCAAGGGCAAGGAGGAGATCATCCGGGAGCTGAAGAAGGCGGCGGACAAGGCCGACATGGTCTATCTGGCCACCGACCCGGACCGTGAGGGAGAGGCCATCAGCTGGCATCTGAAGTACCTGCTGGATCTGGACGACGCCAAGACCCGCCGGGTCACCTTCAACGAGATCACCAAGAAGGTGGTGCAGGAGAGCATCGCCGCGCCCCGGCGCATCGACCAGGACCTGGTGGATGCCCAGCAGGCCCGGCGCGTGCTGGACCGCATCGTGGGCTATCGCCTCTCGCCGCTGCTGTGGAAGAAGATCCGCAGGGGCCTCTCCGCGGGGCGGGTGCAGTCGGTTGCTATGCGGCTGGTTGCCCAGCGGGAGAAGGAAATCGAGAATTTTGTGCCCCAGGAATACTGGACGCTGGATGCACTGCTGAAAAAGCAGGGCCTGAGCACTGTGTTCAAGGCGCACTATTACGGCAAGAACGGGAAGAAGTATGAGCCCGCCTCCGAGACTGAGACCCAAGAAATCTGCCGGGAGGTGCAGGCCCAGCCTTTCACCGTCAAGAGTGTGAAGCGGGCGGATAAGCAGCGCTCGCCGTCTCCTCCCTTCACCACCTCCACCCTCCAGCAGGAGGCCTCCCGCAAGCTGAATATGACCCCCCGGCGCACCATGGCCATCGCCCAGCAGCTGTATGAGGGCGTGGAGATCACCGGCGAGGGTGCCGTGGGTCTGATCACCTACATGCGTACCGACTCCCTGCGCATCTCCCACGAGGCGCAGGTGGCGGCCCGCAGTCTCATTGACAGCCGCTACGGCAGCAATTACCGCCCGGATTCCTTCCGCCAGTACAAGGCCAAGGCCGGGGCTCAGGACGCCCACGAGGCCATCCGTCCCAGCAATGTCGCCCTGACCCCCGAGCAGGTGAAGGGCGACCTCACCGGGGAGCAGTACCGGCTGTACCGGCTGATCTGGAGCCGTTTTCTGGCCAGCCAGATGGCCAACGCCGTCTATGACAGCGTTTCCGTGGAGCTGGATGCCGGGGTGCACACCTTCCGCGCCAGCGCCAGCAACCTGAAATTTGCCGGCTATACCGCTGTCTATGAGGAGAGCCGGGACGAGGAGAAGGAGGACAAGGAGCCGGCCCTGCCGCCTCTGGAGCAGGGGGAGAGCGTGGTGCTGGACCATATGGAGCCGCTGCAGCATTTCACCCAGCCTCCGGCCCATTTTACCGACGCATCCCTCATCCGCGCCCTGGAGGAAAACGGCATTGGCCGTCCCTCCACCTATGCCCCCACGGTCTCTACCATTCTGGATAGGGAGTATGTGGTGAAGGAGGGTAAGTACCTGCGTATGACCCCTCTGGGCTCCGTGGTCAATGACCTTATGTGCCAGCGCTTTCCCAAGATCGTGGACGTGAAGTTCACCGCCAACATGGAAAAGGAGCTGGACGAGGTGGAGTCCGGCGACAAGAACTGGAAGGCTCTGCTGGGCGAGTTCTACGGCGACTTTGACCAGAACCTTACTCAGGTGGAAAAGGATATGGAGGGCGTGTATATCAAGGTACCCGACGAGGTCAGCGAGGAGAAATGCGATGTCTGCGGGCGCAACATGGTGGTAAAAACCGGCCGTTTTGGCCGCTTTCTGGCCTGCCCGGGCTATCCGGAGTGTACATTCACCAAGCCCCTGGTAGTCCAGATGCCAGGCCGCTGCCCCAAGTGCGGCGGGCGGCTCATGAAGCGCACCGGTGTCAGCCAGAAGACCGGCAAGCAGTATACCTACTACTGCTGCGACCGCTCCACCGCCGCCGATGAGAGCCAGCGCTGCGACTTCCGCACCTGGGATGTGCCCACCAAGGAGGACTGCCCGGTGTGCGGCCAGACCATGTTCAAAAAATCCGGCCGGGGCTTCAACAAGCCCTTCTGCATCAATCCGGAGTGCTCCAACTTCCTGCCGGAGGACAAGCGGGGCTACCAGAAGAAGACTGATACCGCTGAAAAAAAGACGGCGGGGAGCAAGACCGGTAAGACGGCAAAGACCACAACAAAAACCACGACCAAAACCACGGCCAAAAAGACAAAAAAGACGGCCGAAAAGGAGTAAACCATGCATGTGACGGTGATCGGCGCGGGACTGGCCGGCAGCGAGGCTGCCTGGCAGCTGGCGCAGCGGGGCATTGAAGTGACGCTGCGGGAGATGAAGCCGGAGAAAATGATCCCCGCCCACACAACGGAATATTTTGCGGAGCTGTGCTGCAGCAACTCGCTGCGCTCGGATCAGCTGGAAAACGCAGTGGGACTGCTGAAGGAGGAGCTGCGGCGGCTGGACAGCCTGATCCTGCGCTGTGCCGACGCCACCCGCGTTCCCGCCGGGGGCGCGTTGGCGGTGGACCGCCACGGCTTTGCCCGGATGGTGACTGAGGAGATAAAAAACCATCCGGGTATCACGGTGGTGCCGGGAGAGGTCACCGAGATGCCCCAGGGGGAGGTGCTGGTGGCCACAGGGCCGCTGACCTCCGACGCCTTTGCCCGGGAGCTGCTGGGTCTGCTGGGACAGGAGAACACCACGCTGAACTTTTTCGACGCGGCGGCACCGCTGGTGAGCTTTGAGAGCGTTGACATGGAGTCGGCGTACTTCGCCTCCCGCTACGACAAGGGCACCCCGGACTACATCAACTGTCCCATGGAAAAGGACGAGTACATAGCCTTCTGGCAGGAGCTGACGAAGGCGGAGGAGGCAGCGGTCCACGGGTTTGAGGACGGGCAGGTGTTCGAGGGCTGCATGCCTGTGGAGGTCATGGCCCGGCGGGGAGAGGACACCCTGCGCTATGGGCCGCTGAAGCCCAGAGGGCTGAAGGATCCCAAGACCGGGCGGGAGCCCTACGCCGTGGTGCAGCTGCGAAAGGACAACGCGGAGGGGTCGATCTACAACCTGGTGGGCTTCCAGACCCACCTGAAATGGCCCGAGCAGAAGCGGGTGTTCACCATGATCCCGGCCTTGAAAAACGCCCAGTTCCTGCGCTACGGAGTGATGCACCGGAACACCTATCTGGATTCGCCCCGGCTGCTCGACCGCTACTACCGGCTGAAAAGCCAGCCCCGCATCACCTTTGCCGGGCAGATGACCGGGGTGGAGGGTTATGTGGAGTCCTGCGCCAGCGGGTTCCTGGCCGGCATCGAGCTGGCCCGGCGGCTGAAGGGACAGGCTCCCATTGACTTTCCCCGGGAGACGGCCATTGGTGCCCTGGGACTGTATGTGAGCAACACATCCGTGGGGGCGTTCCAGCCTATGAACATCAATTTTGGGATCATTCCGCCCCTTGACCACCGGGTGAAGGGCAAGCGGAACAAGAACGCCGAGCTTTCGGCCCGGTCCCTTCAGATCATAGACGATATGCGGGAGGAGGTACTTGCCTAATGAAGATCATTCTGGATGCCATGGGCGGCGACAATGCGCCGCTGGAGATCGTAAAGGGCGCCCTGGCCGGACAGAAGCACTGGGGCGTGGACATCGTGCTCACCGGGGAGGAAAAGGCCATCCGGGAGGCACTGGCCCAGTGCGGCGCACAGGAGCTGCCGGCGGGCATGGAGATCGCAGCCACCACGGAAACGGTGGAGATGTGCGACGACCCGGCTACGGTGTTCCGGCGCAAGAAGGACACCTCCATGGGCGTGGGACTGACCATGCTGCGGGAGGGGAAGGGAGATGCGCTGGTCTCCGCCGGCTCCACCGGGGCTCTGCTCACCGGGGCCACCCTCATCACCAAACGCATTCACGGCATCCGCCGGGCGGCTATGGCACCGGTGATCCCCACCACCACGGGGCAGGCGGTGCTCATCGACTGCGGCGCCAACGCCGAGTGTACGCCGGAATATCTGGTGCAGTTTGCCTACCTGGGCAGCTTTTACGCCCAGCAGGTGTTGAGGCTGGCAAAGCCCAGAGTGGGCCTGCTGAACATCGGCGCGGAGGACAGCAAGGGCACCGACCTGCAGAAGCAGACCCTGGCCCGGCTGCGCCAGGCCGGGGAGGAGGGCCACCTGCACTTCATCGGCAACATCGAGGCCAAGGAGGCCATCAAGGGCGGATGTGACGTCATCGTGACGGACGGCTTTTCCGGCAACATCCTGCTCAAGACCATGGAGGGGGTAGGCTCCTTTGCGGGAACAGCCCTGAAAAAAATGTTCAGAAAGAACCTGCTGACAAAGCTGGCGGCGCTGGCGGTGATGCCGGGACTGAACGAGTTCAAAGGCAGGCTGGATCCCAACAAGGTGGGCGGAACTGCCTTCATCGGCATCTCCAAGCCCGTAATTAAAGCCCATGGAGCCTCCAACGCCGAGGCCATCGAAAACGCTATCGGTCAGGCCAAGGGGTTTGCCCAGAGCGGATTGATCCAAAAGATCGAGGAAAATATAGATTTAATGAGAATCGAACAATAAAAGCCAATTTGACTATTGACATACATACGTCAATGCAGTATTCTTTTTCAAGACATATTCGAAAGGAGAAGAATTCGATATGACAGCAGAGGAAATCTTCAAAACTATGCAGGATCTGATCGCAGAGCAGTTTGCCCTGGACGCCGGGGAGATCACCATGGACAGCTCGTTCGTGGACGACCTGGGCGCGGACTCCGTGGATCTGGTGGAGCTGGTCATGGCCATGGAGGAGGAATTCGACGTGGGCGAGATCGACGAAGAGGATCTGGCCGGGCTGAAGACCGTCCGGGACTGCGTGCAGTATTTGAATCATAAAATCAACGGTTGAAAAAAGAGACCCCACAGGAAAGAAGCCTCGCAGTGTCCGCCTCTGCGGACACGAAAAAACTGAGATCATTTTCGCCCGCGACATGTGCGTGGGCGAAAATTCTTATCAGGCTGCGGGAGCTTTTTGCGCCGCTGGGGTTTCCTTTTTCAGCTGTGGAGAGGAGTTTTTTCATGTTCACACTGGAGGAAAAGCTGGGCTATCGGTTCAAAAACCGCGCCCTGCTGGAAAACGCCATGCAGCACAGCTCCTACGCCAATGAGCACCGGGGGGCAGGCATGGGCAGCAACGAACGGCTGGAATTTCTGGGAGACGCCGTGCTGGGTATGGTGACGGCGGAGTACCTGTACCGCAGGCACCCGGATCTGCCGGAGGGGGATCTGACCCGCATCCGGGCGGCCCTGGTCTGCGAGGAGAGCCTGCACGAGGTGGCCCTGCGCCTGGGGCTGGGAAAGCATCTGAAGCTGGGCCGGGGCGAGGAGCAGGGCGGCGGTCGGGAGCGGCCGTCGATTCTGGCGGATGCCACGGAGTCGGTGTTCGCGGCGGTCTATCTGGACGGCGGCATGGAGGCGGCGGCGGAGCTGATCCATCGGGTGCTGCTGGACAAGGAACGGGAGGAAGCCGTGGAGGAGCGGCGGCGGGACTACAAGACGGAGCTGCAGGAGCTGGTGCAGCGCAAGAGCGGCTCGACTCTGGGTTACCGGATGGTTTCCGCCAGCGGGCCGGATCACGCCAAGGTCTTTGAGGCCGCCGTACTGCTCAACGGAGAGGACTTTTCCCGGGGGAAGGGACACAGCAAAAAGGAAGCGGAGCAGGCTGCGGCCCGGACTGCGCTGAAGATACTGAGAGAGGGAAACTGACACGGAAAATGACGCCTGCTGATTTTTGCTTTGCAAAAATCAGCAGGCATCAATTAAGCCGAAATATAAAGAAAAGACACGCAAAGGCGTGTCTTTTTGTGGCGCAGTGGGAGGGATTCGAACCCTCGTGCCGCTTTTGACGACAACACGATTTCCAGTCGTGCTCGTTATGACCTCTTCGATACCACTGCATATTCATTTTGCTGCGAACAGCAAAGATAATTATACCAAAATTTTGGAACTTGTCAATACATAAAACGCAAAAAATGAAAGAAATTACAGGGAGGATACTTCATTCAAAAGCATCCTCCCTGTATGCTGCCGTCAGTCCATCTTCTTGGCTACTGCCACCATCACAGTGTCCAGTGCGTTACCCATCCGCTGCATGGCTTGGCCTACAGCGGTTTTCCGGCACTTGGGACGGGGGCAGACGATCAGCTCTGCGGTGACACCCACCATGATCCCGGCGGCCATGCCCCACAGAAAAGGACTTTTACACATCGTTACCTCACTCCTTTGTCCACGGGGTTAGTATCTCCCGCTTTGCGGGAAAAAAACGGGTCGGTGGTTGCCAAATTTCCCCTGCCGGCGTATAATAACAAAAAACGTGAACCAAGGAAAAGGAGTATGCTATGTCTGTTGCGCGTTTGCAGGAGAGCATCCGCCGGTGCAAGACCCCGGTGGCACTGCTGCTGGATCCCAGGGAGGACCGGCTGGATCAGAAGTTTTTAAAAAATTTTACCGATATGTACGGCGACTGCCCCATGGCCCACGCCGAGGCTCTGCGCTTTCACGGCAGCCAGACCATCGCCCAGGCGGCAGGAAAGCTGCCGGCGGTGATGCTGCGGGCGGAGCCATATCTCGCCCAGGGGTTTATGGGCATGGACGTGCTGAGCAACCTGGTGAATATGGCCAAAAATCAGGGGCTATATACCATTGTGGACGCACGGTGTGCCGGGACGGAGCCGTGGCTGCAGGGGGGCGTCAACGCCGACGCTGTGACCATCCTGCCCTATGGCGGGGCGGAAAGCTGCCGGGCGGCGGAGGATAAGCTGGTCATTGCCGTGCTGCGCACAAAGGAGGCAGGGGTTGCCTCGGTGCAGAATCTCATGGCGGGGGACAGGCAGGTCTTCCTGGCGGCCGGGGAGCAGATGGCACGGTTCGGCGCTGCCTGCATGATGGAAACGGGCTACAGCCTGGACATCAAGGACCTGCGCAGGCGGATGAAGGACACCTTCCTGGTGCTCTCCTGCTGCGACGGGGAGAACGCCTACCCGGCCTTTGACGAATTCGGCCGGGGGGCCCTGGTGGCGGACGGAGAGATACAGTATGCGCCGGATACGGCCACCGCTATAGATGCGGCGGTGGCAGACATGAAAAAGATTATTCAGGTACTGTGAGGAGTAAAGCTATGACACGGATCTATTTGGTGCGCCATGCGGAGGCGGAGGGCAACCTCTACCGCATTGCCCACGGGCACTACAACGGACTCATCACCGCCCGGGGCTACAAGCAGATCGCGGCCCTGCAGCGGCGGTTTGAGCATATACACATCGACGCGGTTTACAGCAGCGACCTCTTTCGCACCCGCACCACGGCGAAGGCCGTGTATCTGCCCAAGGGGCTGACGCTGCACACCGACCCGAATCTGCGGGAGGTGAACATGGGCGTCTGGGAGGGCCGCACCTGGCAGCAGCTGCGCATGGAGGATGAGGAGCGCATCGTGGACTTCAACCGTCATCTGGATAGATGGCAGGTGCCCGGCGGCGAGACCGCCCGGCAGGTGCTGGATCGGTTTATCCCGACGCTGACAAGGATTGCCCAGGAAAACGACGGTAAGACAGTGGCGGTGTTCAGCCACGGGGCGGCGCTGCGGATGGTGCTGGGCACTCTGGAGGGCAGACCCCTCAGTGAGCTGGGCAGCACCCCTCACGGGGACAACACGGCCATCTCTCTGCTGGAATATGACGAGGACGGCTTCGCCGTGCTCTATCGGGATGACAACCACCACCTCATTGACGCGCACCTGTCCACCTTCGCCAAGCAGAAATGGTGGAAGGACGAGCGGATGCTGGAGAGCGACATGTATTATAAGCCCATGACGCCGGAACAGCGGAAGACCCTGGGTATAGGCCCGGAGGGGGAGACCATCGCCGTGCTGCACGGGGAGGAGCTGGCAGGCGGCGTGCAGCTGCTGCCCCAGAAGGAGCCGGGTGTGGGCTGGATCGGCTACTACGGGCTGCTGCCCACCTGGCGGGGGCTGAACCGGGGTATTGGGCCCCTGGGGCAGGCGGTGCAGTATTACCGTGCCCGGGGGGCGGAGCACATCCGCCTGCGGTGCCCGGACGAGAAAACGGAGAGCTTCTTCCGGCACTATGGGTTTGAAAAACGGCCGGATGGGGTGATGGATCTCTACATAGGATACGGAGAGAGAGCATGAGGGGAACGGAATTTCTGCCGGTGAGCCGGGAGGAAATGCACGATCGGGACTGGTACTACTACGACTTCCTGGTGGTGACGGCGGACGCTTACATCGACCATCCCAGCTTCGGCAGCACCCTCATTGCCAGACTTCTGGAGGCGGAGGGCTACCGGGTGGCGGTGCTCGCCCAGCCGGACTGGCACGACTGCACGGCCTTTGCCCAGATGGGTAAGCCCCGGTACGGCGTGTTCATCGGCGGGGGGAATCTGGACAGCATGGTGGCCCACTACACCGTTGCCAAGCGGCGGCGGGAGAAGGATCTCTATTCCCCCGGGGGCAAAATGGGCCTGCGGCCCGACCGGCCCACTATTGTGTACGCCAACCGGGCCAGGGAGGCCTTCGGCAGCGGTACGGCTATCATCATCGGCGGGCTGGAGGCATCCCTGCGGCGCTTTGCCCACTACGACTACTGGGACGACAAGGTGCGCCGGCCCATCCTCTATGACGCGCCGGCAGATCTGCTGGTATACGGCATGGGGGAGACGGCGACCAAGGAAATCGCACGCAGACTCTCTAAAAAGGTGCCGGTGGGGGACATTACCGACGTCCGGGGGACGGCTTTTATTGCCCAGGACGCGGCGAAGTGCATCTACCGACCGGTGATATCGCCCTCTTATGAGGAGGTGCGGGAGGACAAGCGGACCTATGCCAGGGCCACCAAATTGCAGTACGACGAGAATGACCCCATCCGGGGCCGGGGCGTGGTGCAGCCCTGTGAGGGACGCTTCCTGGTAGTGAACCCGCCCCAGCGGCCTCTGCCCCGGGAGGAGCTGGACAGGCTCTATGACCTGCCCTTCACCCGGGAGGTACACCCCATGTACACAGAGCCTGTGCCGGCCATTGAGGAGGTGCGGTTCTCCATCGCCCACAACCGGGGGTGCTTCGGCGGGTGTAATTTCTGCGCGCTGACCTTCCACCAGGGGCGGATGGTCACCTCCCGGAGCATCGAGTCCGTTCTGCGGGAGGCGGAAATCCTCACGAAGGATCCGCAGTTCAAGGGCTATATCCACGATGTGGGCGGCCCCACGGCCAACTTCCGCCACGCCTCCTGCCCCGGGCAGAAAAAACACGGGTGCTGCAAAAACCGCAGCTGTCTGGCACCCCAGCCCTGCAGGAATCTGGACGCGGATGAATCGGAGTACACGGAGCTTTTGCAGCGGCTGCGCAAGCTCCCGGGGATCAAAAAGGTGTTCGTCCGCAGCGGCATACGCTATGACTACATGCTCCAGGACAAGAATCAGGATTTCTTCCGGGAGCTGGTGGCCCACCACATCAGCGGGCAGCTGAAGGTGGCACCGGAGCACTGTGTTTCCTCAGTGCTGGACTACATGGGCAAGCCCCATTTTGACGTGTTTGAGAAGTTCTGGCACAAATACCAGAAGCTCAACGAGGCCGACCACAAGCAGCAGTATCTGGTGCCGTATCTCATGTCCTCCCACCCGGGCTGCACTCTTGCCGACAGCGTGCGCCTGGCGGAGTTTCTGCACAGGACCGGGCACCAGCCGGAGCAGGTGCAGGACTTTTACCCTACCCCCGGCACTCTCTCTACCTGCATGTACTATACGGGCATTGACCCGCGGGACATGACGGAGGTCTATGTGGCCCGGAGTCCCCACGAGAAGGCATTGCAGCGGGCGCTGCTCCAGTGGGGGCGCAAGGATCTGCGGCCCCTGGTCATAGAGGCGCTGGAAAAGGCGGAGCGGACAGACCTCATCGGCTATGAGGACAGGTGCCTCATCCGTCCCCTGAAGGGGGAGAAATATTTCGGCAAAAAGGCGGAGGAGCCGGGGAAAAGGCATCCGGAGGGGAAGGACAGACCCCGGCGGCCGGAGAGCGCCCCCGGACGGAGAAGGCGGGAGGATACGCCGGGACAGAAGGGGAAAATGTCCCAGCGGAAGAAGGAGGCCTTCGCCAAGCGCCGTAGGGGAAAGTGACGAAAAAGGAACGGGTATACGGCTGGGGGATATTCCTGCCTGTGCCGGATGATAGGATATTTTGACGAAACGGAGGAATGACCATGCAGATTCAATTCCCGCTGATCCTGGACGGAGCCACCGGCACAGAGCTGCAGAAACGGGGCTTCCAGGGCAACATGAGCGCCGAGCAATGGGTGATGGAGCACCCGCAGGTCATCACGGAGATACAGAAGGGCTATGTGCGCGCCGGGAGCGGAGTGCTGTATGCCCCTACCTTCGGCGGAAACCGCAGAAAGCTGGAGGAGCACGGCATCTTCAACAAAACGGCGGAGTGTAACCGCCGTCTGGCGGAGCTGTCGAAAAAGGCGGCGGAGGGAAAGGCCTTTGTGGCGGGGGATATGTCGCCGACGGGGCTGTTTCTGGCGCCGCTGGGGGAGGCATCCTTTCAGGAACTGGTGGACATTTACGCCGAGCAGGTGGAAGGGCTGGAGCAGGCAGGCGTTGACCTGTATGTGATCGAGACGATGATGACCCTGTCCGACGCGAGGGCGGCGGTGCTGGCGGTGCGATGCGTCAGTGATAAGCCCATTTTTGTGACCTTCACCTGCGACGAAAAGGGAAGGAGCATCTCCGGGACAGACATAACGGCGGCGCTGACGGTGCTGCAGGGTATGGGCATCGACGCGTTCGGACTGAACTGCTCGGCGGGGCCGAAGGAGATGCTGCCGCAGCTGAAAAGACTGCGGGAGTATGCACGGGTGCCCCTTATTGCAAAGCCCAACGCGGGGATGCCGCAGATCATCGACGGCAAGGCGGTCTACCACTGCCCACCGGAGGAGTTTGTGGCACAGGTGCCGGAATTTTTGCAGGCGGGAGTGGCCGTGTTCGGCGGCTGCTGCGGAACCGATGCGGGGCACATCGCGGCATTGCACCAGGCGCTGGAGGGAGCTGAGATCATACCACCGGCACCGAAACACGCAGACCTGCTGCCGGCAGCCACGGAAAAGGAGACGTGCTATCTGCCTGTCGACGCCAGATGTGGACAGGTGCTGACGGTGACGGAGGATCTGGAGGACGACCTGGCCGAGACAATGGAGGATGCGGCCCCCATGGCGGCGGTGCGCCTGAACTCGCTGGAGGATGTGGAGGCTCTGGCAGACTGCCAATACATGATCTGCAAGCCCCTGTGCCTGGTGTGTGAGGAGGCGGAGATATTGGAGGCGGCTCTGCGGGTCTATCAGGGCCGGGCGCTGTATGAGGGAGGGATCCCGCAGACGGAGCTGGCGGCGCTGAGCAGAAAGTACGGCGTGATTTATTAAGAGGAGATATCCAGGATCCTGCCGATAAGAAAAAAGTATGGCAGCAGCCACATTTTTCCCTGCCAAAGGCAGCAGGGCCGGAGGGCTTGACATGCAGGCGGCGCTATGCTGTAATACGCAGCGATCGCTCGGAGGGCGAGTTGTTCGGAGAAACAACAGCCGGATAAGAGACAGACTGAGATGTCTGTTTCTTATCCGGCTTTTTTCATGGATCAGGAGGAATTCAAAATGGATTTTCTCAACGGAAAGATCGGGCCTATGTACCGCAAATACCTGGCGGCGGCCTTTGGCAGCGCCATGATCACGTCCGTGTACTCCATCGTGGACACGGCTATGGTGGGCCAGTACCATGGGCCAGGGAACGGCGGTGCTGGCCGTTCCGGCCTGGGGCGGACTGCTGGTTTTTCAGGGGCCTGTGCTGACTTTTTTCGGGGCGGATGCGTCCATACTGGCGCTGGCGGAGAGGTATATGGAGCCGATCCGGTATGTGTTCCCGCTGTTTTTGTTCAACCGGATGCTCTCGGCGTTTTTGCGCAACGACAAGAACCCGGGCCTTGCCACACTGGGCGTGCTGTCGGGGGGCTGTTCAACGTGTTCGGAGATTACTTCTTCGTATTCACCTGCGACATGGGGATCTACGGTGCGGTGCTTGCCACGGCCATCGGCTCCGGCATTTCCTTTTTGGTGATGATGACACATTTCGTCAGAAGCAAGAACACCTTTTTCGGCGTGTTCTGGACGACCCTCAGCATGGCGTACCCCAACCTTTATATGGTAGGCCTTCGCCAGCGCACCTTGCTGGACGGAAACGACCTCTTTATTGAATTCAAAGGCGCCCTTACGGAGCAGTATGTTTGCCAGCGGCTGAAAACCATTGAGGACCTGGGCGTTTACTACTACACCAATGACAGAGGGTCTTGTGAAATCCACATATTTTAAGAAGGAGCCTTCGCTTATGCGAAAGCTCCTTTTCTGCACACCTTACTTTTTCAGCTTCAAGCCGTCGCGGAATGCTTCGCCCACACGCTCGGTGACTTTGTAGTAGCCATGGGTGTAGGGGTCAAAGGCGATGGCGTTGACTTTAGACATATCAATTTTCCCGTCCACCATAACACTTTCATCGGCAGTGACATTGATCACCTTGCCGATGACGCCGCATCCGTATTCATTGTTCTGATACTCGATGAACTTGCACTCCAGGCAGATCGGGAACTCGTTGATGACAGGGGCATCTACGGTTTCGGCTTTGCCGGCGGTCAGACCGCTGCGGGCAAATTTATCGGCAACTTTATTGCCGGACTCCACGCCGAAATAGTCTGCTTCCACTATGTGGGCGGCATCGGCAATGCTGACGGTAAACGCGCCCCGCGCTTTGATGTTCTGTACGGTCTTATGGGTTTCGGTGAGATTCAGGGCAACGGTGTCCCGCTCCTGCATGGTGCCCCATGCGGCATTCATGACATTCACGCTGCCATCCTCGTTATAAGTCGCAACCATCAGAACCGGCATGGGGAAAATGCCTTCGGTGATTTTCAGTTTTGTTCTCATGATAACTCCTCCTTGTGATCGTATTGACAGGACTGTTCATCCTGCTTATAATTATACTCAAGCAAATCAGAAATTCAAGTACTGGCTAAAAAGACAGGTACTATCCTTGGAGAAAGCAAATGATAAAGAACTATATTGAGAACGCCAATTTTGAGGACACCGGCTTTGCCTACACGCTGTCGCTGATTTCCGGCAAGCACAAGATGGTCATTCTTTACTGCCTGATGGAGTTTGAGACGGTGCGATTCAATGAGCTGAAACGGTATCTGAAAACCATCTCCGACAAGACCCTCAGCACGAATCTCAAGGAGCTGGAAGCGGACAAACTGATCGTCCGCACCGAGTATCCGCAGATCCCGCCGAAGGTGGAATATGCGCTTTCGGAGCGTGGGAAATCGCTGATGACTGTGCTGGACCAGCTCTGTGTCTGGGGCGAGGAGAATCGACTGACAGAGTGACGAATCGGGATTTGTGTGAATAAAAAGGATGAAGAAATGACGGTTCAACAATTAAAATATATTTTGAAGGTAGCAGAAGTTGGCTCTATTACCGAAGCGGCGAAACTGCTTTTTATATCACAGCCAAGTCTCTCCAATTCCATCAAAGAAACGGAAACAGAAGCTGGAATCACCATCTTTCTCCGCAGTAGAACAGGAATTACTCTGACAAAAGAAGGTACTGAATTTCTCGGTTATGCCCGTCAGGTGATACAGCAGATGGAACTGCTGGTGGATCGGTATGTTACAAATCTTCCGGGAAAAGTGACATTTGGAGTATCTTCTCAGCACTATACTTTTACGGAAAACGCTTTTGTGGAGTTAGTTAAGCGTTTTGGACAAGAACGATACGCTTTTTATTATAATGAAACCGGAACACATCAGATATTGGATGATGTGAAAAATCGTGTCTGTGATTTAGGCATCCTTTATTTATCGCATGAAAACGAAGTCGTCATGCGGAAAGTGATAGAGGAAAACCATCTGGTGTTTACCGAGCTGTTTTCAGCAAAGCCTCATGTTTTTTTGCAAAAAGATCACCCATTGGCATCGAAAAAAGTAGTTTCCGTCCATGACCTTGCACCTTATCCGCGGCTAAACTTTGTACAGGGAGAGTATGAATCCGTCTATTTTTCAGAGGAACTATTCAGCTCCATCCCGGTGGATAAGGAAATCCGGGTCAATGACAGAGGGGCTATTGTCAACTTTATGCTCGGACTGAATGCCTATACTATTTCAAGTGGAATTTTCCCGAAATATTTGAATGGAGAAAATATCATCTCCGTTCCGCTTGCAGAAAATGAAACAATGCATATTGGATATGTGCTGAATGAAAATCAGGAATTAAGTGAACTTGGAAAAAGCTATCTGGAAGAATTACGGAAATATGCTCCAGCCAATCCATAGTCGTAGGCTATGAATAATCATATAAAATAGGCGTTATTGTATGTACCACTGTTTGCTGATATAATAACAGCAGAAAGTGCCGCCACAATTCCGTAATGATTGATGCTTGACAGTCTCCTGAAAGAATGCTATAATAATGCGCGTAAAATTTGAGTGGGCTTTTCCGGATTCGATCATCTTTTTGCCACACAGCTATCTTGTGATAGCCGTGTGGTTTTTTTTGTTGTCTGCATCCTGGAAAATCTGGCAGAACGGAGGATGGAAGCTGCCGGACACTTTGTGGAGAGGAGGGAAAGTATGCAGATCAATAATAAAATGGCGGTCGCTCCTGTTGGAAAACTCATCTGGCAAATGTCGATACCGCCGCTGATTTCCATGTTTCTGC
>ERZ1106963.2089-NODE-2089-length-21073-cov-5.506185_pt1 | contig 21073 bp, 20 predicted proteins | sample MGYA00403681_ERZ1106963 | MGnify/ENA primary metagenome ERZ1106963 (study PRJEB35170, sample SAMEA104062407) | human gut metagenome | biome: human gut; feature: human-associated habitat; material: faeces | place: Denmark | collected 2012-05-03 ...
TGAATCTCAATTCAAAAGCCGTTTATAAGCCGGCGGCCAGGGAGGGATGCCTATGATTGTCCATATATGAAAATACCCCTGCATATTGTGAGCGGGCGGCTCACATCGCCGAAAAGGCGATGCCAATTTGCAAGGGTATGGCTAAATTGTATCTTATGTTCCACGAAAAAACAACTACGGTATTTGAAAGGAGATAAATTATGAAAAAGTTGCTTTCAATTATTCTTTGCTTTTCTTTGCTTGCTGCTTGGGGAACAACTGCCTTTGCCATGGAACCCACACCTGAATGCAAGGAAGCACCGCCAATTAGTGTAGATGCTACCAATGTTGATATTCTCTACGAGTCTTTCATGAGAGGTGATAATCCGCCTACCAGCACGACTACGTTACCTTATAGCGCAGCAAGCAGTTCTACTGGGATTAATAGCTATGTCTATACTAACTATAAGTTCAAGCCTAGTAGCCTCGGAAAAATTCACACAACCTTCACTGGCAATTCTAACCCTAAAGGCAATTCGGTAACCGTAGATATATATCTTTATGATGCCACAGCCGGCAATGTTGAAGTCGCATCATATTCTTTAGGCTCAGCTACCGCATGGAGCGGTCAAGGTGTCAGCTGGTACAACCTGAACACCTCACATTATTACTATTTCAAAATCGTAAAATCTGTGGGAAGCGCTCGTCTTGTTTTTACCCTTGATTGCGTTGCTCAAAACTGGTAAATTCAGAGTGATTAAGGATGAGGGAGGCGTATACGCCTCCCTCATATCTAATCCACGATAAATACCCCATGATGCTCAAAACACACAATTACAAATTGATTACATTTTTGCGGTAGATTTTACTGGGAAAGGGCTAATATAATAAAATACAAAACACGGAGGGGTAATATGAGATGAAAAAGACGATCGTTGTTTTGTCTATGATAATGATAATTGCCATCACCGCAATCGGGTGCCAAAAAACGCCGGAAAGCCCACTTATAATTGGGAAAAGCAGCGATGATCTAATCGATAAGGCCAGCGAAGGATTAAGCGACGAAAGCGTAGCTGAAAAAGTGAACGCTCCTCTGCAATATGAAGCGGATTTTGTAAGTTCTGACGGAATGACAGCCGTTTCGGTAAATGCCGCAATCGATGTGCCGGAAGCCAGCACGGCACCAATTATCAGAATAAGCACAGGCTCCATATCCCAAGAGCAGGCAGATGTGCTGCTGCATGAGCTCGTTCGTTCGAAATTGTACGACCCATATTCCGCACCCTCAAAAAGCAGCATTATGAAACAGATACTCATAGCGCAACAGCAGCTTTTTTCCGGCCCCTCTGATGAGGATTTAAGGATGTCGCACTATGGCAAAAACGGAGAAATCTTGACATGGGAAGAATGGATGCAACAATCTATCGCCGCTTTATATCAGGAGTACAACACGGCGGACGATGCGCAGGATGCCCCTATCTCGGGTTTGTTCGAGGTCGATGATGAAGGTTTTGCATTGATATACGGCGAAGGTATATCGTTAGAGTTTGGCTATGAGGGCATACAGATATATAACGGACAGGGTTTAGGTAATTCCCGCGCTTTATATTCGCAGAACACGGCTCCGGACGGCTTTGTAATGAGCTATGTCACAGCGGAAAACATAACTCGGCTTGATAAGTCAATAAGCCTGGAGGATATTCCGCAAATTACCATTTCGCAGGAAAAGGCAAAGCAGCTGTGCGACAGCTTGACCGAAAAGCTGAATATTCCCTTTATGATGCACTATTCAACAACAAAAGAATACGGCGGTGCAGGCGGAACAAATCCGGTCAGATGCTGCTATGTGCTGCGGTATACCCGCGATTTTAACGGGCTGCCCATCACCTATACCTCGAATAGAGGCGACGCTATTACAGATTCGGGTACTTATAACGAGCCGTGGCCATATGAAACGCTTACATACTATGTGAACGATGACGGCATCGTTGGAATGCGGTGGGAGGCACCCTATTCAATTCTTGAAAATGTTACCGAAGATTCCTCTCTTATCCCTTTCAGTGAAGTGGAGAAGATTTTTGAGAAAATGATCGCCGTAAAATACGCAAACACACAAAGCATTATCACCATTGAAAATATACGCTTCGGCTATGCACGCGTTGCGGAACAAAACCGAAGCGGAAGCGCGCTCCTGGTTCCGGCATGGGATTTCTTCGGAACGATTTCGGATTTCAACGGTATCTCGCGGTCCGACTACGGAACGAGCCTTATTACTATCAACGCCATCGACGGCAGCATAATCGACAGAGGATTGGGATATTGACAAACAGGGAATATGCTTTTGATACAAGGAGGACATATGATAAATTGCTTTTATAAACGGAGGGCGGCAGCATGAAAAACAGGATACTCATTGTCGAGGACGACCACGCCATATCCGACGCCGTAGCGCTCAATATGCAGTTTGTCGGCTATGGATATGCCGTGTTTGACGATGGGAAAAAGGCCGCGGATAGCCTTGCGGACGACCATGCCTTTGACCTTGCTCTCTTGGACATCATGCTTCCCGGTATCGACGGCTTTGAGCTGTTTTCCTATATGGAGAAGTATAATATTCCCGTAATATACATGACCGCAAAGACGGACTCCGCATCGGAAATCAAAGGCCTTATGGATGGCGCGGAGGATTATATCGTCAAACCCTTCGATGTGCTCACGCTCATGGTGCGCATCGAAAAGGTATTAAAGCGCACCGGCAGGCTGAACACGGTCTACCGAGTTCGGGACATTGAGGTAAACAGCGAAACGCGCGTCGTTACAAAGGCCGGCGAGGAGGTGGAGCTTCAGCCGCTGGAATTTGACGTGCTGCTGACGCTCTTAAAAAACAAAAACCTGACCGTATCACGGGAGCAGCTCCTTTCTGATGTTTGGGGCTATGAATATGCGGGCGAAACGAGGGCGGTGGATATGAAAATATCCAACCTACGCAAAAAGCTGGATCTGGGCGATGCAATACGGGCCATACCTAAACTGGGATACCGATTGGAGGAACGCTGAAATGAAGCTGTGGCAAAAAACCTCTCTCATCTGTATCGCCGTGCTGCTCGTCATCGTCACGGCCTGTTCCTCTGTACTTCTCATCCATTCCAAAAACAGCATATTGGAGCTTACTTACAGCTATGCAAGGGACAGACAGAAAAGCCTTGCCTCCTCTTTTTCGGAAATGGCGGGTTATTATATTGCGGAGAACGATTCGCGGACGGTGGAAAACTCCCTCGTCAACTACTGCTTCTCCCGCTTTGCCGATTCCTCATCCGTACTGATGCGCGGGGATGAAACGCTCTATTCCGGCGTTTCGGTCAATCCGCGCGCGTTTCTGCCGCTGCCCGAAAACGAATATTCTATGAAGATCGCGGAGCGGGAAATAGACGGGCGCAATGTGCTTATTGCGGGCAGCCTTGTAGCGGTGAGAAACACATCCTACGCCGTATATGTGGTAGAGGATATTTCCACAACTTACAACAGCATTGTAAGCTTAGCGTGGACATTTGCTGCCGTCAGCCTCGCGGGCGTACTTATCGGCGCGGGCTGTATTGCGCTCATCATGCACAGGAGCACAAGGCCGCTCACCTCCCTTGCAAAAACGGCGAGGCAGATCGCGGGCGGCGATTATTCCATGCGGGCGGATGTGCATACGAAGGACGAAATAGGCGCGCTTGCGGGGGATTTCAACCTGATGGCGGAGGCCGTTGAAACGCGCATAGCGGAGCTTATGGAAACCGCCGAGCGGCAGCGGCTTTTCATCGGCGGCGTGACCCATGAATTCAAGACGCCGCTTACGGCGCTGCTGCTCCACTCCCGTATGCTGCGGCGGGCAAACATGACGGACGAGGAAAAGGACGCATCCTTAGAGCATATCGAGAGTCAATGCGAATGGCTGGAGCGGCTGGTGCAGACGCTTTTGAAGCTTATCACGCTGGAGCGCGAGATAGAGCGCAGGCCCTGCGAGGTTGACGCGCTGTTTGACACTGTGCGGCAGAACACGCAGAAAAGCCTTGCCGACCGTGGCGTGACTCTCATCACCCATTCCGGCGGCGGGACGCTGAACTGCAACGCGGACCTTATCCAGTCCCTGCTCATCAACCTTGTGGACAATGCGGCAAAGGCATATGACACGGACGCGCCGGACAAGCGGGTTTTTCTCACCTTCTCCGCCGATACGATAGAGGTACGGGACTTTGGCCGCGGCATACCCGAGAAAGCGATGGGGCGCATATTCGAGCCCTTTTACATGACGGATAAATCCCGCAGCAAAAAGGCCGGCGGCAGCGGCCTTGGCCTTGCGCTGGTAAAAAGGATCGCGGACGCCCATGATGCGGAGCTTACGGTAAAGAGCGGCGTTGGGAAGGGCACGACCGTGCGGGTGCGCTTTCAATAATTACATTTTAATTACAACTTGATGATGGATTTTGCATCGGCGCTTACCGTATCATGGTGACAACGATAACAAAGCGAGGTGTTACGGATATGAAAAAGAGAATCGCAATATTGCTTATCACGATTATGGCATTTGGCGCTGCAGCCTGCCAACCCACACCAGAAGAAAACATTGTCGTGGGAAAAGGTAATACCTCACAAGACATTTCAGCAATCGAGACTGCGCCGTTTGCTCCCATACATAGCTTTAACGCTCCGGATACTATAAAGTGTGAATGGGACTGCCGCGGTACATTAGTATCAATAGACGCGGTCACTCATGTACCAAACGTGGATAGTTACCCAATTTATTCCGTATCAAGTACCCCATATACTCAACAGCAAATAGATGGGTTCATACGCTATTTTTCAAATGACAACACACTATATGATGCCAATCGTGTTGCATACACAGCCGATGAGCTTATGGAAATGTTGCTTTGGGAACAGCGGTTGCTCAGTGAGGTCAAAAGCGGAAAAAATACCACATTCTGCGGCTCCATAGAGCAAATTGAGCAAAACATACAAGATTTGCAGAACCAGCTAGCGAATGCCGCAAGCCAATGCCCTGTGGAAATATCGCCATCGGAATATACCAACAGCAAGAATTTAAGCGCTTATTTTCTTCAAAACGGCGAAAGGAATTATATTATAGCATCATGTGATAATGCTGTTTTCGCAAGATACTATCATGCCCCATTTGTTAGCAGTACCACGCTTGCGGATCTTGATGAGCTATCTATCAGTATAAGCCGAAGTGATGCTGAAAAATTGGCATATGCCTGTGTATCTGATTTGGGATATCCGAATATGGAAATATCATGCAGCAGTCGCGGAGAGGCGTTAGTAAGCGAAGGGCAACTTGGATCCGGCAATAACGAGCAGGCATACATTTTCTTCTTTACAAGAGTAGTTGACGGCATACCTTTGACATATGAAAAACGTGACCGTACATCTTATGGAAGCAGCAGTAATCCTGCTTTTTCGGCACCACGCGAATACGAGTTTATAAAAGTTGCCGTGTCGAATAACGGCATTGAGGAAGTTCTGGTTAACGGCAATTTAACACTAAGTGATAAGATAACCGAAAATGCGCCGCTCATGGGATTTGATGAAATTAAGGAACGCGCGGAAGAATACTTTTTTCTGAGATATCAATCCGTGAATCAAAGCGATAGCAATACTACCGATAAACGGATCATTTATATAGACAGGATCAATCTTGGTTATATGCAAATTACTGCCCAGAACAGCAGTAAACAAACGCTTATTCCTGTATGGGACTTCTTCGGCTGGGAAGAAATCGTCAACGCTGAAACTATAAATCAAGTTACAATTAACGGACAAACGAGCTACCTCACCATCAACGCCATCGATGGCAGCATAATCGACCGCTCGTTGGGCTACTGAGCGTCAAACCGAGGTTTTACCGCATGAAGCATTATTTGACCTCTCCCCTATCGCAGGCCATATTCAGCCGTGGGTTTGTCATCAGCACAGTTGGAACCGCCCTCATCCTCCTTCTTTCCTCCGTTCAGGGCATATTGTCCGCCTTCCGCTCGGCAGAGCTGCTTTCCCCCGGCTTCCACAGCGACCTTATCATGAGCGCGCTGTCGTCCGACGCCATGGCGCTGGCCCTGCCCATACTCGCCGCGCTGCCGTATACCGCGTCCTTCATTGACGACGTGAAGAGCGGCTTCATAAAGGAATACCTGCCCCGCACAACCGTGCCGCGGTATATCGCGGGGAAGGCCGTGGGCTGCGCCGTTTCCGGCGGGCTGACGCTGGCATTGGGGATATTCATAGCCTACGGCTTTGCCGCGCTCATGTTTTTGCCAATGGAAGCCTACCCTAAGGCCGGAGAAACCGTGCCGAATTACTTTGGCAATCTAATGGAGACTGCGCTCATGTTCTTCGCATCGGGCGCGTTCTGGTCGCTCACCGGAATGACATTCGCCGCGCTTACCAACAGCAAATATATGGCCTACGCCTCGCCCTTCGTGCTGTTCTATCTGCTAATAATACTGTATGAGCGGTACTTCGATAAGCTCTTCGTGCTGTACCCCCGGGAATGGCTCAGCCCGTCCCCACGGTGGGTGTTCGGTAAAATAGGGGTGGCGGTGCTGCTCATAGAGTTCAGCCTGCTGATGGCGCTGGCCTTTGCATACGCCGCGAAAAGGAGGCTGGAGAGGATATGAAGCCGAAGCAGATTCTTGCCGTGACCAAATACAACTTCCGCCGCTGGCACAAAAACCCAAGAATAGTAATCACCTTCTGCCTTGCGTTCGTGCTTTGCTTCCTGCTGTCCGACAAGGCCGTGAAGTTCGCCAAGGAGTATGAAACCACAATGCAGCTTGTGGAGGCTTTCGTGTGGACGTTTGGGGACAGCAACTCAATACTTCTTTCCTCGCTGTTATTGCTTCTGCTCTTTGCGGATATGCCCTTTATATCAAGCGCCACGCCATTTTACCTCATGCGCATAGACCGCAAGACCTGGCTCATGGGGCAGGCGGCGTATATCGCCTTGGCCACGCTTATCTACCTTGCGTTCATACTGGTTTCCACCTCCCTGGTCTGTATGCGGCAGAGCTTTGTGGGGGATATGTGGAGCGAGACCGCCGCAATCCTCGGCTACTCCGGCGCGGGGCAAAAGGTGGCCCTGCCCGCGCTTGTTAAAACGCTTGAAATGAGCCGCCCGTATGAATGCATGGCGACCATATTCCTGCTGATGCTGCTGTACACCCTGCTCATGGTGTTCGTCATGCTGCTGTTTAACCTTAAAAAAGGTCAGCTTGCGGGTATAGTTTCCGTGTTCGCGTTCAGCCTGTTCGGCTTTTTACTCAACCCCCAGACCATAAAGGCTATATTCAAACTGCCGGATGCGCTCATGTACAAGGCCAACGTTGCGGTGGGCTGGCTTTCGCCGCTGAACCAGGCCACGTATCACATGCACAACTTCGGCTACGACCTGCTGCCAAGGCTATGGCAGACGTATCTTATATTCGCAATGCTCATCGCCCTGTGCTTTTTCCTTTCCCTTCGGGCGGTGCGGAACTACAACTTTAACTTTGGCGGTACTGAAGCATGAACATTATTTCGGTCAAAAACCTATCCAAGGACTTCGGGCAGGAGCGGGTGCTGCATAACGTCACCCGCGATTTTGAAAAGGGAAAGATACACGGCATCGTTGGCAATAACGGCAGCGGCAAAACGGTGCTTATGAAGTGTATATGCGGCTTTCTGATACCAACGGAGGGAGAAGTCATAGTCAACGGCAAGCGGGTGGGCAAAGACGTGGACTTCCCGCCCGGCCTCGGCCTGATAATCGAAACGCCGGGGTTTTTACCCAACATGACCGGCGTGAAAAACCTTGAGATATTGGCCTCGCTGAATAAAAAGATCGGGCTTGAGGAGATAGCCGCCGCAATACGCCGCGTGGGGCTCGACCCGCTGATGAAAAAGCCCGTCGGCAAGTATTCCCTCGGTATGCGCCAGAGGTTGGGCATTGCGCAGGCCATAATGGAGGATCCCGCGCTGCTCATTTTAGACGAGCCGCTCAACGGCCTTGACAAGCACGGCGTTCGGGAGATGCGGCAGCTCATAAAGGGGCTGAAGGAGCAGGGCAAAACCATACTGCTTGCCAGCCACAATCAGGGGGATATAGACGAGCTTTGCGATACCGTGTGCGAGATGGACGCGGGAGTTATGACCATGATACGGGAGGAAAGTATATGAACCGATTATTCGCGGCGCTGATGGCTATATTGCTGCTTGCGCTGCCCATCGCCGCTTTTGCTGAGGGAACGGAAACGCCGCCCGCAGAGACACAAGCGCCTGTAACTACGCCCAATCCTACACCCGAACCAACGCCGGAGCCTACCCCGGTGGCGGACAAGCTGATAATAGACAGCTGGAACCTGTACGACGGCATGGATAGAACATACCAGCGGGGCTATGTGCCCCGCATAGTGAACGGCTGCTGCTATATTATATTCCCGCTCATCGGCGAGACGTATGACGGCAAGGTGACGGTTACTGCCGACCTCGGCGCGACGGCGGACAGCCCCTTCGTATTCGGCAACTATTCCCAGACCGCTGCCGGCTGGGGACGGTATGTGTTCATGTTTGAAATACCGCTTGTGAAGGGGCGGATAAACGGCTCATATCCGGTGACGCTGAAGGCGGACTACCTTGACGTGCTGGGCCAGCAGAAGCAGCAGAGCTTTACCGTGTTCGTGACGGTTGCAGACGGCAAAAAGCCCAAGGACCCCGACGCAAAGGAGGCCGCCGAAAAGCCGGAGCTTTTCATATCCGCCTGCGAGATAACGCCGGACACCGTCAGCGGGGACGGGGAGTTTTCCGTGAATGTCAAAATAGACAACATAGGCAGCATACGCGCAAGAAGCGTCAGGCTTACATACGGCAGCGAAGCCGAGGGCATACTGCCCTACGACACTAACAACGCCATACTGCTCGATAACATAGCCTCCGGCGAAGGCGCCGAGGCCGCGTTTAAAATGCGCACCACCAAGGACGTAATAGCGGGGAGCAGGGCGTTTTTCATAACATTGGATTACGTCGATCTTTACGGCGGGGTATACACCGCCACGCGGCAGTTCCTCGTGAACGTCACCCAGCCTGCGGAAATGACATACGACTCCATATCCCTACCCAAGAGCGTCACCGCGGGCGAGACCTTCACCCTGCCCGCCAACGTGTTCAACATAGGCAAAAGCACGCTCAGAAACGTTACGGTAAATCTTTCGGGCGCGGGGCTTTTCCCCACCTCCAGCGTGTTCTTAGGGGATATTCAGCCGGGGCAGGCTGGCTACGGGGAGATGAAGGTATTCGTAGGTATGCTATCCATGACGGAGGGCTATACCGAAAGCTACGGCAAAACAAGCGCCGTTTACACCGTTACATACACGGACGACGCGGGCGAAACCCACACCGCCGAGCAGCAGCTTTCCACCGAGATAAAGCAGCCGGTGATCGCCGGAGATAAGACCGACGCCGAAAAGCAGGCCGAGGAAGAGCAGAAGCGCGCCATGAGCCAATGGTGGATAAGCGCCCTTGCGGCCTTCGCAGTTATTGCGATAATAGTCGCGGTAATTGTGGTCAGCAAGTTTGCAAGGATGATGAGGATGAAATAGCCGTATGGCGGTGTCGGTTATTAGTATATAAAAAATACGCTTCTGGCGACAGATTTTCCTGCGTCAGCGTGTCTTATATATAGCGAAAAAGACGGTGGTTCCGTTGAAGGAATAAAAAAGCCCTTGCAAGTCATAATTTGAGCAAGCTCATTGCCATTTGGTAATGCAGAGCTGCAAGGGCTAAACATGAATATACCTGTTCTTGCCCAAAACTCAAAGATTTAGAAAGGAGAAGGATATGAAAAAAATAATTGCAATAGCTCTTGCGCTGGTAATGGTCTTTGCAATGGCCAACGTTGCACTTGCATTTGAGGCATCTGATTATACTCTTGGCGCGAATAGCACAACGCCGGCGAGGGCACTCAAGAACATATCACGCGAGTTTTCTGCTTGGTACGCATCTGGAACGTTTGGTGGTAACAGCAGTAAACGGCTTACAGTAAGGCCCTACAAGGCAGGATCTACCACGGCGATAGCAAGCCATGCCTATACATTTACAATAAGCCAGGTATCCGGCGGGCATGACTACACAACGCTTTATAGTAGTTTGGATGTGTATGCGAATACTAATGGTGGAGGCGCAAGCCTTACGGGATACTGGAGTTTCTAGTTAGATAAGCATCGGCTAATCGTCAATATAATATGGCGATTAGCCACACTATACAATCACGGAGGATAGCTTTATGCCAAATAAACCCAATAAGTATCGATTGCCCGTAGGAACCTTAGCTTTAGTTGTTTTATTGCTAATCCTGTCTGCCTGCCAGCCTACTCCTGAAAAAGAACCTGTTGTTGTTAAGACGGAGGACTACGTAGCAGAGGCTATACAGCCGAAAGATGGAACTCAATATAAATACGATGCACCGAATAACGTGGAGTTTCATAATGAAATAAGCGGATTAGATTTGACTATAAATGCGCCTGTAGTTATACCTCAAACAGATGTATATCCGGTTGCGGAAATTGAAAAAGCGGCGTTTGATGAAACATATTACCGGAATGTGATGCGATTCTTTTATCCGGACGAGCAGTGGGTAGAAACTCCCCAAGAAACGAAACGGGATATTCTTGAAAGAATGTCTTATTTAACGTCTCTAGCGGAAGAGAGCGATACTGATATAGCCAATGAACTTATAGAATTGCAACAACGGTTAGCAACAGCTCCCGATGACAGCGCAGCTATTCCCTTCTCTTTCAATGATTTGCCGGGAAAAACTTTTTTTGAAGCATATCACTACAATGAAAATACGGCGACATACGCTGTTTTAGTTGCACAGATGAATGGCAATACCTATCAATATAGACGTGATAGTGATTCATACTGGGTGCGAGAAAGCAATGCGGAGACTTTAGAACAGAAAAATGATTTTACATCCACCAACCCCAAATTGGAAAGCGAATCTGCGATGGGAATTGCCCAAGATGCTATGAAAAATTTAGGCGCGGACTCAAACATGAAGTTTTCTTTTATGGAAAAGGCGATTGCATATAACGACAAAGGCCTGCAAGGGATCGGATGGATAATTTTCTTTATTCGTGATTGCGGAGGATTACAGGCTACCTACATGGATGAATGGCGAATATGGAAAGGCAGCCCACCGCCAAGTAATGCTGCGCCTTGGGAAAGCGAGTATATGTATGTTATTGTAGATGAGAATGGTAAGATCGCACAGTATGATGTTCGTGGAGCTGGCGAGCAAGTAGCTATTATTGCTGAAAACACCCAGCTTATGCCTTTTGATGATATTTTGGATCGGATTAAGCAGCAGCTTGTCTATAATCATGCTTATCAAGAGAATCACGTGGAAGAGTATTCGGTTATGGTTAACGAAATCCGGTTGGCGAGTGCGTTGATAAATGTTAAGGATCGTCGAGACATAGGTCATCTCGTTCCAACGTGGGAAGTGATGTATGAGTTTCACGAACGCCTTAAAGGAGATAATGAGCCCACTGTTTACCGCTGCCGTGTTTGTTTGAACGCAATAGATGGTAGTTATATTGAACCCAAGGCATATATCGGCAGGATAGCACAATGACTGCTTGGATTCAAATGCATTGATTTGATCTGGCGGAGCAAAAAGTGACAGGCAACCGAAAAAAGGCAAACGGCTTTTAATCTGTCCTTTTGCATACTTTTTTCTGTTATTTTCTTGCAGTAATTAGGAGTTCGCAAAATGCTAGATGCCCGCGAATCGTCTGCCAGCGGAAATCGCATATCCCGTCTGCATACGCCAACTCCAAGGTAAGAAAAATGATACCTGATGTACCGAAGCACCTGACGAATTTGATAAAAAACGCAACGGAGGAGTTGCGCTGAATCATGCCCAAAGCATTGTTGCTTTGGGCATTTTTATGCTCCTTCATTTAGCCCAAGTAAGGCTCCGTTGCCGCTCCCCGCCGCCCTCCGTTTGGATTCAACCGCAACCACGAACACAAACATCCAAACGGAGGAATACAACATGACAACGATCAACCTGCGGGAGCTTTACCCGTGGTACACCGAGGATACCTTTATCGAGGTTTCCGATGAAGTTGCCGCGTTTCTTGAAGAAGATAAGCGGCTTCAGGTCAACTACACGCAGTACATCCGCGACAACAGGGCGTTCTACTCGCTGGACGCAGGCGACGGCATCGAGGCGGATGCGCTGAATCTGCCGGAGCAGCCGGACGAGGCGCTGGAGCGCATGGAGCTGGAGCGGCTGCTGAAAGAAGCGCTGGCGCAGCTCACACCCTCGCAGCGGCGCAGACTGTTTGCCAGCGTTCTCAATGATGAGAGCAACCAGCGGATTGCCAAGCGTGAGAGCGTTGATGAGAGTGCAGTGCGCAGAAGCATTCAGCGTGGATTGGCGGCACTCAAAAAAATTCTGAAGAAATCTTGAGTTACCCCGTCCGAAAAAGCCCGATTTTTCTTGAGGTATATGAGAGGGATATTATTCTCGCTCGCCTCTGCTCCTTGACAACCGCATAGACACCGGTATCAGCACAGACCCCGCGCGGCTGAAAAGCCAAGCGACAAAAGGCGCGCCGCCATGACGACAGACATCCCATCCTTCGGGACGGGCGGCTGTCCGAGCGATCTACGCGGCCTTTGACCCGATGCGTGGCAGCATCGGGCGCGATGACAGCGCGGGCGATACGCAACCCCAGCTACGGCCTCCCACTGACTTGAGGGGGATTCCTGCGGCGTTCGTGAGCCTTACAAGCCACGGCGCTGCGGGAATGGGACAGCCTTGCCAAAGGCGGCTGATACCGGTCCCAGAGGCGATATATGCCTCGCGCCGGGGGCTGTGACAAATACGGCGGAACAAAACTACACGACACAACATACGCAGACAGCCGCGCCGGTGCAGTATCATGCAACATGACAGCAATCCCTCCGGCGCGGCTGCTCTGCCGGAACGAATACGAACAAGCCCCGCTGTCATATCGTGGCAGCGGGACTTACATGATAAATCGGAGGTGCGTTTATGCAGAAGCAAGCCATCCCCAAAGAGCCGGTCGCCTCTTATAAGGAGATCAGGATCGGCAAGACCCTCTATCGCGTGACAAGCGTGTTTTCCGGCGAAAAGGACCTTGGCAGGACGCTGGAGCAGCTTGCAGTGCGCCGCGCCATGACAGAGCTGGACGCTCCCGCGACCGCGCAGTCCTGTCACGCATCGTAACTGTACTCTTACAGCATCAGCCATACATACAAAAAGGTCTTTTTTATAATTAAACACACACTAATTCATCTGACATTTCTCTACGAGCGTATCATAGATTTTCTTTGTTTCTGAGTCATCTGCGCCATTTACCACCAATATTTTTCCGCCTATATCCATAACTACATATGAGTGGCAGGATGCATGGGTGTAGCGGATATAATCTCCATAAATATCATTTCTGAAATTTCCCATACCATACTTCAGGTTTCCCATACCATTTGTTCTGCAATCATTCCCATTTTGAAATAAATTTTCTTTGTATGAGATACTGTCAATCTGCTCATAATCCACTGTATAATCACTCCATCCCTGTGCCTCAACAGTAAAATCATTATCATGGAAACTGATATCAATACCACCCCAGAACAAAGTCCATATAGTAAATATTACGACAAAAACTGATACGATTGTCTTCTTGTTATACTGGATTTTTAATTTTTCTCCGGCTGCCATTTTTTTCTTATAAAAAAGATAAGAATAAAGAATGCTGACAATTGCAGCAGCCATAATGCTCACAATATACAAAACCAAAGCAGCAATGCTTTCTCCAAAAAGGCCGCAAAGCATACATAAGACACCTGATGCCACCCATAATTTTCCACTGAATCTATGAGTTGCACTCCAGTTTTCTTCATCCTGCAATGTCCATACAACCCTGATTCCTATGGTGTTATTCTGTTTCACCTTTGGCAAATAATTTCCTATGATCATAAACAGTAATCCTGTTCCAAAGTAAATTACTGCCATAAACAGATTCTCACTATTCGTATCCATACTGATCAGTCTTGCCATACCATTATAGATTAACGCGGTAACAGGTATCATCCATATGACCATCCCTATAACCTTGCTGCTCTGCTGTCTGTTCCTGTTGTCATAAAAGATGATTGTCACCAGTATACAATCTGTCACTACAAAAAACACGTTTATCCATATGCTCTGCGCCATCGTAAAACCCACCAAAATCCCTGCAAGCATTACCAGTACAGAACAGATCAATGTACCTTTATATTTTTTAATCATTTCCTTCATAATCCGATACCCCCTTTAAGTCTGTGATCCACAACATAACATCCTCCAATACAGAAGTATTTAGTTCGTAATAAATAAATTTTCCTTCCCTTTTGCTCCTGATCAGATCAGCATCCTTTAATATTGCCAGATGTCTGGATATAGACGCCCCCGTCACTGAAAAATGTTCACATATCTCTCCTGCTGAAAGCCGTCCGCCCTTTAACAAATTTAGAATCTCACGTCGTATTGGATCTGCCAGTGCTTTCAAAGTATCCTGTAATCCCAATAGTTCATCACAGCCTTTCATTTAACATTTAACCTAATTGTTAAATATAATATAGTATAAGAACCTTCATATGTCAAGTACAGTCTCCTACTGCTTATTACTTTTGCAGCCTTCGCGTTACTGTTCACACACCACTATCCCAAGACATACAAGCCAAAATCCCATTGCCGCAGGCAATCTGGAATGAAATTTTTGCTACGTTACTGTGAACGGAGTGAACAGTGTATATTCCGACCGATGGGCCGGAATTTGCAGATCACCATAGTCTTGTCATCGACCTTTTTGATTTTCTATTTTCTCACCTTCTTTCTACATCCATTACCCCAAAAGGGTAAAAAAATAGCCATCTGAATGGTTAGTCCAAATGGCTTATGTGATAATCCTTACTGGATTATTTATTCTTTTCTTTTAGTTTTAAGATATATTCTTCTTCTGCCTGTTCTAATCGTTTCTGAATAGCTTCCTCCGATGGCAACTACGATTTTATTTCTTGTAAGCGTATGTTATCGTAAGTTGCAACTCCCATAGGTGTCTCTATTCCCTGAAAAGCCCACTGAACCTCTGTCTGATCCTTATCTTTACATATCAGAAGACCAATTGTTGGATTATCGGATTCTGATTTCATTAACTCATTGACCGCATTTACATAGAAGTTAAGTTTTCCTGCAAACTCTGGTTCGAATGATACTTCTTTAAGTTCAACAACTACATAACAGCGAAGCTTAATATGATAAAAGAGCATATCTATTTTTCTTGTTTTACCAGCGACAATAATCTCTTTCTGTCTTCCTATAAAAGCAAATCCTGATCCAAGCTCTAACAAGAAGCGTGTAATATTCTGCTCTAATGCATCTTCCAACTCTTCCTCATCATATCCTATAGGAAGTGATACAAAGCCGAAATCATAAGCATCTTTTACTATTTCCACATGATGTCTCCATGGTACAAATCCGAAGATTGCAGGAAATTCTATTTCTGCACCAGCTTGGTGCAGTTTTTGATTTTCACTAATTTCTGCACCAACCTGTTGCAGTTTTAAGCTGTTTAAATCGATACTGTTTTCAATCGTATGAGCCATTTCTGAAAAGATATCGCTTGATGAATAAAACAAGTATATAAAGGCTCGTATCCTTTCAATCTGATTATCGAACGGAATTACCACATTACCGCACTTTAACAGTCCCATACCAGACTGGCTGTTTGTTACGAATCTAAGCTGTGCATCTGATACTCCGATAACTTCTGCCATCTTGGAGCTGTCTGTGTTTGCCTGCTTAAGAAGTGCCACAAACTCACTGTTTTTACTCCTGATCAGATCACTCAACTCCTTTAATCCTCTCAACAACAGTTCCATTCTTTTCCAAAATAATCCAGGTAAGCACTGGAACCATAGTACAAACCAGAAAACTGATTCCCACTGCAAATAAAAGTGGAAGTAATGGCACTGAAAAAGCAATCCCCCGATAATTCATTGATTCATAAAGAAGATACGTTACTCCCATTCCTACTGTTAGCGTAACAAGCCATGCGCCACCTGCATAGAGAACTCCTTCCCTGACCAGCATTCCAAGAAGCTGCTTCGGGGTCATCCCGATACTCTCCATAACCGAAAGCTCCGTCATCCGGCTCTGCACATTTACTACAAAGGTGTTCATGTAGTTCATGATTCCGATAAAAGCCAGAATCAACACAATCCCGATTCCCAGTTGCGGCATATTGCCCTGTGCTTTTTCAATCTCATCCGCATCTTCGATTTTGGATTCCCAGGAAAAGTCTTTTGCATTGTCACTTTCTTCTAATAACGACAGAATTTCTTGCTCTGTATCTCTATCATATTCCTTGTGATATTTTATGCTGGTCTTTAGTGTAATTGGATGATCGGCAAATGTTTTCACCACCTGATCACTGGCTATAATCGTCGGTGGGTATCCAAGGAGTGCTGTATAATAATTCTCGTCCGTAACTCCTTCTATGGTAAAAGATTTTGTCGTTTGTTGATCTTCATACAAAGCACATGTCACATTTTTTCCTATTATGTCAGCATCTGAAAGATCCAAACCATTTCGATAAACAATACATACTTTTCCCGAAAGGAAGTCCTCTTTCTTTATCGGATGCGTAAGACTGTTATTTAAATAATCAAATTCCTGTTCATCAATTCCAATCAGAGAGGATCCAAAATTCTCAGGATGATTCTGATACTCGTGCTTTTCCTTACTATATGGAATGCTCATCCACTTTGCATAAAATTCTTTCATCCACATCTCAGCAAAATCCGGTTCCCATGGAACTGTAATCTCGGCAAATATCATAGAATGTACTTCAGAGACTCCGGCATTTTCTTTGATTGACTTCACGAAAGAATCATCCAGAATGTCTCTTCTGTCTTCTGATTTTTCTTTACATGCCGTATCATTTTTAATGACCATGTCCGTATCCATATAATTTGACACTATGGTTCTTGCTGCCTGACTGTCCAGCATGGTCACAATACAAAGGTACACAGACAGACTGGCTGCCAAAGACAACAGTACCACCGCAGTTCTTTTCTTATCCTTTGTAAACTGCTCCATGGAAAGTCTTGCTATTACTTTCCCATTTCCTGCTTTTCTTTCTTTTACGGTTTTGTGGGTCGGACGATAACCAAGCGCTTCTATTGGAGAGATATCTGCTGCCATTTTTGTCGGTTTTTGGCTGGCCAGAAAGATGGTAACCCCAACCAGTAAGATGGTTGCCAGCAGAACTGCCGGATGAAAACGAACCATATCTGCTCCAACATAGCCACTTTTGATTCCAAGTGATTTTACAACAACAGGAATCAGGAAAAAGGATACCATCCCACCTGACAGACATCCAAGTACTGTCCCTGCAGATCCGATCAGAAGCATCTGTTCCTTCATCATCCTTTTTATCTGCTTTTCCGTCATTCCGACCGTCTGAAGCAGGCCATAATAACGAACTTTTCCAGCTACGGAAAGATACATAATATTATAAATAAGCAGATACGCACACAAACAGGTAACTGCAATCAAGCCAATAAGGCCTGCCAATATCTGAACCGATGCGCCAAGATCTTCCATGAAGAAAAGATTCTGCTGCTTTCCAAGATTCATACTTTCTATAAAAACATTCTGCTCTGTTTTTGTCATTATTTTCTGCTTAAAATCCATAAAGTAACGACCGGAAGCTGCCTGCGAAAGCTTCCATCCCGATTGATCATAAAATTCTTTCGAGACATAAAACTGTTTCTTGGGTCCATATCCGTCCCAAATCCCACAGATTCGAAAAGTCCCTGTAAAGATTCCCTCATGTGTTCCATAAGACATAGCAAGGGTATCGCCTACATCAAGATCTTCGTAACCACATTCTTTTAAAGCGGATTTTGTTACCATTATCTCATCCAAAGCTATCGGATATCTTCCTTCCAGCTTTTCTCTGACCGGCTCCATCATCTGTGTCCAATATCCGTCATCTGCCCAGATCAGTCCCACATCAGGGGTGGAATCCTGATTTGTTTTTTCTACCCATCCACAGACTCCCACTGTACCTGTCAGAGCAATATTCGGATTGTTCTCACACATTTGCCTCTGTTCATCTGTCACTCCATACATAATTGCATCAAACTCAGCTCCTGACATACGGATATTTTGAATTTTCTGAAGCCTAAAATAAGAATCTCCAACTGTGAATATTGTGAATACCAAAAAGGAAGAAAGAAGAACCGCAAGGAACAAAGTAATGGTCTTTCTTCTGTTTACTTTTAAAGCATTCCTTGCCATCCTTTTAATCACTTTCTGATTCGGATTCTTAAGCATAGGAATCACTTCCTTTCCTGGTATCTCCTACAATCTTTCCGTCCTCAATATGTACGATACGATCTGCAAGCTGCGCAATGTCTCTGTCATGAGTGATCAGAATCAAGGTCTGACTGAACTGTCTTGCTGCCATTTTCAAAAGTCCAAGTACATCATGACTGGTAACCGAATCCAGATTTCCCGTTGGTTCATCAGCCAGAATAATGGCGGGCTTCGCCGCAAGCGCCCTGGCAATCGCAGCCCTCTGCTGCTGTCCACCGGATAATGTTCCAGGAAGAGCTTCCCTCTTCTCTGCCAGCCCTAAAAGTTCCAGTATCCCATCCACATACTCCACATCAACCTTTCTCCCATCCAGTTCCACCGGAAGAATAACATTCTCATATACATTAAGATCCGGGACAAGATTATAATTCTGAAAAATAAACCCGATCTTTCTTCTGCGGAATATGGCAAGCTGTTCTTTTTTCAGCCCCAGAAGGCACTTACCCTCTACCAACACTTCCCCTTCTGTTGGCACATCCAGTCCACCCAGCATATGCAAAAGTGTACTTTTCCCGGATCCGCTTTTTCCGATAATAGCAACGAATTCCTGATCTTTCACACGAAAATCTACGCCATCCAATGCCTTTACCGTATTTGCACCCATTTGATAATATTTCTTTAAGTTCTTTGTCTCTACAATGTATTCTCTCATTGGCTTGCCTCCCTTTTGACATTTCATGATATCAGGGTCAAAAGACCTTTTTACCCTTTTCATAGAATATCTCACAAAAATCACAAACCTGTCTCAATTTTTAATTATCACAGAATTGTGACAAGCCCTGCCGATTATGTTACGGTTCATTCACTGGAAAATACAGGCGAAAACACGCCCCTTTTCCTATTTCAGACTGTACTTCTATATATCCCTTCTGAAGCTCCATGATTGTTCTCGCAAGATATAGTCCGATTCCAACTCCTGGTTTATCATGAACCTCTGGCTCACGGTAAAATCTTGTAAAGATTTCTGCCTGCCTTTCCGGTGCAATCCCTTTTCCAGTATCAGAAATACTGATTTTAAAAAATAATTCCTGTCTTTCTGCCTGAATACGGATTTTTCCACCAGACTCTGTATATTTGAGTGCATTGTCCAGAATATTATAAATTACTTCCTCCGTCCATTTGCTGTCATGACGGATCATCATATTTTCTTCGCAGTTCACATATAGATCAATCCCCTTCAACGCCGCCTCCGGAACCACATCGGCAACTGCATGGCGGATTGTTTCGTATAGATTTTGGTCTTCCTTATGTATTTGCAGAATTCCCGTTTCGAGCCTTGACATTTTTATCATGTTCTGCATTAAAAATTCAATTTTTTCCATCTGCCCTTTGATTTTTCCCAAAAACTCCTGACCGTTTTGCGAAAACTCCTCATCCTCAAGGAGTTCCAGGTATAGTTTTATATTGGCAATGGGTGTCCTTGTCTGATGGGAGATATCAGAAATCAATCCCTTTACTCTTTCTTTCTCACGAAAACCGTCTTCTTCTTTTTTCCGAAATACGTTCCCGGCTTTCGCTAATTGTGTTCCTGTTCTTCCCCAGAGGCTATCCTCCAATTCTTCTTCCATGTTCCATTCTTTTCCCGTTACGATAGCATCCAGAGCATCTTCCACCTTTTCAGCAAACAACTTCGCTTCTTTTTTTATCCGGTAATTTTTCCATAACAATACCAGTACTGCTGCAAATAAAATTATCATTATGATATACATCAGCCAATCCATTGATACCCCATCCCGTATACATTTGAAATATATCTGTGATTCTCATCTTCGATCTTTCCTCTCAGGCGATTTATGTTTACTGCCAATGCGTGCCTGTCCACAAACTGTCCTCCACTATCCCATAACCGTTCCAATAACAGATCATAAGTCAGGAGCTGCCCCCGGTTCATAAGGAATTGACAAAGCAGACGGTATTCTGTCGGTGTAACAGAACTTTCCTGACCTTTTACCATCACTCGTGCATTATCCAAATCTATATATAAATTCTCATCTGTAAAAATCCGATGGTTGACCGATGCAGTTCTTTTTAAAATGACATCGATTTTTCTAAGTAAAATCTTCATCGAAAATGGTTTTGTAACGTAATCTTCTGCTCCGGATTCGTATCCTGCCAGAGCATCCTCCTCCATATCCCTGGCTGTCAGGTAAATGACCGGAACTTCTCTTTGCTTTTTTACCCACTGGCAAAAAGAGAATCCCTCGCCATCTGGAAGATTCACATCCAAAAGGATTAGATCTATCTGATTCTCAATAAAAGTCTGTTTTCCTTTCTCCATAAAAGTCACACCATAAACTCCATATCCTGACTTTTTCAAAGAATAACAAATTGCCTGATTCAGATCATAATCGTCTTCTACAACTAATATATTCTGCATAGTCTATTTCCTCCAATACAGATATTCACCAAGTAATCTATGCACAGTACTGATACTTAATACTTTTCAATATTCTACCACAGACTTTTCCCAGGTATGAAAAAAAAGAAAAGAATCTCAATTTTGTGATTATTCACAGAAAGGAGGGATGAGGCGTAGCGGTGGCTACGATGATTGACGACAACGCCGCAGATGAAAAATCAGACAAGTCAATATAGCAGTTACTT
>ERZ1106963.2093-NODE-2093-length-21052-cov-32.432776_pt1 | contig 21052 bp, 17 predicted proteins | sample MGYA00403681_ERZ1106963 | MGnify/ENA primary metagenome ERZ1106963 (study PRJEB35170, sample SAMEA104062407) | human gut metagenome | biome: human gut; feature: human-associated habitat; material: faeces | place: Denmark | collected 2012-05-03 ...
TCAGGTTCTTATGGTCGCAAGGCTGTGCAGGTTCAAGTCCTGTTGTCCGCACCAAGTGTGATGGTCTATAAGTCTTTTCTTATAGACCATCATTTTTGCATTCTCAGGGGCATTTTCGCCACTTTTTGAGCAATTTCATAGCAAATCATCAGACCGAGTAACGGCGAACCCGTTGCCCGGTCTTTTTTTATGCCCAAAAAAAGCGTAATTTCACACTTGAAGTCTGTTGGACGATAAGCACCGTCCAGCAGGACTTGAACCTCGAACCAAGGAAACAAAACCGTGAGAAACGCTCAAAAATATGGTGTCGCTTAACTTGTACACCTTGCTCTTTACATTCGTATAGATTTATGCTATAATATGGTTAACTAAAATGGGAGAGGTATAGGAGTCGGTCGATGAAGCAAGAGAAAGCGTACAAAATAAAACTCATAAAAATCCTTGAGATACTGCGTCAAGATTCGGACGAAGACCATTACATAGAGTCCACGGAAATATTGTCCAAACTTGCTGCTATGGGCATAGAGTGCGACAGACGAACGCTATACGGAGATATTGACGTTCTCAATGATTTTGGGTACGAAGTATTGTGCGAGAAAAACCCCGGCAAGCCGAATAAGTATTGCGTGGTGGACCGCAACTTTGATGTCCCGGAACTTCGCATTCTTATGGACGCAGTGCAGGCATCGAGTTTTATTACACCGAGTAAAACCGAGGTCCTATTAGATAAAATAGCCGACCTTGGCGGTAGCCACCGTGCGGAACTCTTGCGGAGCAATATCGTAAAATTCAATACTACAAAGAGCGCGAACGAAAGCATCTTCTATTCGATAAGCGAAATCAACTTGGCGATAGAGAACAACAAGAAAGTGTCGTTTGAATACTTCGACTTCAACTCAAAGCACGAGCGGGTATATAGGCGAAACGGGAAGAGATACTTCGTCAATCCGCTTGCCACAATTTATGACGATGACAACTACTACCTGATATGCTACTACGGAAGATTTGAGGGCGTGGTGCATTATCGCATAGACCGTATGGATCACGTGCAGGTGGTAAACGACCAACCGAGAGATGTCTACAAGGGCGCACCTATCGACATAAAACGACACAAGAAGACACTTTTCGGTATGTTCCAAGGCGAAGAGCAATTGGTAGAGTTTCAAGCCGATGTGAGTATTTTAGATCCTATCTTCGACATCTTCGGAGATAAGGTAGAGATCACCCCGGATGAGAACGGGAAACTCCGTTTCAAAGCGGCGGTGCAGTTGAGCCCTACATTCTACGGGTGGTGTTTATCGTTCGGAGACAAGTTGCAAGTCACAGGTCCGGATGATGTGGTGACAAAGGTGACGGATTATATTCAATCATTGATGGATGGGTATAAGAGAAATGACTCAATTGGTGTGTCCGATAATTAAAGAATTTCTTTAGAATGTCGAATATTGGATTGATTTATCCTTTTGTTTGTGGTATAATATAGAAAATAAAGAGTAAAGGGATTCCTATGGTAATAAGTTACGATAAACTATGGAAAATGCTCATTGATAAGAAAATGACCAAAAATGCATTACGATTGCAAGCAGAAATGTCATCATCCACTATGGCGAAAATGAGCAAGAATGAAACGGTTTCAATGGTTGTTTTGCTTCGTATTTGTAAAGTTCTTGACTGCGAGTTTGATGATATCATTGAAATAAAAAAAGTCGAAGACTGATGGACCGATATACTAGGTAATAAGGATGAATTATATTGATTTATTTGCTGGAGCGGGTGGTCTGTCTGAAGGCTTTTTAGAAAATGGGTTTTCGCCACTTGCACATGTTGAAATGAATGCGGATGCGTGTTACACCTTGAAAACACGACTTTGCTATCATTATCTGAAAGAGAATGGAAAACTTGGATATTACAATAAATACTTGCGGGGAGAAATCACGCGGGAAAAACTATATAGTTTAGTACCGCAATGCTTGTTGGAGTCGGTGATTAATGAAAAAATGACCGATGAAACAATAAACGGGATTTTTGCCAAGGTTGATAAGTTGGTCGGAGAGGAACCTGTTGACGTAATTATTGGTGGGCCGCCATGTCAAGCCTATTCTCTAGTTGGAAGAGCAGTGAAAGAAGATAACATGGAAGGTGACGAAAGAAACTATTTATACAAGCTGTATTGTAGGTTCTTAAAACGTTATCAACCAAAGATGTTTGTGTTTGAAAATGTACCGGGAATTCTTACGGCCAACAATGGAAAGCACTTTGCAAATTTGAAAAAGTACTTGTCGCATGTTGGGTATAAACTCGATTACAAAGAGTTAAACGCAAAAGATTTTGGGGTATTACAGAATAGAAGGCGAATTATTATAGTTGGCTGGAAAGCTGAATATGAAGGAAGATATTCTTATCCTAGATTTGAAAGCGTAGCTCACAATTACATAGTTGAAGATCTGTTGTGTGATCTACCAAAGATACAAGCAGGAGAAGAAGGAAGGGAGTACTCGGCAAGACCATCGCAGTATCTTGTTGAATTTGGTATTAGAAATAGAAATGATATTTTGACATACCATGTTGCTCGACCGCATATTGCGAGAGATAAAGAAATCTACAATAAAGTTATTGATGCATGGAATGATGGACACAAGAGACTGAGATATGTGGATTTACCATCTGAATTGAGAACTCATAAAAATGTAACATCGTTTTTGGATAGGTTCAAAATTGTAGAGTGGGATACGCCGACTTGCCATACGATGATGGCGCACATATCAAAAGATGGTCATTATTTTATCCATCCAGATAAAAGTCAAAATCGATCAATAACTGTTCGAGAAGCTGCAAGGATACAGTCGTTTCCTGACAACTACTATTTTGAAGGGAGTAGAACTGCGGCATTTACGCAAATAGGCAATGCCGTTCCACCGCTGATGGCGAAGGCTATTGCGAAAAAAATAAAGGAACAATTAGAGGAACGATAAGAGGGGATAGCACAAATGAACAACCTGTTAATTCAACAGTACGGGAGGTACAAAAGACAGCAGCTTGATGAAAATCCTTATAGTTGTCTTTTGGATACATCAATAGATATAAATCCACATCAGGTGGATGCGTTTTGTGCTGCCGTAAAAGCGTTGAAAACGGGTGGAATCATTTTGGCTGACGAGGTCGGACTTGGAAAAACAATTGAAGCCGGGCTTGTAATTAAGTACGTAATTAAATCCGGTGCAAAGAAAATATTAATTTCCCTGCCTGCATCGCTTAGGAAACAGTGGGAAGTTGAACTTTTAGAGAAGTTTGATTTCCCAGATGGAACAATCAAAATATTGGATAAGCAAGCGATTAACTATGATCCGATAGGAATATTGGATCACTGGTTAAAAGATCCGCAAAAAGTGTGTATTGCACTCACTTCATACGACTTTTCATCAAAATTGATGAAGAAATACCCTAGCGTAAAATGGGATTTCATAGTAATCGATGAGGCGCATAATATGCGCAATATTTTCCATGGCACAAAAAGGGCAAAAAGGCTTTATGACCAGTCGCACAATATTCCCAAGATCTTGCTTACCGCAACGCCGTTGCAAAACAGTTTAAGCGATTTACATGGGTTGGTATCTTTTATCGACCCGAGAATCTTTGGTACGGAAAAAGCCTTTAATAAGCAATACAAGGAAGACAACAATTACGCCGAGTTAAAGCAAAATCTTGCGCCTGTGCTGTATAGAACGTTAAGAAAAGATGTTAGTAAGTATATGCAATTTGCCAATCGTGTTAGCCGAACGTTCGACTTCGAATTAGGTTATGACGAAGCAGCACTGTACATGCGAGTAAACAATTTTCTAAAACGGGATTATTTGTACTCGCTACCAACTGCAAACAGAAACTTGATGACGCTTGTCATTCGTAAGTTGTTGGCATCATCGAGTTTTGCTCTTATTGAGACTTTTGAAGTGATTTTGGATAGATTGCAAAAGTTGCTGGCGGGAACAAAGTCGAAAGATGCACAAGAGGGATTCGAACTTTTTTGGAACTACCTTGATGATGATTATGATGAGGACGATGACACTGAAGAGGATGCGGACGTACTCTTTCAAAAGCAGCAAATACAAGAAGAAATCGACGAAGTAAAAGCGATTATTGAAAACGCCGAGAAGATAAAAACAAATGCAAAAATCAAAGCTCTAAAGCAAGCGATTGAGGCTGCGTTTGGCATGCAACTCGAAAAAGGAATAGCGCAAAAAGTTGTTATATTTACTGAGTCCAAAAGAACGCAAAGATATGTTGCAAGAGAATTAATTGCAAGTGGAATCAGCGATGAAGACATAGTGCTGTTTAACGGCGAAAATACTGACGAGAGAACTAAAGAAATTTACAAAGCATATCAAGTCAAAAATTTCGGCAAAACGAATTATGGCCCCGCAGTGGAAAGAAAGCATGCTATTGTAGACTACTTTGAGCATAATGCAAAAATATTGATTTTGACGGATGCCGGAAGCGAAGGTTTGAATTTGCAATTTTGCAACACGGTAATAAACTACGATCTTCCCTGGAACCCGATGAAAATAGAACAACGTATTGGTCGTTGTCATCGTTACGGACAAAAGAATGACGTAGTTGCAATAAATTTGCTTAATACGGGCAACCAGGCTGATATGCGGGTGTATGAGATTCTTTCAAAAAAGTTCGAACTATTTGACGGAGTGTTTGGTTCATCGGATATCGCTCTTGGTATATTGGAATCCGGAATCAACTTCGAACAAGAAATTTTGGCAATTTATCAAAAATGCAATACGGCGGCTGAAATCAAGCGCGAGTTTGATAAATTAGACAGAAAACTTGATGCAAAGCGCAACAAGAAAGCTCGTGAATTGCGGGATATACTACTGACCAAAACCAGTGAACAAAAATGCGCTGATCTTGATGCAATAAAACTTGATATTGATAGATATTTGCGACAAGAAGAGTATTGGCGCAATGTTGAAGACGATGACATAGGATTGCCGCCAATGAACATTTGGCAAACACCAAACTGGGGCGAACGGGTTTTCGGGGCGCATGGTTGGTTGTTTGTAGGCGCATTTTGCGACAACTCAAAGCTGTTGTTTCCTGTGTTGCTGTTGTGTGACGACAAAGGGGAGTATGTTGATTTTGACGAAGATGACCTATTGCCTTCACTGGAACAGATTGATGATACAGAGTTTTTTCAATACAAACTGACTGAAGAGGAGAAAACCCTTGTTGACAGCGTTTATGACAAACTGCTTGAAGAAATGACGAGTAAGTACAACGCCGAAAATCAACAATACATAGCTTATCAACGCCATAAACTCGAAAACTGGGCAAAAGTTCAAGAAGAGCAGTTGATGATTAGCATTCAAGAAGTAACGGACGAAGCAGCCGAACTAACTGAACAAGCAAAACAGTGCAATAACTTTTATGAAAAGGTTGACATAAAGAAAAAGGCGCAAGAAAAGTTGGACTATGCGGATAAATTGATAAAAAACTATCATCAAAGAGTGTCGCAGATCAATGAAGAAGTAAAAAGGGAAATAGAAGATTTCGAGAAGCATTTGATTGTAAATCCGATATTGCTCTTTAAGATAGTGCTGAAGTTTTGAGGAGATGAGTTATGGCAAAAAGCAAAATATTGAAAGAAGTTGCAAATAATGAAATTAGCGTTGAAATCGCATTAAGGAGACTTTATATAATAGCAAGTGATTTGGAGGATGATGCTCTAATTACGTGGATTGATAAAGAATTGAATGGATATTCTGAGGAAGATAGTGTTCCAGAATATAGGAATATAGGTGCTGGTTCAATATGTTATTCTGGGACTAAGGGAAGCATGATGAGCCACATAAAAATATCTAATAGCCCTTTACCATTTCAATGCATTCCAAAAGAGTTTCAAGAGATGACAAAAAATCATTATCGTAGAGACACAATAGCTTCAATAGAACAAGAATCTAAACAGAAAGAGGCTTTTATTAATGATTTTTCTGCGCTGATTCCATATATGAATATAGGAGTTGCAATTACTACCTTATATAGGCAATATGATCCATCAGTTTTTAGGGAAATTGTTAATAAGATGTCTGCGATGCTGTTAAAGATTTATACAAAACTAGATAAGGTCATCGGAAACCTAGATGATTTAGACATTGGAGATATAACCCATCAAAAGCGAGAGGACGTAACAACATATATAGAAAAGATAGTATTTACGGATAATTCGATTCATGTGGGTGATGGAAATAAGATTGAAAAAAGTGAGTTGATAACAAAGGGAGAATGATATGTCTCAAGGCTTATTCGCTGGTGCAACAAATTATCAAGAGCAAACAAAAGAAGATATTGCTTTAGATATTGAAAAATGGATAAGAAATGCTAAAGAAATGAAATATACAATGGATACATCTATTGCAAAACTGAAGGATGCCAATTATTGGGATTGTATCCCATTTGCATTTAGATGTTATTGCGAATCAGTATCAAATATTTGCTTGTCATTTTGCTCTGATTTTAATTTAGTCTTATTAGATATAAGGCAAGATAAGATTTGTGACAGGACCATTAAGCTATTAGAGAATATATTCAATGTTTCAACGGAAAACGAAGAACTATCATGGAAAACATATAAAGAAGATTTTCGTTGGAAAAAGTACGGCGATCAAAATTTTGCTGTTGCAGAAAATTTATATGGAATTTCAAGAGATTTTTTCGCAACGTTGTTTGATGTCGCAAATGCTGCATCTAGGTTGGAGGATTACATGAAGAAAAATAAAACAGTAATTGATAACAGTGTACATACGGATAACAGTATTACAATTGGAAATGGAAATAAGATTGAAAAAAGCATTATTGGCAACACTAACAATGTAGATAAACAGGAGAAAAAGGCTTCATTTTGGAGTAAATTTTGGTTGCCAATAATTATATCTATAGTAAGTGGTGTAGCAGTAGCTGCTATTTGTCTTTGGTTAGGATTAAAATAAAGGTGTATTAAAATGCAAAAGAGTGGGAAGCTGGAACTTACTTGGGTTGGTAAGTACGAACAAAAAGAAATAGAGCCGAGAATTTTGGTGGAAAATCCTGATTTGAGTTATGGCGATCAGGATACTGGCAACATGCTTATCCACGGAGATAACCTGATTGCATTAAAAGCGTTGGAACAAGATTATGCTGGGAAAATCAAGTGCATATATATTGATCCGCCTTACAATACGGGCGCACGCATTGACGCAGATGGCAAGGAGGTTGGGTATGATGATGGCTTGGAGCATAGTGTGTGGCTATCAATGATGTATGATAGACTTAAACTACTATATTCATTGCTGGATGACGAAGGGTCAATATGGATAAGTATTGATGAAAAGGAAAGTCATTATTTAAAAATAATATGTGATGAAATTTTTGGGCGGAAAAACTATATTATTCAAATTACTGTTAAGAGAGGTTCCGTGAGCGGGCATAAAGCAATAAATCCAACGCCAGTACAAATCTGTGATTTATTGCTCGTATATGCTAAAAATAAAGATCTTTGGAAATATAAACCTGTATATAGAAAAAGAGAGTACGACAAAGCCTACAATTTGTTTTTGGAGAATATAGAAGACGATTATCACAACTGGAGAATTGTTCCGATAAAAGAAGCAATGGCCCAAAAAAAGCTGTCCATTGAGGATATGATTAGTAAATATCCGTCACAAGTAGTAAGGTTTGCCCAGCCAGATTACAAATCTGTTGGACAAGAGACGAGAGACTTGATAGATTTATCAAAGAAAAACCCGCAATCTTTTTATTTTCAAAAGAGAGAAGGATATCCTGATATTTATCTTTGTAACGGTAATAGACTGCTATTTTACAAAGATAAATTAAAAGTAATTGATGGGAAAACGGTTACGGCTGAGTTGGTAACAAACTTGTGGGATGATATGAATTATCAAGGAATTGCAAACGAAGGGGGCGTAACTTTTCAGAAAGGGAAAAAACCAGAGACTCAAATTAAGAGAATATTTGAAATGGCCACGGATGAGGGGGATTATGTTTTGGATTCTTTTTTGGGATCTGGTACAACTGTTGCCGTTGCGCAGAAAATGAACAGAAAATGGATTGGTATTGAACTTGCTCCACATTGTTATTCACATTGTAAAAAACGGATTGATAGCGTTATAGATGGAGAACAAAGTGGTATTAGCAAGTCGGTCAACTGGCAAGGCGGTGGCGGATACAAGTTTTATGAACTTGCACCAAGTCTGTTAGTGCCTAACCCCAAACTGCCGACCATTAAACAAATCAACCCTGAATATACATTTGAAATGATGTGTGAGGCGATCTGTAAATTGGAAGGATTCAAATATAAGCCTGACGGAAAATTCCACGGAAAATCCAGCGAACAACGGTTTATACATATCACAAAAGAGTTTGTCAACGGCGAATATATCAACAGTTTGCTTGCTAATTTAGGCGAGGGACAATCTTTGCTGGTATATGGAACAAAGATTCAATCGGGACTTAGACTTCCGGATAATGTGGTTGTAAAAAAGATACCCAAAGATCTGCTTAATAAATGCACTTTTGAAAGCGAGGTGAAGTAAATGAGCAATATCGTTAATCAAATTGGATACGCAATGAGTTTGAGAGAACCGCAAAAGGAAGCGCTCCAGTATCTTGACGCTATTTCTTCAAACTGCGATTACAAGCGTAATACTCTCGCTGAAATAGAATCTGTAGCTACGGCGAATTGCGAGGACAAGCACACTATAAAAGTAGATGACAACTTCAAATTCCCCTCTTTTTGCTTTGACATGGCAACGGGTATTGGTAAAACTCGTTTGATGGGAGCAGCAATTTACTACTTGTACAAAACAAAGGGGTACAAGCACTTTTTCATTCTTGCTCCCGGTAATACCATTTATGATAAACTGCGTAAAGAGGCAAACCCCGCACATCCTAAGTACATATTCAAAGGGTTGGAAGCGGAGATGGGCAGGCCAAAGGTGTATGATGGGGAAAACTACATCAGGTATCCTGCAAGGTTCGTTCAAGGTGAAATAGAGATTGAAAAGACTTCCGAGATTCAACTTTTCATTTTCAATATCGGCAAAATTTTCAACAGTAAAACGGATACTACTTTTAAGTTTCATAAATACCAGGAGACACTCGGCTCCTCTTTTGCCGACGTACTTGCAAAGTTTGACGATCTTGTTATTTGTATGGACGAGGCGCATCGATACTATGCTCCGGCTTCTATGAAAGCGATAAGTTACTTAAAGCCGATTTTAGGACTTGAGTTTACCGCTACGCCGAAGTCGCACAATAACGTGATATACAGTTACGATTTGGCAAAGGGTGCAGGTAAGTATTTAAAAATTCCCGTAGTGATGGGTAGAACCAATACGGGCGGATATAGCGCGGAAGATATTGAAGAAATGAAAATCCGCGATGGTCTCACTTTGCACGAAAACCGTAAAAAGGTTGTTTATCAATATTGCCTAGATAACAATTTGGATTATGTAAAACCTATTGTATTGATTGCATGTAAAGATACGGAGCATGCAAAGAAAATCCGAGCAATGATTGATAGCGATGATTTTAACAACGGAAGATACCGTGGTAAAGTTATTGAGATTCACTCAAATATGAAAGGTGAAGAAACGGAAGAGAATATCCGAAAGCTCCTTTCTATCGAAAGCGCACAGAACCCCGTTGAAATAGTTCTCCATGTCTACAAGTTAAAGGAAGGCTGGGACGTAAATAATCTATTTACAATCATTCCGCTCAATGCTGCTAAAAGTGATATTTTGGCGCTTCAAACGATTGGGCGTGGTTTGCGTTTGCCTTTTGGCACGATTACTGGTAATGAGGCGATTGACACGCTGGATATCGTTGCGCATGATCATTATCGAGAAATAGTCGAAGACATTAAAAACAGCGATACGTTTAGGTATCGTAATTTGGACGATAGAGGTGTAGAACCGACAAAAATAGTCGAAATAACAAACGGCATTGGAGACGGACAACTTTCGTTATTGGATGACATCTTTGTAAGTGTAGGAGTAAAGTCGTTCACCGACGTTGGCGATGTTAAAACGCAGGATAGAATGTACGAAGAGTACATGCGGTCTTTTGGCAAAACTAGGAAAACTGAAAAGCAAGAGAATCTTCAGTACTCTATTTTTGACTCTATAGAGGAAAACGAGAGTCAAGAACATCTTGATGAGGCTACGCCTATTGAACCCGCATCCGTTGCAACAAAAAAAGGTCAACCGATGAAAAAGGAAGACTTTGTTGCGACCGTAACGGAGTTAAGCAGGAAAGCAATCTCCGTTCCCAAAATACTGGTTCAACCGAGTTCTACGGTGACGTTGAAACCGTTCGTTGTAAAGCGTAATATAGCAGATTTTGAAATTGCAGCATCTAAAATAGAAAGATTTAATGCTGTTAATGCAGAAATGCTGGAGTCTTTTGATGCCGAAATCCTAGAAGTTGATGATGCAACGAACACTCTTGCGTGTATGTTGCTTGATTGCGACGCATTAAGTGAAATTTCGGTTGATGAAGATGCTGACTATATTTTGGATATTGTACAACAATATCTTGCTTTGATTGACGGAACTGATGAAGACAAGAAGCGAATCGTGCGTCGTTATGCAAAACTTATTATTGATGATATAGTTAAGCAGATACACGATAATATGGATAGACAAACATATTATACGCATGTTGTGCAAAAGGATTTAATTATCTTCAGAAAGGCTGTTAAAAACGTGCGAGCGGACGGCGGAGAAGTAAATTTCCGTAAATCTTTTGCGAATAAAAGCGAAATTAAAAAATATGTGTTTACGGGGTACAAAAAGTCCTATTACGGCGCGAATGCCTTCGATAGCGATACGGAAAGACTTTTCTCAATTGTGTTGGAAGATGATACCGACGTCATTCGTTGGATAAAACCGCCTCTTAATCAACTGGGACTATTCTGGCAGGCGGGACAACAATATAATCCTGACTTTTTGGTAGAAACTCCGACCGCAAAATATATGATTGAAGTTAAGGCCAAAAATGAAGTTAAGAATCCGGATGTCGTAGGAAAGGCAAAAGAAGGTATCAAGTGGTGTAAGTATGCATCGATAGTCGACTTTGATAAAAAGCCGTGGGAGTACAAACTTATAACTGACGAAGTTGTTTCGGTGGGGAACACACTGAAGTATATTTTAGGACTCAGCGAAGTGATAGATACGGAGGAATGAGATGGCAGAAGATAAAAGCTTTTTGGAATCTGAGGTAAGACAGAAAATAATTGAGGCTTTAAGAAAAGACTTGGTCGGTCCTTTAGCGGAAGACGAAGTGTTGGATGAAAGCCCGATGTTTGAATATTTGACGGGTATGTTATATCCGCAAGTCCTCGTTGATTGCATGGAAATGGAGCAAGAACTCGATGAAGATGTAGATAGGACCGAACAAGATTCAAACTATACTCCGCAACCGGATGAAGACGATAATGAACCAATGACTGCGACAAAATTTAGTCAGCAGTCAACTATCGGCATGAGCTTTTATCTAAGAAAAGGCACAAAGCATATTAAGGCTGATGTTTCCTGGGGAGATTATGTAAAATCTACCGAAAAATATACGACCGAAAAAGGCGAAGAGAAAACTCGATATTTGTATACGCGTCAATCCATGAAGGAAACGGTAGATATCGATTTTGAATCGTTTGAAAAACATCAAGATTATCCTTTGCCTGTTGATTCTAATTTGCATTTATATGTCACAAAAATAGGTTTGCGCAATAGCGACTACATGTTGGTTACATTGCATTTGACAAATAAAAGACCTAAAGGGAATTCTGCCTTAGAATCAATCATTTTCCAAGCAAAGATTGAAGCGTACATCGATGAAGAGACAAACTGCTTTGTGGCAGAAAATATTTGCCGTGACATTTTGGCTCCGGACGAATTCTACTATTCACAGCGTCCCATTTTCGGGCGAGGACGCGGATGTGCAATTATGTGGGATTGTGTAGATGAAAAATACGCATCCAAAGTGTACACCTCGTTTATACCGGAATATGAGTTCCCAGGAGTAAGGGCTACTATCGATGGTTTCGCCGATGACCATTTCTCAATGAGTTTTATGGCTCGACCGAAGAACAAAGAAGAAACAATTGCTCGGCTACGCGCATTAAGCGATGCGTACTCTAAGTGGATCATCTCGACATTAGTTGATGATGAGCGAATGGCGGATCCTGCGTTCAAACAAAAAGTCGGAAACGATGTGATTGAAAAATGTAGAGTGGCTTTAAGAAGAATTGAGCAAGGTATAGATCTCATAGCGAGCAATGATACTGCATTTGAGGCATTTTGCTTTATGAATTGTGTAATGTCGTTGCAGAGAAGTATCGCCTCATTCTCCAAGAAGCATGGTAAAGGAATAGAGTGCAATTTTGGAGAATTCGTCGATCCGAAAAAGAAAGAGAATTTGTTTTGTTGGCGCCCGTTCCAAATTGCCTTTGTTCTTATGAATTTAAATGGCATAGTCGATCCATCGCATGAAGATAGGGAGATAGTAGATTTGCTTTATTTCCCGACGGGTGGCGGTAAAACAGAGGCATATTTGGGGTTAATAGCATTTACGATTGCTAATAGAAGATTGCGAAGCAATGATAATGGCGAGTATAATAACGATGGCGGTGTAACGGCGATATTGCGCTATACCTTGCGTTTGCTTACGACTCAACAACGCGATAGACTTACGAAAATGGTCATAGCTGCAGAGATGGAGCGTCAACGTCAGTATCCGCGTTATGGAAAAGAACCTATTAGCATAGGCTTTTGGGTTGGAGGAGGAGTTACTCCTAATACATTTGAATCCCTTAAAGATAATGCAGATAACCCTGACGGGGGTAGAAACAATCGAAATTTATTGTACAAACAACTGTTAACTTGTCCGTTTTGCGGGCGAGAACTAAAAAAAGAAAACTATTATATAGATTTTGAAAGGAAAAGTGTAGAGATATATTGCGAAGACGAAAATTGTATTTTTTACAAATACAAAATGCCTAAGAGAATGAGTATCCCCGTATATCTTGTGGATGAAGAAATCTATAACAAGTGTCCTACTGTTATTTTGGCTACAGTAGACAAGTTCGCAAATCTTCCTTGGAATCCATCCGCAAATGCTTTATTTGGTAGAGTAGATAGAAAATGCGAGCGTGATGGGTACATTGCTATGGGCGTAGCACACGAAAATAGGCATAATGCAACAAGTAAGCTTCCTGCGGCGAGTGTTGTTAATGTTAAACCATTTGCGCCACCTGAACTAATCGTGCAAGATGAGTTGCATTTAATAACGGGACCTTTGGGAACGATATATGGTGCTTATGAAACAATCATTCAAGACCTATGTTCTTATACGGCAAATGGAAAGAAAATTTTGCCGAAATACATTGTTTCGACAGCAACAATAAAAAATGCACACGAGCAAATTCGTTGTTTATACGGCAGAAAACAATCGATGCAATTTCCCGCGAATGGCTTTGAGATTGGAGATAGTTTCTTTATAAAGGAAATCCCTACATCGGAAAAACCATTCAGAAAATATGTTGGGATAAGCGCAAGTGGGCAGTCAATGAAGACCACAACATTAAGAGTTTATGCAATAGTGTTGCAAACGGTTTCGGAATTGATGAGTGATGAAAAATATAAAGGAGCAATAGATCCATATTACACTTTAGTTGGTTATTTTAACAGTATCAGAGAGTTGGGCGGCACGGTAAGACTATTACAAGACGATATTCCGAAGAGAATTAATCGTTTGAAAAAGAAATATAAATTTGCCACGACGCGATATTTGAATAAAAAAATAGAAATAACCTCACGCATCGCTTCCAGTAAAATTACGGAGAAATTAAAAGAACTGGAAGTTTCTAGTGACCAAAAGGGTGCATTAGATACTGCTATAGCAACAAATATGATAGCCGTTGGTATGGACGTTGATCGGTTGGGTTTAATGTCTGTAATGGGGCAGCCTAAGCAAAACTCCGAATACATACAAGCAACAAGCCGTATTGGACGTCAACATCCAGGATTGGTGTTTACCATGTACAATCCGTACAGACCAAGAGACTTATCTCACTACGAGAACTTTGTAGGTTATCATAGCCAACTTTATAGATACGTAGAAGGAACAACAGCAACTCCTTTCTCGGCACGAGCAAGAGATAGAGTGTTGCATGCACTGGTAGTCGCAGCATTGAGATTGGAAATGCCGGAATTTGCAGATAACATGAAGGCAAACGATATCGGCAAATTATCTGCGGAGCAAAAAGAACGCCTATATAGTATTATTCTAGATCGATTGGCTATAGTTAATCCTCAAGCACGAGATGATACGAGAGACGAAATAGAACGCTTTTTGGGTGATTGGCAGTGTATTGCAGCGCAATCGAAGACACTAGTTTATTATGTGGGCAATAAATATCTTGAAAAGTATAATAGACTTATGAATTATTACAGTGAAGATTGCTCTATAACGGAAAAGGGGACGTTGAACTCAATGCGTGAAGTTGAAGCGTCCGCAACATTATTCTATTGGACGGAGGAGTGATATGGCTTATTTTGATAAAAATAAAATTGGAGAAATTAGGCCGAATCAATTAATAACAACATTTGGACCTGGCGCAATTGTAGATGCTGTTAAAGATTCCGTAACGGTTCTTGATACGAGCTACTGGCAGTCAAAAGGCAAAAAGATAATTGACGGTAGATTGGCGTCTTACCTTAACGTCTCATATTTTTATATGCCGCAAACATCAAAAAAAGGAGACGTGCCTGTAGTTTCTTTTCCAAATTATCATGTATGTTCGGATCCAAAATGCGGCAGGCTGTTTGACATTCGTGATAGTTTTGATGAGGAGCGATATAAGATTTATGGCCCGACATGCCCTGTATGTCATAGAATTGCTTATCCATCAAGATTTATTGTAATGTGCGAAAAAGGACACATGGATGATTTCCCTTGGGACTGGTGGATACATAAAGGGAAGACAACAGGTCATAAAAATTATAGGATGTATTCCACTGGCTATACCTCAACATTAGCAGATATGTGGGTACAATGTTTGGATTGCGGAGAAAAGCGCTCATTAAGTGGCGCTATGCAAGAAGATGCGTTTGAAGGAAAAAAGTGTACAGGAAAACATCCTTTTAGACCAACGACAAAACCAGAAAAATGTGATAGTGCTGTTATTCCGTCGCAGCGTGGTGCTTCTAACGTATATTTTCCTGTAATTCGCAGTGCCATCTCTATTCCACCTTGGACAGATCCATTATATAATTTAATTGACGAACATCTTAGAACTTTAGAGCAGATGATTGAAATGAAGGTTCCTGATGCGGAAACATTTATATATAATCAGTACTTTGCTGAAAAATATTCTAGGAGTGAGTTCGACAAGGCGTTAGAGAATCGCCGTAAAAACATTAAGGAGTTTACGGAAATAAAATTGATGGAGTATTTGGCTATTACTCATCATAATGATCCATCATATGCATCGAACAAAAAGCATTTTAAGGCGGAAGAAGATGAATTGCCAAGTGGGTTAAAAAAGTATTTCTCGCGTGTTATAAGAATAACTCGGTTACGAGATGTAATGGTTTTGTTGGGGTTTACGAGAACAGCCGCACCAGATCCAGATGCGGAGCAGCAAGTAAATATAGTAAGGTTAAATAAATCTAAAGGCGAACCTTGGTTGCCTGCTGTAGAGGTTAATGGCGAAGGTATTTTTATTGAATTTAATAAAAAAACTTTGGGCGAGTGGTGCAAAATACCGACGGTAAAGACACTCTCTAAGCAATACGAGTTTTGCTATGAGCAATACTGTTTGTCTAGGGGGTGGACTCAAGGGGTAAAAAAGAATGCGGAATATGTTTTAATGCATACTTTAGCGCACTTGCTTATAAAAGAAATGTCGTTGCAATCAGGATATTCGTCCTCTTCAATTAAAGAGAGAATATATTTTGGCGAGAATATGTGCGGAATACTATTATATACCGGCAGTTCTGATAAAGAAGGTTCTCTTGGGGGACTAGTGGAGTTGGGTAATTATGATAGATTGCTTCCGCTGCTAAAAGGTGCTCTCGAAAATGCAATGAATTGTACTAATGACCCAGAATGCATGGAAACTTTACCGACGGCGGAAAAGTCTAACGGAGCAGCATGCCATTCATGTTCAATGATATCCGAAACCGCATGTGAAAACGGTAACAGATTGTTAGATAGAGCATTAGTTGTTCCTATCGGAGGACGGGAAGAGCAGTCGTACTTCCGCGATCTTGTGAGGGATTTATGCAATTTGGAAGTCTAAAAACAGAGCTAATATTCAGCACTATAAAAAATGAGATTGCCGCTTTAAATGGTGGGGATTTTGAGTGCGGATTATTTCCAAAATCATTGAAATTAATTGAGCAAGAATATCCTCAATTGAGTAAAGAACAAGCAATGTCTTTGATAGAGCTCGTGGGCAATGCACTGTATGAAAAACAAAAGGAAACGGTGGGTTTGGTTGCAACTATACCTCCATCATTTTCTCTGAAAACAAAGCGGATTCAAAATGTTGTTGAAGAAATGATAAAGAATGCCAAAAAGAGCATTTTGTTAACTGGCTATTCTGTATCGGAATTTGTTTCTGAATTGATAGATTTGTTGGTGGCAAAAAGTCAAAAAGGTGTTCTTGTAAAAATATTCTTTAACGACATTAGCGGTCAATCCTCAATAGGGAAAATACTTCGCTATAAAGGGAAATTTTTGCAAGTTTATAATTATACAAATAAAGATGATAAAATGGCAGCACTTCATGCAAAAATTCTAGCAGTGGATAGCGATGACGTGTTGATTTCCTCGGCGAATCTTTCCTATCATGGTATGTCAGGAAACATAGAGATAGGGACACAGGTGCATTCAGAAAAAATGGTCAGACAAATTAATGAATTATTTAAACAATTGCTGTTTAATAAAATTTTCACGGAAGTAAAGGAATATGAGTGAGCAAAATAAAGGATACATTTACATACTTACAAATCCATCGTTTCCCGACTATGTAAAAATCGGATACGCTGATGATGTGGTAAGTCGGGTAAAACACTTAAATCAAACCGATTGCACGCCTTATGCATTCAGAATTTATGCAACATACGAAGTTGAGTCACGTCTTACTGATATGAAGTTGCATGCCATGATTGATAAATTAAATCCCGAGCTGAGATCGCGTGACGAAATTGACGGAAAAAAGAGAGTCCGTGAGTTTTATTCTATATCCGCGGAAGACGCTTATCAAATTTTTGAAGCAATGGCTGAAATTCATGGGACAACGAGTAAACTAAAAAAATGGTCTATTTCTAAATCCGATGCAAAGCAAGAAGAGGTAGCAAAAGCCATTGCAAGACAAAAAAGAGAGAAATTTGAGTTCGCCAAAATAGGGATTCCTGTAGGTGCGGAATTAGAGTTCGTTCATGATAGAACCGTCAAGGTCGTTGTAGCAGACGAAAAGAGGAAAGTACTTTACAACGGAGAAGAGTGGACTTTAAGTGCATTGGCAAAAGTTTTACTCAAGAGAAGTGGTGAAGTGCAAGGCACGCTACATTTTTCCTACAACGGCGAAACGATTTCCGATTTAAGAGACAGGCTTGAAGACTGCAATAAGCAATGAGAAACATGTAGATTAAAAACTCTCAAATTGACCAAAATTGCTTAGCTGTTACAATTCCAATTAATCGCTTTTATTACAACTTTTTTAGTGGGGTGTGCGCGTTATTGCACACCCCAAATTTTATGCCTTTCAGACTCTTGACATCGACATAGGAAATCAGTATAATAAAGATGCTAAATGGAACGAGCGTTCCAGATATAGTAAAGTGAGGGCCATCACAAAATGAGAACAAAGGATACTGAACTGATCAAAACAATTAAGACGTACATCGAAGACAAGTGCGAAAAAACAGGACGCGTTCCGCCATACAGTGAGATAGCGGAAGACCTCGGCGTGGGGAAAACCACGGTAAAGAGGTACTTGGACTACATGGCTGAAAAAGGCATGATAGCGAGAGGACACTACGGATACGAATCTATCGAGCAATCGAGAACGGAACGGACGGTGTCGGTAGCGAAACTCGGTTATGTGCCGTGCGGACCGCTTACGGAAGAGTACGAGTGTATCGATGGCTATGTCAAACTTCCGGCATCGTTTGTTGGAAACGCAAAGAAGTGCTTTTTGCTTACGGCGAGTGGCAATTCCATGGTGGAGGCGGGCATCGATGACGGAGACCTTGTGCTTGTGAGACAGCAAGAGACTGCAGAGTACAACGATATCGTGGTCGCACTCGTGGACAACGAGGTAACGCTGAAACGGTATCGCCCGGACCCGGCGAACAGAAGAATAATATTGCACCCGGAAAACAAGCGTATCAAAGATATTATTGTTGACGGATGCCAGATTCAAGGTGTTGCTATTAAAGTGATTAAAGACTTGGTAAATTAAATGGGAGGATTATCATGCAAACAGAGAAGTACTGCGGAATATGCGGTCAAAAGTTGAATATAGAGTTCGAATACAGAAAAAAGGCAACAGTGACTTGTCCTAACTGTGAATCGGACATTGAGTGGAAATTTTATAAGAACGGGAACTTTACGGAACTTATCCATATGAGCGATAAAGCCGTAGAGATCCAAGAACGCATGGAGCGAGAAGAATATGCTGTATGATGCAAAATGCCCCATATGCGGGAAACTAAACAAAGACATGTACCTCGAAGAAACCGAGGGAAGGTTTATCTGCGATAAATGCGGGAATGAAATAGAGATTCCGCGTTTCAAAAAGCCGAAACGGATACCGATATACGATAGCCGAACGCTTGTCGCACTCATAAATAATCATTGATCTTGGCAAATCCGCCCCGTTTTGCCGAGTGAGATAATAACAGAAGATACAACGACTTTTCTACTTCTGTGTAGGAAGTCCCAACCGCACAAAAGCAGTAGAAAAAATACGAAACCGAGGTATCACAGGGAGAAAGGAGGCAATCTAACAACTATGCACTTTAAAGATGGCGATGTCCCTATACAATGGGTGTGCCTGAACTGCCGCAATATTATAGTCGGCTTTCAAGGCGAAGATGGTCTTACACGAATAAAGTGTCCGCATTGCGGCACGGTAACTGTATCAAAGCCAATCAGTAGGCGTCACGTCCAAGTAGACGTGTTCGCACCACAAGGGCAAGAACTGTTACGCTCTAACTAAATAAACTTGCGAGAGGAACTTGGTCGGTCTGAAATAGGGACAATGTAAAACCAAGACATCCAACTTGCATTAAAGCGGTAGGTTAAACCAGTATTGAGAGGCCACCGATTAACGAAATCCGAATAGGAGAGTAGTTAGTCGGTGGCCTTTTTATTTTCCCCAAAACAAATTCAAAAAAATTGAAAATAATTTTTCAAACCGTAGAAAACCCCAACGGTGTTTGACCTTTAGAATACAGCCATCAAGAGCAAAGGAGGTGAGATAAGTGAAAGCGAATGAACGACGCATGGCGATATTAGAAGCCTTATGCGAGAGAAGACGCGAACAAGTGGCAAACTTGGCATTCGAGTTCGGCGTGACGGAATGGACGATTCGCCAAGACATTCTGACGCTTTCCTTATCTTACCCGGTCTACACGGTGCAAGGACATGGTGGTGGCGTGTACATAGCCGATGGATACCGATTGGGGAAAAAGTATTTCTCCCAAAAACAATCCGAGTTTCTTGAAAGAATCGCAGAAGGGCTCACGGGAGATGACTTGGAAATGATGAAAGGCATTCTCAAGACATTCAAAGAGCCGAAGATAGGTAATAAGTGAAAGTAAATACAAAGAAATTCATCCGAATGGTAAAGGACGAATGCGGAAGTCTGTCGCTGTTCTGTATCGAGTTTGAAATCAGTAGGGCGGAACTTGCGGCAATACTGCTCGGCGGTCTTCCGTTCAGTTACGAACAGAGCGAACGAATGATGAACGCATTCGGCGCAGAGAAGATGGTCAAGGTTATCGACTGGGAGGGAATGAATGTACGCTGTCCGATCTAACGAAACCATACGCATCTACGATTCATTCGCATATCGAGGTAGCATCAAGGATATGCAGGACAGGTTCTATGATGCGGTCGATAAATGTTGGGTAGTCCCACTCACGAAAGAAAATGTGGTAACGCTCGGACTGCTCGGAGCAACGCTTGACGAAGAATTACAGGCTTTGACGGCAGACGAAACGGACATCAAAGGAAATGCCGAACCGACCATAAAACCGCCGATTAAGGGCAGTCTTTACAGCCACCAAGTAAAGGCATATAACTTCGCGCTAAAACAGTTCGATACTGGCAAAGCGGTAGCGTTCCTAATGGATATGGGGACGTGCAAGACAATCACGACTATTGCGCTAATAGGTGCGTTAAAGAGTCAAAAGCGTATCGGTAAAGTGCTTGTTGTGTCACCAAAGTCCATAGTCGGTGTGTGGGAAGAAGAGTTCCAAAAGTTTGCGGATTATCGGTATGCACTAACTATTTTGGACGGCTCAATAGCCAAGAAAAAAGCGGCATTCGGGTACATGAACGGCTCGGCATTGCAGGTCATAGTCGTGAACTACGAATCGGCTTGGCGGCTCGAAACGGAGATAGGAAAGTTGAATCCCGATATGATCGTGTGCGATGAATCGTCCAAGATTAAGAACCCGACCACGGCGCAGTCCAAGGCTTTGCATAAACTCGGCAAGAAGACAAAATTCAATGTCATACTCACGGGAACTCCCGTCACGAACAATCCGCTGGACTTCTTCTCGCAGTATAAGTTCTTGGACGAAGAGATACTCGGACCGTCCTACTATTTATTCCGCAACCGCTATGACGTGATGGGCGGACGTCAGTTTCGCGGGATTTATGTACTGCGGATAACGAGTGCGTATCGCGGGCAATATTCGTATCCCGACAAAAAACAATGTTTAACACTCAAAAAAAGACCGATAAAACGTCG
>ERZ1106963.2173-NODE-2173-length-20350-cov-7.238679_pt1 | contig 20350 bp, 19 predicted proteins | sample MGYA00403681_ERZ1106963 | MGnify/ENA primary metagenome ERZ1106963 (study PRJEB35170, sample SAMEA104062407) | human gut metagenome | biome: human gut; feature: human-associated habitat; material: faeces | place: Denmark | collected 2012-05-03 ...
CCCCCATCGCAGCCCGCCCGCAAGGATTTTTGCAGAGCAAAAATGCCTTGCGGCGAACAAGTCTTCCAAATTTGCTGCTCGGCACGAAAATCGTCAGACTTTTTACAAACCAGTGGGTACTTGCATGCCAGAAAGAGAGTGCTTCCAAAATACGTAGAAGATTGCCCCATTGGAAAGGCAATGCAAATCCGGAACTCCCGGGATCTCAAAAGGGCCGCAGCCTTTTTGTTTCCGAAGGAGTCCAGAGGAAACCATTCTCAAGGGTTTCCTTTGGGCAATTTCTTCTTGACGGCCGACGCCGTTCTTCTTTGCGCAGCTAAGAAGAATGGGGTCGGAACCCGAACAAGCTGGCATGTAACGCCAGAAGCACACTGGCCATACCTGGCCACGGCAGGTAAAACAAAAAACACCGCGGGTGTAACCCGCACAAAGGAAGTACCATATGGCAGAATTTTTGCCCATCAATCAATCTGATATGAACCGCCGCGGCTGGACGCAGTGCGACTTTGTCTATGTCGTCGGCGACGCATATGTCGACCATCCGTCGTTTGGACACGCGATCATCTCGCGTGTTCTGGAAGCCCACGGCTACAAGGTCGGTATCATCTCCCAGCCGGACTGGAAAAATCCAGATTCTATCTCCATTTTGGGCGAGCCCCGACTCGGCTTTTTGGTCTGTGGCGGCAACATGGACTCGATGGTAAACCACTATTCCGTCTCCCGCCATCACCGGAAGATTGACGCATACACGCCCGGCGGCCTCATGGGAAAGCGCCCGGACTACGCTGTGACGGTCTACTGCAATCTGATCCGCCAACGCTACAAAAAAGCCCCCATCATCATCGGCGGCATTGAGGCAAGCCTTCGGCGGCTCGCGCATTATGACTACTGGTCCGATAAGCTCAAGCGCTCCGTTTTGCTCGACGCGCAGGCCGACCTTCTCATCTACGGCATGGGCGAGCGCGCCATCGTTGAAATTGCCGACGCGCTCAACGACGGGATGGACGTCCACGACATTACCTACATTGACGGCACGGTTTTTAAAGTCAAAGCGCCGGACGAAAATCTATCGTATTTAAAGCTCCCAAGCTACCCTGACCTTCAGAAAAGCAAACGCAAATACGCCGAAAGCTTCTATCTCCAGTACCAGAACACCGACCCGTTTTCGGCCAAGCGGCTCTTAGAGCCCTATTCCGACCACGAATTTGTCGTCCAGAATCCGCCGCAAAAGCCGCTTTCGCAGCAGGAGATGGACGCGGTCTACGATCTTCCCTACTGCCGCACATATCACCCGAGCTACGAAGCGCTCGGCGGCGTGCCCGCGATTTCCGAGATTCAGTTCAGCCTGACATCCTGCCGGGGCTGCTTTGGAGCCTGCAATTTCTGCGCGCTGACGTTCCATCAGGGCAGGATCATCCAGTCCCGGTCGCACGCGTCGCTTTTAAAAGAGGCATGCCTCATGACGCGCGAGGCCAATTTCAAGGGTTACATCCACGATGTGGGCGGCCCCACGGCAGATTTCCGGCAGCCGGCGTGCAAAAAGCAGCTGACCCGCGGCGCATGTCAGAACCGGCAGTGCCTGTTCCCCTCGCCGTGCAAGAATTTAGTCGCCGACCACTCGGACTACCTCGCGCTTCTTCGAAAGCTCCGCGCGATTCCGGGCGTCAAGAAGGTCTTCATCCGCAGCGGTCTGCGCTTTGACTACATTCTGGCCGATTCCTCGGACGTGTTTTTCAAAGAGCTCGTGCGCTATCACATTTCCGGGCAATTAAAGGTCGCACCGGAGCATGTGTCGGACGCGGTTCTGGAGAAGATGGGAAAGCCGCGGCACAGCGTCTATCTGCGTTTCGCAGAAAAATACGCCGAGATCAATAAACAAGAGCGCATGAACCAGTTTCTGGTTCCCTATCTCATGTCGTCGCATCCGGGCTGTACGATGAAGGACGCGGTCGCGTTGGCAGAATACCTGCGTGATATTTCTCACCAGCCCGAGCAGGTGCAGGACTTCTACCCCACGCCCTCAACACTTTCAACCGTCATGTATTACACGGGTCTCGATCCCCGGACGATGCAGCCGGTCTATGTTCCGAAGGACCCGCGCGAAAAGGCGATGCAGCGCGCGCTCATGCAGTACAAGGACCCGAAAAACTACAAGCTTGTGCATGAAGCGCTGGAGCTTGCGCACAGAGAAGACCTGATTGGTTTCGGTCCCCAGTGCCTCATCCGCCCGCGCAAGGGAGAATCCGCCGGACAAAAATCCAGCCAACCGGAGAAAAAACCGCCGCAGAAGAAGGCCTCCTCCAAGCAGCCCTCCAAGCATGCGCCGAACGCGAAGCAGACCGGCAAACCGGCGCAGCCGCCAAAATCTGCTGCGCCCAAAAAGCCCGCGAAGCAGCAGAATGCGTCCAAAATGTCCGCACCCACAAAAAAGGCCCAGCCGCCAAAATCCGCCGCGCCCGCCGCAAATGCCAAAAAATCGCCCAACGGACACGCGCGCAAAGCGCCTGCCAAGTGGAACCCCTGATTTTTGTTTTCGGCATAAGCGGTCTTCCCACCTCATATAGTTTCCCATACGAACTAAATGAGGTGGAAGAATGGAAAACGCAGCCAACCGCATTGCGCTCACCGGCGCGCTGGATACTCTGCCGGAATACTCGCACACCAACCACGACCGGAACTTTTACCGGCTGACGCTCTGTGTCGAACGACTCTCGGGCGCGGTCGATCTTCTGCCCGTGCTCGCGGCGGAGGACGTTCTGAACGAGGCCGACCTCTTCCGCGGCGAACGCATCGCCATCACCGGGCAGGTCCGTTCGTTCAATAACCGCGCGCCGGAGGGCCGTCGGCTCATCATCTCGGTCTACGCCGATACGCTCACGACGACCGACCAGCCCGCGCAAAATGACGTGAGCCTCACGGGCTCTGTCTGCAAGCCGCCCATCTATCGCAGAACGCCCCTTGGCCGGGAGATCTGCGACGTGATGCTGGCCGTCCCCCGGCCGTACCGCCGCACAGACTACATCCCCTGCATTCTCTGGGGCAGAAGCGCGCAGGAGGCAGCAAACGCCCTTCCCGGCTCGAAGCTCCATGTCACGGGCCGCCTGCAAAGCCGGGACTACATCAAGGTCATCGACGGCGAGAGCTTCACCCGCACGGCCTACGAACTCTCTGTCACGGAGGCGGAATTTCTGGCGGAGCCGGATTTTTCGGAATAAGAAAATTTTTCAAAAACCATGCAACCCTTCCCCTGTTTTCTCGTCTGGATAGATGACCAACAAACTTCAACACTATCCCCGTACAAAAGAAAGGAGCAAGGATCATGAAAAAGAACACCCGTTTGCTTGCCGTTCTGCTGGCCTTAGGCCTTCTCGCGCTGAGTTTGACTGCCTGCGCGGCCAGCAGCAAATACGTCGCTGAAACAACGGCCACGGTATCTACTAGCGCCGCCTACGACTCTGCACCCATGGAGGAGCCCGCCTCGACGACGCAGGAAACCGCCGAGTTCGAGGAGATGAAATCCGAAAACGGCGCGCTCTCCATGACGACCGAGGTCACGCAGGATGACGCGCCCGAGGCCGCTTCGACCGACGTTGCCTCCAAGATCATCTACTCGGCAGACCTCTCCGCCCAGACGACCGACTTTGACGCGGCCATCGCAACGCTCGACGCACAGATCACAGCTTTCGGCGGCTTCATCGAGCGCTCGGACATCAACGGCGACACACGCTACAATGACGACGGCACAACGAGCGTCATCAACCGCTGGGCGTATTACACCATCCGCGTCCCCGCCGCCCGCTTTGAAGCGTTCCTCCATCAGACCGAGGGCATCGGAAACGTCACCTCCATCAGCCGGTACGCCGAAAACGTGACCTCGCAGTACACAGACTATGAGGCGCGGCTCTCGTCTCTGCGCACGCAGGAGGAAAGGCTCCTTTCGATGCTCGAAAAGAGCGAGGATGTCGAGAGCCTCATCGCCCTCGAGCAGCGCCTGGCAGACGTCCGGTACGAGCTCGAATCCATCGAACGAAACCTCAAAAATCTTGATCTGCAAATCTCCTATTCGACGATCACCTTGAACCTGCAGGAGGTCGAAATTTACACGCCGACCGTTCCTGTGCAAAGAAGCTTCGGCGAAAAGCTCTCGAGTGCGTTCTCCGACGGCTGGCGGAGCTTCGTGCGCGGCCTTCAGTACTTCTGCATTGACTTGGCCTTGATGCTGCCGGGATTGGTGCTGTTCCTTCTGATCGTCTTCGCACTCTTCCTTCTTGTAAGGAAAATCATCCGCAAAACGAAAGCCCGGCGCGACGCCAAAAAAGAGGCTCCCGCGCCGCAGGCACCAACCGATTCCGAAAGCAAACCCGAATAACCGAAAAACCGGAACGCTTCGCGTTCCGGTTTTTTGTGTGATGTGCGCTTTTGAGGATAGCGCAGCAAACGGACTACTGCAAGCCCAGAAAATAGACGATCAGCGCCGCGATCACAAACACTGTCCAACTGATGTAGCGCTTCATCATCTCCCACTCCGACGGCTCCGCAGCTTCGGCGTTTTGAATCTGGAAAGATAGATCCCAACGGAACAGTTCGTCCGCGTACAAGATGGAAACTGCCGTCAAAAAGCTTATAAACACAGCGCTGAGCCACGCGAGCCATGTTCCCTTGTGCGTCAGCTCCGGGTCAAATACCAGCCGAAGGATATCGGATGCAGACGGCTTCGCCGGGTCGATGATATTCCCATCGGAATCCTTCTTCACACCGTTTTCGACGACATAGGTCTGCATACCGAGATCCATGCTTCCGTCCGCATTGCGCAGCCAGAAAGAACCGTCGGATTGCCAGAAGCCACCGCGAAACAGAAGCTCCTCCCCGTCCCGGATCTCTACGCCCGTCATGCCCTCGCGTCCGAACTCATCCTCCGGCCGCGCCGTCGGGTCTTCTTTGACCGTATAGGGACCATAGGTCTGCCCATCACAGCGGAAGCTCACGGTTTTATCTGCCGATACGGTAAACTCCGCTTGCTTTCCCCGGAGTTTGCCGGAATAGACCGTAACACCGTTTTCCTCAGCGGGAACAAAAATCGCGTTCTGATACAAAACGCCCACGCGCGCGATCGTCATATGGTAGACCACTGCGAACACCAGCGCCATCGCGAGCATAAAGATTAAAATGCTTTTCTGATACCAGTTCAGGCGTTTGATGCGTTCCATTCGTTCATCTCCTGTCAAAATCCGATTCATTTACCGCACCGTTCGCACGCCAGATCATTGGCCATCTTCCGGATGCTCCGCCACATAGCGTTCAAAAATTTCTCCAGCCGTCTGACAAAGCTTTGCGCATGGGCGCTTGGCATAATATGCGGCCGTGCGGTCCTCCGGCGGCTTGGGCTGACAGTTTTCATCCAGCCCCAGAAGCTCCCGGCAGATGATTGAGCCGTTCTCGCGCTTGAATTCGTCTGCCAGCGCGCGAATGACCTCATACTGCGCCGCTTTGCCCGCCTTGTCCTTGGGGTCTGTATAGCCCTGGTGCAGTCCCAGCGCCATCAGCATCCCGCTGACCGCGCCGCAGACCTGCCGCATGCCGCCCATGCCGCCGCCAAAAGACGAGGCGAGGCGTGCCCTTGTCTCGGTGTCGAGGCCCATATCCTCCGTGCAGGCCAGAAATACCGCCTGCGCGCAGCTGTAGCCACTCTGAAAATTTTCCTTTGCCCGTTCGCCGTAATCCATAACAGTCGCTCCTTTCTTTTTTCTCAGTATACCATAGCTTCCGCGGCTGTTCAAGTGCGCGCCCATATGCTACAATAGGATAACCGACACACGAAGGAGCCCGCCATGCGCTTTTCCAGATGCTATCTTGAAATCACGAATCGCTGCAATCTCTCCTGCAGCTTCTGCCCGAAGACAAAGCGCCCCGCGCGCACGCTGAGCCCAGCGGAATTTCGCCTGCTCGCAGAAAAAATCCGGCCCTATACGGACTACTTATACCTGCATGTGCTGGGCGAGCCCCTGATGCACCCGCAGTTAGAGGGATTGCTGGACATTTGCCGGGAGCTCTTGTTTCGTGTGGTGATCACGACGAACGGCACGCTTCTTCCCGCGCAGGAAACTATGCTTCTTTCCTCGCCAGCGCTCTATAAGATCAACGTGAGCCTCCACTCGTTTGAAGCAAATGCTCCAGGTGACTTCGGGGCCTATCTTTCCGGCTGCTTCTCGTTTGCAAAAAAGGCAGGCGACGCAGGAAAGCTCGTCGATCTCCGGCTCTGGAACCTGGACGGCGAGACGACGCGGGGACAAAACGCGCAGAACGACGTGATTTTAGAAACGCTCGCGTCGTTCTTTCCCCGGCCGTGGGTCCAAAATACGTGGGGCTTTCGCCTCTGCGACCGCGTGTTCGTCCACTACGCCGAAAAATTCGACTGGCCGGATCTATCGCTCGAAGAGCAGTCCGATTGCGGCACGTGCCGCGCCCTGAAAGATCAAATTGCCGTGCTGTCCGACGGAACGGTCGTCCCGTGCTGCCTCGACCATGAAGGCGATATCCCGCTTGGAAATCTCTTTTCGCAGAATTTGCCGGAAATACTGGACGATACGCCGGCAAAATTGCTTCTTTCCGGATTTTTCGCGCAGAAGCTATCGCACCCACTCTGCCGCCGCTGCGGCTATGCCAAGCGGTTTCGTTAGACATTTTCTAAATTTGAACGGTTTTTAAGAATTCTTCATGGTTCGTTTACAGTCTGTTCACCAACAAAAGCCCGAAAAAAAGTATCCTATAGTCACAGGGAAGCTGGTGAGCGGGAAATCCCGCAAACAGGCAACAGCTGATCTGTTTCTTCATAAATGCTTTCACCAAATCTCCTCTCTTTCACAAAAAACATGCGGACGCTCAGACGGGCGTCCGCATGTTTTTGCTTTTTTTCGCAAAACTGTTTCAATTTCACTTGCAAAACTTCGTCTTCCAACCGAGGCTGACTTTGGCAGACATAAGCTTTTGCGTTCCGGTCAAACTACGATTGAGGAAATCACCAAATGATTTTCCACAATTGAAAGAAGGAGAACATTCAAAATGACGAACCGTAACAGCAACAACATCAACATCCCCGAGGCTCGCGAGGCTATGGACAAGTTCAAGATGGAAGCAGCGTCTGAGGTTGGCGTCAACCTCAAGAACGGCTACAATGGCGACCTCACCTCCCGTGAAGCCGGCTCCGTCGGCGGCCAGATGGTCAAGAAAATGATTGAAGCTTACGAGCGCTCCATGAAGTAAGGCATTTCCCGAACTTTTCCGGAACGTGCCAAAAGGCCCGACAAACGTCGGGCCTTTTCCCCATCTCGGCGAAAGTGTTCACAATTCTTTTGATTCTCGTTCATAGTTCCGACATGATTGAGGCGTATCCTAAGACTCAGGAAATCCAGTTTTCCTCTTTCTTTTCTCTTTTTCTTTTTCAAACCACGAAGCCCCACAGCAGAAATGCCGTGGGGCTTTGTGCGTCATTTCGTATATTCAAATTCAAAATCGAAGATGCTCACCGTATCGCCGTCCTGAATGCCCATCTCCTCGAGACGTTCAAACAGGCCGGATTTTCTGAGCTGACGGTCAAAGTACATTCTGGACTCGTAGTCGTCAAAGTTGATATCGTTCATCAGCTTCATGATCCACGGCCCGGAGACGACCCACAGATCGTCGTACTGCTGAATCTGGAGCTCCTTCGCGTCTCCCGCCTCGGCAAGCGGCTTGACATATTCCGGCTCGTAGACCGTCACGGGCGGAAGATTCGCGAGCTTACCCGCAATCGTGCGCATGAGCTCCTTCGTGCCCTTCGTCGTGGCGGCGGAAATCACGTAGAACTCATACCCCTGCGCCTCGACGTGCGCCTTGAGCCGCTCGAGGTTATCGCTCTCCGGCGGAAGAAGGTCCTCCTTGTTGGCAGCGACGATCATGGGTCTGGCCGCAAGATCGGGAGAATACTGCCGGAGCTCTTCGTTGATCTTTTCAAAATCATCGACCGGGTCGCGGTCCTCGCTTCCCGATACGTCCACAATGTGGACAAGCAGGCGGCACCGGTCAATGTGGCGCAGGAAGTCATGTCCCAGACCCACACCGTCTGCCGCGCCTTCAATGATGCCCGGAATGTCCGCCATCACGAACGACACGCCGTCGGCGACATAGATGACGCCCAAATTCGGATAGAGCGTCGTAAAATGGTAGTTCGCAATTTTCGGGTGCGCATTGGATGTGACAGAAAGAAGCGTCGATTTTCCGACGTTCGGGAAGCCGACCAGACCCACATCCGCGAGCAGCTTGAGCTCCAAAATGACCTCGTGCTCCTCTCCGGGAAGACCGGCCTTTGCAAAGCGCGGCACCTGCCGGGTCGGCGTTGCGAAATGCTGGTTGCCCCAGCCGCCGCGGCCGCCCTTGCAGAGGATATAGTCCTCCGAATCGGACATGTCCTTGATGACCTCGTTCGTCTCGCTGTCGCGCACGACTGTACCGCGCGGGACCTTGATGATCAGGTCTTCTCCGCGCTTTCCCTTGCAGCGGCCGCCCTGGCCGTCCATGCCGTTTGGCGCAACATACTTGCGCTTATAGCGGAAGTCCATGAGGGTGGACAGATTATCGTCGACCCGCAAAACGATCGAGCCGCCGTTTCCGCCGTCGCCGCCGTCGGGCCCTCCCGCCGCCACGTATTTTTCCCGATGGAAAGCAATCGCGCCATTACCGCCCGCGCCCGCCTTCACATAAATTTTCGTTTTATCAATAAACATTAGGGTTCCTCCTTATCGCAGGGAGTTCGGCCTCGCAGAGTTTCGCCATCCGCAGATGGCGAAATAAAATGAAAATCCATTGTATCCGGCGGCTCTGCCGACCGGAACAATTCCTCTCACCGTGCAAGTGTGAGCTTTTTGCGCGCAGTCACGGTGCAATCCTTTTCAAGAAGGCGCCCCGCGCCTTCTTGAAAATAAATCCCCGAACGCGGGAAGCGCGTTCGGGGGTTGGCTGCAAATTACTGTTCAGCGTACACGGAGCACATCTTGCGATCCTTACCCATGCGCTCGAACTTGACTTTGCCATCGATCAGAGCAAACAGCGTATCGTCCTTGCCGATACCGACGTTGTTGCCCGGATGGATGTGCGTGCCTCTCTGGCGAACAAGGATGTTGCCAGCCAGAACAAACTGACCGTCTGCGCGCTTAGCGCCGAGGCGCTTGGACTCGGAATCACGACCGTTCTTGGTCGAGCCGCCGCCTTTCTTGTGCGCGAAGAACTGGAAACCAATGTTAAGCATCTTTTGACACCTCCAAAACTTCGATATAATCAGGATACTCGTCCCGCAGAGAGCAAAGCGTGAGCATCATGCCGGTCAGAACGGCCTGCACCGCCTCTTCGTTTTCGCATGTTGCGGGAAGCGTGAGGGAAATACGAGCTTCGTCTTCCTTCACTCTGGTCTTTGCGCGCTCGCCGAGCACATCACTGATCGTGCACTCCGCGAGCTTCACGGCTGTGGAGACGCTGGCGCACACAATGTCGCTGCCTTCCTCCGCGTAGCCGCTGTGGCCGGAACAGCTGAATCCGGTGATTCGGCCGTCCTGATCGAAAAACTCGACTCTGGTCATAGCTTACAGAGCGATCTTTTCAATCTGAACCTTGGTATAGGGCTGTCTGTGACCCTGGAGGGACTTGGAGTCCTTCTTGGGACGGTACTTGAAGACGCGAATCTTCTTGCCCTTGCCGTTCTTCAGAACCTTCGCCTCAACCTTGGCGCCATTGACAACGGGGGTACCGAACTTGGAGTTCTCACCGTCGACAACTGCCAGAACCTGATCGAAAGTAACGGTTGTGTCAGCCTCCGCCGCGAGCTTCTCGATGTAGATCACATCGCCCTCTTTGACGTTGTACTGCTTACCGCCGGTAACGATAATAGCCTGCATAGTCATTTGCACCTACCTTTTTTGTAGACTCGCTCGGAAGGCGTGGGCATACGCCCATCTTTCTGCCTCTTTGATGCGGCCTAAAAATTATAGCATCCGATTGCTGGCTTGTCAAACACTTTTTGCGTATTTCCAAAGATTTTTTCGGCTTTTCCTCGTTTTTTCCGCCGCTTCAGTCCAGATGGCGCACCGGCGCGCAGATCTCGCCGAGACACTCGCCCGCCTCCATGGAAAGATCGTCCACGCGCGAGAGATCGGCAAGCGTCAGATAGCCCACAAGGCCGCCCTGCCCCGTGACGGGAAGGCGTCTTACCTGCTCTTTGGCCATCACGCGCGCGGCCATGGTCACGTCCATCGTCTCCGGCACGCTCACAAGCCGCTTTGTCATCACGCTCCCCACGCGCACGCTTCCGGGCGCTTTGTCCCCCGCCAGACACCGGACGACCAAATCCCGGTCCGTCACCATCCCGGACAGGCTCCCGTCCAGCCGCCTTACAGGAAGGCTTCCGAGATTATAGCGCGCCATGAGCCTTGCCGCAACGTCTGCGCTCTCAAACTCGCCGACACAGATCACATTTTTCGTCATGCAGTCTTTGACCTTCATTGCACTTCCTCCATACATAAAATGGCTCCGGCAGCAGTGCTGCCGGAGCCTTGCTTATGGAAATTGTAACCTGTTTTTCGGGATGTAAACCTTACTTGTTCTGAAGCTTGCGGTCGATGGCTTCCGCGGCCTTCTTGCCGGCGCCCATGGCGAGGATAACGGTAGCCGCGCCTGTGACAGCGTCGCCGCCCGCAAAGACGTTCTCGCGCGTGGACATCTCGTTTTCGTCGACGATGATGCCGCCCTTCTTGTTCGTTTCCAGACCCGGGGTCGTGGAACGAATCAGCGGGTTCGGGCTCGTGCCGAGCGACATGATGACCGTATCGACGTCCAGCACAAATTCGCTGCCCTCGATCGGGATCGGGCGACGGCGGCCGGAAGCGTCGGGCTCGCCGAGCTCCATCTTGATGCACTTCATGCCGTTGACTCTGCCATCCTCGCCACCGAGAATCTCAACGGGGTTCGTGAGGGTCATGAACTCGATGCCCTCTTCCTTGGCGTGGTGCTGCTCTTCAAGACGTGCGGGCATTTCGGCCTCGCCGCGGCGATAGACGATGTAGACCTTTTCCGCACCCATACGCTTTGCGCAGCGCGCCGCGTCCATCGCGACGTTGCCGCCGCCGACAATGGCAGCCGCCTTGGAGTGCAGGATCGGGGTGTCGTACTCTTCCTTGTACGCCTTCATGAGGTTGATACGGGTGAGGTATTCGTTCGCGGAGCAAACGCCCTTGAGGGCCTCGCCCGGAATGTGCATGAACATCGGAAGGCCTGCGCCGGAGCCGACGAAGACGGCCTTGAAGCCGAGCTCCTCAAACAGCTCGTCGATCGAGAGCACCTTGCCGATGACCATGTCGGTCATGACCGTGACGCCCTGCGCCTTGAGCTTTTCGACTTCGTTTGCGACAATCGCCTTCGGCAGACGGAACTCGGGGATACCGTAGACCAGAACGCCGCCTGCGGTGTGGAGCGCTTCGAAGATCGAGACCTCGTAGCCCTTCTTGGCAAGCTCGGACGCGCACGTAAGACCGGAGGGGCCGGAGCCGACGACGGCGACCTTGATGCCGTTGGACGGAACCTTCTCGGGCATGGCGTTCACGTTCTCACGGTACCAGTCGGCGACAAAACGCTCGAGACGGCCAATGGCGACCGGCTCGCCCTTCACGCCGCGCACGCACTTGGACTCGCACTGCGTCTCCTGCGGACAGACACGGCCGGAGAGCGCAGGCAGCGCGTTCGTGGAGGTGATGACCTCATAGGCCGCGGCGAAATCGCCCTCGGCGACCTTTGCGATGAATTCCGGGATCCGGATGTTGACCGGGCAGCCCTCAACGCACTTCGGCTTCTTGCACTGCATGCAGCGCTGTGCTTCGTTGATGGCCATCTCGGCGGTGTAGCCCAGGGTGACTTCTTTAAAATTCTTATTGCGGACGTTCGGGTCCTGCTCCGGCATCGGAGTTTTCGTCATCTGCATATTAGCCATTGTTCTTCTCCTCCCCTTACTTGATGAGCTCTTCGCCCAGCTTCTCGAGCCGGCACTTGTGCGTCTGGCGAACCTCAGCCTCACGCTCGCGGTACACGCCGTTGCGGTTCATGAGCTCTGCGTAGTCTACCTTGTGGCCGTCGAAATCGGGGCCGTCGACGCAGGCAAACTTCACTTCGCCGCCAACCGTCACGCGGCAGCCGCCGCACATGCCGGTTCCGTCGACCATGATGGGGTTGAGGGAAACGATGGTCTTCACGCCAAAGGGCTCGGTGGTCTTGGAGACAAACTTCATCATCGGGATCGGGCCGATGGCGAGCACTTCGTCATACTGGGTGCCGGCCTCGAGCAGCTGCTGGAGCTTGACGGTAACGAAGCCGTGCTCGCCGTAGCTGCCGTCGTCGGTCATGAGATACAGATGGTCGCAGGCGGCCTTGAACTCGTCTTCCAGAATGACGATGTCCTTGTTGCGGAAGCCGATGATCACGTCGACCTCAACGCCTGCCTCTTTGAAAGCCTTCGCCGACGGATACGCAATCGCGCAGCCAACGCCGCCGCCGACCACGCAAACGCGCTTTTTGCCCTCGACGTCGGTGGGCTTACCAAGCGGGCCCACGAAGTCCTGAATGTAGTCGCCCTCGTTGAGGCTGCCGAGCAGCTCCGTGGACAGACCGACCTTCTGGAAGATGATTGCTACCGTGCCCTTTTCGCGGTCGTAGCCCGCGATCGTCAGCGGCACGCGCTCGGATTTGTCATCGACGCGGAAAATGATGAACTGACCGGCTTTCGCCTTTTTGGCAACGAACGGAGCTTCGATCTCCATGTACGTCACCGCGGAATTGAGTTCCTTTTTGCACGCAATTTTGTACATTTTTTTCATCCCTTCAATATGAATCATACTTTTCCAAGAAAAGTCCCATACAGCCGTATTATAACACGCACTCTGCTATCTTGCAAACCCTATTCGCTCTATTTTTACGGATTTGCGATAACAATATTCTCCTTTCGCACCATCCGCCATGAAAATTCCTTTGCAAGCTCGTCCGCGCGAACCGCTTCGCTGTGAGAAAGAAGCCCGCACGCGTGTGCGAGCAGCCCCAGAAGCGCCTCCGGCGTATAGCGCTCGCGCAGCGCGCCCATGTCCAGATCCCGCTCGCGCTTAGAAAGCCGCCTTCCGTCCGGCGCGACGAGCAGCGGCACATGATAGTAGTCCGGCTCCGGAAAGCCGAGCTGCCGCTGAAGCCAGATCTGCCGCGGCGTGGAGGAAAGAAGGTCGCTGCCTCTGACCACCTGCGTCACGCCGGCCTCCGCGTCATCGGTCACAACCGCCAGCTGATAGGCGTACACACCGTCGGCCCGACGAAGGATAAAATCCCCGCAGCCGTGCGCTAAATTCTGCGTGTATTCGCCCTGCACGCCGTCCGTAAAAGAAACGTCCTCGTCCGGCACACGGACGCGCCAGCACGGGGCTTTCGTTCTTGCCGCGCGCTCGGAAGGTGTTAAATTCCGGCACGTCCCGGCGTAGAGCACGGTTCCGTCCGACGCGTGGGGCGCGGAAGCGGCGTGAAGCTCGGTGCGCGAGCAGTAGCAAGGATAAATAAGTCCCCGCTCCTCCAGCCGGGAAAACATCTCCCGGTAGGCCTCCGAGCGTCGGCTCTGCGGGGTCTGCTCCGTATCCCACGTGAGCCCGAGCCACTCGAGGTCACGCTTGAGCGTGTCCGCGTACGCCGGCCTGCACCGGTCCGGGTCCAGATCCTCGATGCGCAGCACAAGCCTTCCGCCGCAGCTTCGGATGGACAGCCACGCGAGCATAGCTGAAAAGACGTTTCCCAGATGCATTCTGCCGCTGGGGCTTGGCGCAAAGCGCCCGATCTGCTGCATATTTCCTCCCCCTTCCGCGCTATCCTAACACACATCAACCGTGTTTGCAATCGCAGATACAGCGCAAAATGCCCATGCGTGCAAAAACGCATGGGCAAAAAGCTTTACAGTGCAAACTGCTGCCGGTATTCCTCATAATAGCGCTCATAGGCCGCGGATTTCATGGCCTTGACGCTGCTGAGATATTCGTGGGTATCGAACGAGTCTGCCTCAAGCTCGATCATCGCAACGGCGATGTTGGAGCAGTGGTCGGCAACACGCTCATAGTTGGTCAGAAGATCGTTGAAGACGAAGCCCTGGCTGAGCGTGCACACGCCCTTCTGGAGCCGGTCCACATGGTGGAGCTTCATCTCGTCGCACAGCGCGTCGATGAGCTCCTCCAGCGGCTCGACTCTCTTGGCAAGCTCAAGGTCCTCCATGATAAACGCGCGGATGGCGTTGTGCAGAATTTCGCGCAGGGCGTCTGTCAGAACGGAAAGCTCGTGCCGCGCGTCGCCGGAGAAAGTGATCCCCTTCTGGTGGATCTCCTGCGCAGCCTCTGCCACGTTCAGCGCATGGTCGGAGATACGCTCAAAATCGGAGATCGTATGCAAAAATTTCGAAACGTCCGCGCTCTGGCGGCCGGTGAGCTCGCGGCCGGTCAGCTTGACAAGATACGTGCCCAGAATGTCCTCGTACCGGTCGATCACGCCCTCCATGCGCTGCACCTCGGCAAAATCCTCGTCGGAGTAGTTTTCCAGAAGCGCCAGCGCGCCCGAGAAGTTGAGCTCCGCGTCGGCGGCCATGGAGTTGATCGTGATGCGGCTCTGCTCGATGGCAAGCGCCGGGTGCTGCAAAAAGCGCTCCTCCAGATGCATCGCGGCGGGCTCGTTGGCGTTTTTTCCCTCGCCCTTGTCCTTGACGAGTGCGTTCACGACAGCCTCGATCACATCCGTAAACGGCAGCAGGATCACGACCTTCACAAAGCGGAAGAGGGTGTTGACAAACGCGATGGAAACGCTCGTCATCGGCATATCCATAAAATCGAACCGGAACACGGCGTTCGCGAGATAAAAAGCCGCCGCCCAGAACACAACGCCCGCGACTTCGACCACGAGATAGACCATGGCCGTGCGCTTGCCGTCAACGTTCGCGCCGACTGCGGACAAAAGCACCGGCAGCGCTGCGCCGATGGCAATGCCCATGATGATGGGAAGCGCGATGGAAAAATCGATCACGCCCGTAGACGCCAGCGCCTGCAAAATGCCGACCGCCGCCGACGCGCTTTGCAGCACGCAGGTAAAGAGCGTACCAAATAAAATGCCAAGCAGCGGGTTGGAGAACGAGGTCAGGATGCGAAGGAAGACCGGCTCGTCGCGCAGCGGAGACACCGCCGCCGACATCGTCGACATGCCGAACATCAGAACCGCGAAGCCCATGAGAATATCGCCCACGTGCTGCTTCGTCTGGTTCTTGGAGAACATGCGAAGCACGATGCCGACCACGGAAATGACCCCCGTGAGCGTTGCTGTGGAAAAAAGGTCGATCCACCCGCCGCCTCCGCCGAGGTCCGAAAGACAGATGATCCAGCCCGTGATGCTCGTGCCCAGAATCGCGCCCATAACGATGCTGATGGCCTGCCGCACGCGCATCATACCGGAGTTGACAAAGCCGACCACCATCACGCTCGTCGCCGACGACGACTGGATGACCGCCGTCACCGCCGTACCAAGCAAAAAGCCCTTGAGGGGCTTTCCGGTCAACTGATATAAGATCACTTCCAGCTTGTTGCCCGCGACTTTTTTCAGCCCGTCTCCCATCAGTGCCATGCCGAACAGGAACAGTGCAATACCGCTGAGCAGAGAAATCACATTTGAAATACTCATGTCTGGCTCCATATCCATAGAATCACAAATTTAATATAAGCGTGCTGTGTTAAATGTATCGGCATTTCAATATTAAATCTATGTTAAATCTTGCGTGCATCATAGATTTTGCGCCTTTTTTACGATACTATCAAAGTACAAACCGACGGGAGGGCTTCACGTGATTTATTTTCTTGAGGACGACGACAGCATCCGAAAGCTCGTCATCTACGGTCTGGAAAGCCAGGGCTTTGAGGCCGAGGGCTTCTCGCTGCCGTCGAAATTCTGGCGGGCGATGGAGCAGCATCCGGCCGAGCTTGTGCTGCTGGATATCATGCTGCCCGAGGAGGACGGTCTGCAAATTCTGAAAAAGCTGCGCGCCGCGCCGGAGACAAGGCGGCTGCCGGTCATTTTGCTGACGGCGAAAAACTCGGAATTTGACCGGGTCATCGGCCTTGACAACGGGGCGGACGATTTTATCTCGAAGCCCTTCAGCATGTTAGAGCTCATTGCGCGCATCCGCGCCGTGCTCCGCCGCTCGCAGCCCGCGCAGTCGGTGCATGAATACCGGCTGGGGCCGCTCTATGTGAGCCCCGAGCAGCATATCGTACGCGTGGATTCGCAGGATGTGACGCTCACCAACAAGGAGTTTGAGCTTTTGTGTCTGCTTCTCGATAATCAGGGGCTCGTTCTCACGCGGCAGGTGCTGATGGACAGAGTCTGGGGCTTTGAAGCAGAGCGCGAGAACCGGACGCTCGATGTTCACATCCGGACGCTTCGCGTCAAGCTCGGCGCGGCAGGAAGCCTCATTGAGACGATCCGCGGCGTAGGCTACAAGCTGGGGTCCGGCACATGACGGGAAAAATTCTCAGGAATTCGTATCTCGTCGCCATCTCGGCGCTTCTTGCCAGCGCGCTTTTGTTCTTCGGCGTGATGTACCGCGACTATGAGGACGAGGCGTTTGCAAGACTCCGCGCAGAAACGTCCGCCATCGCGCAGGGTCTGGGCGCGCAGGGCGCTTCGTATTTTGACGGCTTCGAGCCAGATGACCGCGTAACGTGGGTCGATGCCTCCGGCTCGGTGCTCTACGACAGTGCCACTCCGGCCGACCAGCTTTCCAACCACACCGGCCGCGAGGAGATTGACCGGGCGCTGGAAGACGGCGAGGCGCAGTCGTCCCGCTATTCTCAGACGCTTTTGCAGCGTACGTTCTATTATGCCCGGCGCATGGCGGACGGAACGGTTCTGCGCGTCTCGTGCACGCAAAATTCCCTTCCGGCAATGGTTCTCATGCTGCTCACGCCCTTTTTATGGGTCGCGACGGTCGTTCTTATCCTCTGCGGCGTGCTGTCTTATCGGCTCGCGCAGAGCATCACAAAGCCCATCAACGCCATTCATCTGGATAACCCCACCCCGCTGCCCGGCTACCCTGAGCTCACGCCGCTTTTTGACAAGCTCCGCGAGCAGAACCGCACCATCGGCAAGCAGATGAACGAGCTTCAGCTGCGCCAGCGCGAGTTTACGGCGATCACGGAAAACATGCGCGAGGGCTTTCTTCTTGTCGACTGCAAGATGCACGTGCTTTCGAGCAATCACAGCGCGCTCGAGGTCCTCGGCGGGCACGAGCTGAAGCCCGGGTGTCTGCTCTACGACGCGGGGTGCAAGCAGGAGATTTTTGACGCGGTCGACACGGCGCTCTCGGGCTCTCACGCGGAGCTCCTCCTTACCATCGACGAGACAAGCTGGCAGGTGCTCGCGAACCCCGTTGTGGCCTCCGGACAGGTGGCAGGCGCGGTGATTCTTTTTATGGACGTGACCGAGCGCGAGCAGCGCGACCGGCTCCGGCGCGAGTTTTCCGCGAACGTGTCGCATGAGCTCAAAACGCCGCTCACCTCAATTTCGGGCTTCGCCGAGCTCATGAAGGAGGGCCTCGTCCCGCCGGAGAAGATCCCCGAGTTTTCGGGTGATATCTATAAAGAGAGCCTGCGCCTCATCGGGCTTGTAAACGACATCATCCAGCTATCGAGGTTAGATGAAAACAGCACGCAGTTCCAGCGCGCACCGGTCGATCTCTACGATCTGGGCGAAGCTGTGATCGAGCGGCTGGAGCCCGTCGCGGCACGGCAGTCGGTCGCGCTCCATCTCACGGGCGAGCACGCGGAAATTCTGGGCGTGGAGCAGCTGCTCAAGGAGATGATCTACAATCTTCTCGACAACGCCATCAAATATAACGTCCCGAACGGCAGCGCCACGCTCAGTATCCATGAAAGCGGCGAGCACGTCATTCTGACAGTCTCCGATACCGGCATCGGCATTCCGTACGCGCACCAGCCGCGCGTCTTTGAGCGGTTCTACCGCGTCGACAAGAGCCACTCCAAGGAGGTCGGCGGCACGGGTCTCGGCCTTTCCATCGTCCGCCACGCCGCACAGTACCACGGCGCAAGACTCGAGCTCAAAAGTCAGCCCGGCAAAGGCACAACAATCACGGTTACGTTTTAACGCACGGTTTCAAGCCGGAAGGATGTGTTTTCTCGCGAATCGCATAAATTTTCCCTGTCCATTTTGGTTCTTTTAACAAAATGGGCAGGGATTTTACATACGTTAACAAAAGCACCGAACATTTGACATGGATTTTACATTGGCCGGGACGCAAATTTTACGAAGCAGCGGTATGATTCCTTCTGTAAATAGAGGATCAAGATTACGTAAGAAAAAGAGGAAGGTATCATCCATGAGTTTATTTGACGTTCTGAATTTGATCGGCGGCCTGAGCCTGTTTTTGTTCGGCATGCACGTCATGGGCGCAGCGCTCGAAAAGCGCGCAGGCGGGCAGCTCAAGGCGCTGCTCGGAAAGCTCACCGGAAGCAAGCTCGCGGGCTTTTTAACCGGCCTCGGTGTGACGGCCGTTATCCAGTCGTCGTCCGCAACGACGGTCATGGTTGTGGGCTTTGTCAACTCTGGGCTCATGACCCTCAAGCAGGCCATCCACGTCATCATGGGCGCAAACGTCGGCACAACGGTCACGGCGTGGTTGCTCAGCTTAGCAGGCCTTGACGGCTCGAGCCTGTTTATCCAGCTCCTGAAGCCCTCGTCCTTTACCCCGGTGCTCGCGCTCATCGGCATCATCCTCATCATGGCGGGCAAAGAGCGGCAAAAGGACACGGGCTCTATCTTACTTGGCTTTGCCGTCTTGATGTACGGCATGGAGGCGATGAGCGGCGCTGTGTCCCCGCTTCGCTCGAGCGAGAGCTTCCGCAATCTCCTGCTTCTGTTCTCGAACCCGATTCTGGGCGTACTCGCGGGCGCAGTCTTTACGGCGATCATCCAGTCGTCGTCTGCTTCCGTCGGCGTTTTGCAGGCCTTGGCCAGCACTGGCGCAATTACCATGGCCTCGGCCATTCCCATCATCATGGGCCAGAACATCGGCACGTGCGTGACCGCAATGCTCTCTTCCATCGGCGCAAACACGAACGCAAAGCGCGCCGCCGTCGTCCACCTGAGCTTCAACATCATCGGCACGGCGGTCATGCTTGTCGTCTTCTGCGTTGTGCGCGTCATGCTCCAGCCCGCATTTTTGTCCCTTCCCGCTACGGCGGCGACCATCGCCGTTGCGCATTCGCTCTTCAACATCGCCTGCACGGCGATCCTCATGCCCGCAAGCGGTCTTCTGGAAAAGCTCTCCATCGCGGTCGTCCCGGACAAAACGGCCAAAGAGAGCACCGACTCCATGCTCGACGAACGCCTGATGACGACCCCGGCCATCGCCGTGGAGCGCTGCCGCGTGGTGGCGCTCGACATGGCAAAAGAGGCCGCCGAGGCACTGAATCTCTCGATCGACTCCCTCTCCTCCCCCAATCCCGCGCTGGGTGAGCGCATCCGGAATCTGGAGGACAGCACCGACCGCTATGAAGACCATCTTGGCACCTATCTTCTCACGCTCGCCCGCCGCCCGATGGCCGCAAGCGACTCCGACGAATCCGGCCGCCTTCTGCATCTCATCAGCGACTTTGAGCGCATCGCGGACCACGCAGTCAACATCCTCGAGTCCGCCGAAGAGCTCCACGCAAAGAAGATCGCCCTTCCTCTGGACGCGCAGCAGGAGCTCTCCACAATGGAGCATGCCGTACAGGAGATCATCCAGCTCAGCCTCACCGCCTTCCAGACAGGAGACCTCACCGCGGCCAGCCGCGTCGAGCCTCTCGAGCAGGTCATCGATACCCTCAAGGACCAGCTGCGCACGCGGCAGATCGCGCGGCTGCAAAAAGGCGCATGCAGCCTGGAGACCGGCTTTATCTGGACGGATTTACTGACCAATTTCGAGCGCGTGGCCGACCACTGCTCCAATATCGCGGGCTGCGTCCTCGAGACTCAGCACAGGAGCTTGGATCTTCACGAATACCTCGACGGCATCAAGCAGAGCGCGCCCGAGTTCCGCCGCGATTACGAAATTTACAGCCGCAAATACGCGCTGATTTCCGCGTAAGCTCTTTCGCCTTTTAAATAGCACAAAGGGGACGATGCACCGCATCGTCCCCTTACCGCTTTTTTGGAAATAAAAAACGACCGGCGAAAACCAGTCGTTTTATGGAGCGGGTGACGAGGCTCGAACTCGCTACCT
>ERZ1106963.2178-NODE-2178-length-20314-cov-29.550077_pt1 | contig 20314 bp, 13 predicted proteins | sample MGYA00403681_ERZ1106963 | MGnify/ENA primary metagenome ERZ1106963 (study PRJEB35170, sample SAMEA104062407) | human gut metagenome | biome: human gut; feature: human-associated habitat; material: faeces | place: Denmark | collected 2012-05-03 ...
GCATGGACGCCGTCGTCTGCGAGAACAAGGACGGCGCAGAGGTGACCATCCCCTGTGATTACATCGTGCTGGCCATGGGCGCACGCTCCAACGCATTTGACGCTGCTGCGCTGGAAGCTGCCGGTATCCCGGTGTATTCCATCGGCGATGCCGCCGGTAAGGCTGCGGATATCTCCAACGCCATCCGCACCGGCTACGATACCGCCTGCCAGCTGTAAAACAAAAATATCGTTCTATTTGTGGGTCAGAAACGCCTGTGGGCGCTTCTGACCCACTTTTTTTGCCCCTCGTGGAGCCAGTGTTGCTCCTACAATGGCAGCAAGCAGATATTGTTTTGTTTTGGGTTACGGCAAGGACAGCATGTCACAATTTGCAAGAATCAAATCACAAAAGACAACGTAAACGGCGGATAAAATGTGATATATTAGTTCCACGATAAGACAAAAAAAATGAACAAAATCCATTCATAATGACAAGTAGAATTGTGCATTGTGCTTTTACGCGGGTGCAGGTAAAAAACAGAAAAATTTCGGAACATTCAAGATCTTGAACCGATATCATTTCAGACAGAGAGGAGAATGCCGCAAACCACATCAGATGCTTAAAAGAACATCGTTAAATCTGGAAAGGAGAAAAAACATGAAACGTATCCTCAAAACTACCATTGTCTCCGCACTGGTGCTGTCCATGGCACTGAGCGGAGCAACCGCCGCTGTGGCTGCAACTCCGGCAGCGGAAGAAAACTGCATCTCGGCCTCTGCTGTTGCAGACTGGGCAGAGAATGTCAAAATCAAGCTGTTCAACAAGAGCGTCTATGCCAAGTACGCCCCGGGTGTTACGGTCGAGAAGGACGAAAACTCGCCCACAGGCTACACTGTTACTTTTGTTTACAAGGAGCAGAAGAGCTACACCTCAAAAGCTGGTCTGACCATCAATACGGCAGAGAATCCGCTGACCAAGGTGGAACTGTACAGCGACTGCTTTATGCTGTTTGATCCTGCCGGCGGCAAGGCGGGCGCTATTGACGCTTCGCTGGCTACTGCGCCGTACAACTACACGGCAGGTCTGGCTCCCGCAGGCGGCAACGGCGACACCACCTACTATGTGGAGCTGGAAAAGTTTGCCGATGGCCGTTGGGGTGTGCAGATGCCGCTGTCCAGTGGTGCATTCGTTTATAACTTCCGCGTGACCGCTGAAAACGGCGACCAGATTGCCCGTCTGGACGACCCCAGCAATCCGACGATGATCAACGAAGCTACCGGCATCCGCAGCCTGTCCAGCATGGTCTATGTCCCGTATGATGCCGACAAGCAGGGCACCAGCACTTGGGCAGACCGCTCTGTGGAACTGCCGCAGGCCAATGCAAACAAGCGTGGTACCGTGCAGACCGTATCTTACACGGGTGCAGACGGCACCGAGCATGGTCTGGCAGTGTATCTGCCGGCTGGCTACGATGCAGACCGCACCGAGCCTTATAAGGTGCTGTACCTGTCCCATGGTAATTCCGGCGATACTTACGGCAATGAGCTGCGCTGGATGAATGAGGGCACTGTGGCAAATATCCTGGATAACCTGATCGCAGAATGCAAGACCGAGCCGTTTATTGTTGTTACCATGAACAATCAGCAGTACAAATGGAAGTATTCCGAGATCGAGACCGATCAGATCAATTACATCATGCCCTACGTTGAGAGCCACTACAACGTCAGCACCACCGCCGAGGGCCGTGCATATGCGGGTCTGTCCATAAAGATGTGTTGTAGTGCGATTGCCATGCGCAAGGCCGAGGGCCGTGCATATGCGGGTCTGTCCATGGGCGGCGCTACCACCAGCAATATGCTGATGCACCACACCGAACTGTTTAGCTATTACGGCATCTGGAGTTATGCAAATGTGAATGGCGCTGTCGGCGGTGCCGAGGGCATCACCAGCCAGAGCGTGCGCAACCATCTGTCCTCTCTGACCGTGAAGCCTAAGGTCATGCTGGCCGCAGGTAACTGGGACTTTGGTCTGGCACCCGTCAAGACCTTCGGTGAGAACCTGAGCGAGCTGGGTCTGGATTACAGCTACCTGCAGGTACCCGCAGCCCATGACTGGGAGTGCTGGCAGCTGATCTTTGCAAACGCCGCTGAGAACTTCCTGTGGAAGTAAACTGTGTGCAGTTCGCATAAATAAATGCAGAACTGTCGCCAAACGATACTCTGATATATATTGTATAAAACCCGGAACTTTTTGAGCCATAGTGCTGCAGAAAAGTTCCGGGTTTTGCGGCCTTTTGCAATATCCCCCGTCAACAGGGAAACTCCTTTTCCACAAAAGGCATTCCCTTCCCCGGAAGGGGTGAAGGCTCTTGCTCCGGGTCGATCTTCAAAAGTTGACTTTCGTGCAGCAGCGCCCCCGCCGCGCGGCTGTCCTTTACCTCTATATCCCTCCTGTGAAAAAGGAGTTCTGAAAAGCCCGCAGGTTTTTCAGAACTCCAAAATCAAAAATATCTTTTCCGCTGAATATGGCCAAAGCGCACACGGCGGCCATTCCAAATCGTCCTACATAAAAAGGCTGCTGCACAGTGCTTTGTGCAGCAGCCTTAAATATTTTACGTTTACAACAGATCAGATGCTGAACTGCACGGCGCAGAAGGCGGCATAGATGCACAGCAGTGCAATGCCCTGCGGGCGGCTCAGCTTGCCCTTGATCAGAGCGGGCAGGGTGAGCAGCAGCATCACGGCAAACATGACCGGGATGTCCATCACCAGCGAGGCGTTCATACCTGCGATGGTGGAATTCTGCGGGATGCTGAAGGGTGCCAGCGTGACGGACACGCCGCTGACCAGCACCAGATTGAACACGTTTGCACCGATGACGTTGCCCAGCGACAGCGCACCGTGACCCTTTGCCAGCGAGGTGATGGCGGTGACCAGCTCCGGCAGCGAGGTGCCCAGTGCCACAAAGGTCAGCGCAATGACCGACTCCGGCACGCCCAACGCCTGTGCGATGAGGGTGCCGTTGTCCACCAGCAGGTCAGCGCCCACAGCAATGAGCACTGCACCGATGACCAGCAGACCCAGCTCCTTGGCAAAGGGGCCTTCCTCAGCCTGCTCCTCCTCTTCCGGGGCGGGGGCGTTTTTCATAGCCAGCACGTTGCACACGATGTAAGCCACGAACATGGCCAGCAGGATCAGGCCCACCGGGCGGGTGAAGGAACCGGTGGTGTAGGCCACACCGGCATAGAAAGCGGCAGCCACAAAGAAGAAAGCTACCGGGGTGCGCAGGCTCTTGGGATCAACCTTGCCCGGGCGCACCGCAATGGTGATGGCGGCGATCAATGCAGAATTGCAGATGACCGAGCCGATGGCGTTGCCGTAGGCGATCTCGCCGTGACCGGTGAGGGCAGAGGTGGTGGACACCATGACCTCCGGCAGGGTGGTACCGATGGACACCACCGTGGCACCGATGAGCAGCTCCGGCACATGGAAGCGGCGGGCGATGCCGGTGGCACCGTCCACAAACCAGTCGCCGCCCTTGATCAGGCACAGCAGACCCACGATAAACAACAGAACAGGGATCAGCATAATATCTCTCCTTTTTAATAATAGCGGCAGAGGCACAAAAAAAAGACCCTTATCACATCCTGCCCAAAATGGGAAAATGTGATAAAAGTCTCAAGCATCCGGTACTGCATCGGGCATTTCTGCCGGGGGTGTCGCTGCAGCACAGCGCACCCGTTTTTCAACCAAGGTACGCCCCTTACTCCCTTTTATCCAGAGAATATTATACCTGTTTTCCGGCAAAAACGCAAGGGGAAATATGGGATTTATTCTGCCTTGGTCACTTTTTTGGCGTTGGGGTAAATGCGCTCCATGCGGGCGTTGTCGAAATGCTCGTCAAGGAACACTTCCAGCTGGCCGTTGGGCGCTTCGCCGCTGGTGCGGGCATCGTACCGCGCCAGTGCCAGCGCGCTGGTGAGCATATTCACCGCCATGAACACCGCCAGCACTGCCGTCATCCACGGACGGATATGGCTGCGCACCTTTTTCATCAGCTTCAGCACCAGCGGATAGCCGTAGCGCATCCATAGCACCGCCGCAATGCCCCAGAAAAAGCAGTACAGCAGGTTGATACGCCCGCCCAGATTGAACTTGAACTTGCTGTAATCCCAGAACACCGTGCCGAACAGCAGTTCAGTAACGGCGCTGCACACATATTCATATACGCCGCCCAGCACCGTGCCGAAAGCAAAGAGATAGCGGTCGCTTTTATCCTGATTCTGCCGCAGCAGCACGGTAGCCATGGCCAGCGCCAGCCCCCACACCACGCTGAAAGGCCCCCACACCAGACTGGAACGGCTCATCCACACCCCGGCGGTCAGGCGGCAGAACACCGTCTCCACCAGATCTCCCAGAAACGCCCCGATGACAAACAGCCACAGCAGGTCTGCCGCGCTGAGGAAGTCGGCTTTTTCCTTCTGCACTGCCGTGGGCTGCTGCCGGGCGGCTTCCGGGTAGGCGCGCTGGATGCGCTTTTCCATATACATGGCAATGCGGCGGCGCAAGGTATCAGAGCGCTCCTCCAGCTTCTGGTTCAGCTGCTCCAGCACCGGGTGCTGCGCCGCGTACCGCCCCACCAGAACCGCCGAGCCGATCTGATCCAGCGCCGCGATGCCAAGCGCAGCCCACACCAGCGGATGCAGCAGCCAGTCCGGCACAAGGGCGCACAGCCGCAGCAGCAGCCCATTGCCCCAAAGCACGGTCACCATGCCCAGCGCACCCCACAGCACCGAGTACTGCAGGCAGACGTAGCCGTTCAGGTTGAATTTTTTATCCGAGTAGTCCCACCATTTGCGGTTGTGCAGCCGTTCCAGCAGCTTTGCCGTGAGCCACTCCACCACGGTAGCCGTAATCATACAGGCCACAAACAGCACCACCGGCTTTGTGCGCATATCTGCAAAGCCCACTGCCATCAGGATGGCCGTAGTACCATACACAAAGCAGAACGGCCCCGCCGCCATGCCGCGGTTTGCAAACCGCTTGCCCCGGAAGGTAGCCACCACGGTCTCCCCTACCCACCCAAGGAAGGAATAGACCAGATACAGCACGCCCAGCGTGTAGAAATTCAGTGTCATCGCGCTTTCCTCGCCTTCTGTTTTTATGCTCTGATTGTACTCGCTTGTACCGGTTTATACAAGAGGACGGCAGAAAAATGTTACAATTGGCGTGCGTTTTCATTTTACGAACGCATCATTTCGGGCAGACCGCAGTCTGCCCGGAATGATGCAATTAAAAACATTTTTCCGTTAAAAAAGCCGCTGCACAAGCACGGTGCAGCGGCTCTCAGGGTCATTTTTTACAGCTTACAGCTGGCTCTTGTACAGCTCCACGATCTCCTCCACGCTGGTGTCGCGGGGGTTGCCGGGACGGCAGGCATCTGCGAAAGCAGACTCAGCGAGGAACTGGATATCCTGTTCCTTCAGGATGCCGTGCAGGTTTGCGGGGATACCCACATCTGCGCTCAGCTGCTTGACGGCGGCGATGGTAGCATCAGCGGCTTCCACATCGTTCATCTCGTCGATGCCCACAACGCCCATAGCCTTGCCCACGGCACGGTAACGTTCGCCGGCAACACTCTTGTTGTACTCCAGACCCACCGGCAGCAGGATGGCGCAGGCCACACCATGGGGAGTGTCATACAGGGCAGACAGGCCGTGTGCCATGGAGTGCACGATGCCCAGACCCACGTTGGAGAAGCCCATACCGGCAATGTACTGACCCAGAGCCATGCCCTCGCGGCCCTCCGGGGTGTTCTGCACAGCGCCGCGCAGGCTCTGGCTGATCAGCTTGATGGCTTCCAGATGGAACATATCGGAAATGACGCAGTGACCCTTGGTGATGTAGCCCTCGATGGCGTGGGTCAGCGCATCCATACCGGTGGCGGCAGTCAGACCCTTGGGCATGGAGGACATCATATCGGGGTCGACCACAGCGATCTCGGGGATATCGTTGGTATCCACGCAGACGAACTTGCGCTTCTTCTCCACATCGGTGATGACGTAGTTGATGGTGACCTCAGCAGCAGTACCGGCAGTGGTGGGCACTGCGATGGTGAACACCGCGTGCTTCTTGGTGGGGGCAACACCTTCCAGAGAGCGCACGTCCGCAAACTCGGGGTTATTGATGATGATGCCGATGGCCTTTGCGGTATCCATGGAGGAGCCGCCGCCGATGGTCACGATGCAGTCAGCCTCGGCAGCCTTGAAGGCAGCCACGCCGTCCTGTACGTTGGCGATGGTGGGGTTGGGCTTGATCTCGCTGTAAACAGCGTAGGCAAAGTTTGCGGCATCCAGCAGGTCGGTGACCTTTTTGGTAACGCCGAACTTGATCAGGTCGGGGTCGGAGCAGACGAAAGCCTTCTTGTAGCCACGGGCGGTCAGCTCGGGAACGATGTTCTCGATAGCACCGTGGCCGTGGTAAGAGATGGTATTCAGAACAATGCGGTCAGCCATAATACAAATCCTCCAAATCTGTTTGCAGCCGCCTTTCCGGCGGCGTTCCTCTACGTTTCAGCATAACACATTGTCAAAAAATTTGCAATGTAAAATTGTTTAAAATTGTAGTATATTTTTATACTTGTGTATTGTTTTCTATCATTTTTGTCCGTTTTTCCGGCATTATTATCCCATACAAAAAACAATCCTTGCCAAATGGCCATGCCTGTGCTATACTATCTTAGTAACCTTTGCTGGTGTGGCGCAATGGCAGCGCAACTGATTTGTAATCAGTGGGTTGCAGGTTCAACTCCTGTCACCAGCTCCAAGAAAAGCCGCTTAGATTCGTAGAAATCTAGGCGGCTTTTGCTATACGGGCAACACTTTGGACAACGTTTCGCGCTTTAAAGCAGCTTCTAAAAAAGTTTAAAGTGTTCCCCCGCAGACAGTTTTGGTGTATAATGGTAAAAATGCACCCAAACCAAAGGAGGAACCAAGCATGATCCAATTCGGTCTGCGTCTGCACGACGCGGAAAAGCTGCCCATTGAGCAGGTGCTGCCGCTGGTGCGTCAGAAGGGCTTTTCCTGCGTGCATCTGGCGCTGAGCAAATCCCTGAAGGAGGTGCCCAACACCCCCTCTGCCCTCACCCCCGGCTACGCGGCCTATCTGCGCCGCCTGTTTGCCAAAAACGAGCTGGACATTGCGGTGCTGGGCAACTACCTGAATCTGGCGCACCCGGATACGGATGCTCTGCACGCCATTCAGGAAAAGTACTACGCGCATATCCGCTTTGCCAGCCTGCTGGGCTGCGGCATGGTGGGCACCGAGACCGGTGCCCCCAACGCGGAGTACAAGTTCTGCCCGGAGTGCCGCAGCGATGCCGCCCTTGCCACCTTTATCAAAAACTTCAAGCCGGTGGTGCGCTGCGCCGAGCAATACGGCGTGACCATTGCCATTGAGCCGGTGGTCAAGCATATCGTGTATGACGCCCGCCGCGCCCGCACCGTGCTGGACGAGATCGGCAGCCCCAATCTGCAGATCCTGCTGGACCCGGTGAACCTTTTGAACATGGAAAACGTGGACCGCCGGGAAGAAGTGTTTGCCGAGGCCATCGAGCTGCTGGGCAAGGATGTTGCCATGATCCACTTCAAGGACTTTTTACGGCAGGACGCCGGCGGGCAGCTGGCTGCCACCGGTGCCGGACAGGGCGGCATGGGCGACTACCGCACCATTCTGCGATTTGCCAAGGAGCAGAAGCCCTATGTGTTCGCCACCTTGGAGAACACCACCCCGGAAAACGCCGTCCAATGCCTGCACTATCTGCAAAAGCAGTACGACGAGTGCTGACTTAAACTGCACGCTGCTGTCCGCAGCCGTCTGTGGTTTTATGGTATAAAAAAAGTCTGAACCGGTGGCGGATGCCTCAGTTCAGACTTTTTTGTTATTCTATGTCAGCAGGTCGTTAGACCCTTGCCAAGCCGTCCACACTCAGCACAACGCCGGTGATGTAGGATGCCTTCTCCGAGGCATCAAGAATTGTTTGTCAATTTTCGGAAGCTGATGGCAGGGTGTTCCCGCAAGAGCTGTCCAGCCGCATCTGGTACCACACCACCCCGCCGTGGGTGGAAGCGGAAACGCCCTCGTTCACAAAGCCAAACTTTGCGTAATAGTGCAAAAGTTTCTCCTTGCAGGTCAGCACCAGCCCCTTGCGCCCCTGCGCGCGGGCATCTGCGATGGCTTTTTGCAGCAGCAGCCCGGCATAGCCACGGCGGCGGCAGCGCGGGAGGGTGTTCACCCCAAAGATCATCTGCCATGCGCCATTTTCATCATGCAGGGCGGCATCTGCGTACATCTCATCGGTCAGGTCGGGCATATCGGTGCAAAAGCCGTCCACAAAGGCCACCAGTTCCCCCTGCTCAAACAGCAGCCAGAAATGATTGGCATAGTGTGCCAGCCGCCCGGCAAATTCTTCTGCTGTGGCAGCTTCCGCTGCCGGAAAACAGGCCGCCTCCACGGCGGCAATGGCCTGTAAATCGTCCATAGTTGCGCTGCGTATCTCCACAGTATCTCTCCTCCCTTTTTGTAATGTCAGTATACCACAGTTGCCGCGCAAGGGCAAAATATTTGCATCTGTTCCCCGTCCGTGTTACAATGGCTATACTACGCTTGGAAGGGAGTTGAAACGCCATGCCCACCGAAAACCGCACTACCTTAACGCCGGACACCCCGGTGCGCTACCTGAAAGGGGTGGGGCCCAAGACCGCAGAGCGGTTCGAAAAACTGGGCATCGTGACGCTGGCAGACCTGCTGTGCCATTACCCCCGGCGGTACATCGACTTTTCCAAGCCCTACTCCATTGCGGAAGCTCCCGCCGACACCGAATGTGTGGTAAAGGCCGAGGTATTCGCAAAGCCCGGCGGGCGCATTTTGCCGGGCGGGCGGCGGATGGAGCGCATCACCGCCGGGGACGATGTAGCCAGTCTGGAGATCACATGGTTCAATAACCCCTACGCCACCCAGAAATTGCAGCTGGGGCAGGAATACTATTTTCAGGGCATCGTGACCGGCGGGATGCTGCGCCGCCAGATGGTCAACCCGCAGGTGCGCACCGCCGAGCAGATTCAGGCCGCGCCCTTTGAGGCCGTTTACCCCCAGACCGAGGGGCTTACCAGCAGCGCCATCTCCCGCTGCATCCGGCAGCTTTTGCCCCACGCGGAGCTGCTGCCCGACCCGCTGCCGCCGGAGATGCTGCAAAAATACCGTTTGCTGCCCAAGGCCGAGGCGGTACGCGCTATCCACTGCCCTGCCACCGAGGAACAGGCCGCAGCAGCGCGGCGGCGGCTCATCTACGAGGAGCTTTTGGTGCTGCAATTGGGCATCGGGCGGATGCGCAGCCGGGGCGCTGCGGCCACCGGGGCACCCATGCGCCGCGCCGATCCATCCCCTTTCTGGCAGAGTCTGCCCTTTGCCCCCACCGGGGCGCAGCGCCGTGCAGTGGAGGAGATTTTAAACGATATGGCGGGCGAAACCGCCATGAACCGCCTGTTGCAGGGCGATGTAGGCAGCGGCAAAACGCTGGTAGCTGCTGCCGCCATCTGGGCGTGCATCCGGGCGGGATATCAGGCTGCGCTGCTGGCCCCTACCGAAATTCTGGCCGCGCAGCACGCCGAGGGGCTCAACCGGCTGCTTGCCCCCTTCGGGATGCGGGTCGCCCTGCTGACCGGCGGCATGAAGGCCGCCGCCCGCCGCACCACGCTGGCTGCCATCCGCAAGGACGAAGCCGACCTTGTGGTGGGCACCCACGCCCTGATGAGCGAAGGGGTGGAGTTTGCCCGGCTGGGTCTGGCGGTCATTGACGAGCAGCACCGCTTTGGGGTGCGCCAGCGCGGCGCACTGGCGGAAAAAGCCGCGAACCCGCACCTGCTGGTCATGAGTGCCACCCCTATCCCCCGCACGCTGGGGCTTTTGATCTACGGTGACTTGGACATCTCCATTCTGGACGAGCTGCCCCCCGGGCGCACCCCGGTCAAGACCCGGTGCATCACCGGCAAGCGGCGGCGAGACCTGTACCGTTTTCTGGACAGCGAGATCGACAAGGGACGGCAGGTGTATCTGGTCTGCCCTGCCATTGAGGATGTGCCGGACGGCGGGCTGAACGCCGTCAAGACCTACTATGAGGACATTGCCAAGACGCTGCTGCCCGACCGCCGGGTGGGGCTGATGCACGGCAAGCTGAAGCCCAAGGAAAAAGCCGCCGTCATGGAGGATTTCAAGGCCGGGCGGTTGGACGCACTGGTGTCCACCACCGTCATCGAGGTGGGTGTGGACGTGCCCAATGCCAGCGTGATGGTGATTGAAAACGCCGAGCGCTACGGCTTGAGCGCCCTGCACCAGCTGCGCGGGCGGGTGGGGCGCGGCGCAGCCGAGAGCTGGTGCTTCCTTGTCAGCGACAACACCAGCGAAGCCGTGCAGAAGCGGCTGAAATTCCTGTGCTCCACCACCGACGGCTTTGCCGTGGCGCAGTACGACCTGGAGACCCGCGGCCCCGGCGACTTTTTCGGCAGCCGCCAGCATGGTCTGCCCACCTTACAGATCGCCGACCTGATGAATGACACCCGTACCCTGCACGCCGCCCAGAGCGAGGCCGCCGCATTGCTTGCCGCCGACCCGCTGCTGGAAAGCCCTGCCCACGCTTTGCTGGCCGCGCAGGTGCAGCAGATGTTCGACAAGGCCGGGCCGATGAACTAAAAAAGCGCTGTCGCACAAAAAATCGTGCGATAGCGCTTTTCTTTACACTTCTTTGCTCCCAACAATGTTTTGCAGGATGCGGGCGGTCAGGGCGTCCAACTTTGTTTCCAGTGCGGGCAGGTGCAGCAGGCGGTAGAGCCGCTGATACACGGCATCCACCGCGTAGCCCGCAACGGCAACCAGCAGCACCGCACCGGTCAGGTACGCCAGCGAGGGCAGCAGCGCCCCGCCGAACCGGGGCAGATCTACCCACTGCCACAGCAGTGCCCGGGTAAAATCGCTGTCGTGCAGCAGATATACCCCGAAGGACAGCGGTGCCAGCCGAAAGACCCAGCGCCGCCAGTAGTCCGAGCGGATGCGGATATTCTGGAACAGCAGAAACAGTGCAGCCGAGGCGATGACCGTATCCAGTGCCTGATAGCCGTTGACGGTATTCACAAAACCGTTCAGGTGCAGGGCGTTTTCCACCCGTAGCGCCAGCATCCGGTTGAACAGCCCCGCCGCCGAAGCTGCCAGATATGCCAGCAAACACAGCCCGCTGGGCACGGTCACCCGGTATTTGCGGAAATAAGCTGCCATAAAATACAGGATATAGAACCAGATAAAGCTGTACCCGTTATTTACAAGGGTCACATCCGTTGCCCAGTAGAACAGCGTGCCCCACACGCTTTGCAGCAGCAGCGCCACCAGCAGCAGCGTTTTGTACTGCCGCCGGTCAAGGCTTTGCACCACCGCGTTCAGCACCGGCACCGAGAGGTACATCAGAAAATAAGCCGAGGCGAACCAGTAGCCGTTGGAGGTAAGGGGTAGCAGCGCCCGAAGCAACTTGACCGCCGAAAGCGGGACTGCCCCCGCCCTGACCGCAACGCAGAAGGTGAGCATGGAGTAAAACCACACCTGTGCCCCAATGCGGAACAGCCGTCCGGCGTGGACAGACGCCTTACGCTCCGACAGATAATAGCCGGAAAGCATTACAAAACAGTTGGTGGATACACGCGCCAGAATAAACAACAGCCAGTAGATCCAGAATGCCGCCGACCCCTGCGGTGCCGCACTGCCCAGCCCGCCGTGCCCGATGCCGTGCATCAGCACGATCATTACCATACTGAGGATGCGCATCGCCTCAAAGCCGCTATGCCGTTTCTGCTCTTCCATACCCTATTTTCCCCCTTACATTTCCCCTGTTTCCAGCTGCCGCAAAGCCTGCCACACCTGCTGCTCCGGCCGCAGCCATGCTTGATAGTACGCCGCATTGTGCTGTGCCATGGCTAAGATCGCCGCCGGGTCTGCCAGCAGCTGCCGCAGCTGCTCCTCACACTCTGCCGGGGAGGTATACGTTTTATAGTTTTTGCCTTCTTCAAAGCCGCCCGGCAGGGTGTACCGCAGCGGCTCGGTGACAATAGCGCGTCCCGCCGCCACATACTCGGCCAGTTTCCAGCCGGTAGAGCCGTGCAGTCCGGTAGATGCCACACAAATTTCCGTGTGCTGCATCCGGTGCAGGTAGGCGCGTTTGCCGGTCAGCTTGTCCGGCAAAATCAGTTCCGGGCACAGCCGCCGGGCGCAGGCGTTGTCCGACACGCCGCCGGTGAACTGCGCCGGGAAGGCACTTTGCAGCCGGTGCAGCAGCTCGATGCGGTCTGCGTTCACCTGCCGCCACTCTGCCTGTAACTCCGGGTATTGCTGCACCGCCGGTTCCTCCGGGTCCCACAGACGGGTGAGAAAGAGGATGCGTGGCTTTTTGCGCACCCGGGTCAGCCGGGCTTCAAAGTCCTGCGGGTAGCAGTGGGTGGAAAGCGCCCACTGCTTCAGGCGGCTCTTTGCGCTGCGCTCCGCTTCCAGCGGCGAACCCGGACAGGTAACGTAGTAGTTCAGCCCCAGCGGCCGCAGCTTTGCAGAGATATCGCCCGGAAACTGCCGGTTCTTCTCGGCTGAAAAAGAACGTTTGAACACCACATCCGCCCGGTGGAACAGCGCCAGCACCACCGCTGGGTCGTTATAAAAGTAGCCGTCCATCAGGTCGAACACCACCGTGCGGCCGTCAATTTCCGTTTCCAGCAGCGCCTCCCGGGCAATGGGACTGCCCTGCCGCTCGTCCTGTACCCGCAAAGTCAATTCCCTGCGCTTTGCCAGCAGGATAAAGCCCGCCAGAATGCCGCTGATGTGCGCCGCGCCCTCCCGGGTGGCAAGTTTTACCGTAACTTCCATATTCCCTCCCGTCAGCGGAACAGCCCGGTGCGCCGCTCGCCCATAGGGATGACGTCACAGAACACACACCGGCTCTTGGTGGAAAGCTGCACATCCTTGTGGTAGCAGCCAAAAAACCATTTTTCGTAGGTCAGCTTGAGCAAGATCTCGTCCAGAAACAGGTGCAGACGGTTGTTCTCGCCAAGGGCAAGGGCGGTAAAATCCAAAAATCTGCTTGGTGCATCGTGGGTCAGCACATAATCTACCTTGTAGTCTACTTTCTCTAAGTTGCGGCGGCAGGTGTCGTACTCCTCGTCACTGGGCATCTCCTGCTTCCACCAGTTCACGCCCGGCTCCCGGTCGTCCTTATCCTGACTTTCCGCGCCGCCGAAGCAGAGATAGGTCTTGCCCTCCAGCTCCAGCACACTGCCCCGGCACACATGGTACACGTTGCCGCCAAGGCTCTGCACCCTGCCGCCGAACAGCTCCGTCTCCGGGTACTGTGCCAGCAGGTCGTAGTTTTCGTGGCTGCCGTCCAGAAACAGAATCGTGTAGGGGCGCTTGCGCAGCCAGTCCAGCCGCTTGCGCTCTGCGGCGCTGCCATCCCACACAAAGCCAAAATCTCCCAGCACCACCACAGTGTCCTTTTTGCCCAGCCAGCGCAGCTTGCCCTGCTTGAAGCGCTGGATATCGCCGTGGGTATCCCCTGTAAGATATACCATTCCTGCCCTCCCTGCCGGGGCGAAAGAACGGTGTAAAACACCGCAAGGCTCTTGTAACACCCCGGCAAACCTGTTATTATTATAGAACACAGCACACTTGCTGCAAAATTGATCTTCCGGCGCGCCGCACAGCGCAGTCGTATCTTGTATATTTTATCGCTTTTTAAAGGAATTGTCCACATGAAACGTATTTTTGCACTGGTTCTTTCATTTGTATTTCTGCTCAGCTGCCTTGTGCTGCCCGCCGGGGCCATGTTCGACCCCAGCCCGGTGTATCAGGTGCAGGCTGCAAGCGCCTATATCGTGAACACGGATACCAACATCATCGTCTATGATAAGGACAGCACAAAGCAGGTGTCTGCCGGCGGTCTGACCAAATATATGACCCTTGCCGTGCTGTTGACCAACTACGCCGACCAGCTGGACAGCACCTTCCAGATGCCCTTTGCCATCTCGGACTATGTTTATAACACCAATAACGCAGATATGCGCTCCAATGAGACTTTCACCTACCGGGAAGCCATGTACGCCATGCTTACCCGCAACGCCAACGAGGCAGCCATGGGTGTGGCGTACACCCTTGCCGGCGGCGATCTGGACGGCTGGGTGGCGCAGATGAACACCCTGTCCCAGCACATCGGCACCACCGCCAGCAGCTGGACGGACGCCTGCGGCATCGACAGCGGCAACACCACCTGCGCCGTGGATATGTACCTGATTTTGCGCTACCTGATGAGCTTTGACGCCTTTGTGGAGGTCTCCGGTGCGCCCAGCTTTACCATGCCCGCCAAGGAGAAGCACCGCTCCTCCTCGGTGCTGGTCAGCCAGAACGCGGCGCTGAGCAAGGCCAGCGGCGGCAGCTACTACCGCAGCGCCATGCAGGGCGGTATGTGCAATGTGACCGCCTTTAAAAACGATACCGGCACCCAGAGCTATGTTTCGTGGGGCAACAAGGACGGTGCCACCTATATCTTCTGTGTGATGGACAGCCCCGACAGCTGCGATACCCTTGGCTACGCCAACCGCCGTCCTGCCCTGTTCGAGACGGTCAAACTGATGGACTGGGTGTTTGACAGCTTTTCCATTCAGGCTGCGCTGGACACCGACCTGACCATTGCGGAGATCCCGGTCAAATATTCCTCCGACACCGACACCTTGCAGCTGTACCCCAACGACAGCATGATGACCCTGCTGCCCTCCACCAGCGACGGCACCGTCACCCAGAAATACTTTCATCTGCCGGACTACGTCTGCGCGCCCATCCAGCAGGGCGATGTGGTAGGCACAGTGGAGCTGAAGCTGGCAGGCGAGACCATAGGCGTGGTGGATCTGATCGCCGGGCAGGACGTAGCCCGCAACCCGCTGCTGTTCGGGGTGGATAAGGTAAAGGAGTTCCTAACCAGCCTGTACCTGAAGGTGGTTCTGGTGCTCAGTTTGATCGCCGCCCTGATCTACGGGCTGTGGCTGCTGTGCGCCAACTGGAGCCGCCGCAAGCCCACCAAAAAGATTCACCGCCGCTATTGAGCCAAACAAAGCCCCGCACCGGATGTGGGGCTTTTTTCTGTATTGTAGCGCCTCAGGCGCGGTTTTTCAGAAGTTCTGTCAGGCTGTGGAAGGTTTGGCCATGGTTGCCGGTAACCGTCTCGGCGTGGAGCAGGCTGCTGAGAACGCTTTCCTCCACGCACTCTGCCACCGCCCGGAACAAAGGGTTGATGGCATCATCGTGGAGCAGGGTCATGGGCAGTAGGGCTTTCTCCGAATAGTGCGGCACCCGGTTGGCGGTGGTGAAGGCGATGACGATCTCGCCGCTGCCGTTGCCGCAGTAGGAACCGGTGCGGGAAAGCCCCACCAGCGCCCGGCGGCACAGCCGCCGCAGCTGCCGCTCGCTCAGGGGGATATCCGTGGCCAGCACCGTGATGATGGAGCCTTTATCCTCGTGGGGCGGGATGCTGTCGCTCAGCAGGGTGTGGATGGGCGTGCCCGCCACGATGAGGTCATCGAACAGCGCATGGTTGGAGAGCACCAGTGCGCCCATGGTGTAGGGTTTTCCGTCCAGTTCCACCACCCGGGAGGCGGAGCCGATGCCGCCTTTCAGCCCGTGGCAGCGCATCCCCCGCCCGGCACCTACGGCACCCTCGGCAAAATCTGCCTTGCAGTCTGCCAGCGCGGCAAAAACGTGCTGCTCGGTCACATGAAGCCCCCGGATGTTGTTCAGGCCGCAGTCGTTGCACTCGCAGACCACCGGGTTCACGCTGCCGGTGGTCTCGCAGATGTCGGGGTTTTTCTCCAGCATATACTTTACCAGCGCGGTCTGTGCCGTGCCCACGCTGAGGGTGTTGGTAAACAGGATGGGCGTTTCCAGCGTGCCCAGCTCGTCGATCTGCACAAGGCCGGTGGTCTTACCAAAGCCGTTGATGACATAGCTGGCCGCCAGCACCTTTTCGTGGAAAACATCCCCTTGGTGCGGCAGCAGCGCCGTTACGCCCGTCTGCACCACGCCGTCTGCCAGCGTGCAGTGCCCTACCGTCACCCCCGGCACATCGCTGATCTTATCCCGTGCACCTTTGGGCAGCGTACCCACCTGAAAACCCCATTCGTTCCCTGCAATGCCCATTGTAGCTCCTCCTTGCCTTTTTCTATGGATATCATAGCATTTCCGCTGCCAAAAGTAAACCGCTGTAACAAGCCGGGGCGGGCGCAGAAAAAAGGCTGCCGCGCTGCACAAAATCATTGAGGTGCCGCTGCATTTTCCGTCGGCCACGATCTTCTGAGCGCCGCATAGGAGATCAGAAAGTTTGCAAGCCACCCTGCCGGGACGGCAAGCCAGACAAAGGCAATGCCAAAGCGCGGTGCACAGAGCAGGGCAACGGACAGGCGAATGGCAAGGTTTACCATATTTGCAATGAGGAACGGGCGCATGATGCCAAGCCCGCGCAGCACACCATCAGTCGCCATCTTGATGCCCATGAAGATGAAGAAGTAGCCCAGCCACCGCATATAATCACCGGACACCTGATAGGCCAGCGCCGTTCCGTCCTTGCCCAGAAACAGCGAGGAGATCTGGGTGTGCAGGGTTTCAATGACCGCAAAGGCAATGACCGCAAAGCACAGGTCCAGCACCAGCGCAGCGTGGTAGCCTTTTTTGAGGCGATCGATCTTCTTTGCACCAAGATTCTGGGAGATATAGGGCGAGACCGCATTGCCGATGGAGACAAAAATCAGCGAGAAAACATTTTCTACCCGCATCGTTGCTGCATATCCGGCAAGCGCCTGTGTGCCGAAGGGGTTTACCACCGCCTGCACGATCATCATGCCGATGGACACGGTGGACTGCTGCAAGACCGACGGCACCGCAATGCGGAGCATGGAAGCCAGCTCCTGCCGGTCGAACCTTTTAAAAGGGCTTTTATACTGCCGCATCCGGTGCAGGAAGATCAAAAACGAAAACACCGCAGAAATGCCCTGTGCGATCAACGTGGCAAGGGCTGCGCCAAATACGCCCAAGCCAAGCCCCGCCACCATCCAGAGGTCCATAAAAATATTCAGGATGGAGGAAAAGATCAGCAGACCCAGCGGAATCCTGGACTCCCCAATGGAGGTGAACATGGTGGAAAGAATGTTGTACATGAACAAAAACGGGAAGCCCACAAAATAGACCCGCAGATACAGCACCGCGTCCTCCAGAATGTCGGCGGGGGTCTGTAAGCCGCTCATCATAGCACGGGAAAAGCTAAAGCCAAAAACGCCAAGGACAACGCTCAAAACCAGAAAGCTGAGCAAGGACGTTGACACGATGGTTTTCATTTTTCCATAGTTTTTAGCGCCAAAATAGCGGCTTACCAGCACACCGGCACCCACACCGGCACCCAGCGCCACACAGATAAAAACATTGGTCAGCGCAGCACAGGCACCAACCGCCGCCAGTGCCGAGGAGCCGACAAACTGACCGACTATGATGGAGTCCGCCATGTTATAGACCTGCTGAAAAAAGCTGCCCAGGATCATTGGCATTGCAAAAACCGTCAGCGCTTTCAGCGGCGCATCTGTGATCAGATATTCATCTTTCGACATGATCTATTTCCTTTCAAGCTGTGTTTCACTCAATTTTTTTAAATTTGCTCTGGCCAAGTATACCACGCTTTTTCCCCACAGAAAAGCCTTTGCACACATCCGGGGGCGGTTTTGCGCTGCACGGGGGCAAAGCACGCGGTTTTTCGCCTTTTTCCATACAATATCCTTCAAAAAACAACTTGAAACGCTTTTGTTACAATGATACAATAAGATTGTTATTTTATGGGAAAATCGGCGTATGCCCAGTGCGGACAGGCCTCGAGCGTGGGGGTCCTGTGGGGTGTGTAAAAATAGCTATGGCAGCACTGCACCCCATTGGTTCTGTGCAGCACTGCCCTCCGAAATGTGAGGAAGATATATTTATATGATAAAAAAAATCTCCCGCCGCTCCTTTTTGCAGGCTTGCGGCGTTGCAGCTGCCACGGCAGCGCTGACCGCCTGCGGCAGCGGTAAGGCTGAAACAGATAAAAAAGACGATGCGCACGAAGCCGTCACCTTTATGGCACCCTATCTGGAGGTAGAAGCCTTTATTGAGCAGGTACACAGCGTTTACCCGGAAGTGAACATCGAGGTCGTGCCCTACAGCGGCGATAACACCACCACCTGTTTGCAGAATATGTTTGCGGCGGGCGACCTGCCGGACGTCTGCACCTTGACCTACTACGACCCCCGGATCGATCTGGTCTCCGACAAACTGCTGGACCTTTCCGGCTACGATTTTACGGATAACTATGTGGAGTCCCGTCTGCAGGACGTGTTCGACAATGGTGCCATCTACCTGCTGCCCTCGACCTACAACTGCTACGGCATCACCTACAACAAGACCCTGCTGCGGGCACACGGCTGGGAGCTGCCCAATTCTTTTGCTGAGCTGGAAGAACTGGCTGCAAAGGCCAAGGAAGCCGGGGTCGATCTCTGCCTGCCGCAGATCCAGTACCCGGGCTACGGCTTCCAGTACCTGTGCAACATTGCAGACGCCGATTTCCTCGGCACGCTGGATGGCAGACTGTGGCAGAAGGATTATCTTTCCGGCAAGGCAAACGTCAGCAACACCCCCGGCATGGTGCAGGCAATGGCCTATGTCAAAAAGTGGAAGGACATCGGGATGCTGAATGACACCGGCGATGCTCTTGACGACAACGTGACCCGGCAGAGGATGGCCGAGGGCAACACCCTGTTTTTGATGGGCGGCACCAATGGCATCGTGGAAGCAGACGGCAACGCCGATAAATTCGGCCTGATGCCCTATCTTTCCGAGGACGGCACCCAGAACGTTTTTGTGCTGAAGGTGAACCGCTTCTACGGTCTGAACAAAAAGTTGAAACAGAGCCCCCAGAAGCTGGAGGATGCGCTCAAGGTGATGCGTGTGCTTTCCACCGTTGCAGGCACCAGTGCCCTGCTTGCCGAAAGCTCGCGGAAAAACAGCCTGCTGCCCTTCAAGGACGCAAAGGCAGATGACACCTACTACGCCGATATTGCCAACGCCCTGAACGCGGGCAACACCGCGCCCTTTATCTATTCCGGCTGGGAAAACACCATCGTGACCACCGGCCTTAAAATGCTGGACTTCATCAAGGGCAATGCTACCATGGAGGATGTGATCCGTCAGCTGGACGAGGATCAGGACAGTGTGGTGAACAACACCCCGGATGTCATCACTACCGTTACGGAGGAGCTTTCGCAGGAGGACTGCGCCATGCTGGTGGGGCGCTGCTTTGCACAGGCTACCGGCAGCGACCTTGCGCTGGTCTCGCTGAGCACATGGATCCCCGGCAACCCCAGCGAGCAGAACCACTACGGCGTAGCCGCCAAGCTGTACGCCAAGGGCATTACGGATTACGACCTTTCGGTGATCCTGCCCACCGGCTGGAACCGCACCATCCAGACTGTTGCCCTGACCGGCCAGCAGATCAATGACCTGCTGGCTTCTGGTTACGATGCCTACGGCAACGGCAAGGGCTATCCCTATGTGCTGGTAAGCCCGGTGCAGCCGGAGGCGGGCAAGACCTATCAGGTTGCTATCTGCGGTGTGAGCGACCAGCTGGCTGCCGAAGCAACGGTGACAGACAGCGGCGTGGTGGGCATGGATGCCGCAAAAGCCTTCTTTGGTGCTTACACCACCATCAGCCGGGCAGATACTGCATGGAATTAAACAGAACAGACAGGAGATACTGGATGTGAACAAGAAAAAATACCAAAAACTGCTTTGGGGCACCGGCTTTGTCATCATCGTGTTGATCCTGACCCTTTTTGTCATGAGCCAGACCTACATCCAGAACCTTGTCTACCACGAGCGGCTGAGCCAGATGGAAGAGGTCACCCACCAGATGTTCCACAGTCTGGAGGATGTGATCGACACCCACTGGGACGAGGTGGATGTGCAGTGTAATTATTTATACTACACCCCGCTGGAGACCGATACCGATCTCTACCGCTATCTGAAAAAGCTGTCGGAGCTTTCCAATTACCATGAAAGACAGATTGAACTGATCGCCGTGGATGCTGCCGGACATTATTATACCGCGTATGGCCGCACGGGTCTGCTGCGGGAAATGAACTATCTGGAAAGCGCGCCGCAGCGGGTCAGCTATGTTTCCAACGCGCTGACCG
>ERZ1106963.2179-NODE-2179-length-20308-cov-10.412680_pt1 | contig 20308 bp, 29 predicted proteins | sample MGYA00403681_ERZ1106963 | MGnify/ENA primary metagenome ERZ1106963 (study PRJEB35170, sample SAMEA104062407) | human gut metagenome | biome: human gut; feature: human-associated habitat; material: faeces | place: Denmark | collected 2012-05-03 ...
TAAGGAACTGTCTATCCTCGTCATCCTCGATCAGCAAAATCGCAAGCGGGAGCGTCGTTCCGACGGTTTCCATCATCAGTTTGGCATCATAGGGTTGCATAGTCATCGTCCTTTCGCTTGCGTATTTCAAAGTGCTGCTCGGGTTAGCCAATGATGCCGCATGGGTATTATATGATATTACTCTCCTGCTCGATAAGCGCAGGGATCATTTTTTCTTCAATGCAGGTCTTAAGCGCAAGCCGCCTTTCGGGCAATGCCATCAGCGAGGCAGCGCGGGCTTTTCTTATCGGCTGAAATTTCATTTCGGTCTTTCCTTTCCGGGCGCATTTTGATGTTGCTTTCATTTGAAGGAGCGGGCGCTTGCCCTACGCCTGCTTTCTCTCGATAAACCAGCGTCCTATGTTATCGCCCGTCAGGGAAGCGCTGCGCTCAAAATAGAGCTGGCGCTCCTTCCGCTGCACGATGATCGTATACCGGTCGCCCTGTCCGCCGCAGCGCTGTGCCGCCGCCTGCTTGATCTCCGTCATGCGGTGTCACGCGGTCAATCTTGTAGACGCGACCATCCTCCCATTCAAAGGCGCAAGGACGCATCTGTCCTTCCTTGTTGAATACCACCTTGACATTCACATAGACCTTCATGTCGTTGGGCTGCATGGATCGTCCCTCCCTGTTTCGCCAGAAATGCCGAGTCGAGATCGACGGGCAGCCGCACGGCAAAGCCGCACTTCACCATGCTGAACAGCTTAAATGCGAAGAAGGGCGCGGGAATGTTCAGCGCACTGGCCACGGAGAAGAAATTCGCGTCGCAGCTGCCGACGCACTCTTCCACCTCTTCGTCGGTGATCATCAGATCCGCGCCGAACAGATTCGCCTCGCACTCAAGCTGCCCGGTCGCGTCGTACACATTGCTGTCCTTGAACGCACCTATGAGCAGCCCGCTCCAGTGAAGAATGATATACCACAGCTCATGTGCCGCCACCACACGCTTTTCCTCTCGGGACAGCTTCGCGTTGATTACCACATAAATCGTGCGATTGAAAACCGTACAAAAGCCCTTGAGACCGTCGCGGGGATAACTGTTTGAATACACGATGACCACGTGCATCGCCTTGAGTATTTCAAACGGATCAGACGAATGATACTTCTTCCGGATACGACGCGCCTCCGAGCTGATGAATTCGTTTGTCATCTATTATGCCAACTCCTGTCCTTGTGCCGGAAGTTATTGGTCGGCGGTCGTGTCCTTCAGGTACTTCCTGGGCGTAAACTTCTTAGCGCATTCCTTCGAATCCAGATACAGAGTCTGAATATCCCGTAGGAAGGCGATCTCATCCTCTTCGGAAAGCTCGCCGCCCGCGAAGAGCTGCTGCGTCTGGTCGAGGATGGCCTTCGCCTGCGCCTGTCCTCTGCGGCCATAAAGCGCCGTTGCCTCCGTAATGAACTCTTCGCTCTCGGTGCGAAGATAGTCGACAGGCACTTCGAAAAGCGCGGCCAGCTGTTCGTAGGTCTTCTGATAGCGCGGATACGTTCCGTTCTCATAGGTGAAAACGGTGCGGGGATTCACACCCAGCTTTCTGGCCAGCTCTTCCTGCGTCCACCTCTTTTCATTGCGCAGCTTCCGGACTTTCTCCCCGAATTTCATGATGCTCCTCCTTTTTGTAGCCAAAGCTCGAAATTTCATCTTGACAACGAGATTTGACTACTGTATAATCCTAAACATGAGGTCTGACATCAAGAACATTATACATTTGCCGAGGGCGAATGTCAAGAACTTTCGGAGAAAAATTTGTGGTTCAACTACATGGAGGACTGGATATGCCAAACCGATGCATCCCGCACAGCGATGCGAAGCTTCTACGCATCCGTCGAGATGCTGCTGAATCCGGAGCTGCGCGGAAAGGCCGTCGCCGTGTGCGGCAGTACGGAAGACCGGCATGGGATTGTGCTGGGCATGAGCGAGAAGGCGAAGAAGGCGGGCGTAAAGACAGGGCAGGCCAATTGGGAAGCGCGTCAAACCTGTCCCGGCCTGATCGTCGTTCCGCCGCATTACGATCAGTATTGTAAGTTCTCCCGCCTGCTGCGGAACATCTACCTTCGGTATACCGATCTGGTGGAACCCTACGGCATGGATGAGTGCTGGCTGAACGTTACAGGGAGCGAGCGGCTCATGGGCAGCGGCGAGAAGATCGCGAAGGAAATCCGGCAGTCGGTCAAGGATGAGCTGGGTATCACGGTGTCCATTGGCGTGAGCTTCAATAAGATATTCGCCAAGCTCGGCTCTGATATGAAAAAGCCTGACGCAATCACGGTGCTTGATGATGATAACTGGCGGGAACGCATTTGGCCGATTCCCGTGTCGGAGCTGCTGTATGTAGGTCGTTCCACTACCCGGAAGCTCATGGATCGCTGCGTCTATACCATCGGCGATCTGGCCAGGACAGATCCAACGCTGCTCACCAGCTGGTTTGGCAAGAACGGTTTGGGACTGTGGATATTCGCCAACGGAGAGGACAACTCGCGGGTCATGCCGGACGGTTACGAGGCTCCCATCAAGTCCGTTGGGCACGGCATCACCTGTTCCTGCGATCTTCATCACAACGAGGAGGTCTGGAAGGTTATGCTGGAACTTTCACAGGACATCGGGCGCCGGCTGCGGGAGTACCACCTGTGCGGCAAAGGCGTCAGGCTCTATATCCGGGAAAACGAGCTGGACGGCATGATGCACCAGATGCAGCTGCCGTACCCGTCGCAAAGCCCCATGGAAATCGCGCAGGCAGGACGTGTTTTGCTGGAGAAATGGTATCGCTGGTAGCGGCCCGTTCGAGCCGTTTGCGTGACGGCGATCCACCTCGTGCCGGAGGAACGTCCTGTGCAGCTGGATATGTTCGGCGATGAGAACGCCTGCATCAAGCGGCAGAAGCTTGAAACCTGCGTGGATGATATCCGCAGACGATTCGGCAAACGCTCCATTTTCGCTGCTTCCCTCATGGGCGACCTGCATATGCCGGGGGACGGTCGCCATGAGGTTACGATGCCCGGCATGATGTACACGTAATAAGAAAAAGCTGGGAGGAACAGAATGGACGATGAAATCAAGGTACTGTGCCCATGGTGTGATAAAGGAGAAGTTTACATCGAGGCAGGCGGCAAAGGGCGCGTTTCAGTGATGCGTCCGCGCTGCAGACACTGTTTCAGGGTGCAATTGGAACACATGACCGTTGAGCGAGCGAAGCCGCACCGAAAACTTCCAAGCAATATGAAAACGTACCGCGTAAGGGGCGCGGCGCCATCCGCCATCGCTGCTGCAGCACGCAATTACATTACTGACTGACCGCCGGGGCGAATGCCACCACTAAGGCCGGAGTAATGACTGGACGAGTATGTCCAGCATTATTCCGGTCTTTTTTTCTTCTTTCAACTGCGGCCAAAATCCAAAAAAGAAATTTTTCAAACATCTCATTAGGTGAGACCTTTGTTTTTTATCATGAAGTCACCAAAGCGAAAGGGGGTGTGGAAATGCAGAGCGCGCTCGACAGGCGGCAGGCCATGCTGGAATTACTGTCAGACAGGAGGCAGGAAACCGTCGCCAATCTCATGGCGGAATTCGGCGTCAGCCGCTGTACGATCCTGCGGGATGTCGAGACGCTCAGCTGTTCCGCACCCATCTTTACGGTGCAGGGAAGCGGCGGCGGTGTTCGTGTCGCGGACGGATACTACTATGGTCGCCGCTACCTGCACGGTGATCAGGAAGCCCTTCTTCGGAAGCTCATGAACGGACTGCAGCCGGAGGAGCAGAAGACGATGCGGAGCATATTGACAAGCTTTGGAATGCCAAAGACGCCCGTGAGCGCAGGCGCGGAAAGGAAGTAAAATGAGCAACAACCATGGAATCAATCCCCGAACGCAGAAATGCCTGAGGCTTACGCATGTGGATTTCACCCGTTCGGGCTGGCGGCAGTATATGAAGCTCAACCGCAGCCTGGGCGCACGGTTCATCCGGGGCTTCGTCCTTCGGTATGAACTGGGCATGTACCTGGCGGCTCACGAGGACGCAGGTGTAGATCTGGACGAAGGTTGTCAGGAGGTTCGCTACGAAGACGGCGTGTACCTGCTGCTGAAGAAGATGCAGGGCGTGTGGTACATCACGGACGTCTTCGCCGCAGAAGAAGCCGTCGCCTACGAGCCGGTGTTCTTCTGGAAACAGATCAGGCGCGGCATGGATCTCATTCTGGCGCACGTCCTGATCGGCTGGCGTTCGCTGACGCAGAGGATGGTGAGGACTGTATGAAGTCCTGTTGTACCGACTGCGCCAGAATCGCCTACTGTACGCGCCAATACGACGAAGAACAGCGCATCCAGTGTCCCATTCTGAACAACGACGAGCCGCTGCGTTACCGTAATTCCGAAGGCTACTCCGACCCTACTGCGTTCTTCGCCCTTCGCAGCGCCATGCGCAAGCCGAAGAAGAAAAAGAAGGCTGTGAACAAAGAGAAGGGTAAGAAGAACCGCCATCCCCGGACGCAGGTCGTCCACTACGACTGAGCAGCGCGGACGACGAGCAGCATGAACGACCAATCAGCATCAGCGGCAAACACAACGACTGAACATCAGAAGGAGAAGAATCACCATGAACGACAAAAACATCCGGCTGGTCACGGCAGAATCCGTCCGTGCCGGTCACCCCGACAAGTTTTGCGACCAGGTGGCGGACGCCATTCTGGACGCACACCTCCGGCAGGATCCCAACGCCCACGTCGCCGTAGAGGTATTCGCCGCGGCGGGCAAGATGCTCATCGGCGGAGAGGTTACCTCCAAAGCGGAGGTAGACTGCTGTAAGATCGTCACGGACGCCATCAATCGTGTCGGCTATACCATGGGCGATCTCTGCGAAGACCCCTATGACCAGATGGAACTCGAAATCCGCATCCATGACCAGTCCCCCGACATCTCCGCCGCCGTAGGCGCAGATGATCTCGGCGCGGGCGATCAGCGCGCCGGTGTCGTCGGTGATATTGACCTCGAAAAAGCCGATGTGGCCGCCGACCCTGACCGGTCGGCCGACGGCGGTGAGCGCTTTGGACTGCACCGTCGAGCGCAGATAGTTGATCGAGCCGTTCAGCGTGACGTTGTGCTGGCTGTAGTTGATGCGCGCGAACGCGCCCGCGGCGGTGTCAGCCATCGCGTAGAGAAAGCCGCCGTGCACGCCGCCCCAGATGTTGGAATTTTCCGGCGTGACGTCGGCGGTCAGCACGCTCTTTTCCTCGTCGACCGAAACGACGCGGATGCCGTTGTGACGGATAAAGCCACTGTGCTCGCTCGAAAGCATTTCCTGATAATTTTCGACCATGATGCGTTAGCCTCCTTCAGGCACGGAATATCAGACTAAGGCAAGCATAGCAGAATCGCGCCGGAGGCGCAACAGAAAAATGCGCCGCGCCGCGAAACGGCAAGATTTGAGGTCGCTTTCCGCTTCGGAACGATTTACAAGCGGCGAAAATTCTGCTACATTAAAAGCGATTCGAACCAAGGGAGAATTTTTATGAACGACTATCAGGCTAAATTTGTTGCGCCGGAGCAGGCTGTCAAGGCTGTGCAGTCCGGCGACTGGGTGGACTACGGCTTCGGTGCGGGTTTTCCCGAGCTTTTGGACAAGGCCCTCGCCGCGCGCAAGGGTGAAGTGAAGGACGTCAAGGTCCGCGGCGGTCTTGTGATCCGCCCGCGCATCGAGGTTGTCGAAGCAGACCCCGAGCAGGAGAGTTTCAGCTATTACAGCTGGCACGTCGGCGATTATGAGCGCAAGCTCCAGAAGAATGGCCTTGTGAAATTCATGCCCGTCATGCTGCGCTCGCTGCCGTACCTCTATCGCGACAAGCACATCCGCTGCGATGTGGCATTCGTTCCCGTCTCCAAGCCCGACGAGAACGGCTACTGCGGCCTCGGCATTTCGAACTATGCCTGGCGCACGATCTTTGAGAGCGCCCGCACCGTGATCTTCGAGATCAACGAGCACTATCCCAAGCTCCAGGGCGTGGACGGCTCGCACCGTGTGCACCTGTCCGAAGCGGACTACATCGTCGAGGGCGAGCATGAGCCGCTGCCCGTGCGCTCCTACCGCGCGCCCAGCGAGACCGATATCGCCATCGCCAAGATCGTGGTGAATGAGATCCCCGACGGCGCGGTGCTGTCGCTCGGCGTGGGCGGCGTGCCCTACACGGTCGCCAAGATGCTCGCCGAGTCCGACAAGAAGGATCTCGGCTGCCACACCGGCACCATTTCCGATGCGTTCCTTGAGCTCTACCAGGCGGGCAAGCTGACGAACGCGCACAAGGAGCTCGACACCGGCCTTTCCGCGTGGAACCTCGCGATGGGCTCTCAGGAGCTCTATGACTGGCTCGACGCCGAACCCCAGCTCTTCCACCCGGGCGATCTCGATTACATCCACTCCGTCGAGCGCATCTCGAAGCTCAGCAATGTCATCAGCATCAACGGCGGCGTGCAGCTCGACCTGATGGGTCAAGAGAACGCCGAGAGCACCGGCACGCGCCAGCTCTCCGGCGTCGGCGGCCAGATGGACTTCCTCGAGGGAGCGTACCGCTCCAAGGGCGGCAAGGGCTTCATCTGCATCAACTCTTCCCGTGTGACAAAGGACGGCGAGCGCAAGAGCAACATCCTTGCCACCATCCCCGGCGGCAGCACGATTTCCGCCCCACGCACGATGATCCAGTATGTCGCGACCGAGTACGGCATCGCAAGCCTTTCCGGCAAGACGCTGCGCGAGCGCGCCGAGGCGATGGCCTCCATCGCGCACCCCGACTTCCGCGAGGAGCTGATGAAGTACGCGCGGGAGAATTTCAAGTAATTTAGATCAAGATAAAGGACGATGTAGGATAACATGGCACAGACGGTTTTGCAGCAGGTTTTGATTCTCGCAGCGATGATGATGCTCGGCTTTTTGCTGGGCAAGTTGGGCAAAGTGGAGCGCAAGGGGGCAGACCTCCTTTCCATGCTGCTGCTGGACGTGTTTTTTCCCTGTAATATTCTGGCGGCGGCCAGCGGGGATTTCGGCGATATGCCGTTTTCTCAGGTCATTAAGATCGCACTGGCTTATATGTCCTGCTTCATTCTGTTTACACTTCTGGCCAAGCCGATCGCAAAACTGCTCCGGCTGAATGAGGACGATTCGCTTGTTTTCACCCGCAGCGTGGCCTATCCAAACAACGGCTTTGTTGGCATCCCGCTCTGCACGGCGGTTTTCGGCACGGAAGGAACGGTACTGGGCTCGCTTTCCGTGCCCTGCGCCACACTCTACATGTTCCTTTTCATTATGCAGAGCTTCCGGCGCGAAAAAGATCATAATCTCAAGCAGCAGCTCAAGAGCATGCTTACGCCGATGAACATTTCAGCTGTTCTCATGATCATCATGCTGGCCACGGGGTGGAAGTTCAGCGGCGCGCCGCTCCAGTTTTTGAGCAGCATGGCGAACTGCGTCGTGCCGACGTCGATGCTCATCATAGGCTGTCTCCTTTCGGGAAGCCCGCTCATCGACGTGCTCAAAAAGCCCATTTTGTACCTCATCACGCTTCTGCGCTGCCTTGTCATGCCGCTCATCGCGGCGGTGATCCTGCGCTTTACCGGCTGGAACCGCACGGTGTGCCTCTGCATCGTAATGGTGCTCGGATGCAGCGTGGCGACGGTCATCAGCATCTTCGGCGTGCGCTATGACCGCTCGCCCGAGATGGCGAGCAAGAGCGTGCTGCAATCGAATCTGCTGCTGCCGGTCACGATGCCGCTGATGATGTTCATCGCCGAACGGATCTTATAAGGAGAGACGATTATGGCCTTCTGGTTACCCCTGCAAAGCTCGGCACGTGCGAGCTTAAAAACCGCATCGTCCGCTTGGCGACGAACGGGCATCTGTCTGACGAAAAGGGTCAGGTGACGCCGCTCTGGGCGGATACGCTCATCGAGCTTGCGAAAACGAAGTGAGCCTTGTCATCACCGGCCATTTCTGCGTCGACAAGATGCAGCGTGCCGACGCGGGCCAGCCCGTGCTGGACGAGACGACGGACGAGTCCCTTCTCCGCCGCGCCTGCGACGGCGTGCACCGGTACGGCGGTAAACTTTTCTTCCGGCTCAGCCACAGCGGCATCGAGGGCGTCGAGAGCGTGAACGGCGCGCCGCCGAAGCACCCCGAGGATTTCACTCGGGAAGAGCTCGACCGTCTGGTTGAGCAGTTTGCCTTCGCGGCGTGGACGGAGCGGAGGTCAGCGGCATCGACTTCAACCGCCGCGCGGGGCAGAAGACGCCGTTCTATCTGGACGCGCTCATCTGCGAGCCGGACTTTGCCGCAAAGCTCAAAAGCGGCGCGCAGGATGGGAGCAAATGCCTTACCTGCAACGGTTGCTACACGATCTACCGCAAGCGCTTTGTGCGCTGCGTGCAGCATCAAGACGAGATCGAGCAGTTCAAAACCATCCCGTGGTAAAGAAAAACGGCAGAGCCGGCGCATTTTGCGCCGGTTCTGTTTTCACTGTTCGATGACGCTTTATCATGTTAACGAAATGAAAGGGCCGCGGGCCTGCAATTCTATCGACATTACCGATTGCATTCTGTCGGAATCTGCCATATACTGCAATAAAATTCAGCATTTCTACGCGCCGCTTGAAAAATCGGGCTGCCGCGGCGATCTGCAAGGAGGAGTCACCCATGAAGCGAAACTTTATTGCCAAGCGCTTCCAGAGCGCGGGTACCGGCCTGACGCTCGACACCGCGGCGCTGGCCAAATACAAGGACATTGTCGACCTGAGCATCGGCGACACGGACTTTACGACCGACGAGGCCATCATCAACGCGGCCTTCCGCGACGCCAAGGCCGGCCACACTCACTACGGCGACCCCAAGGGCGACCCCGAGCTCATCTCCGCGGTCTGCAAGGCGTGGGAAGAGGACTTCGACCAGAGCCTTCCGCGCGACCATGTGCTCGTGAGCGCGTCGAGCTGCCTCGGCATGTCGCTGGCGATGTTTGCCATCCTTGACCCGGGCGACGAGGTCATCGTCTTTTCCCCATACTTCGCGCTGTACCGCGCGCAGATCGAGCTGGCGGGCGGCGTGTGCGTCGATGTGCCGACCTACGCCGAGGAGGACTATGCCATCAGCGAAGAGCGCCTGCGCGCTGCCATCACGCCGCGCACGAAGGCCATCATTTTCAATAACCCCACGAACCCCACCGGCATGGGCTACGATTTGCCCACAATGGAGATGCTTGCCCGCGTGGCAAAGGAATATGATCTTCTCATCGCGGCGGACGAAATTTACACGACCTACATCTACGAGGGCGACTTCCGCCCCATCCGCACGCTGCCCGGCATGGCCGAGCGCACCATCACGCTCAACAGCTTTTCCAAGAACTTCCTGATGACCGGCTGGCGCGTGGGCGTCATCATTGCTGAGCCGGAATTCCTCGACGTGATGAACCGTATCAACGGCTCGCTCGTCTATTCCGCACCGTCCATCTCCCAGCGCGCGGGCATCCAGGCGCTCGCAATGCGCAAAGAAATTCGCGAGAAGTACGTGACCGCGTACCGCGACCGCATCTTCTACTCTGCCGACCGCATCGAGAAGATCCCGTATCTGAGCCTCGTGCGCCCGAAGGGCACGTTCTACCTCTTCCCCGGCGTGGAGAAGACAGGGCTTGACGACAAGCAGTTCTGCAAGGAGTTACTTGAGCGCGCGCACGTGCTCGTCAGCGCGGGCAGCCCGTTCGGCAAGACCGGCGCAAACCACTTCCGCATCGCCTGCACCGTCGGCATTGACCAGCTCAAGCAGGCGTTCGACCGCATGGAGAAGCTGGAATTCTGAGAATTCCGCTTGTGTCCGTAAGACGGGCATGGTAAAATCAAAAGATAACGAAAAAGCTGCCGTTTTTCGGCAGCTTTTTTCAAAAGGAGGGGCGCTTATGCAGGAAAAGTCGAAACCTGTGGATAACCTGCGCGCGGACGCGGAGAAGATCATCACGCGCGCCATCGCGGCGGTGCTGCCGGACGCGGCGGTCGAGCGCGCGCTGAAAGGCAAGACCTTTTTAGGAAGGGTGTACCTCGTCGCGGCGGGAAAGGCCGCGTGGCAGATGGCGCACGCCGCCCGCGCGTGTTTGCAGGATAATTTCTGCGGCGGTGTGGTCGTGACGAAGTACGGTCACGTGAAAGGTGAGATCGCGGATGTCGCGTGCTTTGAGGGCGGGCATCCCGTGCCGGACGAAAACTCCCTGCGCGGCACGGACGCCGCTCTCGCGCTGACGGAAGATTTGACCGAAAGCGACACGGTCGTCTTTCTGCTCTCGGGCGGCGGCAGCGCGCTTTTTGAAAAGCCGCTGCTTCCGCTTGCGGAATTGCAGGACGTCACGAATCAGCTCCTTGCCGCGGGCGCGGACATCGTGGAGATCAACACGATCCGCAAGCGGCTTTCCGCCGTCAAGGGCGGACGCTTCGCCCGGCACTGCGCGCCGGCGCAGGTCTTCGCTGTCGTGCTGAGCGATATTCTGGGCGACCCGCTCGACATGATCGCCTCGGGCCCCGCGTATCCCGACAGCGCAAGCTGTGCGCAGGCGCTCGATATTGCGAAAAGGTACGGCCTGCGCCTGTCGGAGCGGGCGTGGGCGCTTCTGGCACAGGAGACGCCGAAGACGCTCGAAAATGTCGAAACGCAGATCACCGGCAGCGTGCGCGAGCTCTGCGCGGCGGCCGCCGCGGCGTGCGAAGCGCTCGGCTACGAGCCGATGATCCTCACCGATTGCCTCTGCTGTGAGGCGCGCGAGGCGGGGAGCATGCTTGCTTCCATTGCGCGCACGCATGCGCGTGACGGGAAAAACCTTGCGTTCCTCATGGGCGGCGAAACGGTCGTCCACCTGAGGGGAAAGGGCCTCGGCGGGCGCAATCAGGAGATCACGCTGTCTGCGGCGCTCGGCATTGAGGGACTTTCGAACGCGCTCGTCTTCTCCGTCGGCTCCGACGGGACGGACGGACCGACCGATGCCGCGGGCGGCATCGCCGACGGCGAGACCGCGCAGCTGATGCGCCAAAAGGGTGTTGACGCTGTGCAGTCGCTCAATGATAACGACGCCTACCACGCGCTCGACGCGGTCGGCGGACTTCTCAAAACCGGTGCGACGGGCACGAACGTCAATGACGTCACCGTCCTGCTGCTGCGCACGGCGGAATGAGGGGAAAATGCGGAGCGCTTGACAACGGGGCGTTCCGGCGTTACGATAGCTGCGGCAAGCCTTTCCGGGCTGCCTGAATTTTTAGAATGAAGGAGCCGTTTTTTGAAGTCTAAAACGATGTTACTGGAGCGTGTGCGCTGACCGGGAGGGCCGGCAAATTTACTGACACACGCCGTTCCTCCCGAGAGCCATGCTTTTCAGGAGGACAACATGAACCGCGAAAACAAACGCAAAATCTTTGAAAAAGGGTACTACAAGACCCACGCCTGCCGCGACACCTTCACCTGCAAGGTCTGTGGGCGGCTCTGCACGCCGGAAAACGCCGGCAGCGACCATCGCAACCACTGCCCGAACTGCTTATCGAGCCTGCACGTGGACATTGAGCCGGGCGACCGCGAAAGCGACTGCGGCGGCATCATGGAGCCCGTGGCCGTCTGGGTGCGAAGAGGCGGCGAGTGGGCGATCATCCACCGCTACAAGCGCTGCGGAGCGCTCAGTTCGAATCGTGTGGCGGCGGACGACAACCCGATGAAGCTCATGAGCATCGCCATGCGGCCGCTCAGCGCGCCGCCGTTCCCCCTCGAGCGCATCGAGGAGATGACCGCCCTCATGGGCGGCGAGGGAAGCGTGCGATAAGCCCAAAAGGAAACAGAGGGGGCGGCCTGCATCGGCAGGCCGCCTCCTCTGCCGCTTGACAAGGACAGAGCGGGGAGCAGGACAGCGGTGAGAGCAGGTGTTTCGTTTGTGTTTCGGTTTTGCACAGGTGATTGCAAAACCGGCAAACCTATGGTATAATAAAATTACAGACCGATCAAAAGCCGCCTTGGCGTCGAAGATACAGCCGTTTTTGCGGCTGCTTTTCTTATATTTGGCCGCTTTTTGCCGCAGACGGCGTTTTCAGATCACACCAAATGCTGGAAGGAGATTTTTTCTATGGAGGTGAGTCACTTCTTCAGGACATGACAGCACGCGTTTTGCAGCGCCGGAAACGGACGGTGACGCTTATGGCGCGCACCGTCTATGATGCGGCGGCCCTCCGCGCAGGAAGCTTTGGGATCGGTCAGATCAACGCATAATAAAATATTATAATTTAAGGATGTGTTATTTTGTTACTCTCGGGGAAAAGTCTGAAACATGACTTCATCCGTTTTGTCTCCGCCACGATGGCCTCACAGGTCGTGTTCTCGCTCTACTCCATGGTCGACGGGCTTATGGTCTCGATCGGTGTGAACGAATATGCCATGAGCGCCGTCAATCTCGCGATTCCCTTCACCAACGCGCTTTTTTCCATCGCCGTGCTCTTCGCCGTCGGCTCGTCGACGCTGATCGCCATTTTCATCGCGCAGGAGAAGCGGCGCGAGGCCAACGCCCTCTTTTCTCAGAATTTTGCCACGCTGCTGACCCTTGGCGCGGTCATCACTGCGCTCGTGCTGCTCTTTTTGGAGCCGTTTGCGTACCTTCTCGGCGCAGACGAGATCACACTTGACTATGTCAAGCAGTATATTCTCGGCATCGCGCCGTTCAGCGTGTGCTATCTGGTGTCCTACAATCTCGAAGTGCTCGTCAAGACAGACGGCTATCCGCGCTACGCGCTCTTCACGGTTATCGGCGGATGCCTGACGAACTGCGTGCTTGACTATATCGCCATTTTTCACCTCGACATGGGCGTGTTCGGCGCGGCGGTCGCCACGGGCATCTCGCAGCTCGTGACCTGTATCTCGTACTTTGTCCACTTTTTCAGCAAGAAGTGCACGTTCCGGCTGTGCAAATTTCGCTTCGACCCTCACCTTTACGCGCGCATCCTGCCCATCGGCCTGTCCGACGGCGTGACAGAGTTGTGCACGGGGCTGATGATCTTCCTCTTCAACCGCACGGTGCTCAAGTGCATCGGCACGGACGGCGTCGTGACCTACACGGTCATCGCCTACGTGACGACCATTGTCATTAACCTCATGGTCGGCATCTCGCAGGGCTCGCAGCCGCTCGTGAGCTTCCAGTACGGAAGGGGCGACCGCGCCGCGTGCAGAAAGCTCCTGCACTATGCGCTCACGACCGTCTGCATCTTCGCGCCGGCGCTGTTTCTGCTCGTCTTTTTCTTCGCGCCGCAGATCGTGCGCACGTACCTTTCGCACGCGGGCGATGAGCTCATCGCCTACTCCATCGGTGCATTCCGGCGCTACAGCGTTTCGTATCTGCTGCTGGGCTTCAACATCGTCATCGGTGGGTTTATGACCGCCATCGAGCGCCCCGTGCCCGCTATTTGTATCTCGGTCGGCCGCGGGCTGGCGCTGCAAAGTGCCGTGCTTCTTCTCCTCGCGGCGATCTTCGGCGGCGACGCAGTGTGGTATACGCCGATCTTCTCCGAAGCGTTGTGCCTTGTCATGTCGCTCCTGTTCCTGCGCAGCTACCGCAGACAGACCGATATGCAGGCGTGAGCCCCGCCCAGTGCGATAAAATAAGAGAAAATAAAAAGGCCCTGGAAGCAGCGCTTCCAGGGCCTTTTGGCATCCCCGACCAGACGCTAACTGGCGGACTGACGCTTAGAAGCCAGCTATCTTATTTCATGCCGTGCAGTACACCGTCATTTACTGTCGGCCGGTTAGTTCCGCACAGATCACTTGAAAACAAAGATTTCTTCGATCGGCGCTTCGACAACCCTTGCAATATCAATCGCCAGTTTAAGTGAGGGATTGTATTGTGCCTTTTCCAGCCGCATGATGGTTTCCCGCCGCACGCCTACCTGCGCCGCCAACTGCTCTTGGGTCAAATCTTTTAATAGCCTGTACTTTTTTAATCGGCATTCAAAATCAGGCACGTTTATTCCTCACTTTCATCAAACGGTTCATCATGGTCATAATGATATAGCAGATACTCACTGAGGAATAGTTCAAGCGCTATGGAAAGAGCGATCACAATAACAAGAGCAATTAGGGTGTATTCAAGGCACCCCATGAGCCTTCCCTGTCCCAGAATCAGTATTGCAAAAAAATAATGGACAGAGCAGTTTTGTTCGCTGTGCTTTGCGCTCTCATTTTGTTTTCTTTGTACCGTTCGTCTATCAGGGTATTTGACATTTTCCCCTCATAGAAAAATCCGAAAAAGCCAAAAAACACAAAAAACACGAAGGGGAAAATGGTCTGGTCGACGCGGTAAGTCCAAAATCCTAAAAATCCGGCAAAACCGAATAAGCCTAAAAATCCCAGTTTGGGATTTACGGTTCTGGTGGACCGAGAGGTCGATCCTCTGCGCTTGTTTGCGGAGGTAGATTGGAAAAACAACACAGCAAGGTACACGATGTACAAGGCAAGGAGTGTGCCGGAAATGGGAAAATAGAGAAAACGGTTCGAGATCAGCTGGTGGTGCCATGCAGGCGTTTGACACGATAACAGCTGTGAAATTTGCTTGATAAGCAAAAAGAAAAAACGCCGCAATCCCTTGAGATCACAGCGCTTTTGGTACGCCTGCCCGGGCTCGAACCGGGGGCCTCGGGCTTAGGAGATGGCCCCAGTGCATATATTCCCTATCAACGGGGATAAAGAAAATGCAGTTATATCAAGGCTTTTCTCCATGTTCTCTATAAACCTTGTACAAGCAAAATCAAGCAAAAACAAAGGATTTTAGCCCCCTATTGTTTGCACTCTGTTTGCAAAGGCGCGAAATTTGGCGTTAGCCAAAAGTTCAATTCCCGTCGAGACTTAATTATATTCATGGTATCGTGGACATAGTTTACCATACATAGAGGTTCATTACAAGAGGTATAGAGCCAGTAAAAGTGCCTGTTTTATCTTTTTCAGGAAAGGTAGAGCAGGCACTTTTTTTCATATCTAAACTTAGAAAGAAATGAGGTGAAATTATGAATACACAGATTATTGCCATAGCCAACCAAAAAGGTGGTGTCGGCAAAACAACCACTTGTGCCAATCTTGGAATTGGTCTGGCGCAGTCCGGGAAGAAAGTCCTTCTGATTGACGGAGACCCACAGGGAAGCCTGACCATCAGCTTGGGCAATCCTCAGCCTGATAAGCTGCCCTTTACACTGTCAGACGCTATGGGCCGTATTTTGATGGATGAACCAATTCGTCCCGGCGAGGGTATCCTGCACCACCCTGAGGGCGTAGACCTGATGCCTGCGGACATCCAGCTATCTGGTATGGAGGTATCTCTGGTAAACGCTATGAGCCGAGAAACCATTCTGCGACAATATCTGGACACGCTGAAGGGGCAATACTCCCATATCCTTATTGATTGCCAGCCCTCCCTGGGTATGCTTACGGTCAATGCACTGGCTGCCGCTAATAGGGTTATAATCCCCGTCCAGGCAGAGTATCTTCCAGCTAAAGGTTTGGAGCAGCTTTTGCAAACTATCAATAAGGTTCGCAGACAAATCAATCCCAAGCTGCAAATTGATGGGATTCTGCTGACGATGGTAGACAGCCGAACCAATTTTGCCAAAGAAATCTCCGCTCTTCTGCGCGAAACCTATGGCAGTAAGATCAAGGTGTTTACATCAGAAATTCCTCATTCTGTCAGGGCTAAAGAAATCAGTGCTGAAGGAAAAAGCATTTATGCCCATGATCCTAATGGCAAAGTGGCTGAGGGCTACAAAAATCTGACGAAGGAGGTATTGAAACTTGAAAAGCAGCGCGAAAAAAATAGAGCTGGCCTCAGTAGATGACCTGTTTTCTACAGAAGAAAGTCGGCAAGACGAGCAACTGGAAAAAATTCAGGAAATTCCCCTATCTGAACTGCATCCGTTCAAGGATCACCCCTTCAAGGTCAAGGATGATGATGCAATGATAGAAACCGCAGACAGCATCAAAAAGTATGGTGTGTTGGTTCCTGCGATTGCCAGACCACTGCCTGATGGCGGTTATGAGCTGGTAGCCGGTCACAGACGCCGCAGAGCCAGCGAATTGGCCGGAAAAGAAACCATGCCTGTCATTGTGCGCGACTTGGATGACGATGCTGCCACAATTATTATGGTTGACAGCAATTTGCAGCGAGAAAATCTGCTCCCCAGTGAAAGGGCTTTTGCCTACAAAATGAAGCTGGAAGCCATTAAACATCAAGGAGCAAGAACAGACCTGACTTCTGTTCAAGTTGAACAGAAGTTGAGCGCCAGAGACCAGGTGGCAAAAGAAGCCGGTGAACGAAGCGGTATCCAGGTAATGCGATATGTTCGTTTGACTGAACTGATTCCAGAGCTTTTGGATATGGTGGATGAAAAGAAAATCGCATTTAACCCAGCCTATGAACTCTCTTTTTTGAAACCGGACGAACAGCAAATGCTGGTGGAAACAATGGACTATGAGCAGGCTACCCCTTCTCTCTCTCAGGCTCAGCGAATGAAAAAGTTCAGCCAGGAAGGGAAATTGTCAGAAGATGTGATGCTTGCCATCATGTCAGAGGAAAAAAAGGGTGATCTGGATAAAGTGACCTTGAGCAGCGATACCTTGCGAAAGTATTTCCCCAAAAGCTATACACCGGCCAAAATGCAGGAAACCATTATTAAACTGCTGGAACAATGGCAGAAAAAACGCCAACGAGATCAGGAACGATGAAGGGAGAGCCTATGAAAGATATTGCAGCAAGGGAACTGAAAGGCCACAACATTCTTGCAGTGGAGCGATTTTGGGACAGCACTTTCTGGATGATTGAGTTTACTGTCTTGCGCCCTACTGCTTATGGAGAACCTGGTGACGAAATGAGGCTTTTTCTCACAGAGGACGGGTATCAGTCAGCTCTGCAAAGCCAGCAGCGTCGAGAAATCAAAATTAAGAGATATGCCCATGTTATTGAGGGGCATATCCTCGACTTCAAGCCTAAAAAACACCGTCGTTCATAACCGATACAACGAAAGGAAAGGAATGAATATGTGTACTGTAAGAGAAATCCGAGAAGCTATTCAAGAAGATTGCCGCTCACAGCGTGATATGGAATCCACCGAGATTGACCGTGTTTTTCAAACCTTACCATTTTCTCAGGAAAGGGATCTGTTTGATAAACCACCAATGCCAAAACGCCCCTACCGACGCAAGAAAAAAGATACAGACAGACCCTAACCGCTGCCACAATTCTTTTATGAATTGCGGCTTTTTTCATACCTGAGAAATGAAAGGAGTGAAGTAAATGGCTGTTTTTCGTGTAGAACGCACTGGCGATTACACGGTTATGAGCAATTTTCATCTAAAAGACAAACGACTTTCTTTGAAGGCAAAGGGTCTCTTGTCGCAAATGTTATCTCTGCCTGATGACTGGGATTATACGCTGTCAGGACTCAGCTATATCAATCGAGAAAGCAAAGATGCAATCCGCTCTGCTGTCAATGAGCTTGAAACAGCCGGATACATTCGGCGCAGACAGACAACTGATGCTTCTGGTAAATTCGCAGCCAATGAGTATACCATTTTTGAGCGTCCCATCGAGGGAGAACCGATGTTGGATAAGCCGTTGTCGGAAAACCCGATAACGGTAAACCCGTCAGCGGTAAATCCGTTACCGGAAAATCCAACACAATTAAATACTAAGAAATCAAATACCCAAAAACAAAATACTCATGGATCAAATACCGATTCCATTCCCTTCCGGGAAACAGCGGCGGTAATACCGCCGGAACGGAAAGGAAGGGATGCGATGTCTGTCACAGAGATAGAAAATTATCGGGAATTGATTTTGGAGAATATCGAGTATGACTGTCTGAAGCAGCGTTATCCTCTCTACCTGGATGACCTGAATGAGATCGTAGAGCTGTTGGTAGAAACGGTCTGTGCCAAACGAAAGACCACCCGGATCTCTGGTGCGGACTTTCCTCATGAAATTGTACGCTCCCGCTTTTTGAAGCTGGACAGCTCTCACATCGAGTTTGTCATGGACTGTCTGCAAAAGAACACCACCCAGGTACACAACATCAAGCAGTACCTGCTTGCAGTGCTGTTCAACGCTCCTACCACCATGAATAACCACTACACTTCACTGGTAAATCACGATATGCACGCAGGCGGCTGGTAATCAGCCGCTTTTGTATTACACCAAAGGAGGCACAGCATGAATCAGATTGAAATTTTCAATAGTCCAGAGTTCGGAAGCATTCGCACTTTGGAACAGAATGGCAAAGTATTATTTTGCGGTACAGATGTGGCAACAGCGCTGGGATATACCAATCCACGCAAAGCCGTCCGCGACCATACCAGGGGTGGAACGAAATGTTCCATAGGGGTCCAGACTGGGAAAAAGGCAGATGGAAGCCCCGCGGTACAAATGGTCGAAATGCTCTTTATCCCCGAAGGTGATCTATATCGTCTGATCGCCCATAGTAAACTGCCGTCAGCGGAACGGTTTGAACAATGGGTGTTTGATGAAGTTCTACCTGCCATTCGCAAGCACGGAGCCTATCTCACAAAAGAGAAGTTGTGGGAGATAGCCACTTCTCCGGAAGCTCTGATAAAGCTCTGCTCCGAGCTGCTTGCTGAGCGGGAAGAAAATGCGTCGCTACGAGAGGAAAATGCCCTGCTGGAGAGTAAGGCAGCCTTTTATGATTTGTTCATCGACCTCAATCACAGTACCAACCTCCGCACCACCGCCAAAGAGTTGCTTGTCCCGGAGCGTCGGTTTGTCCGTTTCCTTCTGGAAAAGCGTTTTGTGTACCGCACCGCATCCGGTAATGTACTGCCCTATGCAAAGCCAGCCAATGAAGGACTGTTTTGTGTCAAAGACTACTGCAATCACGGGCATATCGGCTCCTATACGCTGATAACCCCGCAAGGCAAACTCTACTTTGCTCAGCTGAGAGACATGATTTTGATGGTTGTATGAGAGTGGGAAAGGAAGTGAGTTTTATGCCAGAAGGCAAAACAATCGGTCAGCTGATGGAAGAAATGCGCCAGAAAGCTGGAGCGCAGAACTATCACGGCCATGACTACATGGATCTCCAGCGATTTGCTGAGAACACCCGGCACATGATTATTTTTGATGTGCTGACGCATGACTCCCCGGTGGGCTGGAAAGGTGAACGAACCCGCCTGTTTTTGTCAGATAAGGGCTATGAAAAAGCTCTGGACAGTCAGGCAAAGGGACAGATCAAGATTCTCAGTCATGCAAAGGTCAGAAATGGAGATTTGCTCTATGACCGTTCTGAGCAAATTCGTTGAGGGCGGTTCGATGAAGAAATACCTTCTCCGGCGGCTGGTGGTCCCGCCTTAGAAATAAATGCACCACCCCTGCACATTTTGTGGAAAGGAGGCGATGAAAATGCAGGAAGAAGTGGAAAACAGGACTTTAACGCTGGTTGTCAGCGGAACAAAGTTCACCGGCAGGCTGCTCAAAGCCGCCATCAGCAAGTACCTTGCCCACCGCAAGGAAAAGAAGCTGCAAAAGCAGAGAAGCCGTGACGCGCCTGTGAAGCCCCAGGGCAAGCAGACGGTGAAACAGCTGATTGGTCAAAACCAAGGGGTTTCCAACATCGAGATCACCGACCCCTCCATCAAGGAGTTTGAGAAGATCGCCCGGAAATACGGCGTGGACTATGCGGTGAAGAAGGACCGCAGCAGCTCCCCACCCAAGTACCTGATCTTTTTCAAGGGTCGGGACGCGGATGCCCTGACCGCTGCTTTTACCGAGTACACCGGGAAAAAGGTCAGAAAGGCGGAGAAATCCGAGCGCCCGTCCGTGCTGGCAAAGCTGAGCCAGTTCAAAGAACTGGTAAAACACGCCGTCGTGGACCGGAACAAGCGGAAGGAGCTGGAACGATGAAAAAGCAGCTGAACATCAAAAAGCTCATTTTGCTGAATCTGCCGTATATCCTGATGGGGCTTTTCTCCACCAACTTCGGTGAAGCGTGGCGGATGGCCGTGGGTGCGGACGCTTCGGCAAAAATGCTCTCGTTCTTCTCCACGCTGCCGGTGGCGCTGGCCAGCTGGTGGCCCAGCCTGCACCCGCTGGACCTGCTGGTGGGCCTGTGCTGCTGCGGCGGCCTGCGGCTGGCTGTGTACCTGAAAAGCAAGAACGCCAAGAAGTACAGGCACGGCATGGAATACGGTTCCGCCCGGTGGAGTGCATAATCTTAACTGTAAACAACACCTTTATAGACGCAGGAGG
>ERZ1106963.2182-NODE-2182-length-20287-cov-7.542161_pt1 | contig 20287 bp, 13 predicted proteins | sample MGYA00403681_ERZ1106963 | MGnify/ENA primary metagenome ERZ1106963 (study PRJEB35170, sample SAMEA104062407) | human gut metagenome | biome: human gut; feature: human-associated habitat; material: faeces | place: Denmark | collected 2012-05-03 ...
AGGCGCTGCATGAACTGCGGCTGCTACAGCGTCAACGCCAGCGACATCAGCCCCGTCCTCGTCGCGCTGGACGCCGAGATAAAGACCACGAAAAAGACCCTGCCCGCCGCCGAGCTCTTCACGGAAAAGCTCAAGGTCAAGGACATGCTCGACCCCGACGAGCTGGTGACGGAGATAGACATCCCCGTGCGCGAGGGCGTCAGCGCCCACTACGACAAGTTCCGCCTGCGTGACAGCGTGGACTTCGCCATGGTCAGCCTCGCCAGCGCCTACGAGCTCGAGGGCGGCATTATCAAGAGCGCCCGCCTGGTGTTCGGCGGCGTCGCCCCCGTGCCGCTCCGGCGTGAGGCGGCGGAGAGCTACCTCACCGGCAAGGCTCCGACCGAGGAGACCGCCGAGGAGGCCGCGCGCATAGCCCTCGAGGGCGCGGTGCCCTTCGAGAAGAACGCCTACAAGGTGCAGGTCGCGATGTCGCTTGTAAAGCAGTCCGTCCTGAGACTGAAGGCATAATACACACAAAACAGTCCCCCGCGGCGCGCCGCGGGGGACTGCGGAGGTTGACAAGGATGGAAAAGCTGAGGATAATACTTACAGAGGAATGCGACCTCGCCTGCCGCTATTGCCGCCGCAGCGGGAACGCCGCGCAAGCGGAGCGCTCCGCCGTGCTGGCCGCCGCCAAGGGCGCGGAGCGCGTGGAGCTCGCGGGGGGCGAGCCCCTGCTCTGGCCGGACGTCTGCGGCCTGGTGCGGGAGCTGAAGGCCCAGCCGGGCACGGAATGGGTCGGCCTCACCACCAACGGCACGAGGCTCGCACCGCTGGTGCCGGAGCTCGCCAAGGCGGGGCTCGACGGCGTGAACCTGCACCTCGACACCTGCAACGCCTTTGATTTCGCCGCGATAACTGGCCGCGAACAGGTCATGAACGACATCCTGAACGGCCTTTGGGCCGCCGTCGCCCACGGCATACCCGTGACCGTGTCGAGCGTCCTGCTGCCGGAGACCTTGCCGCAGATATCCGTCATGGCCGGGCTCGCCAAGCAGTATCTGCTCACCGTCCGCTTTGTCGGTCTCCCGGGCCTGAGCCCGGACAGGGAGGAGGCGCTCTCCGTTCTGGGCCGGTACATAAAGCATCTGGAGCCGGACGGCGAAGTCTGGCGCTCGGACGAGCTGCGCGGCTGCATAACCTTCGGCGGCGAAATACCCGGCGCCTTCGGTATGGAGGGAGCCGCGGTCGTGACCTTTGGGGAGGAAAAGCGTGAAGGACATCCCTAACATCCGGATAAAGGTCCCGAGCTTCGTCAGCTCACGCCAGAACGCGTGGTTCTTTCAGCGACTGGGCGAGCCGGTCGAGTTCCGCGCCGACCAGCTCATCGCCATGCCGGGCATGTACCCGCAGTACTGCTATTTTCTCAAAACCGGCGGGTCATCGCGGGCATCGTGAGCAGCGCGAACCGCCAGCGGCTGATGCTCTCCTTTGAGGACGGCAGCCTGCTGCTCGAGCAGTACCAGCTCACCGGCAAGCCCTGCGACCTCTATTACCGCGCCGTCTCGCCCTGCACGGCGCAGATGATATCCTACCACGACCTGACGCAGGCGATGAAGGCGGACTTTTCGGTCACGCTGGACGTGCTCAACGCCATCTCCGACCTCGGCGCGATGTCTCTTGCGCAGCGCATGTTTGAGACGAGCGCGGACGCGACAATGAAGATATGCTCGCAGTTTCTGGACTTCGCTCTGGCCTTCGGGGAGGAGGAAGACGGCGAGATAGTCATAACCGAAAAGCTGACGCAGGACAAGATCGGCGCGCTCAGCGGACTGCACCGCGTGACGGTGTCGAAGGAGCTCAAGACGCTCCGGGAGCTGGGACTGGTCCGCATGGTGGACGGCTATTACCGCATAAGCAGTCTCGCGGCGCTGATGGACTACTGCGACGAACATTCAAGGAGAACGGAAAGTGAAAGTTGAGGAATACGCGGCCATGAGGGACAAATACCCCATGCCCGCCGACGCCGTCAGCGCCGGGACCGCCTCGGACCCGGATACCGGCGACGTAATCGCCATCGGCGTCGTGACCCGGCGGCGGACATACAACAAGACGGGCTACATCTGCCAGAAGGACGCCCCGGCTGAGCTCCACGCCTGCGCCTGCGCGCTGCTGGAGCTGGTGCAGGACATGCCAGTCATAAAGACGGCGCTGCTCCGCCCCGAGGACGTCTGCGCCCGCCTCTGCGGCGACGAAACACCCGCACCCAGCCTGCTGCGCCGCTCCGCTCTGGCCCTTGCCGCCCTCCGCCAGTCCCTCCAGGCCTGCCTGTCCACCCGCGGAGACGTGGAGTGAACCGACCCCGGCAAACGCCGGGGTTTATTTGTGCTCCGAGGCCTGAGTTGACATTTGGGCCGCATTCGTGGTATCGTGCAGACTAGCGGGCCCGGCCTGCGAAAGTTACCTTAGGGGGTGGGCGCTTGAATATGTATCAGCTCAAGTGCTACATCACGGTCTGCCGTTACATGAGCTTTACCAAGGCTGCAAACCAGCTGCTCATAACTCAGCAGGGCATAAGCAAGATAATAAGCCGCATGGAGGAGGAGCTGGACGTGCCCCTCTTCGTGAGGCAGAACATGAAGCTGGAGCTCACGGACTACGGCAAGCTCTTTCTCAACAGCGCGATCGGCATCCTGCGTGAGTACAACAGCGTCACGGAGCAGCTGGCCCAGATGCGGGAGCAGAACGTCGCCTCGCTCAACATCTATCTCCCCACCGGCATGATGCACGTCTTTACCCTCGACGCCTTCAGCCGCTTCCGGGACAGCTATCCGGAGATAAACCTGAACCTCCAGCAGGCGTCCGACATCGAGTGCGAAAACGCCCTGGTCAGTGGCAAGGCGGACGTGGCCTTCTGCGCCATGCCTGTGGACACGAACGTCTTTACCGTCCACGCCACCAAGAGCCAGCCGGTATATTTCCTCGTCTCGCGCAAAAATCCGCTCTCGCGCTGCAGGACCATCAACGTTTCCCAGCTGAGGGACGAGCAGTTCATAACAATAGACGCGGACAACAAGTGCGGCGACGGCTTTGTCTCGCGCTGCGAGCAGGCGGGCTATACGCCCAAGGTCTACATGCGCACCGCGGACACACACCTTATCGGCGAGCTCTGCCGAGAGAACGCCGGCATCAGCTTCTACATCGGCGAGCCTGTGGACATTCCGGAGGGCGTCGCCGTGATCCCGGAGGACCCGATGAACACCTGGGACGTCGGCATTGTCACGCTGGCATACCGCAAGCCCTCAAAGCTGGCGGAGGAGTTCATCAGCTTCTTCAAAAACTGGTGACGGAAAAACAAACCGCCCGTTCCGTTTTATGCGGAACGGGCGATTTTTCATGTCGTGCCAGATTTTCAGGCCGCGGTGTTTTTGCTGAGCTTCACGCTCACCAGACCCATGATGACGAGAATGATGGGGGAGATGAGCAGCGCGGTGGAGGCCTCGCCGCCGAAGAGCTCGATGAGGCCGATGTACGGCGTGCCGAGGAAGGCGCCGATGTTCAGCCCGGCGAGAGTTATGCTCGAGGCGAGGAAGGAGCGGGAGGGCGGCACCTGCTGATAGTAGTTGTTGTTGCAGGCGGGCAGTATCAGCGTGGAGGTTATGCCGCCGACGGCCAGGAACAGGCAGGCCATGCCGTAGGACGTGGCGAGGTAGATGCCGAGGGAGCTGACGGCGACGCCGATGAGCGCCAGGCAGCAGGTCCAGTGCTTGAGATACTTGGCAATGAAGCCGAAGAACAGGCCGCCGAGCAGGGAGGAGACGCTGTAAAAGGTCATGGCGTAGCCGACGCTGACGGAGGTGCCGAAGTTGCGGCCGATGATGATCTGGCCTATGGTCAGGAACATCGGATAGTAGCAGAACGTGTAGGCGCCGACGATGACGGAGAATATCCAGACGGACTTGGGCATGGCCTTGAGCGACTGCCAGAGCGTCTCGCTCTGACCGAGGCTGCTGCCCTCGCCGCCGAGAGCGGTGCGGTCGTCCTTGTCGAGCTTGAACTTGGGGCAGAGGAAGAGCACGACGAGGAAGGGGATGATGCTCCAGGCGTAGATGAGGAAGCTGTAGTTCCAGCCGCGCTCGCAGAGATAGCCGACGACCACCTGGGCTACCATGTTGGTGGCGTACTGGGCGGTGAGCGCCCAGCCCATGGCGGCGGCGCGGAGCTTTTCATTGGTGACCAGCTTGAAGCTCATGGAGATGCAGATGCCCTGCATGATGCCGTAGCCTATGCCGAAGGCGAAGCGGCCGAGCATCAGCAGCGCAAAGCTGCTGCCGGTGAAGGCGGGCATGATACCGCCGACGCAGTGCAGGCCGGTGCCGATGAGTATCATGTTCTTGAGGGTGACTTTCCTGTTCACCAGGGCGCCGGCGACGAGGGTGAAGATGACGGCGCAGAGGTTGGGGATGTTGTTCACGAGGGTGATGAGGCTGTACGGGACGTCGGAGAAGCTGGCGGAGATGTTCACCAGGGCGGAGGTGCACCAGTCGGCGCCGGCGGCGGAGGTGTTGGCGATCAGGAGCACTATCAGGCCGATAATTGAAGCCCTTCTGTCTGTCTTTTCCACGATACAACGATCCTTTCGTTATTTTGTTGACAACTGTTCCCTTAAGCATTCCCCTCAGGCTGAGCCGGAGGGGAATGCCGTGTTTTTTGGGGTCTTGCTTAGTTGGCTTTGGCCTTGGCCTTGGAGCGCATCGCCTTGATGATGACCGCCTCGACAACGGCGAGGACGGCGCACACGACGGCGGTGAACACATAGCGGAAGGTCGTGGACGAGGAGAAGAGGCCGGTGATGGAGGTCATCACGAGGGAGGAGCAGAAGGTGCCTATCTGGCCGCCGATGTGGCCGACGGAGCAGGCCATGGTGGTGGCCTCGACCTCGTTGCTGTTCGTGAGCGAGAGCATGGTCTGCGGGATGGTCCAGCTGATGGACATGCCCACGATGACCGCGCCTATGAGCACCATCACAAGGCCGTTGGCCGCGATGGTCAGCACGAAGCCCAGGATGAGCAGGACGTAGGAGACGCTGAAGGTGTAGGTGTCAAATACCTTGTTGACGTACTTGAAGGTGGCGCCGCCGGCCATGCCGCCGATGGTGCACACGGTCATGATGGTGCCGACCATGGCGGCGGTGCCGAGGTTCTTCTCGGTCACAAAGAAGGCGATGTTGGCGGAGTGTACGCCGTAGCAGATCATGAAGAGAAAGGTGAACGCACCGTAGACCCAGGTGGCGCGGGAGAGATCGCCCACGCGGACCTTTTTCGTCTCGCCGGCGGCGGACTGAGCGCCGGAGACGCCGCGGTCGGCCGGGATGAAGAGGATGCCCATGACGAGGGGCAGCAGCGCGATGAGGTAGACGAGGTAGTTGAGGTTCCACTTGATGACGGCCAGGGCGCCGCCGACATAGGTGAGGTACATGGCGCCTATGTTGGTGAACACGGACTGGATGCCCATGATGCCGCCGCGCTCGCGCTCGTCATAGTTCTCGGCGAGTATGCCGCTGCAGGTGGGCAGGATGGTGCCGAAGCCGATGCCCAGCAGGGCGGCCCAGATGTAGAGCTCGACGATGCTGCTGTGCAGCAGATAGCCGAGGATACCGGCGGCCAGGATGGACACCTCGCCGAAGAGCAGCACGCGCTTTTTGCCGAACTTCTCGGAGAGCTTTATCGCGGCGATGCAGACAAAGATCATGACAAAAGAGGGGAACGAGGTGATCGTCTGCACGATGGATACCGGGACCTCGGGCATGTCGGCGGAGATGGCCGCCAGGGAAGGCGACAGTCCCATGCCGCCCATCTGGAGCAGCGCTATGGCCAGAATGGTCCATTTAAGCGCGGTTTTGTTGAGTTTCTTCATAATCCCCATCCCTTTCCCGTCAGCACTCGACGGCGTAAATGAAGGCGGACTGGTTTGCGTGCCTGATGTTGTTCACCTGAGCGGCGTCGCCCACGACATAGACCTCGGGGATGAGGCCCGCGAACTTGGCGACGACGTCGGAGTCGGACTTCATGCCCAGGGCGTTGACGGCGGTGTCGGCCTCGAGCAGGGTGCGGTTCCAGTTCCTGTCCTCGATCTCGACGCCCTTGTCGGTGAAGCGGAGCACCTTGCTCTCGCCGATGAGGCGGACGTTGTACTTCTTGAGCAGGGCCATGAGCATGGTGCGCGGGGAGGGGGAGGCGTCCTTCGCAAAGGCGTCCACGGGGAGCATGTCCACGACGGTGACGTCGTGACCCTCCATGGCGAGCTGCAGGGCGCACTCGGTGCCGCTCAGACCGCCGCCGCAGACGACGACCTTGTGGCCGACATCGACGCGCTTGTTGTCCACGTCAAGGATGTGCCTGGCCTTCTCGATGCCCTCGATGGGCGGGACGATGAGGGAGGAGCCGGTGGCGATGAAGATGACGTCCGGGTTCTCGGCCATGACCAGCTCGGGCGTGGCCTCGGTGCCGAGGACTATCTTGGCGCCGCTGTTCATGGTGGTCTTGACGTCCCAGTCCCAGAAACGGCGCATGTCGCCCTTGAAGGAGAGACAGCTTATCTCATAGAGCTTCTTGCCGAGGGTGTCCTCCTTCTCAAAGAGCGTGACCTCGTGTCCGCGCTTGAGCAGAGTCTGGACGGCCATCATGCCGGAGACGCCGCCGCCGATGACAACGGCCTTCTTGCGCTCGTCGGCCTTCTGGATGACGCGGTACTGGGTCTCACGGCCGCAGACCGGGTTGACGGCGCAGTGCAGGTGCTGCATGACGTTGGGGGCGCACTCGAAGCAGCGCAGGCAGGGGCGGCTGGTCTCGGGCCTGCCCGCGTAGGCGTTCTTGAGCAGGTTGGGCTCGGCCATGAGGGGCCTGGCCATGGCGACCATGTCGGCCTTGCCGGCGGCGAGTATCTCCTCGGCCTCGGCGATGGTGGTGATGCTGCCGACGGTGGTGACCGGGATGTGTATATCGGGGCACTTCTTGAAGGCCTCGGCGTACTTCACGTTGTGGCAGTGCGGATGGTAGTAGGGGGGCATGCTGTAATAGAAGTAGTCGGACTCTATTATCATGCCGACGGAGACGTGGACGGAGTCCACATACTCCTGCGCGAGCTTGACGAACTCTATCATATCCTCGGTGGTCAGACCGCCGGGGATGAGCTCCTCGCCGCTGATGCGCATGTCGATGTTGATGCGGTGGCCGACGCGGCGGCGGATCTCCTTCATTATCTGCAGCGGGAAGCGCATGCGGTTCTCAAAGCTGCCGCCGTACCAGTCGGTCCTGTGGTTGAAGCGCGGGGACATGAACTGGGCGATGAGGTTGCCGTGCGCGGCGTGGAGCATGATGGCGTCGAACTCGCAGCGGGCCAGACGCTCGGCTATCTCGGCGTAGCGGTTGATGATGTGCTCAATGTCGGCGTAGGTCATCTCGCGGATGTGGGTGTTGCCCACGCCCTCGGGGCCGCCGGTGGCGGGGAAGACGCTCGGGGCGATGGCCACGCCGTCCTTGAGCAGGCGGGGCATGGCGCCGCGCCCCGCGTGCACAAGCTCTATGGAGAGCTTGGCGCCGCGGTAGTGGGCCTCGTCGGCCATGCGCTTGAGGCCGATGACGTTCTTGTCGGTGGTGACGTCTATCTCACCCTCGAAGTCATCGCCGGTATCGTGGTCGATGGAGGTGCCGCCGATGGTGATGAGGGAGGCGCCGGTGCGCGCCTGCTGGGCGATCCACTCGATGTACTCGCTGGTGACCTCGCCGCTCGGGGTCTCGAGGCAGCAGATCATGGGCGAGAACTGAATGCGGTTCTTGAGCGTCATAGTCCCGACATTTATCGGGGAAAAGACGTGCGGATACTTGTTAAAGCTGCTTTCCAAGGTTGTTACCTCCATTAAAGGACCATGGCCGCGTCAAACGCGCTGGTGACGGAGTTCCAGAGGTTGCCGAGCTCGCCGTTGCAGTCGCCGACGACGTAGGTCTCGGGGATGGTCTGCTCAAAGCTGCGGATGAGGTCGGTGTTGGCCTTGCCGCCCATGGCGATGATGACGCTGTCGGCCTCGAGGCGCTCCTCCTTGCCGTCGTGGCTGACGATGACGGCGTCGTCGGTGACGTCCACGAGCTTGGTCTCGCAGCGGAGATCCCAGTCGTAGTTCTCGAGCAGGTTGAAGAGGGCGTAGGCGTTGATGGGGGCGTTGGTCTGGGCTATCTGATCGCGGGGCAGCATGTCGACCACGGTGACCTTGCGGCCGAGCTGCACAAAGCGATAGGCGGTCTCGAGGCCGGTGATGCCGGCGCCGACGATGACTATGTTGTTGCCGACCTGAGCGGCGCCGCTGTCGACGTCGTTGACGAGGACGACGCGGCCCTCATCCTTGCAGGTGAGCCACTTGGGGAAGAAGGGGATGTTGCCGATGGCGATGATGGCGGCGTCGAAGCCATCGGCGTCGAGCAGCTCGGGGGTAGCCTCGGTGCACATGCGGATAGTCAGGTTCTCCTGCTCGTGGGCCTTGCGGATGACGTAGCTCAGGTAGCGCTTCAGGTCGTCCTTGAAGGGGGCGGCAGCGGCGCCGCGGAACACGCCGCCGAGGAGGTTGCTCTTCTCGAAGAGGGTGACGTCGTGACCGCGCTGGGCAGCAACGCGGGCGGCCTCAATGCCGGCAGGGCCGCCGCCGATGACGGCGACTTTCTTCTTCTTGGTGATCGGGGGCATGTAGTTGTAGTCCATGCCGCGGTTGTAGCGCGGGTTGGCGGCGCAGCGGGGGGACTTCATGTAGAAGTGGCTGCGGCTGATGCAGGTGTTGCAGCGGATGCAGGGGCAGATGTCGTCCTCGCGGCCGTGCAGGGCCTTGTTCACGCAGTCGGGATCGGCGATGTTCTGGCGGCACATGGCGACGTACTCGACCTTGCCGGAGGCGACGGCCTCCTCGGCCTGCTCAAAGGTGACGGCGCCGATGACGCCGACGGGGATGTCGAGCGCGGCGTTGAACTTGGCGGCGTACTCGATGTTGATGCCGTGGTCCATGTAGGTGGGGGGCAGGATGAGGGGCAGTAGCTTGTTGATGGCAAGGCAGCCGCGGGAGATGAGCAGCATGTCTATCTTGTCCTGAATGGTCTTGGCAAACTCAATGACTTCCTCGACCTCGGGCGAGCCCTCGACGATGTCGGTGCAGCTCAGGCGGTATTCAATGGCTATCTTGTTGCCGCACTCACGGCGGATGGCGTCGAGCAGCTCAACGGCGAAGCGGCACCTGTTCTCGAAGTTCTGGGCGCCGTACTCGTCGGTGCGCTTGTTGAACACGGGGTTGAAGAGCAGGGCGGGGAGCTGGCCGTGGGCACCGTGGACGTTGACGATGTCGGCGCCGGCGAGCATGGCGTGGCGGGCGGCGACGGCGTAGTCCTCGATGAACTGCTTTATCTCATCGTGGGTGAGGATGTTGATGTCGATGTCCATCGGGATGCCGACGGAGCTCTCGACCTCGTGGGTGCCGAAGTAGGAGGCGACGGGCACGAGCTCTATCTCGGCCTTGGCGCCCCACCTGCGGGCGGCCTCGACCCACTGGGACAGGGAAACGACAATGTGGGGGTCGCTCATGCCGGGGACGTGGTGGCAGGCGTCGGGGAGCTGTTTGTTGATGAAGCCGCTGCCCATGGCGACAACAGAGGAGCCGCCCTTGGCAAAGGGGATGACGGCCTCAACGCACTCGCGGGTGATGTGGTTGTCATAGCTTGCCATGAAATTCCACTGAGGAGCGCTGGTGACACGGTTTTTGAGAGTTATGTCGCTGTGACCGAGCTTGAGGGGCTCTGCAAGATGGGGATATTTGGTGGTGTACATTGTGTTTCCTCCGTCCTTTCAACAATGCGTTTGGTGTCGGGTTCTGTCTGTTAAGATAATAACGCACTGACTTCGTTAAAAACATAACCGCTTTTGCGCTGTGTTCACAACCAAAAAGTTGTGCTGCTATGTACAGGTTTTATAAAAAGTCCGGAGATGCTTGTGTATGTCGCACAAGAGGGCGAAAATCGCCCCCGCTACCCGCGCGAGACAGGGGAGGGGTCTCAGCCGCGCCTGATAGCCTGATAATCCGCCTGTGAAAGTTTCAGCAGTTTTTTCACCAACTTTGCCAAGGAACAGGCATTTATCCAGTTGCTTTTTGTGAAAATGTATGTTATACTACAAACAATCTGTGTCACCGGTTGAGAAAACGCCATTTCGGCGGCAGTCTGCTGCGGTTTTCAGCCTTCTCCGCAGTGCCGGAAGAGCGGCTTTTACCGGGACAAAGATGCCCGCGGCCTTGCAGCGCGGGGCATCGCTGTAACTCTAAAAAGTGTTCAGGAAAGGATGTATTGCATGGATCAAAAGTACAATGCTCTGTTTACACCCTGGAAGATCGGCAATGTGGAGATAAAAAACCGCATAGTCATGTGCTCCATGGGCGGCACGTCCTTGTTCGGCTGGATGGAGCCCAGCCACTTCGATAAGGAAGCGGCCTATTTCCTGCTTGAGAAGGCAAGAAACGGCGTTGGCCTCGTTCTCCCCGGCATGCAGTGGGTGCGCGACGTCATGGGCAACCGCTGGCTGTACAACAACAAGAGCCTCTACAAGCCCCTGAAGGAGTACATGAAGGAGTTCCACAAGACCGGTTCCAAGCTGTTCATCCAGCTGGCCGCCGGCTGCGGACGTTCCATGGCCGTCACCGACATGATCGGCATGTGCCTTGACCACCCGATTATCGGCAAGCTCGCCAGCCCGATAATGGACGCCGAGTACCTCTGCGCCTCCGCCTCCGACACGCCCAACCGCTGGAAGGAGGACTACAAGTCCAAGCCTCTGACCGTTGCGCAGATCCAGGAGAGCGTCGCCGCCTTCGGCAAGACCGCCAAGCTCCTGCGCGAGGCCGGTGTCGACGGCGTCGAGATCCACGCCGTCCACGAGGGCTACACTCTCGACCAGTTCGCCATCGCGAACTTCAACTACCGTACCGACCAGTACGGCGGCTCGCTGGAGAACCGCCTGCGCTTCGCCACCGATATCGTCAAGGAGATCAAGAAGGAAGCCGGAGCGGACTTCCCCGTCTCCCTGCGTTACTCCGTCGTCTCCAAGACGAAGGACTTCTTCAAGGGCGCCGTCCCCGGCGAGGAGTTCAAGGAATTCGGCCGCGACATGGCCGAGTCCGAGAAGGTCGTCAAGCTGCTTGAGGAAGCCGGCTACGACATGCTCAACTGCGACAACGGCACCTACGACGCCTGGTACTGGGCGCATCCGCCTCAGTACATGCCCAACAACTGCAACCTTGAGGAAGTTGAGCACATAAAGAACTACTGCAACATCCCGGTCGTCTGCGCCGGCAAGATGGAGCCCGAGGTCGCCGCGGCCGAGATCGAGGCCGGCAGGCTCGACGCCGTCGCCATCGCCCGCCAGAACCTCGTCGACCCCGAGTGGATCATCAAGATCCAGGAAGGCCGCGAGGAGGACATAAAGCCCTGCATCCGCTGCCACAACGGCTGCTTCAACATGGCCAAGTACAAGGGCACGAACAACCTGCAGCCTCTGTGGGATTCCATGCACCTTGCCCGCTGCGCCCTGACCCCGCCGACGATGCAGCACAACAAGTACAAGATCGTCCCGACCACCAAGCCGAAGAAGGTCGCCATCATCGGCGGCGGCATCGGCGGTATGGAATGTGCCCTGGTGCTCAAGCGCCGCGGCCACAAGCCGGTCATCTTCGAGAAGACCGACCGTCTGGGCGGACTGTTCATCACCGCTTCGTCCATGTCCTTCAAGGAGAACGACAAGCAGCTCATCGAGTGGTACAAGAAGGAGATCGCCCGCAACGGCATCGAGGTCCGCTTCAACACCGAGATCAACGACATCCGCACGCTCGGCGGCTTCGACGAGATCATCGTCGCCACCGGCTCCGTGCCCAGAAAGATGCCCATCCCCGGCTTTGAGAAGACCATGACCCTCACCGAGCTCCTGGCCGAGCAGAAGCCCGTCGGCGACAAGGTCGTCATCTTCGGCGGCGGCCAGTCCGGCTGCGAGGCTGCGCTCGAGCTGGTCCTCCAGGGCAAGCACCCGACGATAGTCGAGTACGCCGTCGACCTGGTCGCGGCCGCGAACGTGCCCCTGCCGAACGCCTCCTACCTCCGCGAGGCTCTGGTGTTCCACAAGGTGCCCATCTACCTCGAGTCCACCATCACCAAGATCGGCGACAAGAGCGTCACCATCAAGGGCAAGGACGGCACCACCACCGAGGTCGAGTGCTACAACGTCGTCAACGCCATCGGCTTCGTCCCCACCCCCGTGGCGAAGAAGGGCAAGAACGTCCACCTCGTGGGCGACTGCATCGCCATCGGCAACCTCCGCACCGTTATCTGGCGCGCGTGGGACGTCTGCATGAAGATCTAAAACCCAATAAACGCAGCCGGCCGGAGCAAAAGCTCCGGCCGGTTTTTTTTATTTCGATTTAACACAAGCTTGCTTGAAACATGCGCAATGCGGCGCATATAATGCAGTAGAAAGCAAGAGAGAGGAGGCGATAGAATGGACGTCGATATTGATGATCTCATCTTTGGCAGCAGCGAGAGCCATGTGAGCGACAAGTGAGAACACCGTGAGTTACGTGAGCTCGGCAGAGGCCGGGCTTTTTGCTTTATATAGACAGCAAAAAAGGGAGGCCCGAGGGCCTCCCTTTGGCTTTGTGTGCTTATTTCGCGGTGTAGCGCATGATCAGCGCCGCGGCCTGGGCACGGGTGGCGGTGGCGGTCGGAGTGACAGCGCCGTTCTCGTCGCCCTCGACTAGGCCGAGGTTCATGGCCCAGAGCATCGCGTCCTTAGCCCAGCTGCTGACGCTCGAGGCATCGGGGGCGGTGAGGCTGCCGGTGACGGTGGGCGAGCCCGCGAGACGGTAGAGCATCGTCACGAGCTCCTGACGGGTGATCGCGGCGTTGGGGTTCTCGCCGTCGCTGACGCCCTTGGCGACAACCCACTCCTGGGCCTTGGCGTACCAGGTGGAGCCGCCGGTGGTGTCCACGCCCTCGGCGCGGGCCAGGATGGTCCAGACCATGGCGCGGGTCAGCGTGGCGTTGGGCGCGAACTCGTGGGTGTCCACGCCGTCCATGAGGCCCTTGTCGTAGACGTACTTCACGGCGTCGTAGTACCAGGCGCTCGCGGCGACGTCATAGAAGGGGAACTCGGTGACGACAGGCTGGTCCGGCTTGGTGTCGGGCTTCACGTCGGGGAGATTGCCCCAGACGGCGCTGAAGGCCATGTCCGCCGTGACCTTGACGGTCGCGCCGGCGTTGTAAGTGTTCTCACCGCAGCGCCAGCCGAGGAAGATGTAGCCGGACTTGCTCGGAGTGGGGAGAGTTATCTCGCTGCTGGCTGCAACAAGCTGGGTGGCGTACTCAGTGCCGCCGTTGGAGTTGAAGGTGACGGTGAAGTTGGAAGCCGCGGCGACGTTGTTGGTATACTTGACGTCGGACTGGATGCTGACGTTCACAGGGGTCTTGTTGACCTTGCCCGGCTCGCCGATGACCACAGGCGTGGTGCCATGGTTGTTCGTGAAGGTGCAGCCGGAGACGGTGGCGCCGTCGAGGCTGGTGGTCTCGCCGTATTTGCCGTCGTCGCGCGCCTTGATGAGCAGGGCGGTGCCGCTGTTGGCGCCGTTATTTGTGAAGGTGCAGCCGACGAAGCTGATGTTCTTGTAGTTGCCGTTCTTGAGGTTGATGTCCACGCCGCACATCCAGGTGCGGAAACCGCTTTCCACTTTGGTCTCATCGGTGCCGTTATTAACGAACTTGCAGCTGGTGAAAGTGGAGTCGGTGAGCTTCTCGAAGTAAGCGCCCTTTATGTAGCAGTTCTGTACGGTTAGGTTGTTGGCGGTGACACTGACGGGGTTCTCATTATAGGGGCCGATGCCGCCGGCAGGATTCTTGCCGAAGTAGAGGCCGTAGGAGAAGCCGTCGACGGTGACGTTGGTGAGCTGGAGGTCGCCGACGCCGTAGCAGCCGTTATAGGTGCCGATGCCCATGAAGGAGCCGGTGCCGCCCTCGCCGGCAAGAGAGCCATCGGGCAGCACGCCCTTGAGCGTGAGGTCGGTGACGGTGAGCTTGCGGAGGTCAGCCTTTATGTAGAGGCCGACGCACTTGTCGGCAGTGACGGTGTTGCCGTTGCCGTCGATGGTGATGTTGTTCTTGATCTCAAGAGCACTGCTGATGGTGGTGCTCTCCAGCACCTCCACCGTCTCGCCGTCCCTAGCCTCGGCGACCGCGTCGTTGAGGGAGGTGTAGTAGAGGGTCTGACCGTTCTTCACAACACTTGCAACAGCGTTGTCAGAAGGCTTGAGGGTGACGACGGTCTTGCCGCTATCGGTGGATATGGCAGCGCTTTTTGAAACATAGGTTGATACATCACTGGAGAAGGTGCCGCCCGTGATAAGAGGATCGCCGGTATTCTTACCAGCGGACAAAGCTTGGCCTTTTACACCGGTGCCGCCAGTGAATGTTCCGCCGGAGATGTAAGCAGTAGCCTTGGCGTTGATGCCGCCGTCTCCACCGGGATTGTCATTTCCACACAGAACAGCAACCTGATAGGCAGAAGTATAGGTTCCGCCGGAAATATGGGCTTCAACTTCTCCCTCTTCACCGGCTATGTAAAGCGCATAGTAAGAGGCGGAGCCATTGGGAGTGTGTTCACAGGTGGTGGTTTTGAACGTGCCGCCCTTTACCTCGGCATAACCGTTGTTTATAGCAAGGCCGCCCTGTACGCCGGTAACATTTCCGTCATTGAAATACAGCGTTCCGCTGCTGATGAAGCAGTAAGCCCAGTGCTTCTTGCCGGTGGGGTCCACAGTTTGATTGCAGGAGGTGGTTTCAAAGGTACCGCCATTTACCGTGATGACACCATCGCTGTTGACGGCAGCACAGCCCCAGAAATTGCCGTCATTTATGGTGGCGGTGCCGCCGGCACGGTTATAGAGGGCAGCACCATTGGCATAGATATGACCCTTATATGTGCCGTTCTCAATAGTAAGGGTGCCGTAGTTGTTGATTGCACCAAGTCCTCCATACATTGAGTCGGAGCTGTCTATCGTACCATTACCGGTCATAGTCAGCGTGCCGTTGTTAACAAGCGGTCTGCCGCTGAAATCATCTGCAACAGTGATGCTGTAACCATTCATGTCGAGGACGATGTTCTGCCCCTCCTGGATGGTAATGATATCGTCTGTCGTGAAGTCGGTGATATTTCCGGTCAGTTCGACGCGGGTTTCGGCGCCGTTGGTCGGCGCTGCGGCAAGATCAGCCTTGAGCTGGTCAAGCGGCCCTTCCGCCAGCGCGAAGGACGGGAGCATTGCCAGCGCCAATATCAGCACCAAAGCAGCAACGAACAATTTCCGTTTCATGCCTAAACCTCCAATTATTTCTATAATTATTCGCCTTTTGGCTACAAAATACTACTACAATATTCAAAAAATTGCAAGTCAATAATGATCAAGAATATTACACCATTTTTGTAATATCCTTATCAAAAGGGGCGTGACGCTATGAACATCATCGACAGGAGCTTTTACGGCCTCGCGGCGGAGATACGCGCGCTGGGGGAGAAGGAGCTCTATTACCGCATACGCCGCGGCTTTGACGCCGTCCCGGCCGAGACGCAACGCAGCTGTGCGGACTTTTTCAACCGCTTCGGCTACTGGGGCCGCCTCGAGCCCGAGCGCGGCATCTACGACGAGATAGAGCTCAAGGAACTGGCGCTCTTCGAGCACCTGGACGAATACGTCTGGCTCTACGAGCAGCTCGCGGACTACCGCTCCAAAAAGACCCTCTACGGCATCCTCAACAACTGGTACGCCTACGACTTCAAGACCACGACGCAGACAAAGGAAGAGCTCTACGACGACTACTTCGACCTGGACCTTGTCCACTGCGGCCCGGACGAGGTGATCGTGGACCTCGGCGCCTACACGGGCGACACGGTGCTCTCCTACATAAAAAACTACGGCGAGGACTGCTACCGGCGCATCTACTGCTACGAGATAGCGCCCGCGAACTTCGCAAAGCTGCAAAAGAACCTCGCCGCATACCGCGACATTGACTGCCGCCTCAAGGGCGTCTCGGATACCGAGGGCCGGATGCGGCTCGAAGACGGCGTCGCGGACGGCTCGGCAAACCGCCTGGCCGAGGGTGAGGGCGAGGTCGAGGTCACGACGCTGGACGCGGACATCGAAGAGCCGGTGACGCTCATCAAGGCGGACATCGAGGGCGCGGAGCAGCGCGCCCTTGCCGGGGCCCGGCGGCACATACTCAACGACCACCCCAAGCTGCTCATCTCCGTCTACCACAGCAACGAGGACCTCTGGCAGATACCGCGCATGATACTCGACATCTCCCGCGACTACACGCTCTACCTCCGCCACCACGGCTCGCCCATCTACCCGACGGAGATAACGCTCATCGCCGTGTGAAAAAGGCCGGTCCATTGCGGACCGGCCGATTTTTACTGCCTGCCTTCGCCGTGGTGGAAGATGCGGGAGAGAAAGCTCATCGCCCGGTGCGGTATCGGCGCGGACGGCGCGTTCTCTATCGCCTCGGCCATAAGACGCTCCTGGCAGTCAAAAGGTTCCCCGGGGCGGGGCAGGTTGACGTAGCTGCCGTCGGGTAGGAGCTGGCGCGCCTTGACGTTGTCGGAGAGGCAGGCGTCGAGAATATCGTGCAGCTTGCGCCGCGCCGCGGCGTCGGTTATCGGACAGGCCACCTCCACGCGGCGGCGGGTGTTGCGGGTCATGAAGTCAGCGGAGGAGATGTACATCACCTCGTCCGCGCCCTCGCCGAAGCAGTAGATGCGCGAGTGCTCCAGATAGCGCCCGACGATGCTTATGACGCGGATGTTTTCCGTCTCGCCAGGCACGCCGGGGAGTATGCAGCAGATGCCGCGGACGATGAGGTCTATCTTGACGCCCGCCTGCGAGGCCTCGCGCAGTTTGCGGATGAGGTTGATGTCGGTCAGCGAGTTTATCTTGATGAGCATCCGCCCGGCCTCGCCCTTGGCGATCTCGCGGTCCATCAGTGCCGTGACGCCCGAGCTCAGCCCGGCGGGCGCGACCAGCAGCCGCTCATATCGCCCCTCGAGGTTTGCGATGCACATGTTCTTGAAAAATTCCGCCGCGTCGCGCCCTATCGCCGGGTCGGCGGTCAGCAGCGCGAGGTCGGTGTATTGCTTGGCGGTCTTTTCGTTGAAGTTGCCGGTGCCGACGTAGGTTATGCAGCGTATCTCGCCGTGCTCGCGCCGGGTGATGAGGCAGAGCTTGGAGTGTATCTTGTAGTCCTCAAAGCCGTAGAGCACCGTGCAGCCCGCGTCCTCAAGGCGCTCGGACCAGTCGATGTTGTTGAGCTCGTCAAAGCGGGCGCGCAGCTCGATTATCGCGGTCACATCCTTGCCGTGCTCGGCGGCCTCGCAGAGATAGTCCACGAGTTTTGCCTTGCTGGCCAGGCGGTAGATGGTTATCTTGATGGATATGACCGCCGGGTCGTTCGCGGCCTCGCGCAGCAGCCGGAGGAAGGGGGCCATGCTCTCGTATGGGTAGGAGAGCAGCCGGTCGTGGCGCTGTATCTGGCGGGTCATGCTCTCGCTGAGCGAGATCCCGGCCGGCTCCTGCGGCTCAAAGGGCGGATAGCTCAGCGCCGCGCGCTTTTCGGCGTCCAGGCGCGAGGGCAGGGTGTAGGCGTAGTCCAGGCAGAGCGGCGCGCTGGTCACGAATATCTGCTCCGACGTGACCGGCAGCCGCTCCTTGAGATAGCCGGAGAAGTCCTTGCTTATCTCCCGTGAGAGCTCGAGCCGCACGGGGGCCAGCCTCATGCGCTGGCGGATGGCTCGGCGCATGGTCTTGCGGAAGTCGTCGCTGTCGGGGTCGAAGGCCTCGTCGTCGGGATTTATGTCAGCGTTGCGCGTGATGCGAAAGACGACCTTTTCGAGCACGCGGTAGTTTTTGAAGATGTCCTCGACGTGTTCGAGCAGGATGTCCTCCGTGTGGATGTATCTCAGCTCCGGGCCCGGCAGATAGAGCAGGGGGGAGAGCGCCTCCGGCATGGGCACGACCGCGAGCATCTCGCGGCCCTTGCGCTCGACCCATGCGCCGACGTGCAGGATGTTGTTCTTGAGGTGGGGGAAGGGGTGCAGGTTGTCTACTATCTGCGGCGAGATGACCGGCTCCATGCAGGTGTCGAAATAGCGCGCGCAGTAGTCGCGCTCCTCGCCGGAGAGCTTGGCAGGGTCCATCCGCCTTATCCCCTCGGCGCGCAGCCGCTGGCTGAGCAGGGAGCAGATGTGCTCGCGCTTGCGGTAGAGCGGGCGGACGGCCTTGTATATGGCCTCGAGCTGTTCTTTGGGCGTCATGCCGGAGCGGACGTCGTGGGTATCGGGCTTGATGTTCTCGAGGTCGAAGAGGCTGCCGACGCGGATCATGAAGAACTCGTCGAGGTTGCTGGTAAAGATGGCGGCGAACTTGAGCCGCTCGAGCAGCGGGACCGTCTCGTCCATCGCCTCGGAGAGCACCCGGTCGTTGAAGGCGAGCCAGGAGAGCTCGCGGTCCTGCGTGTAGGGATGATCAGCCATGGAGCAGGCCCTCCTTTTCGAGCATGTTTTCAAGGTAGCCCTCGCGCACGCCGTAGCTGCTGGTGACTATCGTCTTGGCGCCGCAGAGCTCGGCCGCAGTGCTGAGTACGACGATGCCGGGGATCAGCGTGTGCACGCGCTCGGGCGCGAGCTTGAGTATGCGGCGCATGAGCTTGCGGGGATTGGCCTCGGCCTGGGCGAGTACGTCGCGCAGGAAATCCGGAGAATAGCCCTCGGTCCCGCCGCCTGCGGCGAGGTAGAGCTGGTTTGCCGCGCGGGCCGTGCCGCCGACGCCGCAGATGGGCTCGGGCACGAAGTCGCCCTTGGGCGGCATTGCGGCTGAGATGACCTTCATCGCCTCGGCGCGCATGCTGCGCAGCTCCTGCTTGTCGGGGATGACGCCGGAGACGAAGCGGTTGAAGAGCGCGAGCGAGCCGAGCGGCAGGCTGCGCGCCGCAATGACCTCGCGGGAGCGGAAGAATACGAGCTCCGTGCTGCCGCCGCCGATGTCCACCAGGACGCCGGAGCGCTCCTGCATCCGGCCAACTGCGCCGCGGTAGTCGAGTATGGCCTCCTCGCGGCCGGTGATGACGTCTATCTTGAAGCCCGTCTCGCGCTCGACGCGGGCCACGATGTCGGCCGTGTTCTTCAGCCCGCGCAGTGAGGCGGTGGCGAAGGGATAGACCTGGCAGTCGGGCAGCAGCGAGAGCACGCCGTGGAACCTGTGCAGTACGCCGAGCAGCCGCTCGATGCCCTCCTCGGACATCGCCCCGTCCTCGACGAAGCCCGCAAGCCCCGCCGTGGCCTTGCTGCTGAGCGCCTGATTCAGCTGCCCGTTTTCGAGCGTGTATATGACGAGCCTGATCGTGTTCGAGCCTATATCTATAACGCAGTACAAGTGTAAATGCCTCCCGATTTTGAACAATATTAGTATAATAACCCGTGTATATAATATTTGCACGAAAATTTCGTAAAATTACTGTAAACAGGCACAAAAAAAGAGCGCCCGACCAAGCCGGACGCCCAAGCGCGCGTGGGGGTCATTTGCCGTTGAGGATGATGGCGACTGCGCCGGTCAAGTCCTGAGGATAGGTGTCCGCGTGGCGGACGAACAGCTCATATTCGCCGGAGGGCACGCCGCCTATAATCCCGCTCCCTCCGCCGCCGCAGGCGGAGATTGCATACTCCGTGCCGTCCCCGGCTCTCAGCCCGAACTCGACGTTCAGACCGGAGCTGCCGTAGCTGAGTACATATTGCACCTCATCGACGGCGTCTGTAACGCTGACAAACCTGGGAAATGCCGCCTCCTCGCCAGGGCCAAGCTCGCTGAACGCCGCCGTATCCGACCAGAGCTCCACGCCACGGGAGGCAAACGACGCAGAAACAGCAACGACGACCACCAACAGCGCTGCCGACACCGCAATTGCGATTCTCTTCCTGACGTTCATCTTTGGCACCGTCCTTTGACATGGTTTAATTCCATTATACCTTGAAGATACGGCAATTGTAAACCCTTACCATGCATTTTAACTCAGCGCATTCTACACGTGCGACGTCCCCACGACCCGCACCAGCCCCGCCCCAAGTCGGGCGAGGAACGTCCCGTCTACAAAGCAGTAGCGCTCACGCGGATGGTGGAGCCGCCGGGGTAAAAAAGCGCCTT
>ERZ1106963.2193-NODE-2193-length-20159-cov-6.350179_pt1 | contig 20159 bp, 14 predicted proteins | sample MGYA00403681_ERZ1106963 | MGnify/ENA primary metagenome ERZ1106963 (study PRJEB35170, sample SAMEA104062407) | human gut metagenome | biome: human gut; feature: human-associated habitat; material: faeces | place: Denmark | collected 2012-05-03 ...
CGCACCTTCACAGGAGGTTGATTTTATGCAGATTGAACACGGCCTCATCCCGGAAAAGCCGGGCATGGAGGAAAGCTATACCATCATCCCGGACACTGCCCGCATGAATCCCAAGTGTCCCTGTCTCACCCGGACCTGTCCCAACCACGGCTTCTGTCAGTACTGCAAGCGCCACCACGATCACATTGACCGGATGCTGGCGGAAAAGGGCATCCCCCCGGAGGGCCCCTATTGCAAGCGGGACATCTGCGGAAAGGAGGCCTGCTTATGAAGCTGCGGGAATTGGGGATCGGCAGCGTGGTGCTGGAACCGGAAAGCGGCCTTTTCTTCCTGGTGGCCGCCCAAAACCATCCCGGCTACGGCGGCACCACCCTGCGCGAATCCTACCTCGAGTCGACGGCCATCTCCCTGCGCCGCAGCTCCTCCACGGGCTCCGAGGTGGAGTTCACCGCCTCGCTGAGCGACGACGGCAAGTCGGTGACGCTGACGCCGGCGGAAGAGCTGTCCAACGCCACCACCTACTACGTCATCATCAACGAGAACACCCTGCAGTATAAGGACGGGGAGAAGGTGCCGCGCACCACGTCCTACTTTGAGACCAACGACGGGAAAAGCAGAATCGGGGAGCTCAAGGCCGAAAACATTGCGGTTTCAACGGCGGACCTTCTGGTGTCGGCCACTGCGGACGGCACCGTCGAGCTGACCGTCAAGCCCTCCTCGGGCGACGGCTTCACCGAGGAGTTTGACGTCAGGGCCGGGGAGGAGAAGACGGTGGCGCTGACCGGGCTCTACCCCTCCACCCGCTACACCGTCTCGGCCACCGTGACCGACAAGGCCGGCAACACCTCGTCGTCGACCTCGGTCAGCTTTACCACCGGGGCCGTGACGCTGGAGCTTGAAGTCGCCGACGTGACCAGAAACAGCGCCACCGTGACGGCCGGCTTTGACGCCCCCGGCAGGCTCACCATCTCCTACTCGCCCTACTCCCCCAAGGAGTCGGGCACCGTGCTCAGCAACTTCCGCCCGGCAGACGGCGTGACCGAAAAGTCGGTGGAGCTGACCGAGCTCAAGGAAAAGACCTCCTATACCGTGACGCTGACCTACACGTCGGACAACGATAAGAGAACCACCAAGCGCGTCACCTTCACCACCGACTCCATCTCGTCCGACGCCTCGCTCTCCTCCCTGCAGATTGCCGGGGCCGACGGCACCTACAACGCCGTGGCGGGCTCGAACAACACCTATACCGCCGTCATCTCGGCCTCGGGCGCCAAGGCCGTGCAGCTCATCCCCACGGCCAAGGACGACGGCGCCGCCATCAAGGTCAACGGCAAGCCGGTGGAGAGCGGGGAGCCCAGCGAAGACATGTCCATCACGGTGGGACAGGAGCTGACCGCCACCATCGAGGTCACGGCCGAAAACGGCACGGTCAAGACCTATACGCTGACCGTCACCGGCAACCTCGAACCTATCCTGTTCGAGACGTCGGTAGTGGATTGGGAGGATTCCAACGCAGCCATGGAGATCTAAGACGCTCTGGCCGCACGCATGCGCCGGCCTCACGAAATTCCGGGAGGGTTGAATGTCCCTCCCGGAGTACAAACCGGATCGCCCGGCGGTCCGATACGATTTACAAGTTACGGATATGGAAACACGAAGATATTGGCTTTGGGCGGTTTTCAGCCTGACGACTCTTATATCGTGCGGCAGGGGAGGGGATGAAGCCCTGCAACCCGCGGACGACGCCATCCGGTTCGACGACCGGATAGGGGATTCGGCCGTTCCATGGACGAAAGGCGTACAGACCGACGACGGCAACTTTGCCGACTTCGGGGTTTTCGCCTACTATTCGCCCCAGGGCAGCTACGATGCCGCCGCTTCGAAGCCCGATTACATGTACAATGTCCGGGTGACACGCCCCGCCGGAGGGGACTGGACCTATTCTCCGACGAAATACTGGCCCCAGGGAAAGGTCAGCTTCTTCGCCTATGCTCCGTATGACACCGATGCGGCGGTCTCCGTCTCATGCGGGACAGGCGCTCCGCGCGTCACCTATGCCGTTCCCGACGCCGTGGCGGATCACCGCGACCTGCTGCTGAGCGCCCCGGCCCTCGACCGGACGAAAGAGGGCGGCAGGGTGCCGCTGACATTCCGCCATGCGTTGGCGGCCGTGGTCTTCGAAGCCAGCGTCGACGGCACGCTCTCCGAGGGACAGTCGATACGCATAACCGGAATCCGTCTCGGAAAGTTCCTGCATAAGGCCACCTGCCACCACGAACTGCCGGACGCCATCACGCAGACCTTAGCGACGGACGCCGCCGACAGGGAGTACGCTCTCTCGGAGGCGGACGGCACGTTGCAGGGCAATTCGCTGGTTGCCGTCTATCCCGTCTACCAGCCGGTCTCCTCCGCAACGGGCTGCGCGATGCTTTGGCCGCAACAGATCGATGACGACGACCTGCTCACCGTCACGGTCCGCTACACGTCGAACGGCGTGACGCGGGAATCTGCAATAGTTCGGAATATCGGCGATTTCGTCGTCTCCGGCAGCATCGAAGCCAGCAAGCGATATGTTTTCAGACTGAAGTTCACCCCGTTCGGCGAGATGGCGCTGACCTGTGTGGTGCAGGACTGGAACCAGGAAACCATTGATGTCCCCGATTTCGATTGACGATTATGAAACGATTATTCCATATAGCCTGGATGTGTCTGGCCGTCGCGGCGTGCTCGAAGGATGAATTGCCCGGAACGCATGGCGAGTTTGCCTCGCTGACGCTGAGCGTCGCCTCTTCGCAGAACGACGTGAAGACCCGCGCCGTGTCGGCCGATGCCGACGAACAGCGGATCAACAACCTCTACATCTTCATATTCAACCCGGACGGGTCGGTCGATTGCCGCAACTATATCTCCAGCCTGAGCGCATCGAGCTGGACCGGAACCATCGGCGGCCTGACGTGCGGCACGGGGAAAAGCGTGGCCGCCATTGCCAATACGGACAATACGGTCGTCGACATTACCCGCGAGATGCTCGACGGCATCGCCTCGCGTGCGGCGTTGGATTCGTGCGTGGTGAACCTCCGGGGCAAGTTCATCGAACGGGGCACCAACTTCCTGATGACGGGCGTCGCCGAGAATGTCACCGTCACGGCCGGCAGTCCCGTCTCGGCTACCGTGCCGCTGACACGCGTCGACTCCAAAATCCGCTTCCGCGTCACCGAGGCTTCGGGCGTCACCTTCACTTCCGACGACTGGCGCGTCGTGTCGGTTCCACGCAAGGCGGGGATGATGGCTTCGCGCACCGACCTGTGCACCGACCCCGCGGAGTGCTTCGATACGGAGTGGGCTCATTTCGAGGAGGACGGCAAGACCTTCGCCTTCTATTCGCTGGAGAGCGTCCTGACGCCCCGGGCCGAGATTCCCGTCACGGCGGGCACCTATGAGGAGCAGTATGCGCTGCGCGAGAAACAAGACAAGACCCCGACCGGCGCGGGAATCGAGGTCGCCAACGGCGACTATACCTATGCGCCGAAGACCGGAACCTGCGTCCAGTTGCGGGGTGACATACGCTACAAGGACGCGTCGTCGGGCGTGGAAATATCGACCGATGTGGTCTATACGATCCATCTCGGAGGCGTGGAAGGCGTCGACGACTACAACTTGCTCCGCAACACCTACTATACCTATAACGTGAAAATCGTGTCGGTGGACAAAATCATCATCGAGGTCGATTCGAGCAAGAAGACCGAGGAGGACGAGCGGCGTCCCGGCGCCGAGGGCGATGTCGTGATGGCGCTGCAGATCAAGGAGCTGGACGCGTACAACGAGGTGTTCACCCTGAGTTTCCACCAGAGCAACGTGGACGAGACCATGACCTGGGACGTCAACACCCCCTTCTCGCGGGGCGCCGCCGGCGAACATCCGGCCGACTACAAGTGGATAAAGTTCCGGATCAACAGCAAGAACAGCAGCAACTTCTACAGTAGCACCGATTTCCGCGCCTATCCGGGCAACGATGCGGTCTACACGGGGACGGTCTCGCTGGACACCTATATGACTGACGTGGCGAACGGGACGGACAAACTGCTGTATGTCGACCAGCTGGTGAATATCCTTCAGGCCTGCAAGGAGCGTTACCGTACCAGCGGAAGCGGGGGCTCCGACCACCTGTTCGACAGTAGCGACTACATGCGCTTCACGGCATTCGTCGACGAATACTATTACGAGACGAGCCCGACCGATCCTTCGGAAACGGCCGTGAACGGCTTGTGGAAGAAATTCGTCAACCAGCAGGCGCGGGTCATGAACATCCTTTCGAATCTGGCGTACAGCCCCGATCGCCAGAGCACGAAGACCAACGCCATCTATTCGATCCGCCAGTCCTCAATCCAGACCATGTATAACATCATGGACGAAGAGAATTTCACGGCCTGGGGCACGGAGATGATCCAGGAAGAAACGCCGGTCGCATTCGAAAAAAACACGAACGACGTTTCCAACCCGACATACAACGACTCGAACAACGGACGTGCGAATACGCTCCGGATGTGGCTGGGCGGCAGTACGACCAAACGCTGGAGCGATTACGTCACGACGTCGACCTGGACCCTGAAGTCCGATTACGAGGCTGCCAAATACAAATGTCTGCGGATGAACCGCGACAACGACGGCGACGGCACGATCGACGAGAACGAGGTGCAATGGTATCTGGCGGCCATCAACCAGTTGACGGATCTATGGATCGGCGAATGGTCCTTCGACCAGCGAGCCAGGCTTTACAGGAAAACGACCTGGACAGAGGGGCAGGAGCAGTATTTCGCCAGCAGTACGGTTCACGAGAAGTACCTTGGCTATGACAACCCCATAATCCTATGGTCATCCGAAGGCTCCTCGACCGGAAAACTTTCCCAAAATTATTCCAGTTCGATTTCTACTCCTGTTTATTATCGTTGTGTCCGTAATCTGGGAATTCCACGCACGGCCGCCGGAACCGTCAAGCCCGACGATATGGCCACCTACGATGCGATGACCCGCAGGATCTCGCTTGCCCGAATCGATCAGCAATCCATCCGCGGCTATTTCCAGACCGCCGAACTGCCCGAGCACCACGAACGCGAGGCGGCCAACAAACCTTGGAGGATATTCGAAGTTCTAAACACGCCATCCGGAGGCCATGGATATAATTGGGAGTCGCTGAGGAGCGCGGCAAGCGCAGGCAACTCCCCGTGTCCGGCAGGATACCGTATCCCCAACCAGCGGGAACTGGCGCTGATGCACTCCCGAATCGGCAATGACGGAAACTGGACACTCAACAACCATTTTTCGCGCACCCGCTTCCAGTTCGACTCGGGCCGCCCCGGATTTTCCGTTAGCCAGAATAACGGCGTACTGTATTTGTTGTCCGGCACAGGCAATTATGGCGGCGTGCGCTGCGTGAAAGATATAAACGAATAACGCCGCAGGGAGGCATTCTCCGCCCTAATGCGCCCGGCTGTATGACCATTGTCGCGGTGGTCGTTATCGGACAGAATCGTGGTCGCAGCATCCGTCCCCCGGGTGGTGCTCCAGCACGGTGTGGGGAATGTGGCCGTGCGAAACGAGCTGAATAGGGCAGTCGTAGTTGCGCAGCTGCTCTTCGGTCAGCACGTTCGAACGGTGACGGTGCACGCGGCGGTTGACACAGACGATCTCTTTCACGACACTCGTGATCGTGCCGATGTCGTGCGACACCATGACGATTGCCATGCGCGTATTCAGCTCATGCAGCGTACGGTAAAGCTCTTTCTCGAACTTGTTGTCCACGAAATTCGCGGGTTCGTCCAGAATCAGCAGCTTCGGGTCCGAGATCACGGCCCGGGCCAGCAGCGCCCGCTGCATCTGGCCGCCCGACACCTCTCCGATCGGCTGGCGGGCCGTTTCGGCAATCCCCGACGAGGCCAGCAGCGCCATCGCCTTTTCGCGGTCCTCCCGGGTGTAGGGGGAGCGGAACCCGCGGCGGCCCTGCAATCCCGACAGCACGACTTCGAGCACCGAGATTGGAAACTCCCGGTCGAAATCCGACAACTGCGGCATATAGCCGATCAGCCGCTCCTTGCCCCGGAACAACTCCGGCGCCAAACATATTTCGCCCGTATGGGGCACGGTTCCGAGTATGGCTTTCACGAGTGTCGTCTTTCCGCCGCCGTTGGGACCTATGACACCCAGGAAATCGTCGTCGCCGATTTCCAGATCGACATGTTGAATGGCTTCGTATCCGTCGTATGCGACGCTTACGTCGCGCATCGTTACCAGATTCATTTTGCGGTGATTAAGTCGGTTATCGTGTCGATGTTCGCTATGGCGTCCCGGTCCAGCGGATCAATCGCCACGTATTCGGCGTCGATGTCTCGGGCTATGACCTCCACGGTCGATGCCGGGAATTGCTTTTGGTAGAATATCCGGCGTACTCCATCCTCCCGGGCTTGCCGGATGATTGCCGTCAACTGCTTGGCCGAGGGCTCCTTACCGTCTGTTTCGATGGCGACCTGCCGCAGCCCGTAGTCGCGGGCATAATAGGTGAGGGCGGGGTGGTAGACGATGAAATATTCGATGCCGCTCCGTGCGATTTTCTCCGCCGTGCGAGCGTCCAATGCTTGTAACTCCTTCTGCAACCTGTTATAATTGGTTTCGTATTTCACCGAATCGGGATAGGCTTTGCGAATGGCTTCGAAAGCGTTTGTCGCCATCTTCTGCAACGCCTTCGGGGAGGTCCAGACATGGGGATCGACACCGTGCGTATGATTGTGTCCGTGACTGCTGTGCGAACAAGAGCCTTCGATCAGGTCGATTCCGTGGCTCAGGTCGATGACTTTCTCCTGTTGTTCGACTTTGCCCAACAGCGAGGTTTCGAAGTCGATAAGTCCCACATTGAAAATAAGTTGCGCTTCGTTTAGCTCCACAAATTGTCTGGGCGTAGGTTCGAACGTTTCGGGACTGGCTCCGGCGGGCACGAGTACTTCGACTTCGAAATCTCCGCCGACAATGCTGTCCACAAGGCTTTGCAGCGGTTGTATCGAAACGTATAAAATTCTGTTATTCTGCCGGTTATTCGTTATGCAGGCCGTCAGCAGCACGATTGCCGACAGATATGTCGCAATTTTACGCATGATTGATAATCAATGTTTTTTAGTAACTATTCAGCGGTAGGTGCATGTCAAGGTTTCAGACCTCAAACAAGGCTTGAATGGCACTAAAAGAAGTATGGTTGTGCTTCTTGGCAGTCTCAATGACGGAATGAAGTTCGAGGAATGTGTCTGCCCTAAATCGGAGCGGAATGTGCAAGAATTCTTCAACTTGATGGGATCGTAAAATAAACTGTGTCAGAGGTTGTATTCGGGACGATTTTGGGATCACGGCAAATCCCGAAATCGTTCCGTAAAGGTAATGTTATTTTTTTGTTCTTTGGCATCACTACTGTCGGTCGCGAACTCCTCGAATATGCGGTAGTTGCGCTGCTCGTTAGCCTTGTTAAGATTGCTTCTGGTCACGGATTTGCCGATGCCGAGGTGATAAAGTTTTCCGGCATGCGCTTCCATCGCAACAATGAGATCCCGCAGGCTCTCTCGATTTGACAGCTGTCCGAACATCATCGTAAGTAGTTGATTCCAACAAGTATAACTCTTTATATACTTGTCGCCTTCATACTTCTTTACAATGCGGAGGAACTTAAAATTGTCCAGGAAGCCGACTAATTGGGCGAAAACATATTTGTCTTTATTCATAACAGCCTGATTCAGACTGCAAAAGTAATTTCAAATCGTTGCGCCTCAAAATCTGCTATAACAATTTGAATTTCAATAATTTCAAAGAACTCTTATGATTTTTTAGTGGACACTAATGAACCGTAGTAATAAACTCCTTGTGATGCACAATATCCAAACGAAGGAGCTTTTTCTATTTCATTTTTGCCCATGGAACATCGCTTGGCACAGGCAGGACGACAGATTTCTATCGGTTTTGAATCTATACAGAAGTAGTCTTCACCACCATCAATAGCTGCTGCCATCTTTTCTCGAATGGCAGCACAAAGAGAAGCCGTGAACTTTCGTCTGCCATTGTATTACCGACGAGATATTAAATGAGGAATCTCAGATTTATATTCTCTCAGTTTAACGAATAAAAGGGATTCGCTGTCAATACCAATGGATTCAGAAGCCATATTGAGAGCAACCACTTCCAAGTCGGAAAATCTGGGAACGACACCACATCGAGGTATATTCTTCGTTGATCAAGTTCCCTGCAAACTGCTTGCAGATGTCGCGAAATTTTGCGAATATTGCATATAGGTTGTGCATATATGAATTAGCTATTAATTGATCGGAAACCATTAATGTGTTAATAATTAGTATTATGCATAACTTTTTATGCATAAATCTTTTGTAATTTTAATTCCGCCAACGGGTTTATATAATTTTACTCAAAGAACTACGGAGAAACAAACTTAACTATGTTTGAACCAAAACTTTTTATCAGATACCGGAGCAAATCACTCCGGAACTTGACATTGGTAAAGGCTGTCCCGAAATTTGCCCGGTCGGAAAATTTTTCGTATCTTGCAGTAGGTTATTTGAAATGCGGTATTTTCGTGCAATTAACTGAAAATAAACCGTTGCCTTTTCGTTACCTATTATCCTATACAAAAATGTAACGACCCGATAAATCAAGTCGTTACATCATTATAATCCCACACCCGCGTGGGTTTCGGCCTTTTTTATCGGCAGCCGTAATTTTTTGCACTCCCTGGCGACTATTGGGGTAAAAGGCTGAAACATGGATACGGAACAGCGGTTCATCGAACTTATCGAGCATCACAAACGCATAATCTACAAGGTGTGCTATGTCTATGCACCCGGGCGCGGGCAGATCGACGACTATTTTCAGGAGGTCGTGCTGGCTCTGTGGCGGGGATTCCCCGATTTCCGGGGAGAGAGCAAAACTGCCACGTGGGTATACCGCATCGCGTTGTATACCTGCATTTCGTTTGTCCGCCGCCGGATGCGGCGTCCGCAAAGCGTGCGCCTTTCGGTCGACCTGGCGTGCGACGACGATATGCAGGCCCGCGAGCAGCTCGACGAGCTGTATGCGGTGATCTCACGCTTGGGCCGGCTCGACCGGGCGCTGATCCTGCTGTGGCTCGAAGAACGTCCCGCCGGGGAGATCGCCGCCATCACGGGCCTGTCTCCCGGCAATGTGGCCGTGAAACTGACCCGTATCCGCTGCAAACTGCGTAAAATGTATAACCGGTAAAATTCAGGAATTATGGAACTCGAAGAGTTGAAACTCAAATGGAAAGTACTCTCGGAACGGCTCGACCGGGAGCAGGTGATCCGGCGGCAGGATATGGAACGTATGCTGCGGGGACGTGTCGGTTCGTACTTGCACTATGTACAGCTCATGCTGCTGTTGGGTGTGGCGGTTGTCCCGCTATGTGTCGCAATCGGCAAATTCCGCGGAGTATCCGGTATTTTCATCTGGTGGGTCGTGGCGGGCTACCTTTTATGTCTGCTCCCTTCGTTCTTTTCCCTGTGGTTGCTGCTGCGGGTGTCGCGCTGCGATGCCGATATCGTCGAGTGTGAACACCGCATGACCCGCTATGCGGCCTTTGCCGGAGCGTATTATATTTTCCAGTATGTCGTCGTAATCCTGTTCGTTGCAGGCATGCTGCTGTATGCGGCGGGCTACTATACGGCGCATGGCATGTGGTGGACGGTCGCCGCCCTGCTCTCGCTGACGGCGGTTGCCTGCATCGTGATAACACATCATGAGTGGGGGCGTATCCGTGACCTGCAGCGGCGTATCCGCGAGCTGCGGGAATTCGATGAAGCGTAACGCTTTGTGCTGGAAACAGACGCACTCCGGTGCGGCTGTTTCGTTGGCCGGTCTGGAGTGCTTTTTTGCAGACTGCCGTTTCCCGGGAACCGCATTTATCGGCCGTCCGGTCTCCGGTTACCGGATTCCGAGCCGCCACATGACCCGGAGGACGAAACGCCGCACGCCCCGGGGGAGTGCCAGCCACCTGCGCGACCGCCGTTTCCAGCGGCGGGAGCTGGTGCGGACGATGCGTCCCGACGGCAGGATGACAGCCGTCATCACGGCGACGATATCCTTGCCGAGGCAATGCTCCGTCGTGCGGTAATTACCGTCCCCGGACAGGGTGAAACGGAGTGTCCCCGCGGCGGAATCCCTCTCTGCGGGGTTTTCCGCGGATGCCGCAGGGGACGGGGCATTCCCTGCGGCTGGTGCGCATACGGGACGGTTTCCTTCGCAGCGGACGCCTGTTTCGATCCCGACGATGCGGTGCAGGATATGGCGCCCTTCGCAGCGAAACAGGACGACGTCGCCCGTCCGCAGGGCGCCGATGCCGCTCGGCGGCGGAGCCGGATGGCGGGTGCCGCAGGCGGGTGTGTGCAGGTCGGGTGCCGTGCCGGGGGTGTCGCCGGAAAGTCGGGTCTGGCGGGCGGTGCTGGCATTGCCGTCGGCGGCGCGGGTTTCGGGGACGGGATCCGCAGGTGCCCCGGCTGCCGGGACAGGTGCCGGGGCATATTTCGCAATCGGGGTCAGTACGGCGATGTCCCGTTCGTTGCGCAGCAGCGGCCGCATACTGTGCCCTTTCATGCGGATCTGGACTTCGTGTCCTTCGGCGAGCATCGCTTCGACCTGTTCGAAGAAGAGGCGGTTGGTCAGCAGCATCAGCGGAGGGTGTTTGGGGCGTCGTCACCGAATACCGTGCGGCAGGAGAGACGGGCTGCCGCGGCATCGGGCAGGCATTCGAGGTGGTAGACGGGGACTTGCGCCACGATTTGGGATACGAGGCGGCAGATGGCGTCTTCCAGCCGCTCGTCGTGTGCGAACGACGGCGGGCACGAAGGCAGCAGCGCCCCGATGGCTTCGATGGGACGCAGGCGGCGGATGCGGTTCTGCGGTGCCTGCGAAAGCCGCACGATGCCCGCTATCGGATGGCTTACGTTGCGGTAACACGGGGTTTTGCCGCTCCACGGCGACCCGCAGGCGAGAACGCCTTGCAGGGCGGGAATCGTATCTGCCGCGGGAGCGCTTGCCGCTTCGGCAGCCCCTTCCGGGGCGATCCGGATGATCGGGCTGTCGTCGTTGAGCAGGCGTGCCCCGGGGATATGCTCGCGCCACAGGCGCGTGTGGGTGCTCTTTCCCGTGCCCGATTCGCCGAGGAAGAGTACGGCGCGCCCGTCCAGGCTGATCACCGACGAGTGTACGGCTACCGCCCGGCGTTCCAGCGCGGCGATGTTGAACATCGTCCACAGCCCGAAGCGGAACAGCGCCGGATTGTGCTCCGGGGTGATGTCGCTCGTGGCGTCGGGGCTGCCGAAGGCTTTGTGAAACCGTGCCGGGGCGCTGCCGTCGCGGGGTGTCATGGTAAGCAGGTAGCCCTCCGTGTCGCGGCCGAAACGGCAGTCGGCATCGGCGTCGGTGAAGTCGAATGCGTCGAGTTCGCAATAGCCGGCCGTGTCGCCGGCGAGCAGTCCCGTGTGCAGGATGAGGTCTGGTTGTGCCGTGTCCGCCGGGGATGTCGCAGGGTGGGGTGCACTCCTTTCCGTCCCCGGGGTTTCCGACGGGGAGGGTGCTGCGGTTGTCGCCGTTCCGGGCACGGGGCCCGCCATACGGTTGCTGCCGGCGTCCGTTTCCGTTTTGTTTTCGGCCGCGAACGGTGCCAGCGCCATGCCGAAGGCGCCTGTCGTGAACCGGTGCGGGATGTCGATGCGTATGCCGGCTATGAGGTATTCCATGTTTTATTCTCCTATCGTTATGATCCTGTTACAGTATTCGAGCGAGCTTTCGCGGTGGGCGATGACGACCAGTGTCAGCCCGGCATCCCGTGCAGCGAGCCCGGCGATAGAGCGGTTGATCTCCTCTTCGGTGCGGCTGTCGAGCGCCGAGGTCGCCTCGTCGAAGAAAAGCACGTCGGCCTGCCGGTAGAGCGCACGGGCGATGCCGATGCGCTGGCGCTGTCCGCCCGAGAGGCGGCAGCCGCACTCCCCGACGTGGGTGTCGATCCCTTTCGCCAGCCCGGTGACCAGCTCCCCGAGCTGTGCCGCGCGGAGCGCCTGCATGACCCGCTCCCGGTCGACCTCCCCGGCGGGGATGCCCAGCGCGACGTTGGCCGCGAAGCTGCCGTCGGCGATGAAAAGGTTTTGCGAGACGTACCCGATGCGGTTCTGCCATGCCCGGCGGTTGGCCGCCGTAAGTGGCGTGCCGTCGATGGCGATTTCACCCCCGCTCGGCTCGTACAGCCCCAGCAGCAGGTTGAAGAGCGTCGTTTTCCCGGCGCCCGAGGCTCCGCGGATACCGATGCGCTCGCCCTTGCGGATCGTCAGCGAAAGGCCGTGAAAAAGCTCGCGCCCGCCGTCCGCGAAGCGGAACCTAAGGTCGCGCACGGCGATCTCATGCCGGAACGGCAGCTTTTCGGGGGAGCTGGCGGTATCGGCGGCGGGGTTCCCGGGATTGCCGGAATTGCCGGAATTGCCGGAATTGCCGGGGGCAACGGTTGCGGCGGATGTGCTGCGCGGGCCGGGGGTGTCCCGGCAGTCCGGGTTTGCCGGCGCCGGGGGGCAGTCCGCTGCGGCGTCGCGCAGGATGCCGATCGTGTAGCGGTTGTATTTGATGGCCGTCCAGCCGGTCATGATGTTGCGCACCGAGGGCATCAGGCGCAGTGCGGCCACGGCGAATACGCCGAACAGCATTTGCGCCCGCCCGTCGCCGTCGCCGAGGCTCAGTGCCACGAGCAGGGCCATGCCCACGGCCAGCCCGACCTCGGTGAAGGTCTGGGGCAGCAGCCCGATCGCCGTTTCGCGCAGGCGCGTGCGGATCACCTGATCCATCGCCCGGTCGAACTGGCGGAGCATCATCGGGAAGGCATTGTTGATCTCGATGTCGGCATAGCCGCGGAAGGTCTCGGCCACGAGCCGCGCCTTTTCGCGCTGCGCCTTGTTTTCCAGTTCCCCGTAGCGGTTGATGCGGTTGCGCACCAGTCCGTAATAGAGCCAGATCGAGGGCAGGAAGACCGCCAGGGCGAGCAGTGCCGCGAGGGGCGTGTACCACATCAGCGCCCCGAACAGCAGCACGAGCAGCATCGCCTCGGCGGCGATGGCGGCGGCGGGTTTGAGCACGCCCGCCGCGAAGGCCAGGCAGACGACGTTGACGTTGCGGGCCAGTACGGCCGAGTTCGACGCCTTGACGAACGGCAGCCCCCGGTCGTGGTAGGTAACGAGCAGCCGCCGCGAAAGCGTGCGGTAGAGGTCGTAAATATAGGTGCGTTCGACGCGGGCGAGCCACAGCCCGAGCAGGCACTTCAGGACGATCACGCCCACCACAGCCGCGCAGACCGCCAGCGCGAAAGTGCGTTGTGAGGCGAAGCCCAGCCCTTCGTAGGCGCGTGTCAGCACCCCGCCGCCCTCGAGGCTGCCGGGGTCGAGCACCAGCGCCAGCACGGGCAGCAGCATGGCCAGCCCGAGGAAATTCAGCCCTGCGCGCAGCAGGAGCGTGCAGGCGACCCACACTCCCCGGCGGCGGAACGCACGCGGTATGATGCCGATGGTTTCGTTCATCTTATCCTTCCACTTTTTCGATTTCCCCCAGTTTCACGTACCACAGGTACCCTTCGCATTGGGTGTAGCCCATTTGCCGCAGCAGGCCGAGGTATTCGCCCACCTGGCGGCGGTAGCGTCCGGGGTCGCGGCTTCCGAACTTGTAGTCGACGACCACGGCCCGCGTGCCGCGGATCATCACGCGGTCGGGGCGCCGGGTCGACCCGGCGCCGGGGACGATGATCTCGTTCTCGTTGCGCACGCGCTGCCAGCCGCCTCCGAACCATTCGCCCGCGACGGGGTGCGCCAGCACCCGGGCGATCATCCCCCGCAGCGCTTCGGCTTCGCCGGGCGACAGCGTGCCGTCGTCCCGCATCCGCTGCACGGCCTCGTAGATCTGTTGCCGGTCGTCGGCCTGCTCGAACGCTTTGTGCATCAGGATGCCGAAGTTGCGGGGCGAGAGTTCCACCTCGTCCTCCTCCTCGAAATAACGTTGCGAGGGGAGCCTCAGCCGCAGGTCGGCGCGTGCCGTGGGGTAGTTCTCCAGTACGACGTGCACGCTGTCGGATGCTTTGCCGCCGCCGGGCACGGGGCCCGTGAAGCGCCCGAATTCGAACCTTTCGCCTTCCTCGGTCGCGGTGCGGCGCCCTTCGGTGCCGTCGAGCAGCGCTTTGTCGCCGTCGGCTCCGATGCTTTGCAGCAGCAGCCCGCCGACGCTCTTGCCGCCCTTGCGGGGGATGAAGACGTGCAGCGACTCGGCGGCGCGTGTCAGGGCCACGTACAGCAGATTGATGTTGTCGACGTGCGAATAGACCAGCTCGCGGTAGTACTCCGCCGAGAAGCCCGATTCGGCCATCGCCTTCTTGTATTTCACCGGGAAGCGCCCGACGGCGCCCGCATCGCCCTGTGCCTCGGCCCAGACGATGTTCGTCACGTTGCCGCCCGACTTGGGATCGAGCTGCCACGAACACCAGGGGATCAGCACCACGCGCTTTTCGAGCCCCTTGGCCTTGTGTATGGTCGTGATCTCGACGGTCGTTGCGCTCTCGTCGACGCTCAGCGACCGGTTCTGCCCCTGCTGCTCCCACCAGTCGAGGAACAGCGCGATGTCGGCGATCTTGCTGGCGCAGAAGCCGATGATCTGTTCGTGTATGGCTTGCAGGTAGGCCGTCTGCTGCCTGTCGTCGTGCAGCGCGTGGCGCATGACGATCCGCTCGAACGCCTCCTCGGGCGACAGCAGCCGGATCGAGCGGAAAAAGGTGCGTTCGTCCCCGGGCAGCGGGCGGTCGAACCCGCGCCCCAGGTAGTGGTTGTAGACGGCGCGGCTGAGCGAGTCGTCGGGGTTGAGCGACAGGCGCAGCGCCGCGGCGATGAACGAACTGACGGGGGCGTTGCCCACGATCAGCGCTTCCTGTGTCATCACATCGAACCGGTAGCGCGGGTCGTCGTTGCGGCGTTTGAAATCCAGCAGCTCGGCGGCCACCCTGGCGCCGTCGGTCGCCCCGCGCACCAGGATCATGATGTCGCACGGACGGAAACCCTTGTCCAGCACCTCGCAGATGCGCTCCACGACGGGCGGCCGTTCGGCGAAGGTCTCCACCGAAACATAGCCCGGCACCCCGCCCAGGCGGCGGGGTGTCTGCGCATGTTCGCGGTAAGCCTTTTGCAGGGTGTCGCGCAGCCCGGCGGCGGTGCGGGCGTCCATGTCGCCCCGCGCCGCGGCTTCGTCCAGCGTCGCGTTGAGCGCCCGGTTGTCGGCTTCGACCACGCGGCCGATGGCCTTGTTGTTGAAATCCACCACGGCGGGCAGGCTGCGGTAGTTTTCCGTGAGGTTGACCAGTTCGGTGCTGTCCGCGCCCAGCGCCCGTTGCGCCTGCGAGTGGAGTATTTTCCAGTCGCCGCCCCGCCAGCGGTAGATCGACTGCTTGATGTCGCCCACGATCAGCACCGAGGTCGCCTCGCTCTGCGCCATGGCGTTTTGCAGCAGGGGCAGGAAATTCTCCCACTCCTTCACGGAGGTGTCCTGGAATTCGTCGATCATGAAGTGTTCGAAGCGGTTGCCGACCTTCTCGTAGATGAACGGCGCGTCGTTGTGGCCGATGAATTCCGAGAGGATGTATTTGGTCTCCGAGAGGAGCATCATGTTTTCCTGGTCGCACATCTGCTGCACCTTGGCATAGAGGTCGGAGAGCAGCGCGAAGCTGCGGTAGTTCTCGCGCAGCAGGTCGCAGGTGTTCCACGCGCGGACGTTCTCATCGTAGAGGCCGCACATTTCGCGCAGCAGGGGTTGCAGCCGGGAACGCAGCCCCTGTGCCGTGCTGCCGGGTTTTCCCCACGCCTCGTCCCTGGTGCAGGCCGCCTCCGCGCGGCTTCCGTAGCGCTCGAAGCTGCCGCCCGCCACGGCGTAGAAATAGGCCGCGAAGCCCGAGCCTTTGTAGGGAAAGTCGGCGACCGAGGCGCCTGCGTCCCCGATGATCCGCACGGCTTCGGCCGCAGCGTCCTGCATCCGTTTTTTGGTCGCCGCGGCGTGCGCCGTGGCTTCGCCCACGATACGCGCCAGTTCCTCGCGCGGGCGGGCCGCCGAGAGTGCGTCCTTGTTCTTCTCCTTGAACAGCTCGCCGCCCAGCGTGAGGATGCCGTCGCGGATGTCCCATTTCTTGCCTTCGTCAATGCGCTCCTGCACGAAGTCCGTGAGCCAGCGCTGCAGGTCGCGGTCGGTGGTGATCTGCTCGATGAGCGTGTCGGCGCTCTTGGTCAGCACCGAGGCCGTTTCGATCTCGACGTTGTAATTGAGGTCGATGCCCAGCTCCTTGATGAAGGCGCGCAGGATGCGCTGGAAGAAGGTGTCGATCGTCAGCACCGTGAAGCGCGAATAGTCGTGCAGGATCTTCGACCGCACCTCCCGGGCGCGTCGGCGCACCGTGGCGGCATCGAGCGACAATTCGCGGCAGAGGTTGTCGAGGTAGGAGCTCGGCTGTCCCGAGGCCAGCAGGTGTATCTCCTTGAGGATGCGCGATTTCATCTCCTCGGTGGCCTTGTTGGTGAAGGTCACGGCGAGGATGTGGCGGTAAATGCCGGGCTGTTCGACCACGTCGCGCACGTATTTGTACGCCAACTGGTAGGTCTTGCCCGACCCCGCGCTTGCATTCAGAATTCTCGCCCTCACTGTCCGAAATGTCGTTTTAGGTAGTAAAAGTACAAAACAAATCCCGAACGGCAAACCGGGGTTCGCAATAATTTTGTATTTTAGCGACGTATTTAAACCTACAATGTATGAAGAAGATGATTCTGAGCGCCGTGATGCTGGTTTTCGCAGCCTCCGGCCGTGCACAGGAGGCGGGTGCCGCAAGTCCTACGGAACATAACGAGTGGCTGACCACGTTCGAGGCCGTCGCGGTGGATGCCGACCTGGATATCAAATTCGTGAAAGTCCCCGACACCGAGGCCCCCAAGATCGTATACGACACGAAAGGTTCCTATACTTCGAAATTCCGCGCCGAGGTGAAGGACAAAACCCTGCGTATCAGCGAGAGGCCCGATTCGCGCCGTCCCGACCGCACCGAGGTGACGGTCTATTACAATACGTTGCAGTCCGTTTCGCTGTCGGGCGCCGCAGCCGTGTTCGAGGGGACGGTGGATGCGGTGCAGCTCGACCTGACGCTGGGGCGCAAGGCGTCGCTCACAGCGGCGTTCGATGTCAAAGACCTCAGGATGGAGCTCACGGGCGGCAGCAGCGCGACGCTCACCGGCAAGGCGAGCTACCTGACGCTGTTCGCTTCGACGGGCAGGGTCGCGGCCTCGGGGCTGGAGGTGATGTCGGCCGAGGTCAATGCCCAGAGCAAGGCCGACGTGTCGCTGTGGATCACCGACCGGTTCATCGGCAAGACCACGACTAACGCCCGTATCACCTATAAGGGGCAGCCTGCCGTCGTGCGCGGCGGCGCCAAGTTCATGGGCGGTGAGATCAGCCACGTAGAATAGTCTCATGGAACAATAATGCGAAGGGGGCTTCCGGATCCCGGGCGGACAATACCGCCGGGGAAGTCGCCGGGGCTGTCCGAACTGCTATGAAGGGATTTCTGGAGGAGGTGGCCGCCGACCTGTATGCGCGCTATGGCGAGGGACTGTCCGAACGGGCGGTGCTCTTCCCGTCGCGGCGTGCGCGGCTGTTTTTCGTCGATGCCCTGGGGCGTATCGCCGGGCGTCCGATGTGGCAGCCCGAATGGGTGACGATCGACGACCTGACGGGCGAAATATCGGGGCTGCATACGGGCGACCGCGTGCGGCTCATCACCGAGCTTTACAAAGTCTACTCGGCCTACCACAACGAACCCTTCGACAAGTTCTATTTCTGGGGCGATATGCTCCTCACGGACTTCGATACGATCGACAAATACCTGATCGACGCGCAGATGCTCTTCCGCAACATCTCGGAGATCAAGGAGATCGAAGCCGATATTTCCTACCTCACGCCCGCGCAGCTGCGCATCCTTTCGTTCTGGTCCTCGTTCGGCGAGCAGGCCGACCTTTCGGAGGAGAAACGCCGTTTTCTGGCGATCTGGAAGACCCTCGGCCCCATCTACCGCCGCTTCCGGGAGCGTCTCTCGTCGCTCGGCATCGCCTACAACGGCATGGTGCAGCGCGCCGCCGCCGACCGCATCCGCGGGGGCGGGTTCGCCTTCCCCGAGCCCCGGCGTTATGTCGTGGCGGGGTTCAACGCCCTTTCCGAGTGCGAGAAGCGCCTTTTCGGGTTCCTCGCCACGGCGGCCGAAACCGATTTTTACTGGGACTACGACTCTTATTATAAGGACGACCCCGAACAGGAGGCGGGTATGTTCGTGCGTTCGAACGTGGCGCAGTTCCCACCCCGCACGGAACTTCGGTACGACAACATGCGGGGAGAGAAGCAGATCGTGTCGGTCGCCGCCGTCTCGAACGCCGTGCAGTGCAAGTATGCCGCGGCGATCCTCGCCGATCTGGCCCGCCGCCGCAGGGAGGAAGACTCCGGCATCGCCGCGGGCGCCAGGCCCGCGCTGGGCAAGGAGACCGCCGTGGTGCTTACCGACGAGAACCTGTTGCTGCCGTTGCTGTACGCCCTGCCCGCCGACATCGGACGGGTGAACGTGACGATGGGCTTCCCCCTGCGGCAGAGCCTGGCCTACACGTTCGTCGAGCGTCTGGTGGAGTTGCAGAACCACCGCCGCCGCAAGGGCGACGGCTGCACGTTCTACCATGCCGACGTCGCCGGCATCCTCGCACACCCCTATGTGGCCGAGTGCGACGCCGCACTCACGCGCACGATGCACGAGGAGATCGTCCGTGACCGCCGCATTTCGGTCGATGCCGCGTGGCTGGGCCGCAACGAACTGCTGAAACGGATCTTTACGCCCGCCGCGACGTGGCGCGAGTTGTCCGACTACATGCTGGACGTGGTCGCCGCCGTGGCGCGCCAGCCCTACGAGGGCGACGATGCACGGCAGCGGGTCGAATTCCTGGCGGTCATCGCCGAGCAGGTCACCAAGTTGCGCAACTCGCTCGACGAGTGCGATATCGACCTTACGGCCGAGGTCTACACCTCGTTGCTGCGCCGGCACTTGCAGACGCTGCGCATCCCCTTCGAGGGCGAGCCGCTGGAGGGCATCCAGATCATGGGGATCCTCGAGACCCGCAACCTCGATTTCGAAAACGTCATCATCCTTTCGATGAACGACGACAATTTCCCCGGCAACCATATGGCGCAGGCATCGTTCATCCCCTACAACCTGCGTGCCGCCTACGAGCTGCCCACGCCCGAGCACCACGAGGGTGTCTATGCCTACTATTTCTACCGTCTGATCCAGCGCGCCAAGACCGTCCACATGCTCTATTGCTCGCACGCCGACGACAAGTCGACGGGCGAGCCGAGCCGCTATATCTACCAGTTGGACTACGAGAGCGGCTTCGACGTGCGCAAGGTCGAAGTGGGGGTGGACGTCAACCTGGCCGAAACGGCGCCGATCGAGGTGCCCAAGGACGAAGGGGTGATGGTCCGGCTGGAGCGTTTCGTCGACGCCCAAAGCCCTGCGACGCTCTCGCCGACGGCTTTTTTCCGCTACGTGGCCTGCCCCTTGCGCTTCTATTTCCATTCCATAGCCCGCTTGGAGGCCGATGACGAAATTTCCGAGGAGGTCGATGCCCCGATGTTCGGTACGATCCTCCATGCCGCCGTGCAGACGCTTTACGCCCGCATCGCGGGCGAGGCGCATCCCGGTGAAACCCTGCGTGCGATGATCCGTACGGGCGAAGTGGCGCAGGCGGTCGAGGCGGCCATCAACCAGAACTATTTGCAGGATAAACATGCCACAGCCGAAGATTATTCGGGCAACCTGTTGCTGGTGAAGGACATCGTGATCCGTTACCTGCGGGGCGGGGTGATGCCCTACGACGCCGCGCACGATGCTTTCTCCGTGTCGGGGCTGGAGGAGCCCGTAGCCTATCCGTTCCGTTTCCGCGCGGGCGGGCGCGACCTGGAGATGAAATTCGCCGGCATCGCCGACCGTATCGACGTGCTGGAGGACGGAACCCTGC
>ERZ1106963.2210-NODE-2210-length-20048-cov-18.172210_pt1 | contig 20048 bp, 18 predicted proteins | sample MGYA00403681_ERZ1106963 | MGnify/ENA primary metagenome ERZ1106963 (study PRJEB35170, sample SAMEA104062407) | human gut metagenome | biome: human gut; feature: human-associated habitat; material: faeces | place: Denmark | collected 2012-05-03 ...
CAGCAATGGCAGGTCTAGACAGATCGTCGTTTAATACAGAACCCGGCTTACGGTCCATCTCGTTTTCCGCTTTTATGCTTTCCGGCTGCCCGCATCCCTGCGGGCAGCTTTTGTTTTGTCACACTTCTTTTACCAAGCTGTTACTTTCCGTTTGTTGCAGTTTGTGGTATACTATGGGCACTGCAGGCCCTCTGCAGGCTAAAACAAAAGACAGGATGTGAAATCCTCCGATGAAAGATGGTTTTTTAAAGGCAGCCGCCTTCTCCCCCGCCCTGCGGGTGGCGGACTGCACCTATAACGCCCAGCAGATCCTTGCCGACGTGCAGGCAGCCGCCGCGCGCGGGGTCAAGCTGGCCGTGTTCCCGGAATTCTGCCTCACCGGCTACACCTGCGGCGACCTGTTCCTGCAGCACACGCTGCAGACCGGTGCGCTGGATGCCCTGCAGACCGTGCTGGACGGCACCCGGACGCTGGACACCGTCGTGCTGGTGGGCCTGCCGCTGCTGATACACGGCAAGCTGTACAACTGCGCCGCCGTGCTGTGCCGCGGGCAGCTGCTGGGCCTTGTGCCCAAGACCTACCTGCCCAACTACGGTGAATTCTACGAGAAGCGCCAGTTCACCCCCGGCAGCACCGAGGTGGAAACGATCACCGTGTGCGGCCAGCAGGTGCCCTTTGGCACTTCGCTGCTGTTCCGCTGCCGGTCCATGCCCAGCTTTGTGCTGGGCGTAGAGCTGTGCGAGGACCTGTGGAGTGCGTTGCCGCCCTCCACCTTCCACGCACTGGCCGGGGCCACGGTCATCGCCAACCTTTCGGCCAGCGACGAGACCGTCGGCAAGGCCGAGTACCGCCGGGCACTGGTGTCCAACCAGTCGGCCCGCCTGCTGTGCGGCTACCTGTACGCCTCGGCCGGGCACGGCGAGAGCACCCAGGACATGGTGTTCGCCGGGCACGACCTGATCGCCGAAAACGGCACCCTGCTGGCCGAGACAGCTCCCTTTGCGGGCGGCATTGCCGAGACCGAGATCGACTGCCAGCGCATGGAGGCCGAGCGTGCCCGCAACACCAGCTTTGAGCTGAGCCGCGATGGTTACACCACGGTGGAGTTCGATCTGGAACTCACCGAGACCCCCCTCACCCGCTGGATCGACCCAGCACCCTTCGTGCCCGGCGACCCCAAGCGCCGCGCCGAGCGCTGCGAACTGATCCTGAAGATGCAGGCCGACGGTCTGGCCAAGCGGCTGGAGCATGCCCACGCCAAAACGGCGGTCATCGGCATTTCCGGCGGTCTGGACAGCTGTTTGGCCCTGCTGGTGGCGGTGCGCGCCATGAAACAGCTGGGCCGCCCCGCCAGCGATGTGCTGGCCGTGACCATGCCCTGCTTCGGCACCACCCACCGCACCCGCAGCAATGCCGAGATCCTGTGCGATGAGCTGCAGGTCTCCTTCAAAGAGATCGACATTGCCGAGACGGTGCACAGCCACTTCCGGGACATCGGCCAGGACGAAAGCGTGCTGGACGTAACCTTTGAAAATGGGCAGGCCCGTGTGCGCACGCTGGAGCTGATGGATACCGCCAACCGCACCGGCGGCCTTGTGGTAGGCACCGGCGACCTGTCGGAGCTGGCACTGGGCTGGGCCACCTACAACGGCGACCACATGAGCATGTACGGTGTGAACGCCGGGGTGCCCAAAACGCTGGTGCGCCATCTGGTGCATTACGAAGCCGACATTGCCGCCACCGACACCCTGCGCACCGTGCTGCTGGACATTCTGGACACTCCGGTCTCCCCGGAGCTGCTGCCCGCCAAGGACGGCGAGATTGCGCAAAAGACCGAGGATCTGGTGGGCCCCTATGAGCTGCACGACTTTTACCTCTATCAGGTGCTGCGCTTCGGCTTTGGCCCGGCCAAGATCTTCCGGCTGGCAAAGGCCGCCTTTGCAGGCCGCCCCGAATACCCCGACAACGTGCTGTACAAGTGGCTGCGCAACTTCTACTGGCGGTTCTTCGCCCAGCAGTTCAAGCGCAGCTGCCTGCCGGACGGTCCCAAGGTGGGCAGCGTGACCCTTTCGCCCCGCGGCGACTGGCGCATGCCCAGCGATGCCTGTGCCGCCCTCTGGCTCGCCGAACTGGAACAGCTTTCGATCAAGGACTGACACATGAAACACAAAAAACTGCTGACCAATCTTCTGTTTGCCGCCGTCGTTCTGGCCATTGCCGCCGTTCTGCTGCTGGTGCGCAGTGCACACAGCAGCGGTTCCAAGCTGCGGGCCGAACTGATCTACGGTGACAACAACACCACCATGAACCTTCCGCTGGACAAGAACGATACCTATGACGTAGACACCGGGTACTACACGGTGCACATCGAGATCAAGGACGGTGCTGCCCGCTTTGTGGACTCCCCCTGCCCGGATCACATCTGTGAGGGCTTCGGCTGGCTGTCCAACGAAGACCAGACCGCCACCTGCCTGCCCGCCCGCGCGGTGCTGACCATCGTGCCGGCTGACTGAGCCTGAACGCTCAAAAGGAGATTTCCTATGAAGGATGATTCCAACCGTTCCCTGCGGCGTGTGAACCGCAAGGGCCGCGGTGCGGCAGACCGCACCGTGGAAGTGGACAGCTCCGCTTTTTTTGCGGAGGACCCGTCCCCCACGCCGCCGCCCCGGAAAAAGCCCGGTTCTTCTGCTCCGCGCCGCAGCGGTGCCCCGGCACAGGCTGCCGCCGCCCGGCCCTCCGCTTTCGGCAGGATCCTGCTGCCGGTGCAGGGCATCCTCAGCGTGGCTTCGCTGGTGCAGCTGTGGCGCACCCAGATGCTGCCCGTGCTGTATCTGGTCATTCTGGCCGCCCTGCTGCTCCTGCTCTGGCTGCTGGTCAAGCGCTGTCAGGAGTACAATGTGCCCGGCAAGGTGTCCCGGGTGTTCTCGGTGTTCCTGTGCGCCTGCATGGCGCTGGGCTGTATCTGGGCACAGCAGGGTCTGGCCGCGCTGGACAACATGACCAACGGCCTGCTCACCGGTGCCGAGGCCAACAAGATCACCAAGGAGCCTTTCGTCATCTACCTCAGCGGTGTGGACACCCGCGGTGAGCTGACCGAAAAAGCCCGCAGCGACGTGAACATCCTGGCTGTGGTGAACCCCCAGACCAAGCAGGTGGCACTGATCAACACGCCCCGCGACTACTATGTGGATCTGGCCGGCACCAACAGCAAGGACAAGCTGACCCACGCCGGTCTGTACGGCGTGGAGACCAGCATGGCTACCTTGGGCAACCTCTATGGCATCAACGTGGGTCACTACATCCGCATCAACTTTGCGGGCTTCATCAATATCGTGGACGCCCTGGGCGGCGTGGACGTGTATTCTGACCAGGCCTTCACCTCAGTGGGCAGCCCCGGCTACTACGACCCCACCACCTTTGCCGAAGGCTGGAACCATCTGGACGGTAAGTCTGCCCTGGCCTTTGCCCGGGAGCGCCACGCCTTTGCCTCCGGCGATATCCAGCGCGGCATCAACCAGATGAAGGTCATCGACGCCATGCTGAACAAGATCAAGTCCCCTGCCCTGCTCATGGGCTTTTCCAAGATCATGGACGCCGCTTCGGACTGCTTTGTCACCGATTTTTCGCAGGATCAGATCAGTGCGCTGGTGCGCATGCAGCTGAGCGATTTTGCCAACTGGGACATCCAGAGCTACACCGTTACCGGCTCGTCCGGCACCAGCACCCAGTGCTATTCCGCCAAGGGCCAGAAGCTCTACGTCATGAAGCCGGATGAAGCCTCCGTCAGCAAGGCCAAAGAGATGATCGCGACCGTGCTGGGCGGTGAGGGCACTGTGAGCGACACCACCCAGACCCCGGAAAAGACCGACATCTTTACCCCCACCACCGACCCGAACGCCGCTGCTTCCATTCCGGAAGAACCGGCGGAAAGCGTCATCGTGGAGGAGCCCGCCGAGAGCGTGCCGGAAGAGACCCCGGCCGAAACGCCTGCTGAGCAGCCTGCAGAACAGCCTGCCGACACCCAGCCCCAGGAGCCGGAGACTCCGGCCGACAGCGGCACCAGTGACGGCAGCACTGAAGCTCCGTCCATCTCCCTGCCCACGCAGGAAGAGGTGGAACAGGCCGCATCCTCGCTGTACAACGCAGCGTCCACCATTCTGGATGCCATCTACAATGCAGCGTCCCAGAACGACGCCGCCTGAGTTCCCACAACTGTATAACTGCAACGAGGCCCCGGAGGACAGAACCTCCGGGGCCTCGTTTTTTCGTTGTCAGGATCTTATGCCTTGATCTCGTTCCACACGCTGTGGCCATCCAGGCTGGAGGCATCCACGCCCAGATACTCACAGATGGTCTGGGCAATGGTGCCGAAGCAGAGCTTCGTGCCCAGGTCCACACCGGGCTTCACGCCCTTGCCGCAGACCAGGTACGGCACATACTCGCGGGTATGGTCGGTGGTCTTGGTGTAGGAGGGGTCACAGCCGTGGTCTGCGGTGATCATCAGCAGGTCGCCCTCCCGCATGCCGGGGATGAAGTCGGCCAGGAAGCGGTCGAACTCAGCGGCAGCGGCAGCGTAGCCTGCCACGTCGCGGCGGTGGCCGTACAGCATGTCAAAGTCCACCAGGTTCACAAAGGCCAGGCCCTCGAAGTCGCGGGTCTGCAGGGCCTTGGTGAAGGCAATGCCGTTGGTGTTGCCGGTGGTCTTGATTTTCTCGGTCACGCCCTCGCCATCAAAGATATCGAAGATCTTGCCCACGGCGATGACGTCCTTGCCGGCGTTCTTCAGCAGGTCCAGCATGGTGGCGCGGGGCGGCTTCAGGCTCAGGTCGTGGCGGTTGGTGGTGCGGTAGAAGGTATCGGCGGTGCGGCCCAGGAAGGGGCGGGCAATGACGCGGCCCACGCCATACTCGCCCTTGAGCATCTCGCGGGCGATCTCGCAGTAACGGTACAGCTCGTGCACCGGCACCAGCTCTTCGTTGGCGGCCACCTGGAACACGCTGTCGGCACTGGTGTAGACGATGAGGGCGTTTTCCTTCATGGCCTGCTCGCCGTAGTCCTTCAGCACCTGGGTGCCGGAATAGGGCTTATTGCAGAGCACCTTGTGGCCGGTTTTTTCCTCAAACTCGTGGATGAGCTCTGCAGGGAAGCCCTCCGGGAAGGTGGGCAGCGGCTTCGGGCTCACCACACCGGCGATTTCCCAGTGGCCGATGGTGGTGTCCTTGCCCATGCTCTGCTCCTGCAGGCGGGCAAAGGAACCGGTGGGAGCGGCAGTCTTTTCCCCGGCGGTCACACCGTCGATGTTGAACAGGCCCAGCTTTTGCAGGTTGGGGCAGTTGAAGTTGGGATGCTTTGCAATGGCACCCAGCGTGTTGGTGCCCTCGTCGCCAAAAGCGGCGGCATCCGGCTCGGCGCCGATGCCAAAGCTGTCGAGCACGATCAGAAAGACACGTTTTTCCATCTTGGTTTTCTCCATTTCTTCCGGGTCAGCCCGGATAAGTGACACTTTTACCTGCCACCATTATAAGCAAAAACAGGTCCGTTTGCAAGGGCTGTCTTTCCATGCTGCACAGCTGTCCTGACGGGCAGGATCTTAGCCATTTCTTTAACGATTTCTCTGTGCAAAATCCGCAAAATTACCGCGTCCCTGCGTCAAGCATCTGTTCAAACCTCCCGGTATGCAAAAAAGTTGTATTCATCCTGAAATTCCACTTGCTCTCTTGTCAGAAAGCGATTATAATAGTAGTTGGTAAAGTTTTGGATTTTCACTTTACCGTACATTTCAACCCACAGCACGGGGAGTTTTCCCTGTTGGTCGTGTGCGCGGGCCGTTCTGCATGACAGCAGACAGCCTGCTGCAAAATAAATGAGAGAGTGAGAACGTAGACGGAGGTATTTTGAATGAGAAAAACGAAAATTATCTGCACCCTGGGCCCTTCCACCGACAAGGACGGCGTCCTGCGTGAACTGATCGCCAACGGCATGAATGTTGCCCGCTTCAACTTCTCCCATGGCTCCCACGAGGAGCACAAGGGCCGTCTGGACCTGCTCAAGTCCCTGCGCGAGGAGCTGGGCAAGCCCGTGGCTGCTCTGCTGGACACCAAAGGCCCTGAGATCCGCCTGAAGGACTTCAAGAACGGCACCGAGATGCTGGAAGCCGGCCAGACCTTCACCCTGACCACCCGCGATGTGGAGGGCACCAAGGAGATCTGCTCCATCACCTACAAGGATCTGCCTCAGGATGTGGCCCCCGGCGGCACCATCATGCTGGATGACGGCCTGATCAAACTGCAGATCCAGACCGTGAACGATACCGACATCGTCTGCACTGTGCTGAACAACGGCAAGATCAAGAACAAGAAGGGCGTCAACGTGCCCGGTGTGCATCTGTCCATGCCGTATATGAGCCAGCGCGATAAGGACGATATCATCTTCGGCATCGAGCAGGGCTTTGATTTCATCGCTGCTTCCTTTGTGCGCACCGCACAGGACGTGTACGAGATCCGCAACCTGCTGAACGAGTACGACTCCAACATCCGCATCATCGCTAAGATCGAGAACCGTGAGGGTGTGAACAACATCGACAGCATCCTGGCTGCCGCCGACGCCGTCATGGTGGCCCGCGGCGACCTGGGCGTCGAGATCGACTTTACCGAGCTGCCCGGCATCCAGAAGAACATCATCGAGCGTTCCTTCTCCTTCGGCAAGCCCATCGTCACCGCTACCCAGATGCTGGACAGCATGATGGTGAACCCCCGCCCCACCCGCGCCGAGATCTCGGACGTGGCAAACGCCATCTACGACGGCACCTCTGCCATCATGCTGTCCGGTGAGACCGCTGCCGGTGCCTACCCCGTGGAGGCCCTTAAGACCATGTCCGCCATCGCCGAGCGTACCGAGACCGAGAACCATGCCCGCGTGGAGTACCTGACCGAGGCCACCAACGGCAAGATCAGCGTGAGCGATGCGACCGCACACGCCGCCTGCCTGACCGCCAAGGACGTGAACGCCGCTGCCATCGTCACCGTGTCCGAGTCCGGCACCACTGCCCGCCTGCTGAGCAAGTACCGCCCGCAGCAGCCCATCATCGCCTGCGTCATGAAGGAGCAGGTGCAGCGTCAGCTGTCCCTGAGCTGGGGCATCACCTCCCTGATGATGCCTCTGGCGCACAGCACCGACGAGCTGATCGAAATGTCCACCGCTCTGGCCAAGGAAAACGGCTTCCTGCACAACGGTGAGCTGGCCGTGGTGACCGCCGGCGTGCCCGTGGGCATTTCCGGCACCACCAACATGATCAAGATCCACATGGTGGGCAACTGCCTGGCCACCGGTGTGGGCGTCGGCCCGGAGAACGCCGAGGTGTCCAACGCCACCGGCAAGGCCTGCGTGTGCCGCACCCTGGACGAGGTGCGTGCCAAGTTCAAGCCCGGCATGGTGCTGGTGGTGCCTTCCACCAGCAACGAGATGCTGAACTATGTGCGCGACGCCGCCGCTCTGGTGGTGGAGGAGCCCGGCCTGAACAGCCATGCCGCCATTGCCGGCAAGGCTCTGCTCAAGCCCACCGTCGTGGGTGCCGTGGGTGCTACCTCTCACATCCGTGACGGCCTGATGATCGCTGTGGACTGCGCACACGGCAGCGTGCAGCGCCTGCAGGCCTGAGAAAGAGGGCGACACAATGGAACGCATTGCGAGCTTCTGTGTTGACCATACCAAGCTGGACCGGGGCATGTACCTGAGCCGTCAGGACGGCGACGTGCTCACTTGGGACATCCGCATGAAGAAGCCCAACCAGGGCGATTACTTGTCCACGGCCGCTGCCCACACGCTGGAGCACCTGTTTGCCACCTACGCACGCAATAGTGCCTTCCAGGATGGTGTGATCTATGTGGGCCCCATGGGCTGCCGCACCGGCTTTTACCTGCTGACCCGCGGCCTGACCCCTGCGCAGGCTTTGGAGCTGACCGTGGAGTCCTTCCGCTTTATGGCCGCCTTTGAGGGTGCCGTGCCCGGTGCCAGCGAAGTGGAGTGCGGCAACTACCGCGACATGGATCTGCCTGCCGCCAAGGCCGAGGCTGCTGCCATGCTGCCGGTTCTGGAAGCCCTGACCGCTGACCGTCTGCACTACTGAGCCTCTGTGCCGGAACTCTAGACAAACAACAAAACCCGGAACTTCCTGTCGGACAGGAAGTTCCGGGTTTTTGGTTTTGTTCGGTTTATTCATCCGGGTCGCCGCGCTCGGGCATGGTGCGCAGCTCCCGCACCAGCATGGCGCGCAGCTGGTACTGATGCTGCTCGGACGCAAGGTCGGCTCCGGCATGCAGCTCCACCTCCGGTGCCCGCCCATCGTCCGTGTACAGCGGCACCGTGACCACGGCCTGGGTGCCCTTTTCCGGGGCACACTCCACGCTCAGCCCCCAGCCCATGCGGCGGCAGCACTCGCGGCAAAGCAGCAGTCCCAGCTGAGCCCCGCCCAGAAAGCTGCGCCGGTTTTCCAGCCAGGCTTCCTGGCTGCCCTCCGGCAGACCGCAGCCATTGTCCCGCACAGTCAGCTGCCACATGGTCTCGCTGCGGCGCAGCAGGATCCTCACCGTGCCGCCCTCGCGGCAGGCACGCAGGGCGTTGGACAGCAGATGCAGACACAGCAGCTCCACATCATCCCGGTCAGCCAGCACACGGCAGGTCGTCCAGCCGCCGTAGTCCAGCTCCAGGGTGACTCCCAGCTGCGCACGCACCATGTCGGCCTGAGCCGCCACCTGCTGCAGCAGCTCGCACAGATCCACCGGGTAAAGCTTAGGCGGCTGCCCGGCACGCAGAAATTCCAGCGCAGACAGCAGTTCGTTGATGGTCCGTTCCAGCTTGGCCGTGGCCGCGCTGATGTCGCTGACTGCCTGCAGGGACTGGGCGTCTGCCCCCACGCGGGCCAGATGCTGCTCCAGATACTCGCAGTTGCGCCCGATCAGCCCCAGCGAATGGAAGCAGGCATCCTCCACCGCCTGCTGCGGGATGGCCTGCGCCGTCAGCTCCTGCGCTGTATTCTGCTGTGCCTGCTCCATTGCTACCGCCTCCAAGACTGTGTGCGTTATTCCCTGCTCTTCTGCTGGATGAGATACCGTTTGATTGCATAGATCAGCTTGCCCGTAGTGGGCTTTTCCGCTTCAAAGCCGCTTTCAGCCTTGAACTGCGTCCAGCCCTCGGCCGGTTTTGCTTCCAGCTGGTCGATCATGCGCCGGATGCCGCTGTCCACGGCCGAGACCGAAACACCGTACTGCTCACTGACCGTCTGCAGGATCTCCTTGCGGATGGCCAGCTTCTGCGAGGTGCCGTAGACTACGCCCACCGCACTGGTCAGATAGCTGCAATTGATGTCCGGGATGCGGATGCCCCAGCTGTGGTACAGCTGCTGGCACTGCTGCTCGGTGCGCTGCCATTGCTGGCCCGGCATCCGGTACAGCTCCCGCAGCAGGTTCTTGAGCTCCATGCGCTCCACGCAGCAACAACTGCCGGAGTCCTCCATGCGCAGTGCCGAGCTGTTCTTGCGCCGGCCCTCGTCGAACAGCATCAGCAGCGGCTTGTGCTCCAGCTTGCGCAGTTCCATCATGAACTCGATGCTGCTCATATCCTCCATCTGGCTGCACAGCACCACGATGTCAAAATTGTGGCCCTGCTGCAGCTCCTGCAGCAGTTTGTGTCCGTTCAGAAAGCAGGTACAGGCCAGCACTGGGTTCTGTTCTTCCAGATAGTTTTTCTGTACCCGAAGCTCCTTGCGGTCATAGCTTGCAAGGGCGACCTGCAGCACATCTGCCGTCCGCTCATTGTCCACGCCACGCGCCGCCTTCCTGTTCGGTCTGCTGTGCCGCATCCAGCTCCGCCACCACGTCTTGCCAGATCTCCGGCTGAACGCCATTCTCACACAGATATTGCAAAACACGGTAGCCAAACTCCGGTGCAACGGCCATATACTTGCTGTCCATGCGCTGGCTGCTGCCGGTACGGCAAAGCGTCAGGCGACAGCCGGTTTCGCCGTCCGGGTCAAGGGAGTAAACCAGCGTATATGCCTGCTGCAACCCAGCGATGGCAGAAAACTGCCGGACCATGGGTGAAAATGTACGTTCCATAGAAATTCCTCCTTGCTACAAGGCATTGCGACGTTTTTAGTGCATTTCCTTGTTTTTCCTTTTTTATTGTATGGAGCAGGAAGGAACCATTCAACCCTGAAAAAGTGTCTAAAAGTGTCAGACTGTTTTTCTGTTCGATTTTGCGTCGTGTTGTTTTGCTTTCCGACGTTTTTACAAATCATGCTGCCTGTGCCGCACCGCATTTTCATCGTTCCGGATGGTTTGCACGGCTTTTTTAGTACCCTTACAATAACACGAACGCCGCAGGATTGCAACCCCTGCCGCCGGGTTGGGAAAATTTTCCTCTCTGACCCGGCCAGAACAGAGAATTTCTGCTTCCGGAAAGACTTTCTTTTCCATACACAGTTTTTTCATATAGATTTGCTAAAATCATCTCGATTCTTCTGTGTAGTCTGCGCGCCTTTTGGCCCGCAGCGGCACAGCTGTCCGTTCCTCACCTCTCCGGCCCCGGCCGGAACCTTTTCCCCAGAAAGGCACACACATGCTACAAATCAAACAGATCTGCAAACAGTACAAGACCGGTGATCTCGTGCAGAATGCGCTGAACAATGTCAGCCTGAACCTGCGTGATAACGAATTCGTCGCCATCCTCGGCCCCAGCGGCTCCGGCAAAACTACCCTGCTGAACATTATCGGCGGTCTGGACCGGTATGACAGCGGCGATTTGATCATCAACGGCATCTCCACCAAAAAGTACACCGACCGCGACTGGGACTCTTACCGCAACCACACCATCGGCTTTGTGTTCCAGAGCTACAACCTTATCCCCCACCAGACCGTGCTGGCCAACGTGGAGCTGGCCCTTACCATCTCCGGCATTTCCGGGGCCGAGCGCCGCCGCCGCGCCACCGAGGCACTGGAGAAAGTGGGTCTGGGCAACCAGCTGCACAAGCACCCCAGCGAGATGTCCGGCGGCCAGATGCAGCGTGTGGCCATTGCCCGTGCACTGGTGAACAACCCCGACATCCTGCTGGCCGACGAGCCCACCGGTGCTCTGGACAGTGAAACCAGCATCCAGGTCATGGAGCTGCTCAAGGAGGTGGCCCGGGACCGTCTGGTGGTCATGGTCACCCATAACCCGGAGCTGGCCGAGCGCTACGCCACCCGCATCGTGACCCTGAAGGACGGCGTCATCCGCTCCGACACCATGCCCTACGAGCCGGACACCCAGACCCTTGCGGCCCCCGTGCACAAGAACATGGGCCGCTCGTCCATGTCGGTGCTCACCTCGCTGACCCTCAGCTTCAACAACCTGCGCACCAAAAAAGCACGCACCCTGCTCACTGCCTTTGCCGGTTCCATCGGCATCATCGGCATTGCGCTAATCATCTCCCTGTCCACCGGTGTCAACAACTACATTGACGACATGGAGCGCTCCACCCTGTCGGAGTACCCGCTGCAGATCATGAGCAGCGGCATGGACTTTACTTCCATGCTCTCTTCCCGCGTTCCGTCGGACAGCTCCCAGAGCACCACTCAGGAAGAAGACATGGTGCCGGTGCGCCAGCTGCTCTCGCAGATGGTGTCGGGCATCACCACCAACGACCTCAAGTCCCTCAAGCAGTATCTGGAGACCACCGACACCACCGTTGCCGACAATGCCACCGCCGTGGAGTATGCCTATAATGTGTCGCCCCAGATCTACCGGCAGGACCCCGACGGCAGCATCCGGCAGGTGAACCCGGATTCCTCCCTGTCCTCGCTGGGCATCAGCTCCGAGACCTCTTCCAACAACATCATGTCCTCCATGATGAACACCAGTGTGTTCTCGGAACTGCCCCAGACCCCGGAGCTGTATGCATCCCAGTACGACGTCAAGGCCGGCCGCTGGCCGGAAGCCTACAACGAATGCGTGCTGGTGCTGGACGCCACCGGCAGCGTGACCGACTACGCCCTGTACGCGCTGGGCATGCGGGACAACGCCGAGCTGGACAAGATGATCCAGCAGTTTGCCCAGAACCAGAACGTAGACGTGCCGGATGACTTCAAGACCTATTCCTATTCCGATTTTCTAGGCAAGCAGTTCAAGCTCATCAACAGCTCCGACCGCTATGTCTACGATGAGACCTACAGCTTGTGGCGCGATAAATCGGATGACACCGACTATATGAAGCAGGTGGTGGCCAACGGCACCGACCTGACCATCGTGGGCGTGGTGCAGCCCGCCGAGGATTCTTCTGCTGCCATGCTGTCCTCCGGCATCGGCTACACCCACGACCTCACCCTGCACGTCATCGAGCAGGCCAAATCCAGCGCCATCGTGCAGCAGCAGATGGCCGACCCCCAGATCAATGTGTTCACCGGCGAGGAGTTCGGTGCCGACAACAGCACTTCCTTCGATATGTCCTCCATGTTCTCGGTGGACACCGATACGCTGAAGAATGCCTTCCAGTTTGACACCAGCGCCCTGAAGTTTGACCTGAGCGGCGCCTTTGATCTGAGCGCCGGTTCCTTCGACCTCTCTTCCCTGCTGGATCCGGACAACTTCTCACTGGACCTGGGCGACCTGCCGCAGCTGGACATGGACATGAGCAGCGTGTTTGAGAACATGGATCTGTCCATCTCCCCGGAGGCCCTGCAGAATATGATGCAGAAGATCCTGAACGGCTACAAGGACTATGTGGTGGGCAACGGCATCCTGAATCTGGACAAGATCAGCTTCTCCGCCTATATGCAGACCGAGCAGTTCCAGCAGCTGCTGGCCAACTCCATGAGTGAACTGCTGGCCGACGCCAACCTGCAGGAGCAGTTCTCCGCCGCCATGCAGCAGGCCATGCAGACCGTGATGGAGAGCTACTCTGCCCAGATCAGCCAGGCCCTGCAGAGCCAGCTGAGCACCGCCATGAATACGGCCATGCAGCAGATGGGCACCCGGATCAGCCAGCAGATGGAAAGCGCTATCCAGAAGAACATTGCCCAGCTGGGCAGCCAGATGGAAAATGCTCTGAAGATCGACGCCAGCGCCTTCCAGAATGCCATCCACATGAACATGACGCAGGAAGAGCTGGCTGAACTGATGAAGTCCTCCATGCTGTCCTCCACCTCCACCTACGACGGCAACCTGCAGAGCCTGGGCTACGCCGACCTCGATGACCCCAGCACCATTTCCATCTACCCGAAGGACTTTGACTGCAAGGCCCTGATCGTGGATGCACTGGACGCCTACAATGCCTCCGCCGAGGCAAATGGCGAGGATGACAAGGTGGTGCGCTACACCGATGTGGTGGGCACCCTGATGACCTCGGTGACCAAGATCATCAACATGATCAGCAATATGCTGGTGGCCTTTGTGTCCATCTCGCTGGTGGTGTCCTCCATCATGATCGGCGTCATCACCTATATCAGCGTGCTGGAGCGCCGCAAGGAGATCGGCATCCTGCGTGCCATCGGCGCGTCCAAGCGCAACATCTCGGAGGTATTCAACGCCGAGACCTTCATCATCGGTCTGTGCTCCGGCTGTATGGGCGTGGGCCTGAGCCTGATTCTGCTGATCCCCGGCAACATGCTCATCCACTCCATTGCCGACAGTGCCTCGGTCACAGCAGCCCTGCCGCTGCAGGCTGCACTGGTGCTGATCGCACTGGCCACACTGCTCACCATTCTGGGCGGCCTGATCCCCGCCAAGAGCGCCTCCAAGTGCGACCCCGTCAAGGCCCTGCGCTCGGAGTGATTCCCGGCAGACAAAACACAAGCGGACGGTTCCCCAGTCGGGCAGCCGCCCGCTTTTTGCATTGCGGCGCATCTTGTGCTAAAATAAGAAAAAAACACAAAGGAGCCTTTTTCCATGCCCAACATCATTGAGATCACTGATTTTTCCGCGCCAGAGCTGGACGTCTACGCCCGCCTGACCCAGGCCCAGCTGCGCAATCGACTGGAGCCGGAAAAGGGCGTTTTTATTGCCGAGAGCCCCAAGGTGATCGCGCGGGCGCTGGATGCCGGCTACCAGCCGCTGTCCCTGCTCATGGAACGCAAACAGATCACCGGCCCGGCCCAGGACATCCTGACCCGCTGCGGGGACGCCCCGGTATACACGGCCGACCGCGAGATTCTGGCCCGCCTGACCGGCTACGAACTGACCCGCGGCGTGTTGTGTGCCTTCCGCCGCCCCGCGCCCCGCACAGTAGAGCAGGTATGCCGGGATGCCCGCCGGGTGGCTGTGCTGGAGGGCATCGTGGATTCCACCAACGTGGGTGCCATCTTCCGCAGTGCTGCCGCATTGAACATGGATGCGGTGCTCATCACGCCCTCCTGCTGCGACCCGCTGTGCCGCCGGGCGGTGCGCGTGAGCATGGGTACGGTGTTCCAGGTGCCCTGGGCGCAGATCGGCACCACCCCCGCCGACTGGCCGGAACACGGCATGGCACAGCTGCACGCTCTGGGCTTCAAGACCGCCGCCATGGCCCTGAGCGACCGTTCGGTGAGCATCGACGACAACGCCCTTGTCGCTGAGCCCAAACTGGCCATTGTGCTGGGCACCGAGGGCGACGGCCTGGCCCACAGCACCATCGCCGCCTGCGACTATACCGTGAAGATCCCCATGTCCCATGGGGTAGACTCGCTGAACGTAGCCGCTGCCAGTGCCGTCGCCTTCTGGCAGCTGGGCCGTACCTGACACAATCCGCTTGACAAATCTCCTGATTCGAGTTACACTTACAGGGTCATCTGGTATGGGCCTGTAGCTCAGTTGGGAGTGCAAGCGTATCGCTTTTGTGCCCCACAGAGTTGTGGGCATTCAAATGGGGAGTATGTCGGTTGGTCGCCCAACCGAGTTACACCCCTAAATATGGGCCTATAGCTCAGTTGGGAGAGCGTTCGGTTCGCATCCGAAAGGTCGAGGGTTCGACTCCCTTCGAGTCCATAAAACGCCGTATCGTGTTAAACGATACGGCGTTTCTTTTTGTCTTTCTTTACAAAATCGTGCATCATTCGTCTTAACAGCGCAAAATCGCGTGTGCAGCATTTTTAGGCACAATGCTTATGGTTTCACCTGCTGTTTTGTCTAAAACGACGATTCCGGCATTTGATGTACAACGCCCAACTTTTTGAGGATTTTGCGACTTGTTTTTCTGATTTTTGCCCCGTCCAGCCGATGCTGCGTGACGCTTGAACTCCTCAAATTCGTCCAGCGGTACATTGAGAACGATCTCGATATTATAGTCGCGTCCGACACGCACTTCTTTGATAAACTGTTTCAGAATGGCCTGACGCCTTTCAAAACTAGCGCCCTTATAGGTGCTTGCCCATGTGAACAGATCACTGCAATTACGTTCAGCCTTCTGGTTCTGCTCCTCGATCTCCTTCAATTTCTTTTCCGAGTCTGCCAGATTAGTCTGTGCAATAAGCAGTGCTTCCTTGTTTTCATTGACCATCTGCTGAATCATCTCGCGGTCGAGTCCGCTTGTTCCTTGGATGACACGAATCATTTCCTTTTTTAACGCATCCTGTTCGTCAACCTTGGTCTGGACTTCCTCTTTCCAACGAGTTGCTTCCTTTTTGGCAGCATCCAAATCTTTACGCCGCATTTCTTCCAGAAGATTGCTCTTGGAGCACTCCAGAATTTCTTCAAACTTCATGCACACGATGCTTTCTACAACTGCGTCCAGTGTCGTTACACCATAACCGGACTGTCCATCGCACTGCCCCGGATGCCGAACATTAAAGTTGCAGCTATAACGATAACGCTTTTCTTTTACGACAGTACCATCTGCCCGAAGCCGGGTGCGTCCGCTGCTGGTAATATTCAAACGATTGCCGCAGTGGGCACAGAACACTTTACCACAAAGCAAGGCATGAGGACTGTACGAATCTGCGTCCTCACCCTTCTCTCTGCGGCGGGCATCCCGTAGCTCCTGAGCCTTTTCAAATACTTCCGGCTCGATGATCCGCAACTCAGGGCATTCTTTTTCAACGTTGCCATTGATAAGATAACCCGTGTATCCTTTGTTACGAATCATCCTGCCAATCGTAATATTAGGAATGTTCTTTCCATTGCGCCCCATAATATTGTGTTCGACAAGATAGTTGCAGATCCGTTTTGCTCCGTATCCCTCATAAACATACTTCTGAAAGATCAGGCGCACCACGGCGGCTTCTTCCTCGTTGATTTCCAAATCGCAGACAGCTTGGTTCTTTTTGTTCAAGCGGCCTTTCTGGACACGCTTGTAACCAAAAGCTACAATGCCGCCAGTGTAGTGACCTTCTTCCGTAAGCTGTTCTATACGGGTGCGAGTACGGATAGAGGTCTTGATGCTCTCGCCGGATGCTTGCCAGTAGCGGATATAGTTCATCAGCTTATCGACATGGGAATCAAAACGCTGCTGGCCTTCATTTACGCTCCAGACCTCGACCCCTTGCTTCGTGAACCATTCCACGATAAAGGGCGTTTCGTCGTCACGCCGACCCAGACGGTCAAACATGAACACCAGCAGAACATCAAACTCTCCGGCAGCAGCCGCCTGTTGAAGCAGCTGGAGCTGATCGCGGTCTTTTGCAGATTTCTTAAAACCGGAAACGCCTTTTTCGGAAAACTCCTTGACGATTTCCCAGCCCTGCCGTTCTGCAAATTCGTGGCAGGCTTCTTTTTGCATGGGTATGTCATCCTTTTCGACCTGTCCAATGGTCGAAACACGGTATAAGGTATATACACGTTTTTTCATCGTTGTTACTCCTTATGTAAAACTAAAACAACGATACTGTGCGCACACTCGTTTGTTTGAATTGGTTGCTGCATCAACTGTACCATTATTTTAGTGCTGGACTATCCTTGTTGCAAGGATGTCGGTTCAACTGCAATTCTTGGCTTCTTCGCAGAGGGTATCATGAATCAGTTTCTGAAGAACCTCCATACTGTCACCATCTTCTGCATAGGTGATTTTTACTTTGCAGCCATTAACGATATACGAATCCTGCGACACAGGAATCACATTCATATTAGTCATATCTAGTCCTTCTTTCAAAAGCAGCGATAGTGCGACATAATTATGTAATAAGAGGCACCCGCAGCTTGCAGGTGCCTCTTGGCAGAGAAAATATGTTTTAGAACTTCATCGGCAGAGCGTCCTTGCGGCCTTTGCCGTTGTAAGCCATGTAGATGGGAAAAACGTATTTCTTCCATCCGGGCAGCTTTGCAGGGTTATCCCTGCCAACACGGTAAATCTCCATGGGATGGACGCTGCCAAGCGCACGAACCAGCCGTTCCTCGCTGAACTCGCCGTGATACAACTCCACAAAGTGCATCATGCCACGCAGGACAGATGCACGGAATGAATCGGGCTTGCCATCCCACGCAGCCACGATTATCCGCAGGGATTCGCAGTAGATCTTTTCGCCCATCTCGTTATACAGCTTGAGCGCGGTGCCCACGCAGCTGATGCGGTAGTCGCTCAACTGCAAACTGTCATAGTTGAAGGCCAGCCCCACCCGGTTGGTAGCAGCCAGAAATGCCTTGGAAGGAGCATCACCGCCCACGACCTTGGCACGCAGCTTGATGCCTGCCGTCAATGGTGCGGAGTGTCCGTTCTGCTCGGCAAAGAGCAGGGCTTCCTGCTGCATGGTCATACCGGTGTAGACCTTGCAGAGAATCGGCAAGGCTCTGCCGCCGTTACGAAGGATGCGCGCTTCGATGGTGTGCTGGCCATCCACCACATAATACTTGCCGTTGCGGAAGCTGATCTTCGGCTCATTCGCAACGTATTCGTTGAAGTCAGCAGCAATCAGTTCCACCCGCTTGCGCTGCACACCCCGCTGGTAGATTTCACGGGGGTAGATCAGCTTACTGCTGTGAATCACCCTCATTTGGTAAGGCGGGGTGATATTGAAGGAAGCTGCAAAATTTTCAGTGTCATTCTTCAGGCGCATCTGATTTCCTCCTTAATTCGCCAAATGTATTTTTCAGCTTCGGTCAAAATCTCAGTCACTTGCTTCTTACGCTTCGGGCTGGTGAGCAAGCTGGGATTAAAGGTGAAGCTGTATTCAAGCCGCTGGATCATTGCATGAACAGCGGATTGCAGTTCGGTGTATAACATCATTTCTTCGACTGTTCCTGCATCCTCAAAATCGGATTTGATAGGAGTGTAGGGATAGACAGGCGGCTTACCGTCAACTACTTCTGGCGGTGCGTAAGCCGCCGTAGAACGGACGATCGGTTTGAGCTTTTGGATGCTTCCCATTGGGTTCAGAGCAAGGCTGATTTTTACAGCATCATCGACCCGCCCCATCTCTTCTGGGGTGAGGTGTCCGACAAATCTTTTGACACGGCTTTTGTCGATGGTGAAGATTTGCTCAGCCTGAACGATGGACGGCTCCAGCCCCTCCGGTTCTACCAGACAATGTGTCGGCTGCGTAGCTTTCTTTTCTGTCTTACTTGTCAAAGTCGCAACGATCAATGTCGGTGAACAGGAGTTTCCCACATCGTTTTGTAAGATGACCGCTGGACGGGTTCCGCTTTGTTCGGAACCCGTGCGGTTGTCAAGTCGAACGAAGTAGATGTCTCCGCGTTGGAATTTCAAAGTAGATTCCAAATTGCGAAACCTCCGTTTGGATATGTAAGAAACCCACTGCACCTCCTAGGCAGCGGGTTTCTGTTGAAGTATGGGAGCAATTCTTTTTATACGATACACATCATCTCCTTCGATGACTGAGATAAAGCACCGGTATCAACGGTGCATTACAACATAATCGTAACCACGCCGGGTCTGACAGACAGTGCAAGTGTCCATGCTGTTGTCTGCACTCGGCACGATAGCAATTTTGAAAGCCTTGGCTTCTACGAAATGTCGCAGACAGGTTGCACAGAGGGTTCGGATGGACTTGATCATTTCCGGGGTCAGTTCCATCTCCTCATAAATTTCCTGTTCGCGCACCGTAGGATTCAACTCGTCCATTTGAGTAGTCCTCCGTGTTAGTAAAAGTGGATAGCGGATAAATATGTAAAAGAACAGGAGTGACCGGAGACCGAAAACAGCATCCGGTCACTCCTGATAAAATATGTTCAGGTCTCGCATATTCGCCCTCGGCTCCCTGCGAGTGGGGCATAAACATCTGGCAGCGGACTTGTACCGCTTCATTGGCATTTCAGCCACCCCGTCTGCTTTGTGACCGGGCCGCGAATTACGGAAGTATCATTATCGGAGTACCAGATGACGGAACTATTCAGTTTTCAAGGTGCGCGAGGTCGGACGCTTTGCCCTGCGGCAGATGCCGCTTGGGAAATTGTCTCTTCACTTACGAACCCAGTTAAACGGTTATTCTACACCCTGAAAATTAAAGTTCTTCAAAAATTTAGTGATTTTCAAAATTCGCTTACTAATATTCTGTTGTGCAATACCATAAACTTTAGATAATTCCACTGTGTTATATCCCTCATGGACGTAGAGTGTCAGAAGTTCAAGATCGTCATCCGACAGCTTCTCTAATCCAGATTGGAGACGTTCGTTTTGGACTTCGCCCACCCATGCAAAGCGCGTTTTCGTTTCGTGATAGGTGTCCGTTACAGTAGTGGCTCGCACATATTCAACATAATCGTTCCGATTTTCGGAATCTTCCGCATTCGGAATCTCGACATCGTAACGATGGTGGGCACGATCATCATTGAACACCGCCAAATCGTACTCATACATCTTCTGGATAGCATCCTCCTTCATGCCAGCAGCCTGGTATTCTTCCCGGAGCTTGACCCATTTAGCATAGAAGTTACGGCGGGCATTTCCGCTATTGTAGTTCATATAAACCTCCAAATTTTCGATAAGTCGTGAAAAGTCGAAAATTTGGAGGCTACGGATATTTCGCCGCTTGGGGCATCCACGAAAAATGGACAAACATAAAGCCTGCTCCTTTTTACGGGAGCAGGCTACCTGAAGGCCAAAAAAATAGCCGGACAACCAACTAACAGAGCGGTTCTAAAGCAGAATCACTCTA
>ERZ1106963.2223-NODE-2223-length-19957-cov-4.534469_pt1 | contig 19957 bp, 17 predicted proteins | sample MGYA00403681_ERZ1106963 | MGnify/ENA primary metagenome ERZ1106963 (study PRJEB35170, sample SAMEA104062407) | human gut metagenome | biome: human gut; feature: human-associated habitat; material: faeces | place: Denmark | collected 2012-05-03 ...
TGGTCGGAGCGCCGTAGGTCTTGTCGAGCACGACGTTGCGGCCCTTCGGGCCCAGCGTCACCTTAACGGTGTTGGCCAGCTTATCGAGGCCCTGCAGCATTCCCTGACGAGCTTCCTCGTCATACGCAATGATCTTTGCCATGGTGTGTTTGTCCTCCAAATGGCTCAATATTCCAGTTTTCCACTGCATGGCACGATTCGCGACCCGGCCGTCAGCTGCCTGTTATCACTCTCGCACCTTGAGTGCTAACTGCGAGATTAGCACTCAAGGTGCGAGAGTGCCAACATGAATCCGCGATTGCGCTCTAGGCGAGACACGGGATTGTGGCGTGTGGCATCGCATCGCCATGTTCACGGCCCGCTTCCAGCCAGCCTTCGGCCGCTTCCGCCCCCCGACTGCAATCCGACTACAGCTTGACTACAGTCAGGCTACGCATTGGGGCCCGCAGCCGAAAATCCGGCCACGAGCCCCATCACAGCGCATATGCGCCTCCGTCAGTTCAGCAGAATAACCACGATCGAAGCGCCAAGACCGGAGGTCTGCTGCACGTTGGAAATGCCCAACGCGTTCGCGACATCCTCAGCCGTGGCCTTGTCCGCATCGTTCTGATACCACACGACAGTGGCGTCAGGCAGCGTGCCGGACGGGTTCGCCGCGGCCACGTTCGCATACCCGGCCTGGTTCAGCACGCTCTGCTTGGTGGCGGCATAGCCGCTGACACCGGTACCGTTGATCACACGCACCGACAGGGAACGGTCCACCTGGGCTGCCTGCTCCTGCTGCTGCTTGGCGGCCTCCTCTTCCTGCTGTTTCTTGGCGGCCTCCTCCTCTTGCTGCTTTTTGGCCGCCTCCTCCTGCTGCTTCTTTTCGGCGGCCTTCTTCGCCGCGGCCTTCTTTTCGGCGGCCTTCTTCTTGGCGGTGGTAGTAGAGGTCTTGCTGGAGGTCTGTGAGGATGCCGGCGACCACGGCCAATGCACCTTGTTGAACTCACCGGAAAGCACGCCCCAAGCCAGGAAACCGCACAACACCGCCACTACCACGACAACAACGAACGGCGTATAGCGTGCGGCGGCCGAACGCCTGCCGCGATGCACGCCGGCGGGGCCCTTCGGCGGATTGTCGAACTCGTCCATCGCGTAAGACTCGATGCCGTTTCCACCTGTGCTCGTCATAACCGTCTTTCCTTCCGTTTCACAATTCAACCCCGAGTGTAACGGCACCGCCACCCACGCATGCAGGCCGCGTCACAGCATGCACTGTATATGCACGTATGCAGACGTATGCGTGCGAAAACATTGCGACGAACACCACGAGCCGCCAAGCCAGGCAGGGGCGGGCGCAAGCATGCGAGGGCGGGCAAGCACACGTGCAGGTACAGTAAGCGGTATGAGCGAGATCAAACCGTTGCGTGATTTAGTGGAGGCCGGCTGGGCGAACGCCCTGGCCGACGTGGAACCGCAGGTGCACCGCATGGGCCAGTTCCTGCGCGAAGAGACCCGCGAAGGGCACCCCTGGCTGCCGGCAAGCCGCAATATTCTGCGCGCCTTCACCATCCCCTTCGATTCGATCCGCGTGCTGATCGTGGGCCAGGACCCCTACCCCACGCCCGGCCACCCGGTCGGCCTGAGCTTCTGCGTGGCGCCCGACGTGAACCCGCTGCCGCGCAGCCTGGTCAATATCTATAAGGAGCTGACCGACGATCTTGGCGTGCCGATGCCCAGCAACGGCGACCTGACCCCGTGGACCAGGCGTGGCGTGCTGCTGCTGAACAGATGCCTGACCGTGGGCGTGGGCCGCCCGAACAGCCACCAGGGCAAGGGCTGGGAGGAAGTGACCGAGGCGGCCATCCGCGCGTTGAACGCCCGCGTGGACGAACACGGCAATCCCAAGCCGCTGGTCGCCATCCTGTGGGGCCGCAACGCGCAAAGCCTGGAGCCGCTGCTGACCAACGCGTTCATCATCAAATCGCCGCACCCTTCGCCGCTGTCCGCATCGCGCGGGTTCTTCGGGTCGAAGCCGTTCTCGCGTGCGAACGAGGCGCTGACCCGCATGGGCGCCGAACCGATCGACTGGCAACTGCCGTAACGCCATACGCCATCACACGCCTCATACATCGGCATACGTCGCCTTGGGCATGCACCGCCCGGCATGAGCCAGCATGCGTCTTTCGCCGCACAGCCAAGCGTCACCGCGCTTGGCTACCATGGGGCGCATGGCTATTTTCCCTCCGAAACCGCAGATGCCCGCACAGCCTGCCCCGGCACGAACCATGCCCACGCCTGCCGCAGCACCAACATTGGCCGCAGACGACGTCAAGCAGGCGAAAGCCCTGGCGGATCGCATCCGCGCACGCTTCTCGCAGACCCTGATCGGTCAGGAGCATCTGCGCGAATCCCTTATTCTTACCATGGTGGCCGGCGGCCACATTCTGATCGAATCCGTGCCCGGCCTGGCCAAAACCACCGCCGCGCAGACCCTGGCAACCTCGGTGTCCGGCACATTCAAACGCATCCAATGCACGCCCGACCTCATGCCGTCCGATATCGTGGGCACGCAGGTCTTCGACTTCGCCACGCAGAAATTCACCACGCAGGTCGGCCCGATCCACGCCAACTTCGTACTGCTGGACGAAATCAACCGTTCCAACGCCAAAACCCAATCCGCCATGCTTGAAGCCATGGCCGAAGGCGCCAGCACCATCGGCGGCGAGCGCATCGTCCTGCCCAAGCCGTTCATGGTGATCGCCACGCAGAACCCCATCGAGGAGGAAGGCACGTTCGCGCTGCCCGAGGCGCAGATGGACCGTTTCATGATGAAGGCGATCATGAACTACCCCACCGCCGATGAGGAGAAGCGCATGCTGGCGCTGATCACCCGCCGTGGCTCCGACATGCTCGACCCGCTGCAGTTGCAGGGCGACCGTCTGTCGATCCGTGACGTGGAGTTTTTGCGTGCGGCCGCCAAGCGCGTGTACGTGTCGGACGCGATCATGCAGTATGCGGTCGATATTGCGGCGACATCACGCGGCGCAGGCTCGCACCCGGTGCAGGGCTTGGGTTCCCTGGTGCGTTTGGGCGCTTCGCCGAGAGCGTCGATCGCACTGGTGCGTATCGGCCAGGCGAACGCGCTGCTCAAGGGCCGCGAATATGTGATTCCGGAGGATGTGAAGTCCGTGGTGGCCGACGTGCTGCGCCACCGCCTGGTGCTGACGTTCGAAGCGCTGGCCGACGGCGTGACCGCCGATCAGGTGATCGACCGCATCGTGCAGGCGGTTCCTGTTCCGTGATCCGCGCGATGAATGCCGGCCGCAGCGCTCGCGGCGCGAACGCACGCCGGTCGAATGCCGGCATGGCTAAAGCCCAGCCGCTGCCAGCCGTTTCGTCCGACCCGATCAGAGCCAAGATCGAGGCCATGGGCAATCGTCTGAATCTGCCGACTGTGGCCAAGGCATTGGGCGTTATCGAAGGCGAACATTCGTCACGGCGGCCGGGCGGCGCGGACGAGCTGATGGAGGTCCGTGCCTACGAGGCGGGCGACGAGGCGCGACTGATCGAATGGAAGACGAGCGCGCGCCAAGGGCGGCCTATGGTGATCCGGCGCGAACGGCTGGTCACGTCACGCGTATGGCTGCTGCTTGACGTGGGCCGTGAAATGACGGCCTCATGCGAGTCGGGCGAAATGGCATACCAGATCGCCGCGAATGCGCTGCGTATGTTCGCCGCGCTGTCGCTACGCCGTTCCGACGAGATCTCACTGGTGTTCGGCGATGCCGCAAGCATTACGCGCGTGCCGTTCAACGGTGATTTCTGCCAGTTCGAACGCACGCTGGACAGTGCGCTGGAACGCAAGTGGGAGCATACGCGCAATATCGACGCCCTGCTCACGTATGCACGGCGCATCAAGGACCGCAACGCGCTGATCGTGCTGGCAACCGACGAGCATGCACTGACCAAGGAGCATCTTCAGGAGATCCACCGCATTACGCGCACCCACCCGCTGACGCTGATCGACGTGGCCACGGCGAACCCGTTCGCCGCCGCCACAGGCGCAACCGTCACCGACGCGCCGTCTGGGCGCCGACTGCCGGCCTTCCTGCGGGACAAGCATGCCGCAGCGGAGGTGAACACGCACCGCGAATACATGGCCGCGGCCCTGGAACGCGAGCTTTCGCACATGGGGGGTCATATGATTCACGCCGGTTCCAGCGAAGCCGTGTTCAACGATTTCATACGATTGGTGTCACGTGCGCTGGCGAAGGATACCCGCAATCTGGTTGCGCCTGCGACAGGACTGGGAGGCGACAGCCGATGAACATCCATATGATCGCCTCCGCACTCGCACCGTATTCCCCGATAAGCGTTCTGGCCGTGGACACCAACGATTTGCAGCCGGTCGGCCAGCTTGACATCGCCACGCCGCTGATCGTTGCCGCGGCACTCGCCGCAGTGCTCGCCATAGCGCTTGTCGCAGGCGCGGTCCTATTGTCGCGCCCACGCCGCAATCGCGACAAACCGCAGCCGCGCGGCGCCCATCTGGACGATACCGTCAAAACCTCATGGCACAGGCGCATCGACGACGTGGTACGCCGCTACCATGCCGAGCAGATCGACCGCGAAACCGCGTTCATTGAACTGGCGGCGATCTGCCGTGGCATCGCATCCGCGCACACCGGCCGCGACCTGCACGCGCATACGCTTACCGATATTCGCCGTGAGCCCCGCAATCCTTCGACCCGCACCGGGTTGGATACGTTGCGCATGACCATCGCGGCGCTGTACCCGCCGGAATACGCGGATTCTGCAGTGGACACGCACGCTCGTGAGGTGAGCGTCGACGATGCCGCCGGCTGGGCTTCAACCCTGGTGGAAAGGTGGGGACGCTGATGCAGCTTTCCTGGCAAAGCCCCTGGGCCGCGCTGGTCGGGGCGATGGTCGCGCTGGCGATTATCGTCCTGTCCATCGCGTTCGCCCGCAAACACAGTGCCGAGAACATTGTTCGCGTGTTCTCGATGGACGACGATCTGGCCACCGAACGCGCTTCGCAGCTGCTACGCCAATGGCGTCTGCTGAACCGTGCTGCCGCGGCGCTGATGGCAGCGGCGCTTCTTCTCACCTTCGCGCTGATCGCCCGCCCGGCGACCGTCGATCAGGGTGAGGAACGTGCCAGCAGCCGCGATGTCGTGCTCTGTCTCGACGTTTCCGGCTCCACCCTGCCGTACGACCGCGAGGTCATCGACACGTACCGCGATCTCGTCTCGCATTTCCAAGGCGAGCGCATCGGCATGAGCATCTTCAACTCCACGTCGCGCACCGTGTTCCCCCTGACGGATGACTACGAGCTGGTCAGCCACCAGTTGGAGCTTGCCAGCAAGGCGCTCAACGGCGTGCAGTCGCAGGACGACATCGACAAGATGAGCGACGAGGACTACCAGCGCATCTCCGACTGGCTTGAAGGCACGCAGAACCGCAAGGACGCCACCTCGCTGATCGGCGACGGCGTGGTCTCCTGCGCGGCCATGCTGCCGGGCTTCACCTACGGTTCGGCTTCCACGGCCGGCAGCGCCGAACGCAGCCGCGCGGCATCCATCGTGCTCGCCACCGACAATGTGGTCTCCGGCACGCCCGTGTACACCCTCAACCAGGCGCTCAACCTGACGTCCAAGGCGAATATCACCGTGGATGGTCTGTTCTCCGGGCCTGAAGCGAGCGAGAAGGAAAGCACCACCACGGATATGCGCAAGCTCATCGAAGCGCATCACGGCACGTTCCTCACCCAGTCGAACGGCACCAGCGTCAACGAGCTCGTGCGTGACATCAACACGCGCCGCAACAAGGAAAGCCAAGCCTCGTCCAAGGCGTCGATGGTGGACGATCCGGCATGGTGGGTGCTGGCATTGGCTGTAATCGTTACCATATGGCTGCTGCTCGTCTGGAGGTTGAAGCGATGAGCACATTCACCTTCTCTCCCCTGCTGGGCTGGCCGGTCGGCGGCACAATCGCGCTGGTGATGCTGGCGCTGGCGATTGTGGAGGTCGTACGCCACACGTTCGGCGACGCGGGCGACGAGACGATGCTCTCATGCGTACGCCGCATGCTGATCTGCCTGACGGTGGGCGCGATGGCGCTGGGGCCGAGCATGACGGTATCGACCACCAGCCGTGCGGTGAACAACACGGACGTGGTGATGGCCGTGGACGTGACCGGTTCGATGGCCGTCAAGGACGCAACATACGGTTCGGACGAGCTGACCACGCGCCTGAATGCGGCCAAGCAGGCCGTGGACGACGTGACGAAGGCATATGCGGATTCCAGCTTCGCCGCAGTACGCTTCGGCGCATCCGGCACGCTCGACGTTCCGCTCACGCCAGACGCGGCGGCGATCCGCAATTGGGCGACCACGCTCGTCCCCGAAGCGACCAGCGTATCGTCCGGATCCTCGCTGGACGCGCCGCTCGACCAGCTCATCACCACGCTCAACGACATGCGCACCACGCACCCCGACGACGCGATCGTACTGTACCTGATCACGGACGGCGAGCAAACCTCGGCGCAATCCAGGCGCACCTTCTCCACGCTGCGCCACTACATCAACGACGCGATCGTGGTGGGCGTGGGCTCCACGGCAGGCGGCAGGATCCCACTGATCAAGGATGGCGTATCATCCGACTCATCCAAATCCGACGACTCCTCTGAATCCTCTGAATCCGGTTCCGCTGAATCCAAGAATTCCAACGCACAACAGTGGGTCACCGACCCCGACACCGGCCAGCCGGGAATCTCGAAAATGGACGAAACCACACTGAAGAACCTAGCCGACGAGCTGGGCGGCAGCATGGTGACCACATCCGCACAAAACACCATGGCGAACGGCCGATCCGCCGAAGCGTCAAAGAAGTGGAGCGTGGGCGCAACCGCCAAACAACGCACCCGAACCAACCCCGTAGTATGGCCGCTGGCCGCCATAGCGCTCATACTCATCGCCTGGGAAATGGGCTCAACCATCGCAATGTCGAGGAGACTGCTATGAGACGCACCACCACAGCCCACACACAGGCCGGCACCACCGGCGCCAACAACGCCACCGGCACCAGCAACGCCATAGTCGGATCGGCAGTATCCCTCGAATCACACGCGCCCACAGTCCAAGCGCGCGCATCGCTCGCCATACGCATCGTAATGATCGCAATCGCCGTCATAGCGCTCGCATTCGCCGTACTCGCCGGCCTGAACATATCGGCCTCCGCGCGATTCAACCAGGCGACAGCCTCGCTCAACAGCAACCTCAAGCAGGCCGCACGCAGCGATGCCGACCTCGACGCCCTGAACGCCAGCCAGCAGCAGACCGACGCCCAATTCGAAGACGCCGCACGACTCAACCTCGCGCTGCTACCGCAACTACGCGAGGCGATCAGCGCCAACGCAGCAGTCTCATCCAAACTCACCCAACGCATCAAGCAGGAGCTCGCCGCTCAGCAAGACGGCAACTCCGCAAACTCCGGTTCCGACACCAACGGCGTCGAGGGCGGCAACGGCACCAAGGATTCCACAGCCAACGACACCAGCGGCCTGACCGACGAACAGAAAAAGCAGGTGGAGGAACTGCTCAAAGCGAACCAGCAATCCACCAATACCAACCCCTCAACAAACACGCAGACCGACAAAGGCAACAAGGAACAGCAGACCGCCAAACCCTGGTGACCGGTGGCGCGGCGAGGCAGCGAACAGTGGCACCGAGTCGCGGCTCATGCGGATACCGCGGGGTTTGCGACAACCAATGCAGTGTTAATGACAGTTACTGCGGGGTTTGCGACATATGCTGTGACTGGAGTGACATATTCTGTCACTCCAGTCACAGCATATGTCACCAGTACCGCAGAAAAACGCCACAGCCGACTGAACACAACGACACACGACCAGCACCTTGTGACGAACCTGTGACGAAACCCGAAGGCTCCGACCACACACCCCCATCCAGCTGGACAACACACCAACGCCTCCCGTTCAATGAACGCATGAGCATCACATCACTTTCCGGCCACCACACAACATCGCTCCTCGCCACCACACAGGCAACGGCAGCCACCACCTGCCCATGCCTCAACATCGCAGCACAAGGGCACGAGCGCATCATCACACTCGCCGCCAGCAGCGCGTCCATCCACGGATCGATACGCGAAACCCTAGCCACGGCACACAGCATCGATTGGACAGGCAAAGCAGCCGACCATTATCGAGACCGCCTGCTCACCATACGCAATTCGCTGAGCACACACGACGACGACGCACGCTCCACCGCCCAAATCGCGCACATCGCACACGTCTCCACACCGCAAGGAGGCGCATGATGGGATGGCAGGTCACGTCATACATATACGGCGGACACCAACTAGCACCAGCCACACAAGAGGACTACCGCCGCGTGGCCACAGCACTGGACGATGCCGGCGGCAAACTCATCGCGCACGGCATCGCCTGGCGGCAAGCAGCAATGGACCTCGCCCGCGACCGCACCAGCGTGCCACTCTGCCCAGTATTATCCGGCAACATCACAGTTCCCATAGCCACACCATCATCAAACACCATTACCAGCTGCATCGCCGCCTCCCCCACTCCAGCCACCCCCACCTCCACGATGGCGCTCGCCGGCGCAAGCAGCATGGGCAGCACCGGAGTAGGCGTAGCGCCCACGGTCGCACACGGCACGCTCCCCTACGAACGTCTTATCTCGCTATGCACCGAAAATGCCAGGCATTGCGATGCCGACGGTTCGAAGCTGCGCAGCATGGCCGATCTGCTGGTTCGCGCGCACAGTCTGTACAGCGAAGCCGATTGGAAAGCCCGTCAGGCGTTCAACGAAACCGGCCAAGCCGTGACCAAGGCGGCTCCCGGCTGGGTATCGCTGGGCATGTTCGGATTGATTCTTGGCGGACTGGGCGCAAGCTGGATCAATGATGGCAAGCCGAAACCATCGGCGGCATCCTGGGTGACTGCGCCGTTTCAAGAGGCCTATCTTTCCGGAATCGGCTCACTGATCGCCGGCTCGTCGCTCATCGAGGGCCTGTTCTCCACGGATGAGGTGAACCAGTCGGCGGGGAAGATCAGCAAGTATTCCGCCCCTGCAAAAGATCTTGCGCAGGGCAATACCCTGACCGTTCGCCGCGTGCGTTCAACCGTGGACATGGTCGGCCCGAGCACCTCCGTGGCGGAATCGTTGGAGCATCTGCGCAGGCTCGGCGAAGACAAATACAAGCTGGGGTCAGGGCTGCAATACGCCACCATCGCCGTACAACGCTACGAACGCGAGGATGGCACGAACGCCTGGCTGGTAACTATTCCCGGCACGGATGGGCATGCCGATTCACCATTCGGATGGGAGCAGAACATCGAGCTGATGAGCGACGATGCCGAGCAGCGCAAACAGGCGGACAGCGCGCGCATGGTGGTGGAGGCGATGCACAAGGCGGGTATTCAGCCCGATGATTCCGTAGCGCTGATCGGGCACTCGCAGGGAGGCATCGTGGCAGCGCAGATCGCCGCCGACCGGGCCGACGAGTTCAACATCCGGCATGTGGTGACGGCAGGCTCCCCGGTGGCGAATCATCCGATTCCCGAAAAGACATGGGTGACCAGCATCGAAATGAACGACGAGCTGGTGGCCGCGTTGGACGGCGCGCAAAATCCGCAGACGGAACACTGGCTGACCGTTCGCGGCACGGTAACGCCCAGCGCACCACAAGTGGTGGAGGATGGCGTGATCATTCCTTCGCCGAACCCATATGCCGCCGCACAGGTGCCGAACGCCTCGGAAGGGCAGGAGCTCAGCCATTGGCTGAGATACCATCAGGCCGCATACCAGAACGCCAGCGACTTGGGCTCACCCGCAGTGGCCAAGCACGAACAGCATTTCGCTGGCGTGATTGACGGCAATCTGCGTGAAACCCTGTACTACGAGGGGCGCATGACACGTTGATCCCTTCTTCTCCCATACGTGCGCCAACGTACCGGTACACAACGGTACACATTCGTACACATTCGTACACAACGGTGCACATTACGTCAGCGCGTTTCAGCAAAACCGGTAAGCCTTTCGCCAAGCATCTGGCGAACCGGCGCCCGAAGCCATGCCCGCCGTCGCATACCGCAAGACGGTCGAATCCGAACCAGGGCAGCCGACAATCCAGATGAGATGAGCCAGATGAACTTGGGTCCCACTCGTTTGCGACGGTTTGTATACTGGCGGGCATGGCGCATATTCTTCTGGGAGTCACGGGATCGATCGCAGCGTTCAAGGCATGCCATCTGGCATCCGACTGGACCAAAGCAGGTCACAAGGTGCGTGTGATTGAGACAGTGGCGGCGGAACAGTTCGTCACCCCACTCACCTTCGCTTCGCTAACGCACGCACAGACGCGGACCGCCATGTTCCCGAACGTCACAGCCGCCGCCATCCAAGGCGATGTGACCAGCAACCCCACCGTTCCCGCCTCCATCAACCACATCGCGGATGCCGCCTGGGCGGACGCGTTGGTCATCGCGCCGGCCAGCGCCGACATCATCGCCCGCATCGCCGCGGGGCTGGCGGACGATACGCTCACCTCCACGATTCTCGCCTATTCCGGCAGCGTCAAGGTGCTCTGCCCGGCTATGAATGTGCACATGTTCGAGAATCCGGCAACCCAACGCAATCTGCGCATGTGCAAGGAGCTTGGCTGGACGATTGTGGAGCCTGGGTCCGGCAATCTGGCATGCGGCGATACCGGCAAGGGGCGTATGGAGGAACCAGCCGTGATCGAGCAGGCGGTAGACGAGCTGCTGGGCGAAACCACGCAGGTGCCAGGCCAGAACTCCCCCGCCAGCAACGCAAACACCGCAGACAACACAGGCGACACTGTAGACAACGAAAACAGCACGGGCAACCATTCCCGGTCTCTCCACGGCCTGCATGTGCTGGTCACGGCCGGACCAACCCAGGAGCCGCTGGATCCGGTGCGTTTCCTGACCAATCATTCCACCGGCAAGATGGGATACGGCTTCGCGCATGAGGCGGCGGCCCTGGGCGCAACCGTCACGTTGATCAGCGGCCCGGTCAGTCTGCCCGAGCCTGCCGAACCGAATATCACAACCATTCATGTGACCACCGCACGGCAGATGTTCAAGGCGGTGCAGCAAGCTTACGAAACTGCCGATATTATCGTGATGACCGCGGCGGTCGGCGATTTCCGCGTCAGCGAGGTGGCCGGCGAGAAAATCAAGAAGGCCGGACGTTCCAGCATCCAGATCGAACTGGTAGCCAACCCGGATATTCTCGCCTGGGTCGGCGCCCACAAGCGCACCGACGGATCGCAAGTGCTGTGCGGGTTCGCCATGGAAACGCAGAACCTTATCGAGAACGCTGCAAAAAAGCTTGCCGACAAGCATTGCGACATGCTGGTTGCGAACAATCTGCGCGACGCCGGCGCCGGTTTCGGCACGGACACGAATGTAGTGACCGTGCTCACCCCCGCCTGCGGCGATACCTCGACCGATCAGGCGCCGCAACAGCCGAATGTTGAAAAGTGGCGGAAAATGGGCAAAACCGATCTGGCCCGCCAGTTGCTGCTCCGTCTTGCCTCGCTGCGCGCAACCGCCTGAATCGCCACCGCACTATCGCCACCGCACTCCGGAAGAGGCGTACACTCTCAGTAGTGCACAACGCAACGTGGCGTGCAGCCGCGCGGCAACCGAACCAAGGGAGAACACTGCCATGCTGATGGCCGTAGATATCGGAAACACCAACATCGTCATCGGCTTTCTGGAGGGCGAGCGCATCGTCGGCTCCTACCGCATCACTACCAAGGCCTTGCACACGTCGGACGAGTACACGGTGATGATCTCGCAGTTCCTGCAGATCAGCGGGTACACGCGGCGTGACGTGGAGGATGTGATCGTCTGCTCGGTGGTGCCGAAGGTCATGCATTCCTTCCGCGCCTCGATCATCAAGTTCCTTGGTTTCGAGCCGATGGTCGTGGGCCCGGGCATCAAAACCGGCATCAACATCCATATGGATGATCCCAAGACCATGGGTGCCGATTGCCTGACCGATTGCGTCGGCGCGTACTACACGTATGGGGGCCCGGTGCTGGTGGCCGATTTCGGCACGGCGACCACGTTCAATTACGTCGACGGCAAGGGCACGATCCGTGCCGGCTATATCACCACGGGTATTCGTGCCGGTGCGGAAGCGCTGTGGGGGCAGACCGCGCAGCTGCCTGAGGTGGAGATCGTGCGCCCGAAGTCGATTCTTGCCACGAACACACGTTCCGCCATGCAGGCCGGCCTGTATTACACGTTCCTTGGCGGCATCGAGCGTACCGTGCAACAGTTCCGTGAGGAGATCGGCGAACCGTTCAAGGTGGTTACGACCGGTGGCTTGGGTCGGATTTTCAAGGATGATACCGATGTGATCGACGTGTACGATCCGGATCTGATTTTCAAGGGCATGGCGCTGATTTACAAGCGCAACGTGCGGTGAGCGCACTGTGGCGCAGCAGGCGCTATACAGCGAGCGTCGCGTGCCGGTTCACTGCACGGTAAAGCCCTGATTCGTACCGTATTCCTTGATGTCTTTCTCCCACAGGGCTATGCCCTGTTTCAACGTGACTTTATCGGCTGGCTTATCGAATGGCTTCAGGGGCTTGCCGTCATCGTCAAGCAGCCCTTCCTTCACGGCTTTCTGCCGTTTCACATAAGAATGCCACGAGTTCGCCCACCGGTACGCTGTGCCCACGGTCGCGCTGAAGTCGCTACGCGCATACACTTCGAACGGCAGGTATTGGTAGCCGGTCGTCACGTTTTTCGCGGCTTGGGCCAGTACGCGGTTGAACTGTTGCCCGCCGAAATAGGGGATGTCGAGTCCACGCGAGTCTTTGATGGTGGTACGGCTGAGGAATTCGGGGCTGGTCAATGTGGGCAGGTCGGCGGGGAATGCGCCGCCGTCCACTCGGGCGCTGATGCCTTCGGCGTTATGCGCCACGAATTCGGCGAAACGGTATGCTGCGTCCGGTTTGCGTGTGGATTGCAGCACGCATATCGCGGAACCGCCGTTTTCCGCAGTCACTTGTTTACCGTCGGCGGTCGGCATCTGCGCTACGCGCCACAGGCCTGCGCTGCCGGGAACATCGGATTGCAGCAGCGAGGTCATCCACGCTCCGGAGAACACGGACGCGATCGTGCCCCTACCGAGCCCGCGCTTCCAGCCGTCCGACCATGTGGTACTTCTGGTGTCGATGAGGTCTTCGTTGATCATTTTCTGCCAGAACGCGGTGAATTTCCTTACGCCTTTGTCGCCGGTGAGGTTGACGGTTACGTTCTTGCCGTCTCGGCTGGTGGCGAATGGCTTGCCGCCCGCGAGCCAGATCATGGCGTCATAGAAGCTGGCGTCGCCGGAGTCGGCGGTGATGTAGGCGCCGGTGGCTTTGATCTTTTTGGCGGCCTCGTAATAGTCGTCCCATGTTCTGATTTTGGTGGCGTCCACACCGGCGTCGTCGAACACGGTTTTGTTGTAGAAGAAGGCCATGGGGCCGGAATCCATGGGCAGGCCGTATACATTGTCGGCCAGGTGCACGGACGCCCAGGTGCCGGGCGTGTAGAAGCTGCCGAAGTCGGAGCCTACCCTGCCGGTCAGGTCGAGCAGCTGGCTTGATACCGCGTATTGGCGCAGGGCGTGGTATTCGACCTGCGCCACGTCCGGCATGTTGTAGCCGTCCTGGATGGCGGTGTTCAGGTTGTCGTACCCGGAGATGCTGGTCAGGTCGACGGCGATGTCCGGGTTTTCGGATTCGAATCGTTGCACGACCGTTTCCATGCTTGGTTCCCAGCTCCATACGGAGATGTGCGTGCGGGTGTCGGCGGACTGTCCACATGCCGCAAGGCCCGCGATGGCGGCCAGGCCCGCGGCTGCGGCGATTATGCGACGAATAGTAGCGGTGGCAGCGTGAATGGCACGGCGAACAGATGCGTGAAACGCCTCGTGAAACACCTTTCGGGACTGCTGCCGGGCTTTACGCTGGATTTTATGCCGGGGCTTGCGCCGAGAATTCTGCCAGAGCTTGCGGAACGAATGCATGGTTATCAGTGTAGCGACAGGCGGCGGCTGGGGGGAAAGACAGTCGCAGAGCGCCATATCCATAGTTCCCACGGCACCCCGTCACGCTAGACTATTTCCCATAAACGCAGCGAATCCTTTGGTCTCCATCATCGTTCCTGTATACAATGCCGAGCGATATTTACGCTATTGCATCGAATCAATACTCGGCCAGACCTACACCAACCTCGAAATAATTCTGGTAGATGACGGGGCAAGCGATGCCAGTCCATCAATATGTAACGAATACGCCGCAAAAGACAATCGCATCACCGTAATCTACCAAACCAACGGGGAGCATAGCCAAAGCACAAAATACCGTTCTGGACGCCGCCCATGGCGAATACATCGCCTTCTCCGATAACGATGACATTCTCGACACCCGCAACATCGAATATCTCCTACATGCGCTGCTCAACACCGGCGCGGACATGAGCAAGGCTCGATGGCAGCAATTCGGCGTCTCACAACTAGGCAACATCGCTACGCAGGCTGCCGAAGGGGCTCAGGAGCCAAACGCTATCAGCGTGTTCAAAGAACCCTTGCGCGCTTACCAAACAGTATTCAGCAAAGCGTTACGTTTGATTGGCGACTACACCGGTCGTAACACCGAAGCATGCTATTTTAACGAAGCGAACTGGTGTCGACTATACAAACGTGAGCTGTGGAACGGCATTCGCTTCCCCGAAGGCATGTATGCACAGGACGTGATGGTCGCGGGTCAGCTATACGCGCGAATGAACAAAGTAGCTGATATTGACTGCGTGCTGTATTACTGGTTGCAATCCGCAAATTCTGTAACGCATAAGGAACACAGCTTCAGCTTCTATCACGACAATGTGGCAGCGTGAATCACGAATTTCGAATACGCACTTGACCACGGCGTGCTACCGGCACGCAGCTATTACACGATGATAACGCAACTCGAAGAGAGTAAGCACGTTCTTGACCCACTCAGCGAAGAGGACAACTCTCTATACGAGAAAGGACAAGAACGTTGTTTCGGCACTCATCAAGAAGATAGATTTCTTTCAAAAGCTCTTATGCCTCCTGTTGGGAAAGATAAGGCTCTTGGAAAAACCTACGACCATAGAGTCAAAAACCTGAAATGAATCACAGCATAGAGCCATGGACTCAATCTATATACCATTTCAGTCCATGGCTCTGTACCGGTCTTAACTAGTCGCGTTTGAACAGGTCGCGGGTGTAGACCTTGTCCCGCACGTCGTCCAGGCACGCGTCGTAGCGGTTCGCCACAATCACATCCGAGCGCCTCTTGAACTCGTCCAGGTCGTTCACCACCACGGATCCGAAGAACGTGGAGCCGTCCGCCAGCGTCGGCTCGTACACGACCACCGTGGCGCCCTTGGCCTTCACTCGCTTCATCACGCCCTGGATCGACGACTGGCGGAAGTTGTCGGAGTTCGACTTCATGGTCAGGCGGTACACGCCCACCGTCACCGGCCTCTCCGATTCCCCGCTGTACTCGCTGTTGCCCGCGTAGTCGTAGCCGCCGGCCATCTCCAGCACCTGATCCGCGATAAAATCCTTGCGCGTGCGGTTCGACTCCACGATCGCCTCAATCAGGTTCTCCGGAACATCCCGGTAGTTCGCGAGCAGCTGCTTCGTATCCTTCGGCAGGCAGTAGCCGCCGTAGCCGAAGCTCGGGTTGTTGTAATGCGTGCCGATGCGCGGGTCCAGGCACACGCCGTCGATGATCGCCCGGGCGTCCAGCCCCTTCGACTCCGCGTACGTGTCCAGCTCGTTGAAATAGCTCACGCGCAGCGCCAGATACGTGTTCGCGAACAATTTGACGGCCTCGGCCTCGGTAAAGCCCATGAACAGGGTGTTCACGTTCTCGTCCAGCGCCCCCTCCTGCAGCAGCGCGGCGAACGTGTGCGCCGCCTCGACCAGACGCGGGTCATCCGGGTCGGTGCCCACGACGATGCGGCTCGGATGCAGGTTGTCGTACAGGGCCTTGCTCTCGCGCAGGAACTCCGGGCTGAAGATGATGTTCCTGCTGCCGGTCTTCTTGCGAATCGAACGCGTGTAACCCACCGGGATGGTGGACTTGATCACCATGATCGCGTCCGGGTTGACCTTCATGACCAGATCGATCACGGACTCCACCGCGGACGTGTCGAAGAAGTTCTTCTCGCTGTCGTAGTTCGTGGGCGCCGCGATGATCACGAAGTCTGCGTCCGCGTACGCGCTTTCCCCGTCCAGCGTGGCGGTCAGGTCCAGCTCCTTCTCCGCGAAGTACCTCTCGATGTACTCGTCCTGGATCGGGCTGATCCGCTTGTTGATCTTCTCGACCTTCTCCGGGATGATGTCGACCGCGGTGACATGATGGTGCTGGCTCAGCAGCGTCGCGAGCGACAGGCCCACGTAACCCGTGCCGGCGACCGCAATCCTCAGCGAATCAAAATCTCTCATATGCACCCACAATCATTGGCTGTAGCAGTTCCAAATACAGTATTTTATTCCAATAACGGGCCAACTCTGGGTAGCAGCAAGAATTCGGACTTTGTCCAAGCAGTACAAAACTGTCTCACTATAAAAACAAGAAAACTAAATCATTACCGACACGCCATGCGGTGTGCTATCGGCAACAAACCGGCAGCAATGAGGTTCAACTTCACAGTGGCTGATGTCGTAGGTTTTTTAGGCTTCTTGGATTTCCTTGGCCTAGTTCTTGCGCGTTGTCGGCAGCGTCCATACCAATGGCGAGCAAGGGCAGAAGTGGCCACAGGTAGCATTTATGGAATCCTGGCAGAATGGTGTGCCAGCCACGCATGTCAAGTCCGGGTGTCCACGTGAGCGCAAGCGACAGGAAGATGAGCGCAAGTGACAGGAACGCCGCCATGCAGGCCGTTGCAACAGCTTGTTTGTCTGCACGCCATCTTGTGACGAGTATCGCGGCGAGCGGAGGTAACAGCCATGCGAGCCATTCGCGCCAGACGACGAGCACGAGGAACACGATGTTCACGAAGAGCATCATGAGCGTGTGCAATGGGTGAGCGAATAGCCATGCTCGGTTCGCAGCCATGTCTGTGCCCGGCGCAATCCAATACAGCTGACGTTCCGCAAACCAGAGCTGCATAGGTACGGCCATAACTGCGAACAAGCCGAATGCTGAGTAGTTGTAGTTTTCAAGGCCACTGATTATTCCCTCTCAAGGCCACCGTTATTGCTAGAGAAGGCCAGTGACGGACTGAATCAAGGCCACTGGCCCCCCCTCTATGGTCAGGATTCGAGCATGGACCGCCCGTGCCGTTGCCTCATGTTGAACTCGCCGGTGTCGATCCATACCGTGTCGTGCACGATGTGGTCGGGGCCGCGCTCCTCAGCGAGGTCGATGGCGCGCAGGTGCGGGTGCGGAGAAGGCCACGATTACGCGCGAAACGGCTGGGATGACCGAAATAGCCGCTCACTGCTCGGCCACCTACTGTGTGAAACATCTCGTGAAACGCCTTGCGGAACGTGTGGGGCTTACGGGACTTGCGGGACATGTGCATGGTCATCAGTGCAGCGACAGGTTGCGGCGTGGGATGGTATGAGGCGGATAGGCGGACGGGCGAAGGGCGGGCCATGTGGAGATTCGTTAGGATGACACCAGCATCCCGGTGAACAATCCCCGTTCGCGCTAATCTAGTGGCAGTTCATTTGTTATCGCCTCGCGAGGACGGGAGTACCACGTTGTCTTTGGAAAACGCATCGCATCCATCACGTATCAAGATCTTCGTTTCCGCTCACAAGCCGGCGACATTCCCCGATTGCGCGAGCATCCTGCCCATCCAAGTCGGCGCGGCAGATGCCCAAGCCGCAGGGAAACCGCTGTTCGAAGACACCTTGCATGACAATATCGGCGACAATATCTCCCGGAAGAACCCCATGTACTGCGAGCTCACTGCCCAGTACTGGGCTTGGAAGAACGCCGATGCCGACTACTACGGTTTCTGCCACTACCGCCGCTACTTCGATTTCTCCGACACCCCCCACCAGCAGAACAGCTACGGCGAGATCATGGATGCCGCCATCACTCCGGAGGCCATCGCCGAATACGGCATCAATGATGACAGCATCGCCAAGGCCGTGGAAGGCTGGGACGTCATCACCACACCGATGAACAATGTCCGCGAATTCGATGGATTCACCAGCCTTAAGGATCATTGGAACGCCGATCCGCACCTGCAGTTGAAGGATCTGCGCCATATGTACGACGTACTGTGCGCGATGCACCCCGAATATCAGGTGGACGCCGATGCGGTGCTCAACGGTACGAGGGCAGCTTTCTGTAACATGTTCATCATGAGGAAGGCGATCTTCCAGGAGTACTGCGAATGGCTGTTCCCAATTCTCGATGAGTTCACCGCCCATTGGGATCATTCCGCCGCCGATGTGCAGACGTTGCGCACTCCCGGTCATCTTTCCGAACGCCTGCTTAACATCTTCCTCGCGCATAAGCAGCGCACCGGCGCTCACTGGAAGATCAAGAGGCTGCAATGCGTGCATTTCACGAATCCGGAACCGTTCACGCCTCTGGAACCGCTGAACACCAACCCTCGTTTCACAGTACCGGTGTTGTTCGCCGCGGACGACAACTATGTCCCGATGCTCACCACCACCATCTATTCTCTGCTGAAGAACGCTTCATCCGAACGTCACTACGACATCATCGTGCTCGAGCGCAACATCAGTGACGAGAACAAGCAGAGCATTATCGACTTCCTTTCGCAATTCGATAATGCGACAATCCGATTCTTCGACGTCAGCAGGGCCATCAGCGGTTTCAACCTCACGACCAGCAACGCGCATATCAGCATCGAGACCTACTACCGCTTCATCATCCAGGAAGCGCTCCCCTTCTACAAGAAGGTCCTGTATCTGGATTGCGATCTGGTCGTCAACGGAGACATCGCCGAACTGTACGACACAGATTTGGGGAACACCACCATCGGCGCCGTGCCCGATATCGATTTCACCGGCAATCTGAATATGAAGAACGGCGAGCGTATGGAATACGTCAACCGCCAGCTGCACATGTCCAAACCTTACGGATATTTCCAGGCGGGCGTACTGTTGATGAATCTGGAACGTATGCGCGAAACGCACACCGTTCATGAATGGCTTGAAATCGCTCAGAAGCCCGGCTTCATTTATAACGATCAAGACATTCTGAACATGGAGTGCGAAGGATCCGTTACGTATCTGCCATACGAATGGAACGTAATGCATAACTGCGGTGGTCGCGTGCACGGCGTCTTCGATTTCGCTCCCGCAAATATGTTCCACAAATACATGGAGTCCCGTAAGTCGCCGAAGATCGTGCACTATGCGGGGTACGACAAACCGTGGAAGAATCCTTGGTGTGATTTCGCCCCCCTGTATTGGGATTATGCGAGCGTGACGCCGTTCTCCCTGCAAATGATGGCGCTACTCTCCGGCATTGAGAAGCCCGAGCCCGCCCAGCATCATGAACGTGCCATCGCCGAGGATAGCCCGATCAGAAAATATGCGGACGTTCTCGCTCCGGTTGGCTCCAAGCAGCGTGAAATCATGAAAGTGGTCGCACGCAAAATTCAGGGCAAACGCTGAATTCTCTCCTTGGGGGGGGCTGACGCCGCTAGCACCAAAGCAAAAGCCTGCATTAGTCTAAAGGTGATGGCTATGTCTGAAGAACTTCTCACTCCCAAGAACATCATCGTGACCGGTGGCTGCGGCTTCATCGGTTCGAACTTCGTGCACTACGTGGTGGAGAACCATCCGGACGTGCACGTGACCGTGCTGGACAAGCTCACGTACGCGGGCAATCCGGAGAACATCGCGGGCCTG
>ERZ1106963.2231-NODE-2231-length-19882-cov-14.899733_pt1 | contig 19882 bp, 17 predicted proteins | sample MGYA00403681_ERZ1106963 | MGnify/ENA primary metagenome ERZ1106963 (study PRJEB35170, sample SAMEA104062407) | human gut metagenome | biome: human gut; feature: human-associated habitat; material: faeces | place: Denmark | collected 2012-05-03 ...
CAAACTTTTCGAGTTCCCGGAGCAGCTTGGTCGCTTTGTTGTCTGCGCAACACAACGCCCTCTTGACATCCTCTATCGTGAAGATAATGAACACCCGGTTCTGCTCGTCCAGCCAGCCGTTTTTCACGGACAGGCTCATGCGGTCCAGCAGGATACCGTACAGGGTCTTGGCATCGGTTGACAGGCTCTGGAACCGTGGCTCCTGAAACAGAGCCTTTGGAATGCGGTAGAAGGAGAACAGCTCTCCGGCTTGTCCGTAGAAGTAGTCAAGTGTCATGTGGCTTTTTCAACGTTTTGCTCCAGCTTGTGTTCAAAAAAATCGACCGCCTTTCGTTTGAAAATAAAAAGCGCACTCTTTTCTTATTGAAAAGTGGTGCGCTATGTAATATAATGACTGTATAATTTAGCTATCCAAAAGATAGTCGATGAGATATTCTTTCGGAATCATGAAAGATCGTCCGACTTTCAGGCAGCGAATTCTATGTTGATGGATTCTTCTGATGATGGCAGTCTGGCTTTTGAAACCGAGTAAAGTTGTTGCTTCTTCGACAGACAGCACATCAGGATAGTTCACAAATAATTTTTTATAATACTCTTTTGCTTGATTTTGATTCATTATCCTTGACTTTCCTTTCGTTTTGTTCCTAAGCAGAGGAGCGTTTTGCCCTGCATCCCTCCTGAACATCCCTCCAATTTCCATTTGGGCGGTCCAAACCGAAAAAACAGAGTAGGGGGAAAACGCATCGAAAAATCGTGGATATTTCAAATTATTGTTCGTTGAGGCGTGAATTTTGCCTTTGCACAGTGGGAACCAGATATCACTAGATATCACTGGATGACACCAGATGGAAGATGAGGACAAAAACTCAAAATCCCTTGTGCTAATAACACGTGTGGGTTCGACCCCCACCACCGGCATAGTGAAAGCAGTCTGAGATGAAAATTTCAGGCTGCTTTTCTTTTTAATTTTTCCCTTGTCCATCAGGAACGCCGGGAGCTGAAATGCTGCAAAACTCAGCGGCGGGGCTGACTGTTTTAACTACTGTTTAAGACTTTGTGCTTTTCTGTTCATAAACTTCTGGTATCCTGTACACAACGAAACGAGAAAGAGGGAGCTTTATGAACGCCGAACTCACCTTCCTGACCGCCCTGCAATCCCTGCACAGCCCCATGCTGGATGGAAGCATGGGTTTTATTACCCGTCTGGGAGACTCCGGTATTCTCTGGGTGACGCTGACAGCGCTGCTGCTGGTGTTCCGCAAAACGCGGCGGGTCGGCTGCGTGCTGGCAGCGGCGCTCCTCATCGACGCTGTCCTCTGCAATCTTCTTCTCAAGCCGCTGGTGGCCCGCGTCCGTCCATGCGACATCCTCACGGAGGTACAGCTGCTTATCCCGCACCCGGACGATTTCTCCTTCCCTTCGGGCCATACGGCGGCGTCCTTCGCCTCGGTGACAGCCCTCTGGCTGGCCGGGAAAAAGCAGTGGGCGATGGCGGCTCTGCCGGTAGGTGTTCTCATCGCATTCTCGCGGATGTACCTCTGTGTCCATTACCCGACGGATATTCTGGGTGGTGTCATTTTGGGAGCTGCCTGTGGATGGGCGGGAGCATGGCTCGTAAAGAAAGCAGAGCGACGAATGGCCATCCCGCGGAGCTAAAAAAGAAGAAGAGACCGCTGTGCAGCAGCTTGCTGTACCGCGGTCTCTTTTGTTATGAGGCAGACCCGCTTATCTGAGGGAACATCCCGGTTTTCCGCAAAAGCCCAAAAGACATGCAGGCAACTCAATGCATCCCCAAAAATTTGGCCTCGAAAAAAGAAAAACACCGTACTTCATGCGAAGTACAGTGCTTTTTTGGTGGAGAATAGCGGGATCGAACCGCTGACCTCTTGCATGCCATGCAAGCGCTCTCCCAGCTGAGCTAATCCCCCATAGCTGGCGTGTCATTCCTGACGACGCATATTATTATACCAGCCAAAAGGAGAGTTGTCAATAACTTTTTTATTTTTTGTGAGCGACGCTGCGGCGGGTGCTGCGCTTGTAGTAGAACAGGTACTGCTGTACGATGCCAGCCTGCTGACCATAGGAAGGAAAAGGGTCGCGGCCGCCGAATTCCTTATCAATGAGTCGCTGTATCCAAACATCAATGGGAGCCATCGCGGTACGGCCATAGCCAAAGAGGCAGACGCAGTTTGCTACCTTTTTGCCGACGCCGTCCAGCTCGAGGAGGCGGGAAAAGAGAGCGTCGTCGGGCAGCGCTGCCAGAGCACCGAGGTCGAGTGTGCCGCTGGAAGCCTGTGCGGCAGCGTTCTGGATGTAACGGGTGCGGTAGCCCAGACCACAGCCCATCAGCTGCGCTCCAGAGAGGCCGCAGAGCTGCTGCGGGGTGGGGAAGAGGAAGACTTCATCGCCTTCGGCACTGAGCGGTTCGCCGCAGCACCGGGCAAGGCGTTCTACGGCGGTGCGGATGGCCGGAATGCTCTTGCGCTGGGAGATAAGAAAGGTGATGAGCATTTCCCATGGGTCCTGATGCAGGATTCGGATGCCCTGCCCAAATTCGAGCGATTTGTCCAGATAGCTGCTCTGTCCCGCCAAGCTGCACCGCAGCGCGGCATAGTTCCGGCCCAAATCAAAGTAGTTGGCCCAGCACTCCCAATCTGAGCCATACCATGCAGCGTCGTATTGCCCAGCGCCCAGCGGAGTCAGATAAAGGAGTGCGCCGCCGGAAAGAAAACGGTAGCGCCCGTCGGCCAGTTTCTGCGGCCGGAAGCACTGGCCGCTTTCGATGATTTTGTCGAGGTCAAAGTCGTCCTGGATGGTGACGAGCTGATGGGTAAGGGGAACGGTATGCATGGAAAACTCCTTTTTGGAAAAATTGTGGCGATGCCCGATTCGAGGTGGAAACTGATTTCTATCCGTACCCTTTGCGGGGAGGGCAACCTTGATGCTGAAAAGACCGGCGTGGTTGTGACAATTTCTATCTGCGCCCTCGGTGAAGAGGACGTCTTGGTTACGCCTTTGAGAACCGCGATATGATTATTATGTTATTCTATCCACACCCCTCAAATAGGAGCGACTTCAAGTCGAAGAATGCACCGGGGAACACAAACTGATTTCAACCAACGTCTTTAAGAGACGGAATTGTAGGTCAAAATACTCGGTTCCTTAGAGAGCGCATGGCAACAACTTAATAAGAGTTTACCATATTTTTGTGTCGATTTCTACCTGCGCCCTCCGCGAGGAGGGCGACCCGGCGATCATAAAGATAACTGCCAGCCATTCAGGATTTCTATCCACGCCCTCCGCGAGGAGGGCGACGGTGAGCTTCTGCTGGTTCCCGAAAACGGCGAACTATTTCTATCCACACCCTCCGCGAGGAGGGCGACAGTATATCGATGCCCATCTGGACGATGAAGTTCAATTTCTATCCACGCCCTCCGCGAGGAGGGCGACGCAAGGCCATTCCCTGCTGGCAAAGTCGAAGCAGATTTCTATCCACGCCCTCCGCGAGGAGGGCGACTCGCCGTTCTTGGCAAGGCGTTCAACTTCGGAGTATTTCTATCCACGCCCTCCGCGAGGAGGGCGACGACAAGCACGCTCTGGTCATCAAGTTGCTCAAGATATTTCTATCCACGCCCTCCGCGAGGAGGGCGACGCGGCGGGAGGTTGCTCTGAATGTGCGCAAAAAAATTTCTATCCACGCCCTCCGCGAGGAGGGCGACAATAATTTCATCAATCATTGTACTGCCCCTTTCAATTTCTATCCACGCCCTCCGCGAGGAGGGCGACATCGTTCATGGCATCGGTGAGAGCCTGAGTTTTATTTCTATCCACGCCCTCCGCGAGGAGGGCGACGCTTTGACGCCTCTGAGCACATCACCTGGTATCTATTTCTATCCACGCCCTCCGCGAGGAGGGCGACCATTTCCAAATCGTTGGAAAATATCGACGCATTTATTTCTATCCACGCCCTCCGCGAGGAGGGCGACCATGGTGACAGTAGCCGCAAAATCCGGGCTCCTTATATTTCTATCCACGCCCTCCGCGAGGAGGGCGACCGCATGCACTACAGCCAGTACAAGGCCGAGTACAGATTTCTATCCACGCCCTCCGCGAGGAGGGCGACGCGGTAGGCGCTCACGTCGCTCTCCACATAGGGAAATTTCTATCCACGCCCTCCGCGAGGAGGGCGACGCGTTGAGGGTGAGCAGCAATACCGCCAGCAAATATTTCTATCCACGCCCTCCGCGAGGAGGGCGACATCTGGTAGGTGTCAATTTGTCAAGCTTGCAAGATTTCTATCCACGCCCTCCGCGAGGAGGGCGACCTATGGAGACCTGTCAAATCTGGCGGCCTATCATCTATTTCTATCCACGCCCTCCGCGAGGAGGGCGACCTGGCACCAATCAGGCAATCTGCCAGCTTGGCTACCAATTTCTATCCACGCCCTCCGCGAGGAGGGCGACTGGCGTCCGTCGCCTTGATGGTAAGGCACATGGGATTTCTATCCACGCCCTCCGCGAGGAGGGCGACCCACTCAGTCCTGCGAGACCCGGAACACGGTGCAATTTCTATCCACGCCCTCCGCGAGGAGGGCGACCACCGGTTGCGGCTGCAACGGTTGCGCCTAACCATTTCTATCCACGCCCTCCGCGAGGAGGGCGACCCGCTTCCCCTCCGGGTGTTTGACTACAAGGAGCATTTCTATCCACGCCCTCCGCGAGGAGGGCGACCTAATAATTTTGCCACACAAGCGTATCCGCTTAATTTCTATCCACGCCCTCCGCGAGGAGGGCGACCTGACCGCTGCAATGCTGGTATGCACGCCTGCGAATTTCTATCCACGCCCTCCGCGAGGAGGGCGACGTCTGGTCTACGACCCGGAGCTCAAGACCACCCAATTTCTATCCACGCCCTCCGCGAGGAGGGCGACCCAGTTTTTTGGTATCGGCCGCGGTCTGTTTTGGAATTTCTATCCACGCCCTCCGCGAGGAGGGCGACAAGCCCGCTGTGCGCGATTTCGACCAGCAAACGATTTCTATCCACGCCCTCCGCGAGGAGGGCGACCGTTTTGGCGGCAAAAAACCCCCGGTGTTCCGTTTATTTCTATCCACGCCCTCCGCGAGGAGGGCGACCTGCTTATCAGGTGGCGAACCCCAACGTGGGCGTATTTCTATCCACGCCCTCCGCGAGGAGGGCGACCCCTACCGCTACATCGACGTGAGCCGGTGGCAGGATTTCTATCCACGCCCTCCGCGAGGAGGGCGACAGCGGCCAGCGCCGCGCCCTTTGGCGGCTTGATGATTTCTATCCACGCCCTCCGCGAGGAGGGCGACCGTAAGAAAGGAGATAAGTCATGCTGGATAAACTATTTCTATCCACGCCCTCCGCGAGGAGGGCGACTTGTGGCGTATCTGAGCTGGTTCGACGCGCTGGAAATTTCTATCCACGCCCTCCGCGAGGAGGGCGACGTAACAACGGGCGTAAATTATAACGCCCAAGTCATTTCTATCCACGCCCTCCGCGAGGAGGGCGACGTGACCATCTGATGAGATTCCACCTTGTTTCAGAGATTTCTATCCACGCCCTCCGCGAGGAGGGCGACGGGCGTGTACTACTACACCAACGCCTCCTGCGAATTTCTATCCACGCCCTCCGCGAGGAGGGCGACATAATAACATCAACAAATCCACCCAGCCTCTCAAAATTTCTATCCACGCCCTCCGCGAGGAGGGCGACGCCGCCCCAGTTGCCGCCCCAGCCGCCGCAGAAGGCATTTCTATCCACGCCCTCCGCGAGGAGGGCGACAGCAAAAACAGAGACAAAATCTCTATTTTCTTATAAATTATACAACATTCTGCACGAATTTAGAAGAGCCTTGATTTACAACGGGTCAAAGAACTATCCCAATCATGCAAAATGACACAAAAATCCGGTGCGAAGGTGCCAGAAAAATGCTGAGAACTCGCCCTTCGCACCGGGGCGGGAAACTCAGAACAACAGCAGGCCGTCCTGCTCGAAGGGCGGATGAACGCCGATATGCTCCACCTTGCTCTTATAGTTGTTGCCCAGCTGGTAGAAGCGCAGGCTGTCCAGCGCGGGGTCGATGAGGGCCGTCAGCTCCGCCTTGAGAACGGCATACTGCGCGGCATCCAGCAGACACTCGAACACGGAGTTCTGCACCCGCTGGCCGTGGTCCACACAGCGCTTGGCGACTTTGCGCAGACGTTTGCGCCCGGCAGGAGTTTCGGTGTTGACGTCGTAGGTGATAAGGACCAGCATACACATCCCTCACTTCCAGAAAAATGGCGGGTAAAGCTCCATATCGCCCCGCAGGGTGCGGGCCAGAAGCAGAGCCTGCACATAAGGCACGAGGCCCCACGGAAGCTTTTCGTTCAGGAACGGGTGGGTGATAGTCTCCTGCTTGCGGGTCTGCCACCCGCCCAGAAAGGCGCGGCGGCCCTCATCGGTGAGAAGGACGGCCCCGTTCTCCTGCTTCTGGAAATGCTTCGGCGTCATGATTTTCTGGTTGATGCAGGAGAGCACGAAGCGGTCGGCATAAACTGCACGCAGCTCTTCCATGAGGTCGAGGGCGAGGCTCCTGCGCCCGGGCCGGGCGCGGTGGAGAAAGCCGACATAGGGGTCGAGGCCCACACTCTGAAGAGCCGCCGTGCAGTCGGAGGCCAGAAGCGAATAAGCGAAGGAGAGCAGGGCATTGGTGTTGTCCAGCGGCGGGCGGCGGCTCCGGCCTGCGAAAGAAAAATCATCGTGCTGCTGCAGGATGAGTGAATCAAAGCAGTCGAAATACCGCTGTGCCGCCTCGCCCTCCAGACCGCGAAGCTGGTCGAGGTCGTCACACTGCTCGATGAGGGGCAGCGCCGCCGCCAGCTGGGCGCTGGTGTGCTTGAGCTGTTCCACCGGCACCCGCTGGGGGTGGTCGCGGGTGGCCCGTTCCAGCACCCAGCGGGCGTTATAGACTTTGCCCAGGATGAAATTGCGCGCATAGAGACAGCTCTCTGCCTCGCTGTCTGCGATGCGGTACTGGGTCTGCCGCAGCAGGACGTTGCCCCGCTCTTCGCCTACGGCCCGGGCCAGAAAGCGGCCCTGCGGGCTGAAAAAGCTCAAATCGACCCCGAGGCTGGCGCATTTACCCATCAGGGCAGGGCTTGCGCCGGGATAGCTGAAGCAGACGATGCCTTCCAGCGTGTGGAGCGGGACCCGGCCAATTTCAGCCTTGTTGCAGAGCAGGACGATGTTCTCCCCCTCGAGGGAAAGGTAGGCGTCCTTGTTGAGGACGTAGAGCGTGTTCAGGAATTTCCTCATGGCACAGCCTCCTGCATCTCGTCCAGATGGGCGCGGAGATAGGCTTTCGGGTCGGCACGCTGATACAGCACGGGGAGGCAGAGCTCTTTGAGGGAGCAGGCGCTGCAGTGGGTGCCGGGCTTCGACTTGGGGGTATAGCCTCGGGCAAAATAGGTGTGCATCTCATCGGCCATCTTCTGGGTGGTCTGGCGCAGTTCTTCGGTCAGCGGCACGACCTCCCGCCGCCGCGTTTCCTCGTAGAAGAGCGCACCCTCAGGGATGCTGCACACCAGCATCTCTTCCAGAGCCATGGCCTGTGCGCAGAGCTGCAGCCGGTCAGCGTCGCTGGCCTTGGCGCGGCCATGCTTGTACTCGACAGGCATGGGCTTCCAGAGCCCTTCCGTGCTTTGCAGGGGGATGCCCTCCGGGTCGGCCCGGAACTCGACGACATCGCAGTTTCCGCTCAGGCCCAGCCGACGGCTGACCACCTGCATCCCTCGGGTGATGAGCAGGCCGCCGCGCCGTTCGGTCTGGTTTGCGTCATGGCAGCGGGCGTGGTCGAGCTGGCCTTCGACGGTGCGGCGGTTCTCCGCCCACTGCTGTTCCAGATGGATGAGCGCCCACTGGCGGCGGCAGAAGCAGAAGTGCTGGATGCCCGACAGGGGCAGCCAGTCGTCTGCGCCGCCCATCAGGACAGCCTCTCGCAGGTGACTCCTTCCGGCAGAGTGTCTGCCACCGTGACGGTGTAGTCGCGGTAGCTGCGGGCGGCGTCCACATCGGGCTTGCGCTGGACGGCGACGGAGTCGAAGAGCTTATAGGCCGGGGCATTGCCCAGCTCAGAATCGTGCTTGAACACGATGAGCTCCCGCACGGCCATCTTGCCCCGGGCAGCGCTGTGGTCGTTCTCGAACATATTCAGAATGGCAGTCCACAGAAGTTTCAAATCATCCTCGGAGAAGCCGGTGGTCTTCCGGGCGAGGTTGGCCGAGACATAGCCCTCGGCGCGGTAGAGGGCGTAAGGCACGATGTGCTTGCGGCCCATCTCAGTACCCTTCTTCTCGGCATCGGCCTCGGTAGTGATGGCCACGCGGGTGATGGTGACTTCCTGCGGGACGATGGGGTCTACCGACCGGGCAAAGCTCAGCTGGACGGGGCCGCGCACCTGACCGCAGTTCAGCGCACCCTTGACGAAGGTGGTCATGACAGCACCGAAGGTGCGGATGTCGAAGTAGTTCTCACACATATAGTCCCGCAGCTTGGCATCGATGTCGGGGTCGGCTTTTTTGGCAGCTTTCAGGTCGGGGTCGATGCCCAGAGTTTTGATGGCCTCGGCGTCGCTGCGGTTGAGGGGAACGCCGTCCTTGATGTAGATACGATAGCCTTTTTCGTCCTCTTTCAGAGTCTCGACATAGTTGCGGATCTTCCGCTTGAGGCAGACGTCGGTCACCAGACCGTAGCCCGTCTCGGGGTCGATACGGGGCATATTGCCTGCATCGGGGTCGCCGTTGGGGTTGCCGTTCTCGACGTCGAACAGGATGACGAAATCATAGCGGTTCTTGATGGGCTCAGACATGGTTTATTCCTCCTCATTCTTTTTGGCGTAGCGTTTCTGGGGCTGGTGGTAGTAGCCGATCTCAAAGGCACCCTGCTCCGGCAGGCTGAGCCGCGCCGGGAAGCCTGTCTCGGGCAGCTGGGCCATCAGCTCGGTGAGCTGTTTGCTGAAATGCACCTCGTTGGGGGTGCTCATCTTCTGCAGATGCTTCTGAGCCAGCTTGACCAGCGTAGGGAAGGCCGTTGCCGGGGTGGCACAGGCCGAGTTGAAGTACCGGTCTTTGATGGTGGCGTTGATGCCGGGATTGGCGACGCTCTGGATCGTCTCCAGCACAGAGAAGAGACGCCCCAGAACATAGGGGACATTGCTGCTTTCGTTCAGGCTCACGGTAAATACCTCCTTGTTGAGCTCGGTGGGGTAGTTGCGGAGATAGTAGGCTTTCAGGATGGCGGCGCGGCCCCGGGTGACTTCCCGTTCGGCCCGGATGCGGAGGGTCACGCCGTTGAGCAGGGTGGCGGGATAGGGTCCGCCGGTGAGGATGGCCCGGAGCAGATCGCCCACCAGCTGGGGTGAGGGATTTTTGTCCCGGGATTTCTGGTTGACCGTCTCCTGCGCCAGCGCCCAGACCGACAGGTTTTCCCACTTGTCGAAGGCGGGGCGGGTGATTTCGAGCCGGTCAGCGTGGTCCTGCAGATTTTTGGCAAACTGTCCGAAGCTGTTGCGCAGGAAGAACCGGACGGAGAGCCGGGCTGCGTTGGGCGAGATGCCCAGCACATAGAAGTTCTGGTTCGGGTCCAGCTTGTCATCGAGGAAGGAGACGGGGCGTCCCTGAGAAAGGGCTTTCAGTGCGGCGGCAAGGTCGCTTTCCGAGACGCCGCGCGCCTCGGCACCGCCGCAGAAAAACATCAGCATGGCGTTTGAGTAGGCGGGAGCGGCGTTTTCGGCCCAGCAGACGATGGTGGTGTCGCCGATGCGCTGACAGCAGTTCCGGTCAGCCAGCAGCAGATTGAGGGCCGTGGTGTAGGCGAAGGCCGCGTACTCGCTGACAGGGGCGTTGGCACCCTGCTCATGGCCATAGGAGCAGAAAGCGGGCGCGTTGAAGGAGACCAGCGCCGCACCGGCGGCCTGTGCGCCCATCACACCTTTGATGGCGGGGTGGATGCGGGCGATGCCGGCTTCTTTGCCGGTGATGAGGCAGCGGGCTGTCTCGGTGTTTGCATCGGAGGTGTCAAAGGCGAACTGCCATGCGGCCCGGATGTCCTTATCGGTGGTAGCCAGCCAGTGGTCGCCGTCGGGGGATTCGTAGCCGAACACAAGGTTCGCGTTGTTGTTCAGGTCGGCCCACTGCTCTGCCAGCAGTGGGTGGGTGGGGGCTGTATCCGGCTCCCAGCTGTCAAAAAAGGCGAGGATGGCTTTGGCGGCAGGGGAGTCCACACCGTCGAGCACCTTGTGGTGGAGGGCGGCACAGGCTTCGAAGCACTGGCGGGAACGCTCGGGCTTGCCCTTTTCGTCTGCGCCCAGCAGATAGGACGTATTGTCGCACAAAAAGTTCGCAGCGACGCCGGAGGCGCGCTTGACCCGGTGGGGGACAGGGAGCTCACGGGGGGCGGTGACGGTCTTTTTGCCCTTGGGGACTTCCTGCCGCAGGTCGTTGAGGGCGAGGAGCTGGCCGTCGGGGCCGAGGCGCAGCTCGTAGCTGACTTTGAACTTACTGTCCCAGCCGGGGGCCTCCACCTTGCCCTGCTTCAAGAGCTGTTCATAATAGGAGGTGAGTGCTTGGAGTATCATGTAAACACCTCCACGTCCCGGCATTCCATCACGCCGTCCACCAGCTTTGCGCGGAAGAACTGGCTGCGGATGTTGGCCGAATCAGAGTAATCGAGGCTGTGGAGCATGAAGCCGAGGTCCTGCGTGACCTTCAGCGCCGGAATGCTGCCGCCCGGCCACTCCCGGAAGTTGGCCGGGAACTCCCGGCACCCGAAACAGGGCTGGTGATAGCACTGACCTTTGCGCAGGCGTCGGCGCAGGATGTCCTGGAACTTGCCGGGATTGTCGCTGGGGGCGGCCTTGTCTGTTAAATCAAAGTGACACTCGATGACGTAGTGGACGTCCTGCAGGACCATCGCGGCCCGCTGCTGGATGTCCTCCGAGGTGTAGAGCACCGGCGGCGTGCCGCCTTTGGCCGCACTGAGGGCGGCGGAGGACAGCAGGGTGGACTTGACCTCGTTGCGCCGGATGTTGGTGAACCGGATGGGCCGCTGAGTGTATTCCTCCGTGGATGCCTCATCCACGGGGTCAAGGCCGAAGGGCTTGAGCAGATAGATGCGGTCAACCGTATAACGCAGCCCGGGGTGCCAGTAGATGGCTTCCACAAGGCCCCGCGCAGCGGATGGAGTGATCATGTCGTAGCTCACACGCTCGGTCTTCATTTCCGGACGAGTGAAACAGGCATAGTCGCCCCATACTTCAATGAGCATGGACATCAGCATCGCCTCCTTTCCGGGTGAAGTTGAATTTTCAGACTAAGATGAATATCGGTCATTGAAACCACCTCTTTCTTTTAGAAGTAAAGGCCGATGCCGGTCTCCACATCCATGGCAAGGCCGGTCTTTTCACTGTAGCAGCTGGTGTCGGTGAGGATGGCCGAGCCATCGGGCCGCAGTTCCAGCGCCCCGGCGGCGTCGAGCTTGTCGAACTGGTCCTTATAACAGGAGACACTGTAAACGCCCAGCTTCCGCAGCAGCGTCCGGGTAACATGACCGCTGCGCAGCTGTTCACAGAGGGCTGCGCCCTCGCCGACGGGCAGATAGACCGTGCGGGCAGCGTTTTCGATGAGGCGGAATTCCTCCGCCACCTGTGCAAAGGGGAACTGGCAGCCCCGGATGCCCCGGAGAAAGGCATCCAGAATGCCGTGCTTGTCCACGGCGTCGGGGCCGCGCAGGTCGGAAAGCTCGTTGAAGTAGAGCTGAATGGCTCGGGGCGTGTCCAGTGTGTCCTGATGCCGGGCGGTGTAGTCCAGCGCGCTGACATTCTGCCTGAGCATCTGGGGCGTGGAACACTCGTCCAGCCGGAACCGGTAGACGATGCTTTCCTCTGCGCCCCGCCGCCCCTCGCGGTTGCAGCGCCCGGCAGTCTGTAAGAGCGAGTCAAGACCGCACTGCTCGCGGTAAGCGACGGGAAAATCCACATCCACGCCCGCCTCGATGAGAGAGGTGGACACCACCCGGCAGGGCAGACCCTCTTTCAGTCGCTGGCGGATGTCGTCCAGCTGACGGCGGCGGTCGGCGGCGCAGAGCAGAGTGGTCAGGCAGTAGCTGCCCTCGGCGGGCAGAGCAGCGTAGAGCTGCTGGGCCGTCTTGCGGCGGTTGACCACGCAGAGCACCTGTGGGTGCCGGGCCAGCCGGGCGGCGAACTCCTCCTGCGGCAGGGTGCCGAGGTCTTGCAGTGTGGTGCGCCGGAGCACTTCGTAGAGGCGGGCCGCGTCGGGCGTGATCTCCTGCGGGTGGAGCTCAGGCGCAAAGCGCCGGAACAGCGGCTCAAGGGCAGGCTGGGTGGCCGTGCAGAGGACGGCCGTGGAGTGGTAATGCTGGATGAGCTGGGCGATGGCACTGACGCAGGGGGCAAGGTAGTCGCCCGGGAGGGTCTGCACCTCGTCGAAGATGATGACGCTGTCGGCGATGTTGTGGAGCTTGCGGCAGCGGCTGCTGCGGTTGGCGTAGAGCGACTCGAAGAACTGCACCGCCGTCGTCACCACGACGGGGGCGCCCCAGTTTTCACTGGCCAGCATCTGGCGGTACTGGGTGGGGGTCAGGTCGTCCTGCTCAACAGTCTTGTACTCGGCGTTGGAGAAGTCGGCCAGAACATTTTCTGCGCCCAGCAGGCCCGAGAAGACGGCGGCGGTCTGGTCGATGATGGACATATAAGGGATGACGTAGATGACCCGCTTCATCTTCTGGGCGGCGGCGTGCTCCAGCGCAAAGGCGAGGGAGGCAAAGGTCTTGCCGCCGCCGGTGGGTACGGTGAGGGTGTAGAGCCCCTGTGGGCCGTGCGCGCCTTTCTCGAGGCAGGCGCGGAGGACGGTGTTGCGCTGGACGCTGACGGGCGAGGGCGACTCGGCCCTGAGATAGAGCTGCGCCTGTGTCGAGACGATGTCCCGCAGCGCGGCGATGTCCGTGCCGCTGCCCCGGGGTGCGGCCTTGCCGTCCATGAAGGTCTCGGTGTCGATGAAGTCGGCGTCCACGAGGCAGGAGTAGAGCATCCGGGTAAAGAACGCGAGGCTCAGCGGGTCGGCGCAGGCCCACGCGGGCGGCGTCGAGGCGGGGAGCGTTACTTCCTGCCAGCCGTCGTAGGGGGCTACCGGCTTCTTGCTCCGGCCAAACAGGGTGGCGTCGCCCGGGTCATCGGCGGGGCTCCCGCCGTCGGGCAGGCCGCTGTGGTGTCCGGCCACCGCAAAGGCGGCGTGGAGATGTTGGCGAACCCAGGCCTCCTGCGCCCCGGCGGTGGAGTGGTCCACCTTGGGGCCGCCTTTGAGCCGCAGCTGGAAGGCGTCGCTGTACTTCCCGACGTCGTGGAGCCACGCGGCAAATTCGGCCTCACTCTGCGCCCCGAAGGGGGCTGCAAAGGAACCGGCCAGTCCGGCAGTGCCGGCGAGATGGTCGTAGACGGTCTGGGTGCGGGTGCCGTCCTCGCTGATGTGGGCAAGACGTGTGGAGTGCTCCATAAAATGACCTCCTGACTCTGGTTTGCAATAAGGATACGCTTTTCAAAAAGCGGCTGTCAACAAAACGCGCTTTTCGACGAAAAATTCTGGGACTTTGCACAAAAAGCAGACGGAAAAATCTGCAATGTGCCAAAGAAGAAAGAAACGAGTCTTTTCTTATTTTTATGATAATGCAAATACTGTCCAATAAACTGGACTTTTAACGATTTTTCAGGCAAAAATGAAAAGAGAGCTGCGTTTTCTGTACTGCGGGAGGAAGACCGCCCATCAGCAAAGAAAAAATGAAGATGTTGTGTACAACAACACCGCATTAAGATGGAATTAAGGCAGGGTTAAGAAAACCGCAAGAAAAGTGCTGAGCTATTCCATCTTGGAATGGACTTTCGGGAAAATCAAGACAAATATCCCCCTTTTCATTTGCTGAAATCTGTTGTATTATGAATAACAGATATGGAATCAGAGAAAAAAGCGCCGCGATGAAGCGCAAACAGGAATGATAAGAAAAATAAAGGGCAATAGGGGGAGAGCTACGATGGACGAAAAAGATTACGAGCTGCTGCACGCACTGGACGAGACGCGCAACATCACCCACGCAGCGGACAAACTGTACATGACCCAGTCGGCACTGTCCAAGCGCATCAAGGCGCTGGAACAGGAGCTGGGGGTGGAGATCGTCCTGCGCTCACGGCAGGGCATCCGCTTCACGCCGGCAGGTGAACAGGTGCTGCTCCACAGCGCCGCCGCCGCCCGCGAGATGGAAAAGATGCGCCGCCAGCTGGCTTCCATCCAGGGCGAAGCCTGCGGCACCCTGCGAGCAGGCATCTCGGTGAACTTCTCCTACTACCGCCTGCCCGAGGTGCTGACCGAGTACCACAAAGCATACCCGAAGGTACGCCTCGACATCGCTACCGGCCACAGCCGGAACATCTACCAGCAGATGCTGGATTCTTCGCTGGACGTGGCAGTGCTGCGGGGCGAGTATCCGTGGGACGGTACCCAGTTCCTGCTCTCGCAGGAGAATATCTGCCTCATCTGCAGCGAGGAGAACAAGGACAGACCCATCTCCGATTACCTTTATATCGACCACAGCAGCGACGCCACCATCAGCGCCCAGATGGCCCGCTGGCGCTACGAGAACGGCGTGACCAACGATGCGGGTAATTTTGTGGTGGATAACATCATGGTCTGCCGCGAGATGGTGGAGCGGGGCCTTGGCTGGGCGCTGATGCCGGAAGTGGCGCTGGATAACTTCAAAGGATATGTCAAGCCCTGCACCTTCGAGAACGGCGAGCCCTTTGTCCGGCGCACCTATATTTTCTGCCAGAGAGACGCAGCCGCCCTGCCGCAGGTGCAACTCTTTATGGACATGCTCAAAAAGCACCGCTGAGAGGAGAAAAACATGGAAACGACTGTTTCGCTGGTCCAGATGCTGGATGCACGGGAGCGCCGGGTGCAGCATCAGCAGGAGCTGTTGGCCCAGTACCACAAGCCGCTCATCTGCTTTACCATGAATATCTGCGGCCCGATAAAGGATTCGCCCCTCATCCGGCGGGGCTTTGCGCGGGGGCGTCAGCTGCTGCGCCAGCAGTTTCTGCGGGCAAAGCTGACGCCGCTGTATCAGGACGCCGTCCGGGAAGTGACCGGTTGCGAGGCGTTCTATGTGCTGGACGCCGACCCGCTGACCATCAAGAAATTTACCACCGACATCGAGGACGCCACCCCGCTGGGGCGGCTGTTCGACATGGACGTCATCTGTCCGGACGGCCTCAAAGTGGACAGAGAAGAGCTAAACCTCGAAGGCCGCCGCTGTCTCATCTGCGGCGGGCCTGCTAAGGTGTGCAGCAGCCGCCGCATCCATACTGTGGCCGAACTGCAGGAAAAGACGACGGAGATCTTGACCGAGGCCCGGGACGCGCAGGACATCGCCGACGCGGCCCGTCTGGCCGTCCGCGCCCTGCTCTACGAAGTGACCACCACCCCGAAGCCCGGCCTTGTGGACCGGCGTAACAGCGGAAGCCATAAAGACATGGACGTCTTCACCTTCATGGACAGCGCCGCGGCGCTCTATCCCTATTTTGAAGCCTGCGCCCAGACGGGCCGCGAGACGGCGGAACAGCCCGCGCCCGAGACATTCGCGGCCCTGCGGCCTCTGGGTTGTGAGGCCGAGGGCGAGATGCTGGACGCCACCGGCGGCGTCAACACCCACAAGGGCGCGGTCTTTTCGGTGGGCATCGTCTGCGCGGCGCTGGGACGCCTCGACCGCTCCCTCTGGGCCGAAGCAGCCCGCGTTCTGGCGGAAGTATCCGCAATGACGGCGGGCCTGACCGAGAAGGATTTTGCAGGCGTCACTGCCGAGAACGCCGCCACCGTGGGCCAGAAGCTTTATATTCAGTACGGTATCACTGGTGTGCGGGGGCAGGTGGAAGCCGGACTTCCCACGGTGCTGAATGTCGGCCTGCCGGTGCTGGAAGCCGGGCTTGCCAAGGGTTACGATTTCGACCGCGCCAGCGGCGGCGCACTGCTGGCCATCCTGGCCAACAGCACCGATACCAACATCATTGCCCGCTCGAGCCGGGAGCGTCAGCTGGCCCTCACCGAAGAGCTGAAAGCCCTTCTCGCCCAGACACCTTACCCGGATAAAGATGCGCTCGCGGCGCTGGATGACCGGTTCATTGCGGAAAATCTCTCGCCCGGCGGCAGTGCCGACCTGCTGGCGCTGACCTGGCTGCTCCATTTTGCTACTACTGAGGGGAATATCAATGAGTGAATATACCATTTCGCAGGTCTATCCGACCGATAAAACCGTTCTGGCCCAAATCGACACACTGCTGGGTCAGGAGGGCATCCGCCGCGACGGCAATCTGGACTACATCTGCGCCATGTTCGACGAGGAATACAACGTCATCGGTACCGGCAGCTGCTTCGGCAACACCCTGCGGTGCTTCGCCGTCAGCAGCGCCCATCAGGGCGAGGGTCTGCTGAACCAGATCATCACCCATCTCATCGAGGTGCAGTGCGCGCGGGGGAATATGCACCTGTTTCTCTACACCAAGGTAAAAAGCTCCAAGTTTTTCGGCGACCTCGGCTTCTACGAGATCGCCCGGGTGGAGGATACCCTTGTCTTCATGGAGAACCGCCGCGACGGCTTCGGGGCTTATCTGCGCGATCTGGAAAAGACCAGGACCGAGGGCAAAAGTGCGGCCCTTGTCATGAACGCGAACCCTTTTACCCTCGGTCATCAGTATCTTGTGGAAAAAGCCGCTGCCGCCTGCGACACGCTCCACCTGTTCGTGGTCAGTGAGGACGCCAGCCTCGTGCCTTTTGCCGTGCGCAGGAAGCTGGTGGAGGCGGGCGTGGCCCATCTGCCGAATGTGGTGCTCCACGACAGCGGCCCCTACATCATCTCGAATGCCACCTTCCCCAGTTACTTCCTGAAGGATGAGGCAGCTGTCATCGACGGCCACGCCCGGCTGGACCTCGCCGTCTTTACGAAAATCGCGGCGGCGCTGAACATCACTGCCCGCTATGTGGGCGAGGAGCCTACCAGTCAGGTGACGGGGCTTTACAACCAGATTATGTGCGAGCAGCTGCCCAAAGCGGGTATCGAGTGTGTCGTTGTACCCCGCAAAGAAGCAAACGGCAAGGCCATCAGTGCTTCCAACGTCCGCCAGTGCCTGCAGAGCGGCGACTGGGATACCCTCGAGACGCTGTTGCCCAAGACCAGCCTCGACTATTTCCGCAGTCCGGAGGCAGAGCCGGTGCTGGCACGCATCCGCAATGCGGGCAATGTCGTGCATTACTGAGAAAAACTTTCTCTCTCTTTGTGGTCATGACAACAGAAATAGGACGAAGCATCTGTTATAATAGGCCCATCAAGAAAAGGAGAGTGTGGATATGATACGTAAAATCATTCATATAGACGAAGAAAAATGCAATGGCTGTGGTGCCTGTGTCACTGCCTGCCATGAGGGTGCCATCGGCCTCGTGAACGGAAAGGCCAAGCTTATGCGCGACGACTACTGCGACGGCTTCGGCGACTGCCTGCCCGGCTGCCCCACCGGTGCCATCACCTTTGAGGAGCGGGAGGCCGCTGCCTACGATGAGCAGGCTGTGCTGGAAAACAAGCAGAAAAAGGCTGCTGCCGCTGCCGAAAAGCCCGTCTTCCACGGCTGCCCGGGCAGCGCTATGCGCCAGTTTGACCGCCAGCAGGCCGCACCGGCTGCAGCTCCTGCCGCCGCCCAGCCCTCGCAGCTGGCCCAGTGGCCCTGCCAGATCAAGCTCGTGCCGGTGAATGCACCCTATTTTGACGGTGCCAAGCTGCTTATCGCCGCCGACTGCACCGCCTACGCCTACGCGAACATCCATCAGGAGTTCATGCGCGGCCATGTTACCCTCATCGGCTGCCCCAAGCTGGATGCCGTGGACTACAGCGAGAAGCTGACCGAGATCATCCGCAATAACGACATCAAGAGCGTTACCGTCCTGCGGATGGAGGTGCCTTGCTGCGGAGGTCTCGAACACGCCGCCGTCACTGCCCTCAAGAACAGCGGCAAGTTCATCCCCTGGAATGTCGTCACCTTCTCGGTGGATGGCCGTATCCTCGACCGGTAAATAATCGCAAACAAAAAAGCAGACGCTGCACAAAGCGTCTGCTTTTTTGTATCATTCAGTTTGTAGTCTGGGCGGCAGACTGTATCATCTTCCAGACAGACTCGACGCTCTGGCGTATCTGAGCCAGCGTGGCGATGTCCTCGTCACTCATCCGGGAAGCCGGGGGAGAGAGCACCGTCTTGGCAGAAGTCACCGTGCCGGTGAGCTGGATGTGGACGTTGTGGTCCGGGATGGTCAGCAGCACATGGATGGGCGTGGTCTTCGAGAAGAGAGCGTCCGTCGAAAAGCCAAGCACGAGGGTCGTGCCGTCGGCTGCGACGGGGAACTGATAGTAGCGGTAGCCGTCCCGTGCGGCAGAAGGAGAGGCTTTTTTCAGCCCCTTGAGCGAGAGGGTGAAGCCGGAAAGCTCCTGAAGCTCGACCTTGTTCGTCTCGACGCCCAGCACGGCGGAAGCCTGCGTCTGGGAGATGTAGTCTCCGAGGCTCCACTCGGGCAGAAGAACGCTTGCGATGGAGAGTTTATCGGTGACAGCCTGACGCAGAACGGTGTAGAGCTGCCCGATGTCGAAGAGCGTCTCTTCCGAGTCGATATAGACCCGGGTGAAGGGAGACGTCTTGACGGAGTCGTCTTCGTTGAGCTGGTAGAAAGAGAGCTGCAGCTTTCCGGGCGCATACTGGCCGCTGATACTGCCGCTGGAAGCGTTCACCCGCTCGAGGATGTTCAGCAGCGGCGGCTTATCCGGGCTGTTGGGCGCTATCTCATACCGGAAGGTGAAGGATGCACCGGTTTGCAGAGCCGAGATTTTGCTGTGCAGCTGGAAAAAGACCACGCCCACAGCGACCACTACGGCCACCAGCACGACCGCTAAGGCAACAAAAAGCGGATTGACACGTTTTTTTGGAGATGCCATCTGCAAGACCTCCTGTCATAGACTCTATGATTATAGCATACGAGCAGGTGGACGAAATGTCAAGCCGGAACTTGACGTTATCAGACGGTCAGCGTATACTGTCTGATACATCTTATATAAGGTAAAAGGAGGCAGAGATGAAAATAGCGATACTTGGTACCAGCGGCAGCGGGAAATCCACGCTGGCAAAGCGCCTGGGGGAGAGATACGGCCTGCCGGTGCTCCATATGGATACCGTGCATTTCTTGCCCGGCTGGGTGGAGCGGCCCTTCGCCGAGGAAGAAGCCATTGTCCGGCAGTTTCTCGACGAGAACGCAGGCGGCTGGGTCATCGACGGCAATTATAGCAAGACCTGTTATGCCCGTCGGCTGAAAGAAGCGGATAAAATCATCGTGCTCTGGTTTTCACCGCTGGTCTGCCTTTGGCGGGCGATACGGCGCTGGCAGCAGAACAAAGGCCGTGTGAGGGAGTCGTCTGCGCCCGGGTGCGAAGAGAAGATAGATGCCGAATTCGTCCGCTGGATCCTCCACGATGGGCGCACGAAGCAAAAGTGGGCGCAGTTGGAGAGGATCGGGGAAAAGTACCCGGAGAAATATGTATTGATTCGGAACCAGCGGGAGCTGGATGGGTTCTTAAAGGAACTTTGAACTGGTTCTCGCGCTGGTGGCGCGGGGGTAGAGCGCGGTTACGCGAGGTTAAGTTCTCTTTTGCGTGCCAAAAGAGAACCAGAAAAGCGCCCGCTACTTTCGAGGCGCGGGAGGCACGAATCAAGGGCTGCTCGCCCTTGATA
>ERZ1106963.2232-NODE-2232-length-19882-cov-4.180562_pt1 | contig 19882 bp, 20 predicted proteins | sample MGYA00403681_ERZ1106963 | MGnify/ENA primary metagenome ERZ1106963 (study PRJEB35170, sample SAMEA104062407) | human gut metagenome | biome: human gut; feature: human-associated habitat; material: faeces | place: Denmark | collected 2012-05-03 ...
ATGGCACTCTGCGCCGCCCTTTGGTCGTCTTAAAATTCAGAAATTTTATTTCCGCATCGCGTCAATTTTTGCAATGTTTTCATTTTGAACTTTGCATTCATCAGCGCTTATTTTAAGACTGCGTTTTACTTTTAGTTTTCTATTATTATAAAGATGATTAAAAGTTTTTTCCGGTTCCCTTTTTTTCAAAAAAGGAAACAAAATCCCCCGTAAAGCAAAACCTCAACCCTCCCGCACGGTTCCGTGGTCCACAAAGACCAGCTTGCCGTTGGTTCGGGCAAAGGCGGCGGAATCGCAGGTGGTCACAAATGTCTGCTTGTCCTCAATGCGGGTCAATAGATACGTCTGGCGTGCGTCATCCAATTCACTGAGCACATCATCCAGCAGCATCACCGGATGTTCGCCCAGCACCTCGCCCGCCACGCTGGCTTCCGCCAGCTTCATGCTCAGCACCGCACTGCGCTGCTGGCCCTGGCTGCCATAAATTTTTCCCGGCTGGCCGTCAATTAAAATTTCCAGGTCCTCGCGGTGGGGCCCCGTCAGGCAAAAGCCTGCCCGCAGCTCGGTGTTTTTCACCTCGCGCAGCTTGGCCGCCAGCGCTTCCGGGCTGCCCGGGTCGCAGCAGGGGCAATATTGGATCTCCAACTTTTCTGCCCCGCTGGAAATATCACGGTAGTTCGCCGCTGCCGCCGGGGCCAGCTGGTCCAGATACCCCGCACGCCGCCGCATGACTTCGCAGCCATAGGTCACAAGCGCTTCGTTGTAGGTTTCCAGCAGAACATCCCCGCCGGGGGTGATGTCATACGCTTTCAGCAACGCATTTTTCTGCGCTACCACGCGTAAATACCGCCGTTCCGCCGCCAGGTAGCCGGGGTACAGCTGGCAGAGCGCGGCATCCAGGAAATGCCGCCGCCCTTCCGGCCCGCCTTTGACCAGGCTCAGATGGTTGGGGTCAAACGCCACCGCCGTAAAAGTTCCTGCGATCGAAGCAGCTCTTCCGCGGTCGGCTCCGTTCAGACGTACCGTCCGGCCGGGGCGCTGGGTTCCTTTGGCGCCAACGGTCAACCGTATTTCCTGGGGGCGGTCTCCCGCTTCAAATGCGGCCTCCAGCACGGCAAAGTCAGCGCCACGCCGGATCAGCTCGGCGTCCTTTGCCCCACGGAAGCTTTTGCCCCCAGTCAGCAGCCAGACGGCTTCCAACAGGTTGGTTTTGCCCTGCCCGTTTGCCCCGCACAGAACCGTCAACTGCGGGGCGGGTTCCAAAACAGCGGCGGATAAATTGCGATAATCCGTCACCGCAAGGCGGTTCAGCCGCATCAGCAGCCCTCCGCGATCTGAACCTGGCGGCCTTCCAGCTCCACCACATCGCCCGGCACGCATTTTTTACCGCGCATGGTGCAGGGTTCCCCGTTCAGCTTCACTTCTCCGCCCTGGATCAGCTCCTTGGCTTCGCCGCCCGTTTCACACAGGCCGGCAAATTTCAGCAGGGCATCCAATTTGATAAATTCCGTGTGGATTCGTACTTTTTCCATCGTATCAGCCTTCATTCTTAAAGCGTACCGGCAGCACCAGGTAAATAAAGTCTTCGCCCTCCACCGGCAGGACCTTTACCGGGCTCAAGGGGCCGTTGATCTCCAGGCGCAGCTTTTCGCACTTGGAATAGCGCAGCGCATCCAGCAGGTAGCGGTTGTTGAACCCGATTTCCATGGAATCGCCTTCCATGTTTTCCGGCGTAAACTCATCCACCACCTTGCCCAGCGGGGTCTGGCAGCGCACAGTTACTTTATCCGGTGCAAAATTGATGCGCAGCGGGTTCTTCAAACGATCGGTAATAATCAAAGAAGCACGTTCCAGCGTATCAATAAAGCTCTTGCAGTCGATCACGACCTTGGTGCGGCTCTCTTTGGGAATCACGCTCTCATAATTCAGGAACTCGCCCTCGATCAACCGGCTCATGATGGTGTAGCCGTTGGTAGTGAACACCACATAGCGGCGGTTTGCATCAATTTTGACCGGTTCGTCCGGCCCGCCGGTGATTTTCAGCAGCTCCTGCAACGTTTTTGCCGGAATGATAATGCGGATATCGCGGGTGCATTCCACATCCCGCTTAATGATGGCCAGGCGGTAACCGTCCAGAGCCACAACCGTCAGGCGGCCCGGCTCGATCACGAACAATTCACCGGTGTGTGCGGGCTTCTTATCTTCCACAGCGACCGCATAGATGGTCTTTTCGATCAGCTCGCGCATCATCGAAGTCGGAATGGTCATGGTATTTTCGGCTGCCGTGTTGGGCAGGCTGGGGTAATCGCTCGCGTTCATGGCGGGGATCTCAAACTCTGCCACGCCGCCAGAAATAATTGCCATACCTTCGTTATTCAGCTCCACCGATACGGTGCCGGACGGCATACGGCTGACCATGGAGCCAAACAGCTTTGCTTCCAAAACCGTCTCGCCGGGTACCTGAACATTGCACTCAATGTTGGTGGTGATGCCCATTTCCATATCGTAGCCGGTCAGCGTCAGCTGGAACCCTTCGGCTTTCAGGTAAATGCCCTCCAGCACGGGGATCGCCGCGCGGTTGGTGATGGCGCGGGAAACGCCGTCGATCGCAGCAGACAGCAGCGACTTGTCACATTCAAACTTCAATGTTGTCACCTCGTATATAATCACTAAACTTACAGAAAACCGTGAAGTGTTGTAGCCTGGCAGACGGTTCAGAAATCTGAAATATCCGTTTTGTATAATCCTTATTTGCTGATGGGCCTGACGGTGCAGAACACGTAAAATGTCAGGGTAAACTAGATACTTTGATAGTCATAGTAGTAGGCTACGTTGAATCTGTGGAAAAGCCTGAAACCTCCGATTCCGAAGCAATTTTTGAGGACCTAGCTTTCCGCAAAACCTCGTGGAAAGAAAAATCTAAAATGTGGAAAACCTGACCTTTCAACCTGCTCTGTGGAAAATCCATGTTAATTGTTGAAAAATCAGTTGAAAATGTTGAAAGTCTAAAACTGCTGTCGGAACCCGGAATATCCGTTTTGAAAACCCGGAAAAAGCATGACATGTTCTGCATATTTATGTATAAACATGCAGAACGCCGGGCGTTTCATTGTCAACCTGCAGCATGCATCAGGCACGGATGTTCTTCATGATGTCGTCCACGGTCTCCTTCAGGTGGCGGTCCTTGCCGATGTTCTTCTCCATCGTATTGATGGAGTACACAACGGTGGAATGGTCACGCTGGAATTCGGAACCGATGGCTTCCATGCTCATACCGGTGATCTCGCGGATGATATACATCGACATCTGGCGGGCGGCACTCACATTGGCGCTGCGCTTTTTCCCGCGGATGTCGGAGGGAATCACATTATAGGTGCGCGCCACTTCGTTGATGATCTTTTCAATCGTAACGGGGATGGGCTGGGTATCATTCAGTGTATCCTTGATGGCGGTCGTCGTCACGCCGATGCAGGGGGCAATACCCTCCAACATATAGTAGGCGTTCAGCTTTTTCACTGCGCCCTCCAGCTGGCGGATGTTCTGCTTCAGATGGTTGGCGATGTATTCCGCAACGTCATCAGGCAGATCCAGATTCAGCAATTCGGCCTTGCGCTTGACGATCGCCACACGGGTTTCGAAATCAGGCGGCTGGATATCCGCCGTCAGGCCCCACTCGAACCGGGTGCGCAGACGCTCTTCCAGGCTCTTGATCTCCTTGGCCGGCCGGTCGGATGCCAGCACGATCTGCTTGCCGGCATTATGCAGCGTATTAAAAGTATGGAAAAACTCTTCCTGCGTTGATTCCTTGCCCGCCAAAAACTGGATATCGTCGATCAGCAACACATCGGCTTCGCGGTATTTCTGGCGGAACTGTTCGGTCGTTGCCATTTTGACCGCGGTGATGATCTCGTTGGTAAACTTTTCGCAGTCCACATAGACGATATTGTAGTCCGGATGGTTTTTGTGGATCTCGATCTGAATCGCGTTCAGCAGATGCGTTTTGCCCAGACCGGACGGTCCGTAAATGAACAGCGGATTGTAAGCGCCGGATGGGTTTGCCGCAACCGCCTGCGCCGCCGCAAAGGCAAATTGGTTGGACGGGCCGCGGATGAAGTTTTCAAAGGTGAAATCATACCGGCCCGAGGGCAGGCTGGCTTCATCCATTGGGCGTTTTTCTTTGGCAGCCTCTGGTTCAGGCTGCGGCACAGTGAACTTGACCTCAACATCAAAGCCAAGTACAGCCTTAAACGCATCCTTCAGCAGACCCGTATAACGGTCAGACACGATCTTACAGATAAAATCATTGCGGACTTCCAGCGTGATGCAGTTGGAATTTTCAAAGCTGACCGCTTTCAGCCCGCTGATGTAATACTGGTACGTCGCGTCGGCAGTATGTTCGCGGCAATAGGCTTTGGCCGCGTCCAGTACGTCGTTGAATGAATCCATGGATACTCCCCACTTTTGTGTTAGTCAAGGCAATGCACTGCCGCCCCGCAGGCTGCCGCCCAATTTTTGCAAACAAAACACAAGCCGCCCCCCACTATAATAAAGTAAGAGCGCCGCATCGTTCCACAAAATTCCGGATGCATCCGGCAGGGTATTGCTGCACGGCCTAAAATTCTTGGGCAGGCGGACGGAGCATGCAGCAGCCGGCGGCTGCGGGGAAGATGTTGCCTTTCCCGGTTCGCCAAAACCGCTGTGTCAACCCGCGGAAAGCAGGCCCGAAAGCCCGCTCTGCCGATTTTTAGACACAGAGATACAGATATAGTATAGCATAAATTTACCCCCAATACAATTATAATAGGGTACAATTTTCCACGATATGGGCAATAAAAGTTGAAAATATGGCAAAAATGCAGGTTTTGAACCAACATTCCACCAAATCCACACCTCACAGCGGGCTCGTTTGCATCTATTTGTCCACTGGGCCCGCCCGCGCAGAGCGCAAAATCCAATCCTTCGCGCCTGGCATTGGATCGCCGCGTGGATTTTTTCGCGGTTTGCTATTGACAAACTTGCCGTCCTTGCGCTATAATCAAAGTCTGCAAGGCTGCCCCTGTATCTACGGGCATTTGCCAAGCGTAAATCGCCAAAAAATGCCCAGTATTGGGGAAACTTTGAAGGAGGGAATACGAAATGAAGCAGACTTTCCAGCCGAAGAAGCGTCAGCGCAGCCGCGTTCATGGCTTTTTGAAGCGCATGGCTTCTAAGAACGGCCGTAAGGTGCTGGCCCGCCGCCGTGCTAAGGGCCGCAAGAACCTGACCGTCTGATTTTTCAGGCACAGGTTTCGCAAACACATGCAAACAAAGGCTGCTGATTTCTTGTCAGCGGCCTTTTTTGCTAGGATGTACTGGAAAAAAGCCAAAATTTGGAGCATTTTCACAAAGGCAAACCCGTTTTTTCAGCGTTTTGCCTTGGCCTATAACAGTTCCGGTGCACCATCCATTCTCACTCCCTGCACGTATTAAGCCGTGCAGGCCATACAATCCTACCATGCCGGAGGAACCCCGCCATGCGCTATCGAACCCTGACCAAAAATAAGGAATTTTCCCGCATTTATGCCCGCGGCAAAAGCTATGTTCACCCCAATCTGGTGCTGTATGTGGCCAAAAACCGGCTGGGCTATACCCGCATCGGACTGACCGCCACTAAAAAGGTGGGCCATGCCGTGCAGCGCAACCGTGCGCGGCGCATTATGCGCGCAGCACTTTCGGAACACCTCTCGCAAAATATCGGCGGATATGATATAATCTTAGTAGCGCGTGCCCGCACGCCCTACCTGAAAAGCACCCAACTGAGCAAAACGCTGGCGGGTCTGATGCGCAAAGCCGGCCTGCCGGATAAAGCTGCCGCGGTGCCGCAGCAGCCCGCGGCCAAACCGCAGCCGAACGGTGCACCGGAGTGATCAGCCGGGTGCTGATTGCCCTGGTGCGCGGCTACCAGAAGGTCATTAGTCCGCTGCTGGGGCATAACTGCCGGTTTACCCCAACCTGCAGCCAGTATATGATCCAGGCTATCCAGGTGCATGGCCCGGCCAAAGGCCTGCTGCTGGGCCTGTGGCGCATTCTGCGCTGCAACCCCTTTGGCAAGTACGGCTATGACCCCGTGCCGGAAAAGGGGCGCTGGATGAACCCAGAGCGGAAGCTGTTCAGAGAAAAGCGATAAGGCTGAATTAAACTAAATTAAAAAAGAATAAAGGCACCGCAGGTGCCAACCACCATGATTCATTATTCTTTCTTAATTATTCTCTATTACTCTCGCCTCTCATGTCTTCTCACCGCACGGCGAAGACCTTCTTTATAAAATAAATGCCCTGCGTGCGGGCAGGGCGGAAGGATAGAATATGGGATTCCTCGCAATGATCCTGGGACCGCTGATGCGTATGCTGTATCAGATGATCCCGAACTTCGCCGTCACGATGATTGTTTTCACCGTGATCATCAAACTGCTCATGCTTCCGCTGATGATCAAACAGCAGAAGTCCATGGCCAAGATGTCGGTGTTTACACCGATGGTCAATGAAATCCAGCAGAAGTACAAGAACAACCAGGAAAAAATGCAGGAGGAAATGGTCAAGCTCCAGCAGGAGTATGGCTACTCCCCCACTGCAGGCTGCCTGCCGATGCTTGTCAATATGCTGGTCCTGTTCGGCATGGTGGAGGTTGTTTACCGCCCTGTGCAGTACATTCTCGGCATCCCCAAGGACGCCATCAGCGCCGCCTGCACCGCACTTGGCATTGCTGCCAACGGCGCAGCGGCCCAGACCGGCCTGATCGAAGCAATCCACGCCGGCCTTGCCAGTGGTGTGGATACCGGCCTGACTACTGAGCAGCTCAGCTCCATTGCCAACTTTAACACCAGTTTCCTTGGCATGGATATGTGCACCATCACCGGCTTCAGCTTCAGCCTGATCATGATCTTCCCCATCATCGCTGCGGTTACCATGTGCATCTCCCAGGTGCTCAGCACCAAGATGTCTGGCCAGCAGGCCCAGATGCAGGGCAGCATGAAGGTCATGATGTGGGGCATGAACATCATGTTCGTCTTCATGTGCTTCCAGATGCCTGTCGGCTTCTCCCTGTACTACGGCACCTCCAACATCTTCATGATGCTGCAGACCGTGCTGACTTACAAGGTGTATAACCCCGAAAAGTTCAAGGCTCAGTACGAAGCCGAAGTTGCCGCCAAGCGCGCCGCCAAGAAAGAGGTCAAGACCGTTACCGTCGAAGAAGGCGGCAAAAAGGTCGAAAAGAACGTCAACAAGCGTCAGCTGGACCAGATGCGCCTTGAATATGCCCGCAAGCTGGATGCCGAAAAGTACGCCAATGACCGTACCGTCCCCCTGACGGACGAGCAGCGCGCCGAGATGGAAGCCCAGAAGGCCCAGAAAGGCAAAAAGAAGAAGTAAGACCGCCCCATAAAGAAGGAGGTAGTAATCATGCGTGAATATGTTGCAACCGCCAAAACGGTGGAAGAAGCCATTCAGCTGGGCTGCGAAGCGCTCAGCGTTGACCGTGACGACCTGGGTGTGAGCTATGAGATCCTGGAAATGCCGCAGAAAACCGGCTTCCTGGGCCTGAAAGTGACCCCTGCAAAAGTAAAAGTTACCGTGGAAACTGCCGATACCGAGCCGGAAACCACGCCTGCTGCCCCGGTGGCCGCCGCTGAACCCGAACCCGCCCCGGCAGAAGAAGCGGCCGAACAACCCGCGGCAGAGGATGCTGCCCCGGCGGAAGCCGAGACCCCGCTGGATATTGCTGCTGACCCCCGCCTGCAGGCTGCGGTGGATTACCTGACCCCCATCTTCCACCTGATGGGCGTGGAGGAGTTCACCTTTACCGCAGGCAAAAAGGGAGAAGCTACCATTCTGCATGTTGAGGGTGCCCACTTGGGCGCACTCATTGGCCGCCGCGGCGAAACGATGGAGAGCCTTTCCTATCTGGCAAGCCTGGTGGTCAACCGGATGGAAGGCCCTTACGTCAAGCTGGGCATTGATGTGGGCGGCTACCGCAATAAGCGCGAAGACGACCTGACGGCCTTGGCTGTGCGCATTGCCAACCGTGTGATCCGCACCGGCTGCTATTACGAGATGGAGCCGATGAATCCCTACGAGCGCCACATCATCCATACCGCTGTGGCCGAGATCGAGGGCGTACGCAGCGAGAGCAAGGGCGAAGGCCCCGACCGCCGCGTGGTGATTTATTCCACCGACCCCAACGCCAGCAACCTGCCGGATCGTGATGCACCGCGCGGCCGCCGCAGCGGCCCCAACCGCGGCAATCGCAATGGCCGCAGCTTTAACGGCAACCGCGGCCCCCGCAACGATAACCGCCACGGCGGTGGTTACCGCGGCAACAGCAGCCGTCCCCCGCGTGATAACCGCGGTGGCAACCGCAATGGCGGCCGCGGCTATGGCCGCCCGTCCAGCGTGCCGGAGCGCGAATTTGCCAGCACCCCGCGTGACCCCAACGCCCGCCCGCAGGCCCCGGCCCGCACCGCGCGCATCCATGATGGGGATGATTTTGACATGTTCGGCAAGATCGAACTGTAAGATCCAGCGCAAAATCAGCATTTGAAAAAGAGCAGCGTTTTTGCCATGCGGCAGAAAGAAGAAACGCTGCTCTTTTTGTACAGATAAAAACGCTGGAGAGATTGCAGGAAACGATCGGACAAAAGCTGTCCAACCCCCACAGTGCGCCATTTCTCGCTTTGTTCCGTGTTGCGGGCAGGCAAAAGGACGCTCTGGCAGGTAATGGTGTGCTGGAACAACGCCATGAACCGGGTGAACACAATGCTGACCACGATTTGCAGCAGGTCAATCAGCCGCCCGGCCCCTTGATCACGAACTGTGCCGCAACCGGAATGTGGTATACGATCAAGGTCAGGTTGGCAAAATCCCGTCCGGTCCCCTGGCTGACGGTGCATGGCACCGATACAATGGCCGATGCCCCCCAGCCCGTCAATGCCCAGCGCCAACAGGACCATCCTGACAGATAGATCCCGAAGCGGGCAGCATGCTGCGCTTTCATTCCAAGGCAACACCGCACAATTCTAAGTGCCGATACGGCGAGCGAGGTGCGGCAGATGCCAAGCCAAAAGCGCAGATAATACTGGATGTCTTATCGAGCATTTTGGCAACGCAGATGCCGTGCCGCAGCTGCCGGAGCGGTGCTTAAGCCGCAAGGCGGGAATTATGCGGTATTGCCCTAAAACTCTCCTTGCTTTATGCGCTTGTAAAACAGTAAAAGCGTATTTTTGTGGAACAGGTATAATGTTGGTCATTCCGTTTGTTCCGCATCGTTATAAGTACACTGCTTTCTGATAAAGTTTTTATTATAATACTGACCCACGCCGGGAACAATGTACGCCCCCGGCGGCTGCCAAAGCCCCGTGCTGTGCGCGGGGGCTTTTTCTTGTGCCGGCCGCCGCCTTGTGCTACAATACTGGTATATTTTGCAGCGGCATTGCCCGCTGCCCGTGGAACATTGAAGGAGGAAACCCCATGCCTGCCATTACTGTGCGCGGCGTAACGCTGCTGCCCCCGCGGGACACTGCCCCGACCAACTTTAAGATCCTGGTACCCGTTATGGCCAACGACCTTTCCAACGCTGGCGCCGCTGGGGCGGCTGGGGACGTGGTAGAGCTGCGTTTGGATGCCCTTTCGATATTGGATGCTCCTAACGTGCAAAACGTGCTGTGCGCCGCCCGTGCCGCCATTGGGCAGGGCGTTCCCCTACTGGCCACCATCCGAACCAAAAAAGAGGGCGGTCTGGCCGATCTCACCGATACCGCATACGGCGAACTCGGCACTGCTATCTGCCACAGTGGCCTGGCGGATCTGCTGGATGTCGAAGCCAGCACGGCTCCGGCGGTCATTGCTGCCATCCAGCAGCAGGCGCGGGAAAGCGGCGTAAAAACCGTGTTCAGCAGCCATAACTTTGCCGAGACTCCGCCCACCGAAACGATGGTCAACACCCTGACTGATATGGTCCGCCGCGGGGCAGATATCGCCAAGCTGGCCGTAGTGCCCCACACCCCGGCGGATACCGCCCGCCTGCTGGAAGCCACCGCCCAGGCAGCCCAAGCCACAGGGAACGATACCCCGCTCATCACCATGTCCATGGGCCAGCAGGGGATGGTCAGCCGCATCTGCGGCGCAGCGTTTGGCAGCTGTGCAGGCTTTGCCACAGCAGGGGTTTCCAGCGCACCGGGCCAGCCCGCCGCCCCCGCCCTGCGCACGGCGCTGGACGCCCTGGGTGCCATGCTGGGTTGAATCGTCCTGAAAAAACAAAGTCCAAAATGCAACTTCCCGTTGCTTGGCAAACGCAGCCCGCTATGCTATCCTACCGATAAAAGATAAAGGAGGCAATGCCATGGAAACTAGGCAAGTTATTTTGCAGCTGCGTACCGCCAAAGGGTTATCGCAGGAAGAACTGGCCGCAAAAGTATATGTGACCCGCCAGGCCGTGTCCCGCTGGGAAACCGGAGTTTCCCATAGTTAAAGATACCGCATCAGACATAACAACGCCACGCTTATATAATATTAAAAGCACGCCCAAATTACTGATTAGTAAAATTGGGGCGTGCTTTCATATTTAACGAGGTGTAACCTTTACCAATGTTGACAAATGATCCTTGTTTTCCTGACGGGTTCTTTTTTTATAGCCCAATTTATCGCATATATATTCGATTTTTTGAGCAAAAATGTCTACGCTCAATTTTGACATATAAAGATTACCGTCATCATCTCTAGAACTTGAATGCCATTGCTGTTCATCGTCTAAAGGATGTTCGGGGCGAAAATCGTAAATGTTAAATATTTTATGCTCAACTTGAGTTATCCATGCTGCGCCAACTTCCATCAATGCACCCCATGAACTTTTCGTATTATGACTTGTAACGAAAATAACATAAATCTTTTGCGTAGAATAACTATCAACAAAGAAATCTCGCAAATAGTCGTATATCCCACTTTTTCCTACGTCGCCTTCTGGGATGCGTGATACTTCATCATCACAGTTTGTATAAATTATATCTTCGGGCGGTACGTTGTTAAATACCAACATATTGTAAATAATATCCGCCAAATCCTTGTCTCGATATGTCTGACTAATTAGCAATTTCTTCTTTTGAGAATCAATAATGCTTTTAATCCCCATATCCGGACTGTTGGTGTTTATTTCATCAGAAAGTATTGCCTCTACTTCATCAGCTTGCTCTGTACTAATACCTAAACGAGAAGAAATTTTTTGAGCTGCTTTCTTAGCGGTGTTTTTTCTGAAAGTATCTACCGACTTTTTAAATGAAGCTTCGTTTTGACGTTGCTGTTCTAGCTTTTTTTCTTCTTTTTTCTTTTTGCCCAAAGACACAAACAAATCTCGCATTTTCAAGATATCAGGCAATAAAGTTTTTCTAACATAATCTAGTACCGCCTGATAGCGAGGATCATCCGTTTTATATCCTTGACGATTGCTTAGAGCCATATCGGGTAACTCCGTCAGTTCAAAAATATCAACATGAAGTTGACCTACGACATAGACTTCATTCAATTTATTTTGTCCAACAACAGGAAGTATATTAAATTCGCCCATTTTTTGGTTGGCATACAGAGAAATAAAATTATCAGGAAAATCCGTTAACTCTACTTTTCTGCCGCGAGTTGATGTATAAGTTCCTATCCATCCTTTGATTTCTACGTTATATGTATGTTCAACACCAGATTTGTCATCCATACTAATGGGCATTGTTGCTAAAGGTTTATTTTTGCGGAGTTCTGCTATTTCATTTCCATATGGCGTCTGGAAAAAATCATTAAGATATGTAAATTCATCCCCTAAAGTAATTAGAGTAGAGAGTTCTGAAATCATTTCCTTATCAAAGTTCTCAATGGTTTCCGCTTCCGTTCCCCGAATTAGGTGAATTTTAAACTTCTCATTTACTAACGGGAATATCTTAAGTAAATTGCGTTTAATTGCCTTTAATGTACTATGAAGTTTGTACTGCGGATTCTGCATAACGACAGAAGTACCGTTGCCAGATACTCTTTCGAAAGAAATTTGCTCGTCAGTGAGCGGCACAAGTAAATTATTGTCGTTTATATGGCGAGATAATACAAACCCTGATTTTTCTCCATTTGAAATCGTCTTTATAAGAACGTTCTCAGAAACCGATAGGGCAGCTAGTTTTCCTACGCCTTTACGCCCCATTTTCTTCCGTTTCATAGGGGTTAGAGATTCGGCATCGGTATTTCTAGAAACCGCGGCAACATTAAGGTATTTCTGGATATCGCCGTCAGCATATGACATTCCTTTGCCGTCATCTTCAACGGTAATATCATCCTTGTTAGCAATGATATATACATTGTGGGCATCTGCATCGTAAGCATTAGCAATTAATTCAGCTAGCACATAATAAATGTTTGTATACAGGCTTGGACCTAATAATTCCAAAATACGGGGATCAATATTAAGTTTGTATTCTTTCTCTTTCATTTGCAATCGTCGCTTTCTTTTGTCTCTTTTTAGGTAAACTTCTAATTATACTTTCTCCAATCACTTCGCCCAAACGAGGCGGAACAGCATTTCCTATATGGCGTGCTATTTTCCTTATCGGAACTTCAACATTGCTAGGCGAAAATTGATAATCAGGAGGAAAAGACTGTAAAATAGCGCCTTCCCGTAAAGTAATCGCCCTGTCCTGTTCTGGATGTCCAAAACGTCCGGTTCCATAACCGATAAATTGTGTGGTGATAGTAGGAGACAAATCATCCCACTTCATTCTACCATATACTGATGCATAAGTTTTTCCGCCTTCTTTTTTATGGCAGTTTAATACTAAACGTTCAGGCCAATCACGCCATGTACCGCCGGGAACGGAATGTTGTATTCGTTCCAAATTGATAGGAGAGAGTGCTGGCGAAATATGAAGCCTATCGTTTTCATTTGCCTCTCCAGCGGAAATTCTCGGTAAGCTACCAATAGCGTCTCTAACTGTCAGATGTTTTTGATGTGTTGCATCAATAAGTTTTATTTCTTTGCGACGCGACGCAAGCAAAATCAACCTTTTTCTCCGTTGCGGTACGCCATAATTTGCGACATTTACAACTTGATAATTTACAATATAATTCAAGCCTTCTAACGTGGAAACAAAATCTTTAAAAACTTTTTCTTTTTCTAATTCTGGCACATTCTCCATTGATACTATGTGGGGACGAGTTTCTTCCACCAACCGCCCAAATTGGTATAGTAATTTCCAGTCTTTATGTTTAGAACGGTTTTGCTTATCTTTTTGATGGCTTGAAAAAGGTTGACATGGCGCACATCCGACGAGTATTTTAACGTCAGCGCCTCGCAAAAGGGCGCGTATTTCTTTTCCTGTGACATCTTCAACGCTTTTATGAATAAATGTGCAGTTGTTGTTGTGAGTATAAGCGTATTCGCAAGAATCATCAATATCAATTCCTGCTACAACTGGAATTCCCGCTTTTTGCAAACCATAGGTAAGCCCGCCTACGCCGCAAAATAAATCAACAGCTTTAATTGTCATCGTTGTGTCCTTTCAGAAGAACGACTCAATATTGACTGAATTTTTTCGACTAATATAGTTTCGTTTCTCTTTTTTAATTCGCATTCCCAAATACGCAGAACTTTCCATCCGCGTGCCTCAAACATGGCAGTCACATCTTTATCGTGCTTCATATTACGTTCGCATTTCTTTTGCCAGTATTCCTTATTTTCTGCCGGGCGTGTATTTCGGCAATCATGACCATGCCAAAAGCAACCGTCTACGAATACTGCAACTTTTTCTTTTAGAAACACAAAATCGGGATGTCCTTTGACCGGATAATTGCGCTTCCATCCAGTAATACCATTCTGTTTAAATATGTCTATCAATCGCAGTTCTGTTGATTTGTTCTTTTTTGATTTAACTTTTCGCATGATTTCAGAGCGTTTTTCATTATTAAAAATATCCGCCATGATAAATCATCTCGCCTCAAACTCAATGCGAAGGCTCGGATCAGTTTCAGCCTCAAGAACAATTTCGTTATAACGACCAATAATATCTGAAAGCGTAGAATTTCTCTTGCTTTCATCAAAAAGGCTATGTTCATATACATTGGACGAAAGGAATTGCTGAATATCCCAAACCTCAACGCGCCCGGCAAGGCCCGCATCTTCCGCAAGATTTAATGCTGTATGTACACGCTCAAAAATTGTAATGATGACAGGATGGCATCCGCCGCGCAAGTTCGCCTTGCATTTTTCAATCAGCAAAGCGCCGGGCATTGTTGTACAATGGATAATCGTGTTGTTTATAACAAAATCGCCGCTTCGTTCAGTTGGCGCGTCCGCAACAGAAGCGCCATGAATCTCAAATGCATTTTCAGGCATAATAAGACATAATTTCGCGGCTACTAAGTGCTGCAAAACCGTTCCCAAATACTGCGTTCCCGGATTTTGTTTCTGACGTTTCTTAGCCTGTTCAAATAGTTCGTCTAAGTTTGCTCCAATAGTTTTGGAAGTATCGGCGGTCAAAACAAACGGCTGATTTCTGAAATATTCTCTAACTTGTTCCGCCCAAAATTCTTCCACGATTGAAAAATCAACAGTTTCTTCTTCGTTCCATGCGTTGAGAAAATCAACGTACTTTATCATTAACCCCATACTTCCGCGACTGGTGCGCCCACCTTCTGCGGATAATTGTTGTGTAATGCCATGCTCTTTTAATATTTTTTTGAGATTACCGCCGCCAAGTCCAGCAACCTGTCCTTTACTGCTTGTTTGAAAATCGTCTGGATTTAAGGGAAAATCCTTGTTCTGAACAAGTCGAGTAAATTGAACTACTAGCGACAGCGGCCCTTTCGTATAGATATTATTTTCCTCTTGAAATGCTTTTAATCTTTCTTCTGTACTAATCATCGTATACGGCCTCCGCAAGTTTTGTTAGGAAATTTTCTCCTATGAATTGAGCTACCGGCATTGCGACAGCATCTCCCATCGCTTTATAACCATCGTTGTAGCTACCGGGGAGAATAAAACTATCCGGCGCTCCCATCAATCGAGCGGCTTCACGAACAGTCAATAGGCGAGCATGAATCTCATCATTTTTTTTCACAACTAAATACTGTTTGCTACTTCCGCCTTCTGGCGTTCGTAAACAACCGGCAATACCATCGAAGCGCAATTCTAGCTGCTGCTCTCCATGACGTGTTCGGCGATAGCCCGTAGCATAAACCGTGTCATGCTCATTTAGCTTGATCTGGTGCCGTTCTGGAACAAGCGGCAGGACAGTATCTTTATCAAATTTTGTTTCTTCTTCAATAATATCTTTTAATGTGCTGTGGCGGCGCGGAGGTTTCTCCGCTTGCCACCAAATCCATCCGGGTAAAGACCGACCCAAATCAGAGGCAGCTTTATTATGCAGCCAGCAAGGGGCATCTCCGGTCAGATACGCCGGGATTGCATATCCATGTTGCACAGCAATAACAAAAACCCTCGGTCTTGACTGCGGAACAAAATGGGAAGCGTTTAAAACGATAGCTCCACAGTCGTAACCACGCTCCACAAGTGCCATATGGAGAACCCGATAATTATCGCCGCCATTTGTGGAAAGCAAGCCGGTTACATTCTCTAAAGTCAATATTCGTGGCTTTTCTTCCATCTCATCCAACACACGTAGCCATTCCCACACCAATCCGCTTCTGGATGCGTGAATACCGCCTAAAGAACCAGCCAAAGACAAATCCTGGCATGGAAAACTGGCCCAAGATAAATGAGCAAAAGGCAAATCCCTACCATTCACATCTTTTATGTCGCCAAGTTCAAAATGTTCGCAACCAAAATTAGCTTCATATACAGCCGCTTTCTGTTCGCTAATATCGTTAGCCCAAATTGGTGCAAACATACCTTTTAAGCCGTAGGCGACTAAACCGCTTCCGGCAAAGAATTCATGCATTGTCCAAGGCGCGGAGGACAAGTCGATATTTTGTTTTTTATACAGAGTGCGTTGCAGCAAACTTTTTTCCTCCCGTCTTATTTGAAGTTCGTTTGGTATTGGTCGGTTTTTGAGCATTCTCAGGAATAATCCAAATGCGGCTCATTCGCATAGCGCCAACAATTCTGTTCTCTTTACAAAGAATTTGAACTTGACGCGGCGTTACGCCCCATTTTTCAGCAGCTTCCTGAACTGTTATATACCCATTCACTTGCGGCACCTCGAACCTGTATTTTGGATTTTGAAAACTGATATAATTATATTCGTTTGAGCGAAATAAAGCAAGGGATTTCAAGAGGATTTCTCGGCCAATTCTACAATAATACTACTCTGCTGATACAACCAGTCCGTAAATTCTTTCGGGCTGGCTGTTCTTTCTTTTACAGCCCGTTTTCTCTGCAACGCTTCTTTCTTGAACGCTTCAAAAGCGGTCAGCATTTCTTCCAGCCGGTCAGCCGGGAAGCCCGCTGTCCTTTTTGCCTTGTTGATCTTGTTGCGCCAGTTCTGGCACTCGTTTTTGTAGAGCAAATCGTAGTTGTTTTCTCTTGCCCTCTCGTCAAACTCCCTCTTGTTTTGAAGTGCCTGCTTCTTTCTGCATTTGTCGTTGCACAGTTCGTACCGCTGGCTTTTTGCGAGGAAGATATGTCCACAGACTTTGCATTTTCGGAAGCACAACCCCCAATCATTCAGCCGGTTCAGATAGTAGGTTATCAGCGGATAGAACGTGGTATAGGCCGCGACACATTCTGTCGTACGCCGGTTGTCCGGATAACAAAGGTCAAGCCGTGTTTCCGCTGCCGGTACGGAGCCGAATATCCGGCTGGAAATATGGAACGGCTGCGGCCTACCGGTATCGCTGTCAAATTGAAGCGGGCTTCTCTGCTGAAAGGTCATGGTAAAGTGACTCATTTTATCCATGAAGCGGTCACAGGCTTCCGCACGTTTCGCCGGTTCCCTTGCCAGCAGATAGCCATTCCAGATACGGAACGCAGCATACATCCGCAGCGGATCGCCGGTATCAAACTTTGTTTTCAGAAATTCCCCTGCGGCCTGCTCTAAGGCTGGCTGCTTCCAGCGGTTTGAGTGCAGGGCATCCCTCAGCGGAGCCAGGCCAAAGCGGTTCCATTCCCCGTCAGGGTCATGTTCAAACTCTGCAAGGAACGTTCCAAGCGGGCGTGTTGTATCGCACAGCACATCCGCATCCATATCCCCCTGTAATCGAAAGCGCACCTGTAATTCTTCCCCAATTAAAATCCGCTCTTTCATTTTCTTCCTGTCCAGCGTCAGGACGAACAAAATCCGGTCATAACACGGCTCATGCCGCACAAATTCCATTTCCATTCTATTTTCCTACCTTTGCTTATGGTAATTTTATAATTCTGTTATATCAGTTACACTCATAGTATCGTAAAAGTATTGTTTCGTCAAGGAGAAGTCGCTATGATAATTGCACATGGTAATTTCGTTCCATGTAGTACCTTGGCAAGTAAATGACCGTCCAAAAGGGATATGACCGGCAGGAGAAGTGACGCATCCGGTGCACCAATGCAAGGAAACGCCGCAGGAATGGGGCAGGATAACGGCTTTTGGGTAGAACGGCAACAGGAAGCAAGAGAATTGATTTTATAGGTAATTGCGAAACTCAAATTTGAAATATGAGAGCAGTTATCCACAATAAATGGAGATGATAAATGCAGAAACGTTAAATGACGAAATATTTTAGGCACACTTAAATAAGCCATAGGGCTTATTAAGTTGGTAAGTCCTATGCTATGAGAGGCTTTAAGCTTCGAATATATTCGTGGTGATTGATCTTATCTGCGAGAACAACAGTAATAAGTTGGGTGATACCGGCAAGAATCAGATCAGCATGCAGAGTCTTCTCATTTTGGGTTCGGCGTCCTGCAAGACAGAGATTGTCTTTGATGTGGTTGATATCCCTTTCGACAACAGTTCTGATTTTATAGGTATCATCCCATTCTTCGGTGCCGCGGATCGCTCCGGGATAAGCACGAAGATTCTTTTCTGGGTAGATGTAGACCATCCGCCCACATTTAGAAGAGGTACAAGGGTTGTCACAGAAACAATGACGATGGGCTTTTTGAGTTGATTTATCATAAATCCATTTCATTTTTGGACAGACAAATTTATATCTTGTTACTCCACTGCGAAGTTTGGAAGTGCCTTCGTATTTCATTTGTAAAGAAGGATCATGGGGACAACACGGAATACCATCTTCATTGATGGAATAATCCAGATTTTCAAGTCCGGATCTTGCATTCAGCGGAATATAAGCTTTCGAGAAATGTTTGTCATTACCAAAAGTGTCACCGGTAAGAAGGCTCTTATAGAGCTGTGCGGTATCGAAAGCAGCATCACCCAGGAAGGTTTTTGGATTAATCAAAGGATGCTTGGAAAAGAAGTCCTTCAGTGTCGGGATTAAAAGCTTTGAATCATGAACACATTTATCTTCGTCAGGGGAATCGGATTTCTTTTCGACAACGATATCAGGATGTGAAGCCATAAAGTTTTTGTTATAAAAAGATATGTGGCGGATGATGCCCAGTCCGTTGGTGACAATACCGAACTTAAAGACATAGCAAAAATGTCCATTGATATAGAGCTGCTTAATCTCAGGATTAGCAGAAGCATGAGAAGGCATGGAACCATAGGCAGCTTTATAAGGATCATAGGATTTATCAAAGCCCTGAGCTTTCGCATATGCCTTAAGCTGCTTGATGATCCTGTTAGCATACTTGGGATTATTTTCGGTAACAAATGCTTCGATGCCGGAAGAATCAAAGATGGTCATATCTGCTTTTGCAGAGTCAATCGCCTGACAGATAGGCTCGGTAACATCAACAAGGTTATCGAAAACAAGCTGGAGGTCATTTAAAAAATCCTGTTTGAATCGGGTGATTTTGGAAGCGTCAGGGACTTTAATAAAACCGCAGAATTCCCGAAGTGATTTTGAGTAAGCGAGAAAAGTCAAGAGAAGCTGATCCGTAGGGATAGAAAAAATACGCTGAATAATCAAAGCCCATAGAAAAGCTTGCAAAGGGTATTTACGGGTTCTGCCCGTCGATGCATAGAAATGATTTCTGAAAGAAATCGGAATAAACTCATCAATATCGATATGGGTTTCCAATAGAGAAAGAAACGCAGGTTTGTCATTTTCAAATTTTTCCTGGCAATCTGAAAAAATATCTGCCAAAGAAAGCTGTTTATATGGTATCATAGGTATCAGAATAACTCCTTTCTTGGATGTAGGTTTATAGTTTTTAGTCAACTCTATTATACCATGTCCAGTGAGGAGTTATTTGTTTTTAGGTAACAAAAAATGCCGTATTTATGTGGTGTTGTGGCGTTTCGCAAACGCCTAAATTGATTTTAATATGGGAGGAACTAAATGAGCGATAACAAGAGATTAAAAAATTATGATGATCTTCCGCTGGTGCTGGACGTGGCGGACATCCGGCGCATTATGGGAATTTCCAGAGTGAGCGCCTATGAGCTGGTTCACACCCCCGGTTTTCCGGCGTTCAGAAGCGGCAGGCTGATTAAGGTCAGTAAAAAGGCGTTCTTTGACTGGATGGCAAAGGGGACTGGAACCGTACCGGGAAGCGACAAATGAGGAAAAGGTATCTTCCCCTGTCCGGAATATTACCGGCCTTTTTCAAGGCGCATACAGAGGGGAAAACGCTCAAAAATGACACCGAAACATGACAGTAAAACGGAGGGAACAGCAAATGCCGAGAATGAGTAAAAAACGAAGGGAAGAACTGGCTTTCTTCCTGAATGACCGCAACCGTGTCACCTATAACGAACTGTGCCGGAAATGCCGCCATAGCTGCAAGCAGAGCTTCCGGGTACAGTTGATCGAATGCC
>ERZ1106963.2242-NODE-2242-length-19782-cov-10.772748_pt1 | contig 19782 bp, 20 predicted proteins | sample MGYA00403681_ERZ1106963 | MGnify/ENA primary metagenome ERZ1106963 (study PRJEB35170, sample SAMEA104062407) | human gut metagenome | biome: human gut; feature: human-associated habitat; material: faeces | place: Denmark | collected 2012-05-03 ...
TCCATATAGATAGACGCATCATTCGCCCAATGCTTGTACAGTTCGTGACATAGTTTTCGCGTCATCGCCTTTAACTGAATCGTTGGCATGTTAGACCTTACCTACCTTATCATTCCGACTTATCGCTTTGTTTAATTCTATCGTGTGGCTTTAATATATGCAATAACATTCCCGGCAGACATTACTGCCGGGAATGAAACTGTCTTATGACTACCCGCCTTTGCGGCAGGGGGATCGCTTTGTTTATAAGAAAAATCAGAATTCCAGCTTCTTTTCAATGTAGCCGCGCAGCTCGCTGATGGGCAGGCGGATCTGCTCCATGGTGTCACGGTCACGAATGGTTACGCAGTCATCGGCCGGGGTGTTCTCATCGCCCACGGTCTCAAAGTCCACGGTGATGCACAGGGGAGTACCGATCTCATCCTCACGGCGGTAACGCTTGCCGATGGAGCCGGCGTCATCGTAATCCACCATAAAGTACTTGGAAAGCTCCTGCTGGATCTCACGGCCCTTATCTGCCAGCTTCTTGGAAAGGGGCAGTACAGCGGCCTTATAGGGGGCCAGCGCCGGGTGCAGACGCAGTACGGTGCGGATATCATCATTGCCGTTCTTATCCTGGCCCAGCACTTCCTCATCGTAGGCATCGCACAGGAAGGCCAGGAAGCTGCGCTCCACGCCGAGGGACGGCTCGATGACATAGGGAATGTAGTGCTCGTTCTTTTCCTGGTCAAAATAGGTCAGATCCTTGCCGCTGGTGTTCTGGTGCTGGGTCAGGTCGTAGTCGGTGCGGTCGGCTACGCCCCACAGCTCGCCCCAGCCAAAGGGGAACATGAACTCAAAGTCAGTGGTCGCCTTGGAGTAGAAGCACAGCTCCTCGGGATCGTGGTCGCGCAGGCGCAGGTTCTCATCCTTCATGCCCAGAGAGAGCAGCCACTGATGGCAGAAGTTGCGCCAGTACTGGAACCATTCCAGGTCGGTATTGGGCTGGCAGAAGAACTCCAGCTCCATCTGCTCAAACTCACGCACACGGAAGATGAAGTTGCCGGGGGTGATCTCATTGCGGAAGCTCTTGCCGATCTGACCAATGCCGAAGGGCAGCTTGCGGCGGGTCGTGCGCTGGACATTCACAAAGTTGACAAAGATGCCCTGTGCGGTTTCCGGACGCAGATAAACGGTGTTCTTGGCATCCTCGGTAACGCCCTGGAAGGTCTTGAACATCAGGTTGAATTGGCGGATATCGGTAAAGTTGTGCTTGCCGCAGGTGGGGCAGGGGATATTGTGCTCCTCCACGAAATCTTTCATCTCCGCCTGGGTAAAGGCATCGATGGGGCGGGGCAGCTCAAAGCCGTTCTGGGCACACCAGTCCTCAATGACCTTATCGGCACGGAAGCGCTCGTGGCATTCGCGGCAGTCCATCAGAGGGTCGGAAAAGCCGGAAAGATGGCCGGAGGCCACCCAGGTCTGGGGGTTCATCAGGATGGCGGCATCCTGGCCGACATTATAGGGGTTCTCCTGGATGAATTTCTTCCACCAGGCGCGCTTGATGTTGTTCTTCAGCTCCACGCCCAGGGGGCCGTAATCCCAGGTGTTGGCCAGTCCGCCGTAAATCTCGCTGCCGGCGTAAACAAACCCGCGGTTCTTACACAGGTTTACCAGGGTATCCATCGATTTTTCGGTATTTTTCATGTTTATACTTTCCTCCTCGGCATAGAACCATAATATAATATTTTACTTCCATAGGGGAAATAAGTCAAGTAAACCCGGCAAAAAAGAGTAACACCTCCCCGCGGTGAAACAGGGAGGCGCAAAAGAACAAATGTTTCACGTGAAACATTTTTACCGCTTCTTTTCCGGGTGCAGGTGGGTTTGCTGCTCCTTCAGCTCCCGGTAAAACACATCCAAAATACCAAAATAGCCGGGCTTCCAGGGCTTATTGCGGCCGCAGTAGTGGATAATGACGGTGTTTTGCCGTACCCACTCCAGACTGTGGTGGGGGTGCAGGGGATTGGCATTGTAAAAGGCCAGGATGCGGTCGCTGAGATTATACCGCTGACTATCGAGGAGCTTGACCCGGCTGCCATACAGCGCGGTAAGGATATCCTGATCCGGCAACAGCAGGGCGTCAAAGTGCTCCAGCGCATACTGCCGCACTGCTGAAAGATCAATCGTCTGCCGCAAGCCGTTTAGCTCCATCAGGATCACACCGGTATTGATATAGGGGACGGGTTCTTCCAGCCCCAGGCGGTGGCTGTTGGCGCGGGTCAGGAGTTCCCGGGTGTGGGTGCAGGCCATAAATAGGTTCCCCTCAAAATCACTGCGGTACAGCGGTCCCAGTGGGTTGATGACCACAATATCGGCATCCAGGTACAGGATACGATCCAGTTCCGGGGGAAGCAGCAGGGGCGCGGCCAGCCGGTAGTAGATTTCCTGCGGATAACGGTCGGTTTCCGGGAAGTCCTCGAATAGTTCCCGCGGAACCGAGATAAAGTGCAGGGCAACAGCGGCCGGCACCTGCCGGCAAAGCTTCTGCTGCGTTTCTTCCGCTAAATCGGAGGAGAGGAGGTATACATCATAGTGTTTTTCGCCCCCATGCAGTACTATGGAATCCAGACAATCCAGCAGCGGGCCGGTGTAGCCGCCATTGATGCAAAACAGTAAATTCATGCGGTACCTCTTTGCGGGATCATTCATTCAGGATCTTCATGAATTCTTCGCCGGTGATGGTTTCCTTTTCGTACAGGTACTTGGCCAGCTCGTCCAGCTTCTCCCGCTTTTCGTTCAGGATGCCGGTGGCCTTTTCATGCTGCTTCTTTACGATGGAAATGACCAGCCGGTCGATCTCCGCCTGGGTGCCGGCGGAGCAGGCCAGGGAGGTATCCCCGCCAAGGTACTGGTTGTTCACCGTTTCCAGTGCCACCATATCAAATTCATCGCTCATGCCGTACTGAGTGAGCATGGCACGGGCCAGGCGGGTAGCCTGCTCAATATCATTGGAGGCGCCGGTGGTGATGGAACCAAACTTGACTTCCTCCGCGGCGCGGCCGCCGGTGAGGGTAGCGATCTTATTTTCGATCTCCTCTTTGTTCATTAGATAGTGGTTGCCCTCATCCACCTGCATGGTGTAGCCCAAAGCGCCGGAGGTGCGGGGGATAATGGTGATCTTTTGCACCGGGGCAGAGTGGCTTTGGCAGGCAGCCACCAGGGCGTGGCCAATCTCGTGGTAGGAGACGATCCACTTTTCGTGGTCGGTAAGGATGGCATTCTTCTTCTGATAGCCGGCAATGACGACCTCGATGCTCTCCTCCAGGTCGGACTGGGTGACCTTAGTGCGGCCATCCCGTACAGCGCGCAGGGCAGCTTCATTGACGATATTGGCCAGTTCAGCGCCGGAAGCGCCGGAGGCCATGCGGGCGACCGCCAGAAAATCTATATTATCCTCGTGCTCCACCTTTTTGGCGTGGACCTTGAGGATGGCTTCGCGGCCCTGTAAATCGGGCAGCTCCACCGGTACCCGGCGGTCAAAGCGGCCGGGACGGGTCAGCGCGGGATCAAGGGATTCGGGACGGTTGGTAGCCGCCAAAATGATGACGCCATTATTGCCCTCGAAGCCATCCATTTCGGTCAAAAGCTGGTTGAGGGTCTGCTCCCGTTCATCATTGCCGCCGTACTGGCCGCCGCTGCGCTTTTGGCCGATGGCGTCGATTTCATCAATAAAAACAATACAGGGGGCTTTTTCCTTTGCCTGGTCGAACAGATTGCGCACCTTAGAAGCACCCATGCCCACAAACATCTCCACGAATTCCGAGCCGGAAATGGAGAAGAAGGGCACATTTGCTTCGCCCGCAACTGCCTTTGCCAGCATGGTCTTGCCGGTTCCGGGAGGGCCCACCAGCAGGATCCCTTTGGGCATGGAAGCACCGATGGCCTTATATTTACTGGGGTCATGCAGGTAATTGACGATTTCTTGAAGATTGTCCTTGGCTTCGTCCTCACCTGCCACATCGGCAAAGCGGATCCCTCCGTCGGTGGAGGGGACATAGACCTTGGCGCTGCTGTTGCCCAGGCCAAACATCATGGAATTGGGACCGCCGCCCATCTTTTCGCTCATTTTTTTATAGAGCAGCTGGCCAATGACAACAAAGATGACGACTGGCAGGATCCAGGTGAGGAAGAAGGTCATCAGCGGGGAGGCTTCCTCCACGATCTCGGTGGCGAACTGGGCGCCGGAGGCATACAGACGCTCGGTGAGGTTCGGGTCGTCCATCACGCCGGTCTTGTAGACATTCTGGCCGTCTTTATCTGTGAAAAGGATCTGGTTGCTTTCGATCTCCACCTTGCCGATCTCGCCCTTTTCGGTCATGGACATAAAGGTGCCGTAGTCCACTTCCTTGATCTGCTGCCTGGCGATAAGCGGCACGATAAAGGAATTGAACACCATAAGAACCAGCAGGACAATGCAGTAATAGTAAATAAGCGGTTTCTTTGGGGATTTGACTTCTTTCATGGGCAGTTCCTCCGTTTGGATAGCTTGGGTGTCTATCTAAACAAACACCTATTCCATTATATTTTAGTGCGAGAGAAGGGGAAAAGTCAATGCACAGATAGGGGAATTTGTGGCAGAGATGGGCGGGCGGCGGGGAAAATGAGAGGAGGTCAAGGCAGGCCGCAGGCAGGCTGATGTCCGGCGCAGGTAGACTTATGCCTGTCAGGGGCAGCGCAGACAGCCGCGTTTGCCGAGAACATGCGGATGAATCGCTGCGGGAGGTAGCCCTAACAGCTGCTGCCGTGGAAAACTGGGAGGAGTATGGTACAGTATTCATCGGTTATCCCATCTGGTGGGGGATCGCCGCATGGCCGGTAGATGGTTTTGTAACCGGCAATGACTTTACCGGCAAGACAGTCATCCCATTCTGCACCTCGGCGTCCTCTCCGCTGGGACAAAGCGGAGAGCTGCTGGCCAAGCTGGCCGGTACCGGTGATTGGCAGGAGGGACACCGCTTTGGCAGCAGTGCTGCGCAAAGTGAAGTTGCCGCATGGGCTGAGGGATTGGGAATCTCCGGCTGAAGATAGATAGAAAAAAGGGAACCTGTTGGTTCCCTTTTTTGGTGCGCAAAATAGGCCCTGCCGGGTTACGGCAGGGCCTATGCCTATGGTGCGGCTTTTACGGTTGAACAAGAACTTAGATGCCAAGGGGCTTCAGAATCCAGGAGTAGATGAGGCTGAACGCGATGCAGTCAACATCGGTCATGGTGTAGGCGGCCAGGGAGGGCAGGCCCTCGATGACAATCTGTCCAAGGTAGGGTGCGATGATGGCGGGCATCAGGGAGATGAACAGACCGTGGACGATGCTGGCGATAATGGTGCCGCGGCGACCGCCCATTGCATTGGCAAAGATGGCGGCGGTACCACCGGCGAAGAAATTGGACATGATGCCGGGGATGACCATGGGCAGACCGAAAAGGGGCCACAGGAACATGCCGATGACGGTGCCAATGGTGGTGAAGATGAAGCCGTAAACGACGGCATTGGGCGCGAAGGTGAACAGAACCGGGCAGTCAAGTGCGGGACGGGCACCGGGGACGATCTTCTGTGCAATGCCATTGAAGGCGGGAACCAGCTCGGCGATGAGCAGACGAACACCGGTGAGCAGAATGAACAGGCCAACACAGAAGGTGATACCCTGGAGGACAGCGAAGACGATGTAGTTCTTTCCGCCGGCGGCTTCCGCTACTACCTCGGGACCGGCCAGGATGGCAAGCAGCACATAGAGGGGAACCATGACGGAGGCGACTGCAAGGTAGGTATCCTGCAGGAAGGACAGCTTGGGGCTGAACTTGGTATCCTCGGTGGATTTGGAAGCATCGCCGGTCAGCTTGGCAACGCCGGCACTGAGAACATAACCCAAAGTACAGAAGTGACCAAGAGCGATATCATCGCTGCCGGTGATCTTGCGGACGAAGGGCTGTGCCATGGCAGGGAATACGACGCAGCAGATACCACCCAGGATGGCACCGATGCCGATGGCGAGACCGTGGCCGAAGCCGCAAAGGCCCACACCAAAGAGAATGCTGGCCATAGCGATGTAAATGGGCGCTTCACCATTGAGGAAGACATATTTGAGCTTGGTGAAGCGGGCCAGAATCAGGTTTACCACAAAGATGCCGGCATAAACCAGAGCTATATCACGGCCGACGACTTCATTCTGCATGGCAACAGCCAGAACTGCTTCGATGGACGCGACAGCGCCATCAATGCCGAGGCCGGCAGCAAACCATACGCTGAAGGGTTCCAGAGCGCCGACGATTACATTGGCGCCCGCAGACAGAACCATAAAGCCCATCATGGTCTTGAATGTTCCGCTTAGGCAATCGGCAAAGGGCTTCTTTTGAAGAATGAGACCGAGCAGGGCAACGAGGCCCAGGATAACGGCAGCATTGATAAGAATGTTGTCAATGATAAAATTAAGAATTGCCATAATAACCTCCCTTTTTTATCCTCAGTTTTGAATGGAAAGCCGCATTTGAGGCATTTTATATCCAGCCGTTTTCCTCCAGGATTGGCTGTAATTTTGTTTTGATTTCCTGTTTGCTGATTAGGCTGTTCAGATAAATCTTGTTGGGAAAAGAATTGAATTTATCAAAGTGCGGTTTGAAATTGACACCGGCGATGAGAATATCAGCGGTCTTGGAAGCGGCGGAAAGCATATCGCTGTGATCGACCTTGGCCTGTACACCCAGTTCTTTAAGAACGGCTTCTACGGCCATTTGGCAAACCAGGCTGCTGCCGCAGCCATTGCCACACACCATCAAAATACTAAGCATCTTTGGAATCACCTCCTTTTTGTTATATTTTGGAATAACCTATTGGGATCCGGCCGTGTTATCTAACAAAATATTGCAGATATACACTAGAACACCAACTGATTTTGCAATAAATTACAAATAGAATCCCTTTTTCTTATAAACACATTAACATTTCATCCATACAATGTCAACAGTTTTAGTCAGAAAGCATAAAAAACCGCAGATTGACCAAATAAACACATCTATTTTTGCATAATACGACAAAAGAAAAGGGAAATAATAATTATTTAATTGCAAAGTATTGCAATAGTTTGCAATATGCCCTATAATGGAGACAGTTACTGCGAAAATGGAGGGAAGAAAGTGCTATTAAAAGAAATTGTGGAAGGGAAGCGTTATGCATTCTATAAAGAGGCTGCCGACTGGAAGGATGCCATAAAAAAGAGCTGCTCCCCCCTGGTGGCAACAAACTGTGCCACAGAGGAATATGCGCAGCGCATTATAGAATGTGTGGAGGAACTGGGCCCCTATATCGTGATCGTGCCGGGACTGGCGATTCCGCATTCCATCAAAGGCTCCCCCGGTGTGCAGAAAACATCGATTGCATTTGCAAAGTTTGAAACACCGGTGCGTTTTGATGAAAACGACCTGGATAAAGATGCTGCCCTGTTTTTTACCCTGGCGGCGGTGGATGAGGAAGAGCATCTGAAGAACATGCGGCAGCTGTTTCTGATTCTTTCCGATGAGGAACTGCTGGAAAAGCTGGCACAGGCGAACACCGCAGAAGAGCTTTTGGAGCTGGATCAGTTACTTTCCTGATTGAGGGCCCTCACCAGTTCTAACGGCGTTTTTATTGTGGCCAGGGGTTCTTTGGCACTACCAAACCCATAGGCCGCATGGATGAAGGGACATCCGGCCAGCTTGGCGCTGGCTTCGTCCATTTTGGTATCGCCGATATAGACGGGGGCGGCCAACTGATGGCGGGTGATGATATCCCGGATATTTTCGGCCTTTGGTTTTTGGCTGCGTCCCTCGCATTCGTAGTCGGTAAAGTACTGCTGAAACCCAGTAAACCGGAAGAAGCTTTCGATATAACCATTCTGGCAATTGCTGACCAGGAACAACGGGTGCCGGCGGGAAAGCGCTTGGAGCATTTCTTCCACACCTGGGTAGACGATGCCGCCGTGGGTGGAAAGGTAATCGCATTCTTCCTTTCCGCAGACCTCAAAGATATAGGCAGGATCTTCCCCGATGCCGGTAAACAGGGCGCGCGCGATTTCGGAGGCAGTCATCCCCATGATGCTTTGGATCTCGGAAAGGGAGGGCGCTTCTTTAATACCAAACCGCCAGGTAAGTGTTAGATGCCAGCTTTCGGCAACACTGCGGCAGGAATCCCACAGAGTCCCATCCAGGTCGAATATGATCCCATCGAATTTCATAATAAAGCCCTCTTTTCATCGCAAAATGTTTCCGGTTCTTTTGCTGCTTTACAATCTACCACAGGATATCCTCATTTTTCAAGAGGTGGAATAAAAAATTTCGGGAGGAGTTTTTCAATGAACGACACAAGCAACTCTATTTTTTGGAAGGAGATTTTTGAGCAACCAGAGGCGGTAGCGAACTGTCTGGCGGCTAACCGTGAGGTGTGTAAACAGATCGCTGCCGAGGTAAAAGAAAGGAATATCAAGACCGTTGTGCTGGTTGGCCGAGGCTCCAGCGACCATGCAAACCTGGTGGGACGGTATCTGTTTGAGGCTAAGTGCGGGATGGTAACCAGCATCAGTGCCCCCAGTGTGGTTACAGCGTACAAATCCGCGCCGGATTATTCCAATGTACTGATGATTGCGGTTTCTCAGTCCGGCGGTGCCCAGGATATCTATGAGGTGATGAAGGCCTGCGATGAACAGGGCGGCATCTGTGTCAGCGTGACCAATGTGGAAGGTTCCCTGATGACGCAGGTGGGTAAATATAAGATCAATAACCACTGCGGGCCCGAAAACAGCGTAACGGCCGGCAAATCCTACATGACACAGGTCATGGTGCTGACGATGATTGCTGCCTATATTTCGGAAGATTCGGAGCTGCTGCATACCCTGGATATAGCGCCCGAGATCATTTCCGAATCACTGGCAGTGCTGGAAAGCCAGGTGCGGGAGGTGGTGCGGTTCTACCGGGAAACCGAGCATATGATGGTCCTCGGCCGTGGGCTGATGGATGCCCTGGCCAATGAAACGGAGTTGAAAATTCAGGAGACCAGCTACCTGGATGCTCGCTGCTACGGCTCGGCGGATTACCGCCATGGCCCGATTGCGACAGCCCAGCGGTTTGTACCCTATCTGTTCTTCCTGGCGGATGAAAAGACCGACTACTGTGCGGAGGCACTGCTGCACCGCCTAAAGGAGGAGAGCAATATCTGGTGTACCGTTGTGACGAATAAGGAGAAGTACCTATCGTTGGGCGATACAAGTGTGCTGCTTCCTGTGAAATATGATGGCATTCGGGCGGTATTTTCCGGCGCCGTATTCTCACAGATGTTTGCCTGTTTGTGCAGCCTCTCCCGGGAATACGACCCGGACCACCCAAAGGGTGTAAGCAAGAAAACCGTAACAGTCTAAAAAAGCTGAAAAAATCGATGCAGAAAGGACGGAAGTTGAATGGATAGCAATGCCCTTTCCATGCTGAAATACATCATGGAAACACCGGCGCAGGTCCGCAGCAATATCAAAAATGCCGAGTCCCTTACGGCCAAGATGGTATCGCTTTTTGCGGCCAGGCCCTACAAGAGCGTCTGGTTGGTGGCCTGTGGCTCCAGCTGTAATGCGGCCCATTGCGCACGGTATTATATGCGGGAATACCTTGGAGTTGAGGTAAAGGTCATTACGCCGTTTACCTTTAACCACTATGAACATGACATGGACAAGGACGACTTTGTGGTCTGTATTTCCCAAAGCGGGTGCAGCACCAATACTGTCGAATCCCTGCGCCTGTGTAAAAAGCTTGGGGTCCCCGCGATAGGCCTGACAGGAAATGTTCATTCCGATTTTGAGCGGGAGGCCGATGATGTGGTGGACTATGGCCTGGGAGAAGAAAAGCTGGACTTTGTATCCAAGGGTGTAGTCACGCTGATGGTATTCCTGATGTTGTTTGCGCTGTATGCAGCGCGTGCCCAGGGAAGGATAAACAACGAACAGGTGGAAACGGAAAAGGCACAGATGCTGCTGGGCATAGATAATTATGAAGAGCAGATCAGGAACTTCCCGGCATACTTCGAGGCCAACAAGCAGAAGTTGCTCTCGATGGAACGGGTGTATGTAATTGGGGCGGGCGCGAACTACGGCACGGCCCTGGAAGGCGCGGTGAAGATTGGCGAGACGGTACATATTGTAGCCGTTGGCTATGAGGTGGACGAGGCCATCCATGGACCGCAGATCCAGCTGACCCCCAATTACAATTTCATTTTTATTGATCCGGGCGATGAAACCGCCCCGCGGATCCAGCAATCCTATAAGGCGGCACGGGCCATGACGGATCGAGTGTTTATCCTAAGCAATAACCCCGAGATAACTGGGAAAGAAGTGATGCGTGTGACACATGCCATCAAGGAAAAGCTGACCCCGCTGTATACACTGGCTTTCATCCAGTTGATCTCGTACTATGTGGCGGAAACCAATTCCACCTGGAAACAGCACCCGCTGATGAAGGACTATAAGGAGATTCTTTCGGGGAAATCGGCCACATACCAGGCATACGACTGCACATGATGCGGTCTTAATATCGAAAACTTATTTTTAGGAGGTATATTATGGATGCAAAAGAGCTGAGAAAATTGAAAAAATTTTCTGCCCAGCTGCGCATTGACCAGCTGGAAATGTTCAAGCAGCGCGGGATGGGGCATATCGGCGGCTGCCTTTCCGTGACGGAGCTCATCAGTGTACTGTACGGAAAACAGATGAAGGTTGACCCCAAGAATCCCAACTGGGAGGGGCGTGACTACCTGGTAATGAGCAAGGGCCATGCCGCGCCGGCGGTGGAGGCCGCTTTGGCGGAGCTGGGATTCTTTGATAAAAAGCTGCTGCTGACAATGGATGATATCGGCACTAGGATCCCGAGCCATGTGGACCGCCTGCTGACCCCCGGTATCGATGTGACCTGCGGTTCTCTGGGACAGGGTGCCAGCGTGGCGGCCGGTATTGTGTATGGACTAAAGCATGCAGGCATCACCGATCAGTATGTCTATGTATGCATCGGTGATGGGGAGCTGAACGAAGGACAGAACTGGGAGGCATTCCAGTTTATGGCCCATAATAAGCTGAACAACTGCATCGTGTTCATCGATAATAACAAGCGCCAGCACGATGGTTACTGCGATGAGGTCCTGAAGCCCTTCAGCTATGAAGAAAAGATGAAGGCTTTCGGTTTCTGGTGCAAGACCGTTGATGGTGCCAGTGAGGAAGCCATCGATGATGGCATCAATGAGGCGAAGGCAGTAAAAGACCAGGCGGTTTGCATTGTTCTGGATACCATCAAGGGCCAGGGTGTCAAGTACTATGAGGAAATGCCGGATAACCATGCACCGAAGGTATTTGAGGAAGGCCGGGCTGTAATTGATGCCGCAATTCTTGAACTGAGAAAAATAACGGAGGAGGAATAAGCAATGCTGAAGGAAAATAGGACTCTTGGCGGCGAGCTCCGCAACCAGCTGGTTGCAACCGTAACGGAAATGCTGGAAAAAGACGACCGCATTATGGTACTGGATGCAGATTTGGGTGGCGCTTCTTTTTTCCTGCGCTTTAAGAAATCCCATCCCGACCGCTTTGTAGACTGCGGTATTTGTGAGGCGAATATGGTGGGCGTGGCGGCCGGACTCTCTCTGCGCGGCTATATCCCGGTGGTACACACCATGTCGGCTTTTGTGGCCCGCCGTGCGTTGGATCAGCTGTACATCTCCTGCGCTTACCAGAACAATACCATCAATGTATTTGGTTCGGATCCCGGCATCTGCTCCGGTTTTGATGGCGGTACCCACACCTGTTTTGAAGACCTGGCCATTATGAGAACCATTCCCCATGCCATTGTGTGCGATCCCTGTGATCAGGTGCAGCTGGACTGGATGGTTCGGGAGTGCCTTTCCCGCAATGATGGTGCCATCCATTATATCCGCGCGTACCGCAAGAATGTTACCGAGGTCTATGAGCCCGGTACCAAGTTCGAGCTGGGCAAGGGCAAGGTCCTTATCCCCGGTGATGAGGTGCTGCTGGTCGGCAGCGGTTACCTAATGGGCGATGCCCTGACTGCGGCGGAAGAGCTGAGAGCGCAGGGTATCAGCGTGGAAGTGGTTGATCCGGTTACCATTAAGCCTTTCGATGAGGAGCTGATCCTGAACGAGACAAAGGGCAAGAAGCTGGTCGTTACCTACGAGAACCACGGTACGGTAAATGGTATCGGTAGCGCTGTGGCGGATGTGCTGGCCAAGAACGGTGCAGGTGTGCCGCTGCTGAAGCTCGGCGCTACTGAGATCTTTGGACAGGTAGGTATGGTCGACCTGCTGAAGGAAGCATACAAGCTTACCGCAAAGGATGCTGTTGCCGAAATTCTGAAGGCCTGGCATAAAGTAAATTAAAGAAACAGGCATCCGGGTCGGTGAACCCGGATGCCTATTCCCTAAAACAGTTATTCTTTTACGATGGTAAAATTCGAAGGAAAACCGATAGAGAGGTTTTCCGGCTCGTAGATAATGATGTTATCAAACGAGCTTAGCGAGGCGAAGCGACATACGCTGGTCTTTCCAATTTTACTGGAGTCGGCCAGCAATACGCTTTTATCGGCACACCGCATGGCAACCTCCTTTACCGGGACGGTTTCGATATCGTCATTATAGGCCAGCTGGTTATTTAGCTCGATACCGGAGCAGCCGAAAAAGGCGTAATCAAAGTGAAACTGCGAGATCATTTTTTCGGCGTAGGTGCCCACGGTGCTTTCGTGGAAATGCATGTATCTTCCGCCGATCAGGAAGATGTCCATATCCATGTTATACAGCTTCCGGGGGATCAGAAGATTGGGTGTGACGATTTTAATGCGTTTATCTTGAATGAAATCGATAAGCTGGGCGACGGAAGTTCCGCCATCCAGGAAAATACATTGACCGTCCTGAATTAGGCTTGCGGCGGCTTTGGCGATCACATTCTTTTCTTCCATATGCTCCGTCAGTTTTTCGCTGGTGATCAGCGGTGCAACATTTCCCAGGGGGGACCCGCTGGTTTTGGTTGCGCCTGCACGCACTCTCAGTGCCAGGCCTTTTTGCTCCAGCCGTTCAAAGTCTCTCCGGATCGTTGCTTCAGATACATTTAGACTGGCGGCAATCTCCTTGATGGTAACGGTCGTTTCGGCCTCCAGCTTTTGCAGGATATAATCCATTCGCTCTGTTGCAATCATATAAAAACTCCTTTGATCCCGATATTCAGCAGGCGCTTTTTCGATAAATCAAAACGCCTCAAAAAGATTCCTTTGGACAATGAGCCCCAAAATCAAGGTGGGATAATTTATATTATTAGAATACATCAAAATTGAAAGATAAACAAGCAAATTCTCAAATATTCTGCAAACTATCTTGGATTTGTGAAAAGAATACGCAAAATGTGACAAGTACTTTATCAAAGCTTTCATTATAAAGGAAGAACAAAAAACGAGGAGGGCAATTCAGATGAATTATCCGGCTTACATATCACCTTCAATTGCGTGCTGCCCGCTGGAGTGCCTGGAAGAGCATGTGCACCGCCTGGAGCAGCTAGGGATAGAGATGTTGCATGTAGATATTATGGACGGGAATTTTGTGGCAAATTATTGCCTAGGAACGGAATTTATTCCCTTGTTGCACAGGATAACAAAGCTCCCCTTGGATATTCATTTGATGATCCAGCGTCCCGACCAAAAGCTGTCGTTCATCCCATTTGAGAGCGGGGATTATGTAACTATCCATGCCGAAAGCACACCGCATATTCAAAAAACACTGGCGGAAATACGCCGGCGTGGGGCGAAGGCGGGACTTGCGCTGAATCCCGCAACGCCCCTGGATTATTGCCGCTGGATGCTTCCGGATATTGATTTGCTGCTGGTAATGACCATCAATCCGGGATTTGCCGGACAAAAGCTAGTTCCCCAGACGCTGGATAAAATACGGTGCGCAAAGGAACTGTTGGAGCGGGCTGGAAGTACGGTCCTCATCGAAACGGATGGGAATGTGTCTTTTATCAATGCGGAGAAAATGCGCCGTGCTGGAACAAATATATTTGTAGCGGGGACTTCCAGCCTATATACTAAGGAAGGAACCCTGGAGGAGAACTATCGAAAACTTCGTTGCGCCATTGCGCAGGGGGAGGAGCACACAAAATGATTTACAAAGGGAATCCGGTATCTGCTGGCATAGCAATCGGCAGTGCCTTTGTGTACGATCCCAAGATTCTGACTGCTCCGGAGGATGCACCGGTGCTTCCGATGGAATGTGAACTGGAACGCTATGAAAACGCGGTGCAAGCAGCGCAGGCAAAGCTGCGGGAAATACAGGCCGCCTTTACTGGTAAGGATGATGATAAGGCGGAGATTTTCAGTGCACACCTGGATATGGTGGACGATGAAGAAATCTCCGAGGAGATCCGTTCGGCTATTCATGCCGGTACCGGTGCGGCAAAGGCGGTGGAACAGGTATACCAGCGGTATGCAGATCTGTTGGCAGCCCTGGATGATGACTTTATGGTGCAAAGGGCGCATGACTTGTTGGATGTGCAGCAGAGGCTCTTGCGCATCCTACTTGGTGCCCTGGAACAGAATCTTTCCCGGCTGGATGGCCCGGTAATCGTCATATGCGATGATCTAATGCCTTCGGATACGGCGACTATGGACCGGGCAAATGTGCTAGGCATCGTTGCCCAAAAGGGCGGCTATACCTCACATTCGGCCATCATTGCCCGCGGGTGGGGCATCCCGGCGGTGCTGGGTATCCCCGATATTATGAGCTGTGTTTCTTCGGGGGATACGATCGTGCTGGATGCCATTGCGGGGAATTTGCACAGCGAGCCCACTCCGCAGGAGCTGCAAAATGCCGCTGCACAGCAGACTATGTTTATGGAACAAAAGAGTATAAGCGATAAGTTTCTGTATGCTCCGGGCAGGACCCTTGATGGTGTTCCGGTGGAGATTGGCCTAAATATGGGCAAGCCTGCGCCGGAGGTGCTGGAGACTTCCACCGCAACGGATTATGTGGGCCTGCTTCGTACGGAGTTTCTTTATATGGAATCAGACCACATGCCTACGGAGGAAGAGCAGTTTGCAGCTTATAAAAAGGTGCTTCTGGAATATGGGGAGCGCCCGGTGACTCTGCGGACGCTGGATATCGGTGGGGATAAGTCACTCCCTTATTTCGCGCTTCCCAGGGAAGATAACCCCTTTTTGGGTATTCGCGCACTAAGGCTTTGCTTTGAAAATGAGGATATTATGCGCACCCAGCTTCGCGCGGCGCTGCGGGCTTCTGTGTACGGAACGCTATGGCTGATGTTCCCCATGGTCTCTGGCCTTGAAGACTTTACAAAAGCGCGTATAATTGTACTGGAAGAAAAAGAGCGCCTGTGGCAAAGCGGTGTGGCAGTGAGTGATCATATTAAGCTTGGCGTTATGATAGAAACCCCGGCGGCGGTGATGATGGCGGACCAGCTGGCAAAGCAGGTGGATTTTGCCTCCATCGGCAGCAATGACCTGTGTCAGTATCTTACTGCGGCTGACCGGATGAATCCTGCGGTGGCGCAGTACTGCCGTTCTTCCCATCCAGCCATTTATAGGGCAATCGCGATGACGATCCAAGCTTTCCGCAAGGAGAATAAGCCGCTTTCGATCTGCGGCGAGTTGGGCGGCGATAAAAATGCTGCTTGTGTGCTGGTTGGTATGGGGATGCGTAAGCTTTCAATGTCCATCCATGCGGTGCCGGGTGTCAAACAAATGCTATCTCGCTACGAGTTACCCTATTTGGAAACATTGGCAGAAGCGGTGCTGCAATGTGCGAATGCTGATGAAGTTGAGCGGTGTATGGGCGAATTTCTGCACGGCTAAGTGATTGACAGTATTCTTGTAAGGAGAAGGGTGAGACTATGTATCAGAGAAAAACGACCATTATTAATCGTACAGGGATTCACGCAAGGCCGGCATCGGTCTTTGTGAATGAGGCAAAAAAATTTCAATCCAATATTACCATCTGCAATTTGAGCCTAAATGAGCAGAATAACACCGCAAACGCAAAGTCCATTATCAAGGTGCTGACACTGGCCCTGTCACAGGGCTCGGAGGTGGAAGTGAGTGCTGAAGGTGTAGACGAAAAGGAAGCAGTCGATGTTCTGATTGAATTGATCGACAGCGGTTTTGGTGAAACCTGATTAGCTGACTTAGTTAGCAAAGTATTTTAAGAAATGGGGTCGCTGACTCCATCGGCAGTAAAAACATTTAGGGAAAAAGGTGCCCGCTTCATCCACGCCCTCACCTGTGAGGAAGATATGGGAAAACGCAAGGTGAAGAATTCTCTGCCTCCGGCAGCGCTCGAGAAAAAAGCCCAAAGCAAGCGCACATTGCTTAATACCGCAAAAGACCGCCCCGAAAGGCGGTCTTTCCTGTATGGTCGGAGTGAGGTGATTCGAACACCCGGCATCTTGCTCCCAAACTTATCGGGAATACTTTTTCCGCTCGTTTATAGCGGTTTTCGGCCATTTTCTATTTATTTTACTTACTCTTTGACCCTCTTTTCTCCGCTGTTTCCGGGTGTTCCGGAGCCGTATGTGGTAATCTATGTGGTCAAAAACGCTTCCCGCCTGGTTTCCGGTGAAGATTCACCGGTGCCGGACGGGAAGCGTTTTGCATTTCAGATTGTCTGCATTGTAACTCTAAGCAGGCGGTTATGCAAGAGGTTTCTGCAAGGGTGGCAGCTCAGCAGCTGCGGCGCTATAGACAAAGAAATACCCGCATGCCTTTGCTCTCTGAAGATAAAACTCGCTTTCCCTCAATAACTATCGCATTCCCGTAATTTAAGGGACATTTTAAGGGAAAGTATATTGAAATACGAGAATGTACTTGTTCATGAGCGTCGCTTTTTACACGGCCTTACCCGAAGAAATACTTCTTCATGTCTGAGACACCGCCATCCTTATCACAGAACCATTCGTAATCAGAATGGCAATTCTGGCAATGAGCAATTACATCGAAGCCGTCGGGTGAATGCTGGTTGGCGGTAATGTTCATGACCTCCAAGAGCCTTCCACAAGCCGGGCAGGACCTACTCTTCTTTGTCTGACGAGTAGCACATTCTCTCTGCTCAACCTCAAGCACACGTAAAAGGTTCTGCCAAAGATTCGGGTTCGGCTCATGCTCTGCGTAGTCTTCGAGGTGCCGCCGAATATCATCGGCAGCCAACGCAAGAAACTTATCGTCCAGAAACCGAATGTGGCGCTTAATATAATCGGAAACTACTGCGGGCATACATGTGTTTCTGCCCATCGCATACCGCATTGCCGACAGCAGGATCAAGCGAAAGTCAGAGTCACAGATCGGAGCGAGCAGGTCCTGAGGGAACAGCAGAAACTCCTTGCCATTATTCATGTATACGCGCAGTGGTCGCTGCTCATCCGTTACCAGATTCAATAGGCTGTTGGCTTGATCCTTCAGTTCATCAATGGTGATCGATTCGTAGTCCTGAAACGGGCTTGCTTCATAATTCATCATTTGACCTCCAATCAGTTTGTCCTCACGATGAGGTGTTGGCATTGTAGCTCTGACTGCCCGGAGGTTCAACTGTTTCTTTTGCAGCTCGAAAAGAAATCTAATAGAGTCAGAATTCGTGTGAATTTATCATTTTCTTGCTTTTCCTGCCCGAATGTGCTATCATTATAAACAACGCTGTCAAGTGTTGGAATAGGCCTTGGCAGTATGGCTGCAATAGACCGAGTGCTCTGCCAAGTGGCAGAGCATTTTTTGTATATCGGTACGGAGGAGATATTTTATGTCTGTGAGTTATAAAAAACTCTGGAAGCTACTCATCGATAAGGACATGAAGAAAAAAGACCTGTGCGAGAGAGCTGGTATCAGCCCAGCATCCGTCACCAAAATGGGACGGAACGGACATGTCACCACGGAGATACTCGTGAAGATTTGCACAGCGCTGGATTGTAGAATTGAGGATATTATAGAAATTATTTAGAGTATACAAAGCAAAGGAGAAAAGTGAGGTATGGCTTTTTCACAAAAACTGAGTTTACGCGCATATAGTTTCTCTTTTAAGAAGTGGAAGGGGAAAAATCCAGAACAAACATTACCGCTCAACGCAAAAGTCATCTTCAATCGTTTACAAGACGGAGAAGAGCGAACCTATGAATATACATCCGCGCTCGATTTAATCGTTGACTTCATTGGTGCCAACACGGATGTAGATGATAAAGAAGTCCGCCAACAGCTTTTCAATTGCTCATTTGATAGCACGAACCAAGGGGAAACGGACACATATCGGTATTTGATTTTTACTGTTTACGCAGGGTATTATGGATATGCATCTAAATTGGTAAACAGGAAGACCAAAAGTACAGTTCACAAAAAGAGTCGGGATGAGGCCGATGTCAAACCTTTTTATGTTGTAGTGGTCATTCCAAAAGATACTGAGATAAGTAAGGCGCAGAGAGGACTTATTCTCTTTCAGGAAATTGGAATCTATGGCGTAAAAACCGTAACAACGAAGGCGATGCAAGAATTCTTTTCAAAAAAATTGGGACTAACTTTCAGAACTCAAAATCTGGCCCCGGACTTTTATCTAAAAAAATTATTTGAGAGTGGCATGATACAAAAAATCAAATTAGCACGAAATGTTCAAAGCAATGATACAGCTGATAAACTTTATGGCGCAGGATACGGCCGTGAAGAACGTACCCTGGTACCAATCAAAATCACCAACCAGATGAAAGCAAAATTGAGACACGTCTCAGAGGCAAAATATAATTACTTCACGTTTGATAACCACGATTATCCTGAGACAAAAATGGTAGTAAAGATTGGAGACAGACTACGGACGATAGATCTTCATGGGTTAGATGAGTTGTCTGTCGAAGAAGCGCTCCCTGATGAACTACTGCTACCGGACGGTACAATCGATTTCCCTAATTTTGAAACCCATATGCTTGAGGTCGCCGAGGAATACACTGAGCATTTACCAAATAAGTTTTAAATTAGGGAGTGAATGGTATTGATAATTGAGACAATAGTGGAAGTGTTGAAAGCATGCGTATCACCTGTGGCACTGTTCATCCTTGCCTTGATGATTCTGATTGTCTATATTTTTAAAGCAGGAACTAATTATTTAAATATCAAAAAGATTTTCAAAGATTATATATCGATATTTTCTAATGCAAGAAAACACCTGTGGTTATTCTGGGGAGTGCCTGTACTTTTATCCGCCGCACTGGTGCAGGTCACTGCGCTCACAAGTGAATTAGCAGAGCATCTATCTGTATTTTTATCCATCCTAATTTCTGCGTTTTTTGCGATGTTATCCATCCTGGTAAGCAAAGATACATCGAAACAAACTGGAAAACTGTATGAGCAAGTTTTAAAAGAAACTGCGTCTACAGTTTTGCTGGAGATAGTTTTATGTATGATGGCTCTAATAATTTCACTGGCAATTATCTTTTTGTCTGATAGTATAAAGTATGGGGTGCAAATCATTATTAGCGTATTTGAATACTATTTAGTATTTGTTATGGTTCTAAATATGCTGATACTTATTAAACGATTCAAGGCTTTGATTGATAACGGATAATAAACAGTACCATCTTGAAAACGAAAATGAGAAGTTATTGCTGATTTCTGAAGAAGCCTGTGATATAATAAAAATAGACCAACGATCCGGCGTCTGCCGGTGCTAACATGAGCTACGGCTCGGTCTATGAAAAATAAGCGAGCTGAC
>ERZ1106963.2283-NODE-2283-length-19476-cov-4.481232_pt1 | contig 19476 bp, 14 predicted proteins | sample MGYA00403681_ERZ1106963 | MGnify/ENA primary metagenome ERZ1106963 (study PRJEB35170, sample SAMEA104062407) | human gut metagenome | biome: human gut; feature: human-associated habitat; material: faeces | place: Denmark | collected 2012-05-03 ...
ATAACATGCATACAGCATATCCGTTACCTTTGTGTCCTTAGGATTTCTTTTTCCCGGTGCACTAGGCACTACATATCTTCTCTCTTTGTCTGCATGGATAATCTTACCAACCTTTGCAAACTGTTCTGCACTTGCAAGAGAGCTTCCACCGAATTTCACAACTTTAATCATTTTTTCAAACTCCTTCGATTCTGTTTCTCTATTATCACCGGCCGATCACAGCCAGCCGTCACTTTCCTGATTGCAGTTTTTCTTTTTCCCGGTCAGGACTAACGACTATATCTTATCATAAATGCAAATTTCGTCAAACTATTTTTCTTAAAATAAAGCGGTTTTTCGGCTTTTCTGCATTCTCACTCGAAATTATGTCAACCACTTATAATTTATGATTATAGCACTTAAAATCAGAAGTAATAATATGCTTGTTACGATTTACCGCGCAAGAAGTCCACTTGTAAGAAAATCGGCGAGCTCGATCATATTCTGCTGTGATCTTAAGTAAATTTCAATATCTGTCTCATAATCGCCGTCCAGATATGCTTCCATCTGCTGACGTTCCATATCAAGATGATCGTAGAACATTTTTCTCAACTCTGTCTCGTTGTAGGCCGGTGTCTGTCTGCTCAAAAAGGATGCGATTTCCTCCGCATTGATATACCAGTTTTCCATAGCTGCTCCCGAAAAAGCCGGATCAGCCTTTAAGCCGGCTGCAACTTCATCGGTCAGACGCAAATGCTCCATAAAAAGTTTGCGGAATCTCTGCATTGCTGAAGCCGGATAATACTGAGCAAAAATCGCAAGAATCTCCTCTGCATTTTTGTACACGGCGTCTTTCCACGCATTCTGGCTTGACAGGTTTTCAAAAAAACTGATGAGATAGAATTTTACAAGTGTAATATGATTGAGCCATGCCATGCGCATGCGCTGTCGCAGATCCACGCCCATGTTGTTTTCCGGCTGTGTTGTGGTTCCCGGGCGTGTTGCAGTTCCCGGCTGTGTCGTAGTTCCCGGGCGTGTTGTGCCTCCCGGCTGTACCGTAGTTCCCGGGCGTGTTGTGCCTCCCGGCTGTGTCGTAGTTCCCGGGATAATGACAATTCCACCCACAGGAGTCTTAGTTGGTTTGTTCGTGTTCCCCTCGGATGGTTTGCTCTCATTCTCATCCACATATCCCTCTCCCGGGCAGATCGTCAGGCGCATTCCCGTCTGAAGATTGTATGGGTTCACCCCGGAATTGAGCAGGATAAGTTCGGTTACGGTTGTATGAAACTGTTTTGCAAGTTTGTACAGAGAGTCTCCTTCCTGTACACGATAACTGATTCGATTCTGACAATACATATTTTCTTCCATAAAAATATTTTCAGATTATTCTATGAAATTCTGCGCATTTGGTTACAGGGAGGTTTGCTTTTGAACTGCGCTGGTGGGTGGTGTTACGGATTTTCGCAGGTTATGTCGTATTGCATGCCAACATAGTGTATAGAAATATAAAAAATAGAACTGTTTGTTTTCAGGAACGCTTCCGCTTGTTGTCGCTGGCAGCGGTACTAAGAAAGCATCCATCGTGATTTCAAAATCCAATTACATTGTCTTTTGAAATCGCAATGTCTGCTTTCTAAGGACCGGCCGCTCCCAAAATCCTGAAAACAAATCAGTTCTATTTTTTATTAAGCCAAGACTGTGTGGCATGCAATATCCAGATTGTGAAAATCCGTCAATCCAGAATACGAGCGGCAGAAATCAAAGCCAACCAAAGTTCCATAACGTAAATTGCAGATTTTGTGGTGCAATTCACAGCGTTGATTGGGCATGTATAAGAGTTCTCTCACAAGTCATTCACAGCGTAAATGAAAAGAAAAACGATATAAACAAATATTATTTTCTTCGTGAGCTATGAAGATGGGATTCTAAAAATATTTTCCCATGGTGAAATTATAGAACACTTCCAGAGCTGACGCTTCCATTGAAAGAGGCTGCTGCGGCAGATGAGCCACTGTCGCAGGTGGCTGTATCTACAGTGCCTGCATCGGCGGTGGCATTTAACTCGGCATTCATCTGAGCATTCATCTGAGCTTCCATCTGCTGTAATTCACTCATCTGCAGTCCGACATAGGACAGATCGACCGTTGCTGCACCGGCTGCCGAGGAGCTGCCCCCGTGTTTGTAATCCATGGTATTTTGCAGATACTTCATATCTGCTTCGTTGATGTTGCTGCGTTCTTCATTGCGGTGCATACGGCGTTTGCGGATGATCTCCTGACGTCTTGATTTCTCTTTCTGTACCTGTTGGATCTCCTCCGCCGCCATCTTTTGTTTCAGATCATTTTCTTTCTGGTGGATACGGCGTTTCACTTCAGACTTCTGCTGCATTTCTTTTGCTGATTTTTCACGTTCATATTTCCGCTGTAAATTTTCTTCCTGTTTCAGATTAGACACCTTGGACTGGGCGCATTTTACCATTCTTTTTGCGTGTGCGAGGGCAATCTGTACCTCACTGTCATCATATTCCCCGGTTCCGAGGCAGTGCTGTAAATTATTGACGGTGCTTTTTGCCTTGGTGAGAACTGCAGCGGCAGTCCGCGACTTTGTGGCGCGGATAAGCTGTGAGGAGATTTGTTTTGCATTATAATTAAGAGATTTTTTGGTTGACTTCCCTGTGCTAAAGGAACTGCTTTTGGAAATTCCAGTGTTTCTTGTGTTGATCGTGGCAGTGGAGAAGCCATTCATCGTTCCGCCAAAATAATTGCTTACGGTTAAGTTCATCTTTATTTCCTCCGTGAAATAAATTTGACTACTTGTTTCGATAATTTATATATCGGCAGGTTGGAGAAGTTTGTTCAGTTAAAAAATTCTTTTCAGAAAACATAAAAAAAGGTATGATAGGAACTGAAGTTAATCGGATTCGAAAAGAAAAACAAAGATTAGATTGCAATGAGGCACAATATGAAGAAAAAGAATAAAAATAAATCGTTAGTTAGTCAGACAATCCATATGTTTGTAATTCAAAGTGCATTGCTTGGAATTGTAATTGTTACCTATATTTGTGTCTCATATTACACAGTTTTGGAAAACATGCAGACAAGTAGCAGAAATCTGCTTCAGTTATATGGAAAAGAACTTGAGAATAAACTTGAGAATGCAGACATGCTGTTAGAGCGTTTGATTTATAAAAATAATGATTATGATATGCTTCAGAGCGAAAAAGAATCAGAACGATATTATGCTTCCATAGAGATAAAAAAAATTATACAGGAGCAGATTACTTACGATCAGTATGTGGATGCCGTTGTGATTGGAGATAGTACATATGGAAGCTGTCTGGATTATGAGAATAGCGATATGGCTTATCAGGAACGTGAAGATTTACGTCAATATGCCTTGGAGAGAGCAAAGGAAGGTAGTGCAAAAGCAGAGTGGATGATTGTGCGGATTGGATTGCAGAATTATGTGTCCAAGATGTATGTATGGCAGGGAAGATCAGCCGGTATTTTCATTTCTGTTGATCATTTTATGGACAATGTAACGAAAAAGAATTTGCAGAAAATTTTTATATTATTGAAAGATGAGCAGCAAAAGGTATGGGGTGGATGTGGAAAACAGGAATTTACCTGTGAAATTGGGAAAGAATTACAGGCGACACCTCAAAGTCTCGGTGTGTATAAGAATGATTATACACTTGCCGATGGGAAATTGCAGTTATCGGCGTATGTAAGTAAGTCTCAGGTTGTTGGACAAATCCGGTGGAACATGATATTAGTATTATTCGTAATACTGATACTGGCAGGCTTTTCAGTGTTTTTTATTAACTTTTTGCGAAGAGAAATGCTTGCACCAATGGGACATATGCAGAGAAGCATGGAACAGATGCAGACTGGAAATCGAGAATATCGTATTACAAAAGAATTTGAAAGCAATGAATTTATTGTATTAAAAGATGCGTTTAACCGTCTGATGGATGAGATCATGAAGTTAAAAATCCAAAGCTACGAAAAACAGATAGATCTGCAGGAAACAGAAATTAAATGCATAAAACTTCAGATAAGACCACATTTCTTCCTGAATGCAATGACCACAATCTCAAGTTTGAGCCAGCAGGGAAAAAATAAAGAAATTGAAAGCTATATCAGTGCGCTGTCAAAGAACATACGCTATATGTTCCGTGCAGGTTTGCATACAGTGTCACTGCAGGAAGAAGTAACACATGTAGAGAATTATTTTGAAATGCAGAAGTTGAAATATCCGGGATGCGTGTTTTACTATATAGACATTAATCCGGAAGTGAGAGAGTGGAAGATTCCACAGATGATTATCCATACAATCATAGAAAATGAGTATAAGTATGCAGTAAATATCAATCAGATGCTTACGATTCTAATCAAAGCATCAAAAGCGGATGTAAATGGCGAGGAGATGCTTTATGTTGAGGTAGAAGATGATGGAGCCGGATATCCTAAAGAAGTACTCCAATTTTTTGAAAATCAGGAAAATACGATTTCAAAGACAGGGGAGCGTGTAGGTTTAAAGAGTGTGAAACGGATGATGGAACTTATGTATGAGCGTGAAGGATTATTTACAATCAGTAATATTGAACCACATGGATGTAAAAATACATTCCGGATACCAGCGCATGCAGTACAGGAAATGAAAGAACAGAAACAGATAAAAATGGATTAATAAGATTACAAAAGAGGATTGTGCAAATGCAGGTTTTAATTGTAGATGACGATATGGCAACGGTGGATGTCATTAAAAATTCAGTAAAGTGGAAAGAACTTGGTGTTTCAGATATATTTACAGCTTATAATATCCAGCTGGCAAAAGAGATTTTAAAAGAACATAATATTGATATTGTAATCAGTGATATTGAGATGCCACAGGGATCTGGAATCGATTTGCTGGAGTGGTTTCGGAGAGAAGAGCTTCCGGGAGATTTTCTGCTTTTGACCTGTCATGAGAGTTTTGACTATGCATCCAATGCAATTAAGTATCAGGCATGTGAGTATTTATTAAAGCCTTTTGATGTGAACGTTATGGAGGCAGCTTTAAAGAAGATTATTTTAAAACGCATGGAAACTCAAAAATTACAGGAAAACAGTGAGTATGGAAAATGGTTAAAGGAGAACCAGAATCATGTTCAGGTTGCTTTCTGGAGTGAAATATTATCGGGACATATTGCAGGGAAAAACGAGATTATAAAGAATGAAATCGAAAACCGTAAATTGCAGATTAACGTAGAACAGGATTATAATCTGATTGTTTCCAAGATAACAGAAATCAAAAAAGACCGAGCAAAAATGAGCCCGGATCTAATGCTTTTCGTAGTTGAGAATATTCATTCAGAGATTTTTTGCGGATGTCCTGATAATAGCTCGGTTGTGTCAATGGACTATGATAATTATTATATTGTTGCGACGGTTTGCCAGAAAAAAGACAGTGAAGAATTAAAACAGTGTTGCAAATTATTACACACAGTTTTTAAAAAAATATTTTCATCTGAAATTACCATGTGTGTAGGAAAGCCTTGTAAGATAGAAAATTTTTATAAAACATTCCACCGGCAGCAGAATCTGATTGAAAGGAACGTTGCATTTTATGGCAGTTATTTTCAGGAGGATGACGCAGCAGAAATTCAGCAAAACATTAAAAATGTTTTTGAGGTTGATAAAATAGAACAATTTTTATCCGAAAAGAAAAAATTAGAAATTTTAAGTTATATGAAAGCAATGCTACATGAAAGGATTTATGATAAGACTTTAAGTGATCGGGTTTTATCCAGAGGGAAAGAGGAAATTCTTCAGGCGGTTTATACTTATTTTGGAAAAAAAGAGATTCAGATATCAGGTTTATTTGTGGATGATAACTTAAATCAGTTAGGTCAGAAAGCTTCGCAATCTGTATTGGATATGATAAGGTGGACAAATTATCTGATTGACTGTACTTTCCAATATGAGGAAAGTGTCCAAAAGAATTATAGTCTCAACGAGAAGGTTGATCAATATATCAGGGAGCATTACAGAGAAAATATTGGAAGAACTGAGATTGCAGAACAGTTTTATCTGGCACCGGAATATTTATCAAAGACTTATAAGAAATTAACTGGTAGAACAATCAAAGATACGATAACAGAATACAGGATTGATGAGGCGAAAAGAATGTTAGAGCGCGGTGAGCGTGTGAGTGATGTGGCAGAAACAGTAGGATTTGACAATTTTACTTATTTTTCTACGATATTTAAAAAATATACAGGCGTGTCGCCAAATCAATATTGCAAAAAATAGAGAATCAGATTTGGTTCTCTTTTTTTTGAAAGTATGTATCCTTTTTTTGAAAGAAAGAACGAGATAAATCTGATAAATTGATACTATCAAAAAAAAAGAGGAGGGTTTTTCAGATGAAAAACAAAAGAGTTCTGGCAGCTTTATTAATAGCTGCAATGACAGTAGGTCTTACTGCATGTGGAGGAAGCTCAGATTCTAACGGATCTGCAGCAGGAACTGAGACTGGAAGCACAAAAGCAGATGGAGATTATGAGCAGGTTACTTATGCATACAGTACATTTAATAATATCCCGACAGAGGAAGACTTAGATGTTGTAGAAGAGGAAATCAATAAGATCACAAGAGAGAAGATCGGTGTGGAGGTTACGTTAGAACCGATCGCATTTGCAGATTATCCGAGCAAAGTAAGTCTTGCTTTACAGGGCGGAGAAAAAATCGATATTTATGAATCCCTTGGTGATTTTAATAATTATGTATCTACTGATATGACATATGAGTTAAATGATTTATTAGATCAGTATGGACAGGGAATTGTAGATGCGATCGGAGAGGACTGGCTTGCAGCCTGCACAGCCGACGGAACAATTTACGGTACACCGACTTTAAAACCAATCGCATTAACACCAATGGTTATCTACAGACAGGATATCGCAGATGAGCTTGGACTGGATATGAGTTCTGTTAATTCCATTGAAGATGTTACTGATATTTTAAAACAGGTGAAGGAAGCTTATCCGGATATGATCCCGCTTGCACCAGTAGAACCAGGCCGTATCGGTTTAGATGTTACTTGGGGAGATGTTGATTTCCTGACAGATTCTATGTATTCTCCAACAGGTGTGTTAATGGGTGATGACCTTACGGTAACAGATTTATATTCTACAGATATCTATAAAGAGAGATGTGAGTTAGTAAGAAGCTGGTACAATGATGGTCTTGTAATGCAGGATGCAGCAACAACGACAAGTGCAGCAGCAGAGACAATGAGTTCCGGTAACTACTTCTGCTACATCGCAGCATATAGCTATCCGGAAGCTGACACAGCAGCATCCTTAGAGGCTCAGTGCGGCGGATATCCGATCGGGGCAAAAATGATCGGCGATGCATATCTTTCCACTGGTGATGTTAATATGGTAAGCTGGATGATCTCTTCCACAACAGATGTTCCGGAAGCTGCTATGAAGTTCTTAAACCTTACTTATACAGATGCGGATGTAATCAACTTACTGATCTATGGTATTGAGGGAAGAGACTATGTGAAAAACGATGATGGAACTGTTTCTTATCCAGAAGGAGAAGATTCTACAACCGTACCATATACAGCACAGTTAAGCTGTGGAACATTAGGAAATTATTTCTTAATGTACTGCCTAGAAGGATCTGATCCGGCATCTCTTGACTGGGAATTAGAGCAGAACAAGATTGCAAAGACATCTCCTGCAATGGGCTTCACCTTTGATTCCAGCAGTGTGAAGACACAGTACACCGCAGTAAACAATGTTATCAAACAGTATATGCCGGGATTAAACTGCGGAAGCTTAGATCCGGATACAGAAATTGAAAAATTTGTAAAAGCATTGGATGATGCCGGATACCAGGATATTTTAAATGCAAAACAGGAGCAGTTAGATGCTTGGGTTGCACAGCAGAAATAAAACAGAGTGACACGGTTTCACAGATATCAAAAGGCTGCCGCATGAAAATGCGGCAGTTCTACAGAAATGGAGAATAGAATGGAAAAGGCAATTGCAAAAAGCAAAAAAAGAAAATTTAAAAATCTGCCGCTCTTTATGATTGCACTGCCGGGAATCGTCTACTTACTGATCAATAATTATATACCAATGTTTGGTATTTTCCTGGCATTTAAGAATTATAGTCTTAGAAAAGGTGTATTCGGAAGTGACTGGTGCGGTCTTCAGAATTTCCAGTTTTTGTTCAAGACCAAAGATGCTTGGATTATGACCAGAAACACAATTTTATATAATGTGGCTTTCATTATTATCGGAACGATCGTTGCAATTGCAATTGCTGTGATGATGTGTGAACTTGGAAAAAAAACACGCGTTAAATTTTTCCAGGCAGCATTGCTTTTGCCGAACCTGTTATCCTGGGTCGTTATTGGATTTATAGCCTATGCATTTTTAAATGCGGATACCGGATTTATCAATAAAACAATCCTTGCAGGACTTGGATTAGACCCGGTATCATGGTATTCCTACACCGGAGCATGGCCGGCAATTATTATCATCGTAAATCTCTGGAAGAACATGGGATATCAGTCAATTGTTTATATGGCAAGTATTTCAGGTATTGATAAATCTATTTATGAAGCCGCAGCGATTGATGGTGCAACCAAAATGCAGCAGATTTTCAGAATTACGCTGCCAATGTTAAAACCGACGGTTATCACATTGACCTTAATGTCGATTGGAAGAATTTTCTACTCTGACTTTGGTCTGTTCTATCAGGTACCACAGAACTCAGGAGCATTATTTAATGTAACGCAGACCATTGATACCTACGTATACCGTGGATTGATGGAATTAAATGATGTTGGTATGTCAGCAGCAGCCGGACTCTATCAGTCATTAGTGGGATTTGCTCTTGTATTGATCGCAAATGGCATCGTACGTAAAGTAGATTCTGAAAACGCATTATTCTAGGGGGGCAGAGATATGACCGAAAGTAAAAGCTTTAACCGGGTGGCAACGATCATCCTTACCATATTAGTCATCATTGCAATGCTGCCAATCCTGTTGATTGTCATTGCATCATTTTCGGCGGAGCCATCCCTGATCCGAAACGGATATACTTACTGGCCGGAACAGTGGAGCTTAGATGCTTATTATTACATGGTAAAGCAGAGTATTATGATCTTAAGATCTTATGGAGTTTCTTTCCTGGTAACCTTTGTTGGTACCGCATTAAGCGTAATTATCACAACCATGCTCGCATATCCAATGTCGAGAAAATCTTTCAAGTATCGTAACGCACTGGCATTTTTCGTATTTTTTACAATGTTATTTAATGGTGGTATTGTACCGTCTTACATTATGTGGACAAAATTTTTCCATATCAAAAATACGATCTGGGCATTGATCATTCCGAACTATCTGGTAAGTGCATTTAATGTTATTCTTGTAAAAAACTATTATCAGAACAGTGTGCCGGATTCTTTGATCGAGGCAGCACAGTTAGATGGTGCATCTGAACTGAAAATCTTCTTTAAAGTCATGCTTCCGTTAGCGGTTCCAACCGTAGCAACGATCAGTTTGTTTACAGGTATCTGCTACTGGAATGACTGGACAAACGGTCTGTATTATATCAGCAATGAAAAGCTGTATAGTATCCAGCAGTTGTTAATGAAGATCATGAATAATATTCAGGCAATGCGTTCCAGCTCGAATGCAGCCCTGATCGGAACAGGTGCGATCGACTTGCCGGGAACATCTATCCGAATGGCCATGGCAGTGATCGGAATTCTTCCGATTATGCTGATCTATCCTTTTGTACAGAAATATCTGGTAAAGGGTGTTGTTGTCGGAGCCGTAAAGGGTTAATTTCATAGAGAAGTGTAGACAGTCTGCACAGAAGAAATAGTAGTTCGTGTTCGTGTGCATATTTCTTCTGCGTGGGCTGCTTTTTTAGGAGAAAAGAATATGACAGTAAGAGAGTTAGTAAATAAGATTAGCGAGAAGACCGGCGTGACACCGCTTCCGGAAGAAAAGACATGCGATCATCTGATGACGGGAAGCTAGGACATGGAAGTAAAGGGAGTTGTTTCGACTTTTATGGCAACCGTTGATGTGATCAGACAGGCAATCGACCTGGGAGCAAATTTTATTATCACACATGAGCCAACCTGGTTTTCAGGGGCAGATGATACAGAATGGCTTTCTGATGATCCGGTTTATCTGGAAAAGAAAAAGCTGATCAAGGAGCATCAGATCGCGATCTGGCGTTTTCACGACCATATGCATATGGATGTAGATGACGGTATTTACCGTGGTTTTGATGAAGAATTAGATTGGGGAAAATACCGTGTAAAATGTGACGGTGACCTTGGATGGTTTGGAGCAGTTTATGAGCTTCCGGAAACAACCCTGGAGGAGCTGGCACATTTTTTCCAGAAAGAGCTGGATATGAAGGTGGTACAGCTTGTTGGTGATCCAAAGATGCCGGTAAAACGAGTCAGTGCGTTGGTCGGAGGCGGAAGTCTTGGACTTGGACAGGAGAATCTTCCGATGCGTCATATGCATGCAGAAAATATTGATGTTGTGATCTGCGGAGATATCACAGAGTGGACACTTTCTGCTTATGTAAGGGATGCAGCACAGCTTGGCATGAAAAAAGGTATGTTAGTGCTCGGGCATGAACGGAGTGAAGAGTGGGGCATGAAACATCTTCCAGCATGGCTTAAGAGTATCACAGAAGATCTTCCGGTTACCTTTGTGGATGCGGAAGAACCGTTTACTTATATTGTATAGGAGGAAAAAAATATGACAATCAGAGAAATTACAGACAAAATTTTAGAGTACCATCCAAAATTCGATGCATCCTATGACGGATGCGACGGCTTCAAATCAGGAAATCCGAACGACGAATGTACAGGCATTGTATCAGCACTTGTACCAACAGTAGAAGTAATCAGAAAGACAGCAGAGTTAGGATGCAATCTTTTATATGTACATGAACCATCCTATTATTCCACACCGGATTATCCGGACTGGAGAGCGGGATTTGAGAACAAGATCTATGAGGAGAAAAAAGCACTTTTAGATCAGTACGGAATTGCGGTCTGGAGGGATCATGACCATACACACGCACACAATCCAGATGGTATTTTCACTGGAGTGATCAAATATCTTGGATGGGAACAATATCGCGTAAATGCAGATACAGAAGGAATGACAATGTACTTTGAGTTTCCGGATATGACAGTGGAAAAGATGAATGCATTATTGAAAGAGAAGATGTGTTTAAACGGAATCCGCTATATTGGAAATCCAAAAGATAAGCTTAAGAAAGTTGCGATTGTGGGACATTTACTGCCGAATATATTTGAACATCAGCCAACAACCGGAGATGGCTTCTGTAAGGAGTATGCAACCGAAGTGATCCGTATAATGGAAGAGGAAGATGTGGATGCAATCATTCCGGGAGAGACAATCGACTGGACTGTGATGTCTTATATCAGAGATGCAGTACAGCTCGGAAAAGTGAAAGCAGCATTCAATGTAGGACATTTCAATCTGGAGGAGCTTGGAATGAAGTATGCCGCGGACTGGATTCCGGAAGTGATCGGGAATGCGGTGCCGGTGCATTATGTGCCGAGTGGAGATATCTATAAATTTGAGTAAATAGAATATCAGGTACAGAAAGTAATATTTTTTAGCGTCGGGATTAGAATGAAAGTCAGCAAAAAGATTGAGTAGATCTTTTTTGCTGGCTTTTCTACATTAGATGATTTATAAAATGAAATTGGTTATAAGGTTGAAATATAAACGTAAAATGTTAATTTCAAACGCAAAATATCGAATGAAATTGATATTTTACGTTTTAAATAGTATAATTTACGTATAAAGAATTGGAAAATTACAAATAAACGGAGGTGGTTTTGATGAAAACATGCAGTGAAAAGGCGTTAGAGTGGAATGTTACGCCTCGTACAGTAAATGCAATGTGTAAAAACGGAAGAATTCAGGGAGCAGTAAAAGAAAAAAGAACCTGGTTAATTCCTGACGATGCAGAAAAACCTCTGGATGGAAGAATATCAACCGGGAAATATAGCAGAAAAAAGACAGGAAAAGAGAAAAAAACACTGCCAGTAGGAATTTCGGATTATGTACGTGCACAATCGGAGTATTATTATGTTGATAAGACGCTGCTGATCAAAGAGTTTTTGGACAGAAAACCATTAGTCTCATTATTTACCAGACCAAGAAGATTTGGTAAAACTTTAAATATGGACATGCTCAGAGTATTTTTTGAAATATCAGAGGATGATACCAGCAAGTATTTCACGGATAAAGCAATTTGGAAATGTGGCGAAAAATATCGCAGACATCAGGGAAAATATCCGGTTATTTTCTTAACCTTCAAAGATGTAAAATTCGATACGTGGGAAGCAACCATAGGCAAAATCCGAGGATTACTTCAGGAAGAATATGGGAGGCATCAGGAATTACTGAGCAGTGACAGGATCTCTCAGTATGAAAGAGAATATTTCGAGAAGATCTTAGGAGCTCTGGCAAATGATGTGGAGCTTACGTCTGCACTTGAGCGGTTATCTAAAATGCTTACAGTCCATTATGGTAAGGCTCCGATTATCATTATCGATGAATATGATACACCTATTCAGGAGGGATATTCAAAAGATTTCTACGATGAAATTATCGGATTTATGAGAATTTTTTTCTCTGGTGCATTTAAAGATAACAAGAACTTGTCTTATGGATTTTTGACAGGAATTCTGCGGATCGCACAGGAGAGTATTTTCAGTGGACTGAATAACCTTTCAGTAAATACTGTGATGGATGAAGAATACGACAGTTTTTTTGGTTTTACAGAGAAAGAAATAGAGAAACTGCTTGCGTATTATGGTATGTCAGAAAAAGAAAATGAGCTCAGAGACTGGTACGATGGATATTTATTCGGGAATGAAGAAATCTATAATCCATGGTCAGTGATCAATTACATCTCAAAAGGATGCATCCCGCAGGCATACTGGGTAAACACAGGAAAAAATGAGATATTCGAAGAAATTATGAATGCTGCAACAGATGATATTGTGGAAAAACTGCATATCTTATTACAAGGTGAGATTGTTATTGCGAGAATAGACCAGAATGTTGTATACAGATCGCTTGCAGAAGATCCGGCAAACATCTATAGTCTGTTGCTGGTTGCAGGATATCTGAAAACACAGAAAAAAGATTTGCAGGCAGACGGCTCCTATCTGTGTGAGGTAACTATCCCAAATAAAGAGATTGCATCAGTTTACAAGAGTGAAATCCTGTCACATTTTTTACAGAAAGGCATTATCACAAGAACTACTGCAAATAAAATCGCAGAAAGCCTTTACGCAAATGACCATAAGAAATTACAAAGCGCTGTGGCGGAATATCTGGATAAATCCATAAGTTTTTATGACGGCGGAGCAGAAGGATTTTATCATGGCCTAATGCTGGGGTTGATAGCCTTGATGGACAATCAGTATAAGATTAAATCGAACAGAGAATCAGGTGATGGAAGATATGATATATGTATGATTCCCAGAGAGAAACGATATCCGGGTATTCTATTCGAATTAAAATGGGAAAAGAATCTGGAAGAAGAGGATCTTAACCTTCTGGCAGAGGAAGCATTGCAGCAGATTACTACATTAAAATATGATGCTGATATGCGAGAAGACGGAATAACAGATATCTTAAGGTTTGGCATTGCTTTTTCAGGGAAGAAAGTCAGGGTAAAGACAATAATATAGGGAATCAAAGAAAAAACGCTGGTTTCGGCAGATAAAGGAGTTCCTTTAAAATGCTGGTTCTGGCGTTTTTTTTGTTTGCACGTTTTGATAGGAAAAATAAGATGTATGAGCAACGGCAATACTGCACTAGAACATTTATGGCAGAAAACTGATGATAAAAGACATATTTTTGAAAGAATATAGAAGATAATATAAGTATACTTATGATAGTGAATTAAACAGTTGCTGATGAAAAAATAGTGTTATCAGAGGAGAAAAAATTATGGCATTTATACATATGAATTTAATATCAACAGCACTTATGAGAACGGTTCCCGTAAACGTGATCATTCCGGCAGACAAGCCGGATTTTCCGGGTATTCCGAAAAGAGAGAACAAACCATACAAAACACTTTATCTGCTGCATGGAGTTTTGGGAAGCTATGTGGACTGGGTGAACGGAACCAGAATCCAGCGTTTTGCAGAGATGAATGATCTGGTTGTTGTCATGCCATCCGGAGAAAATTCTTTTTATGTTGATATGCCAAACGGAAGTGACAATTATGGAGATTTTATAGGGCGGGAATTAGTTGAACTTACAAGAAAGATTTTTCCTTTATCACATAAAAGGGAAGACACTTTTATTGGAGGGCTTTCTATGGGAGGTTATGGAGCAATCCGGAATGGATTGAAATATCATGATACATTTGGATACATTATTGGTTTGTCATCTGCATTGATTACAGAAGATATGGCAAAGCGGAAAGAAAATGATGAAGTGATGTTTTATGAAACAAAAGCATTCGGAGAGAGATGCTTCGGAGATCTTGAAGAACTGCTAAATAGTGATATGGATCCAAAGTATCTTGTGCGGAAATTAAAGGAAGAGAATATAGATTTTCCTAAATTTTATATGGCATGTGGTCTGCAAGATGGACTTCTTCCAAAAAGCGATGAGTTTGCAGCATTTTTAAAAGAAAATGGAATTGATGTTACTTACGAAACCGGACCGGGAGCACATGAGTGGGATTTTTGGGACAGATATATTGAAAAAGCAATCGAATGGCTTCCAACGGATGATACAGTAGAAGGACTTGGAAGCGGAAATATTGGTGACAGATAAAATAACAGGGGGGAGAAAGTTGTGAAAAATCAGCAATTTTATGTCAAAACAGCCAGACTTGCCGTCCCAATCATGATGCAGAATATGATAACAATCGGGGTTAATATGGCAGATAATATTATGGTTGGGTCGCTGGGAGAAAATGCATTGTCCGCGGTGGCACTTGCAAATCAGTTTATTAATATTTACCAGTTCAGCTGTATGGGACTTGGACAGGGTGCATCGATTATGACATCCAGATTCTGGGGAATGAAAAATGAAAAAGCTTTAAAACAGACAATTGCGATCACAACGCGGATATGTCTGGTACTTGGAATTTTGTTTACGGTTATTACATGGTGTTTCCCGGAAATTATAATGAAGATTTTTATTTCTGAACCGGCAGTGATCTCACAGGGTGTCAGTTATCTGAAGGTACTTTCAGTAAGCTGTCTTCTCATGGGGCTGTCTCTGGCATACTCAAATGTCTACCGGAGTGTTGGAAATGCAAAATGGCCGTTATTCAGTTCAATAGGAGCATTTTTTCTGAATATCGGGTGTAATTATATCTTTATTTTCGGGAAATTCGGAGCTCCGGAATTAGGAGTGACAGGTGCGGCACTTGGGACTCTGATCGCCAGGATTTTTGAATTTGTATTTATTTGCATGTATCTTATTTTTTTTGATAAAAAAATAGGATTCAGGATTCACGATATTTTTATGAAATGCCAGAATCTTATGAAAGAATATGTACAGATCAGCATACCAGTAGTGATCAGTGATACATTATATGGATTCGGAAACAGTGCAGTTTCCATGGTAATGGGAAGAATCGGAAGCCAGTTCGTATCTGCAAATTCCATTACGTTGGTTACACAGCAGCTTAGTACGGTGTTTATCCAGGGGGCAGCACAGTCGAGCAGTGTTGTGGTTGGAAATACATTGGGCGAGGGAAATGTTGCACGGGCAAAGGAAGAAGCAGAACGTTTCATGAAAATGGGTATTATTCTCGGAGCATTATCTACGATTATTATTATTCTGATCTCAGACCCTGTGATCAGCTGCTATAATATTACTCCTGAGACTGCAGTAATTGCGAAGGAATTGATGTATTCTATTGGAATCATTATGCTGTTTCGTGGTGTAAACAGTATGATGACTAAAGGGGTTCTGCGGGGAGGTGGAGATACCAGGTTTTTAATGGTTGCAGATATTCTGTTCTTGTGGGTCGCAAGTGTACCTTTGGGCTATCTTGCGGGTGTAGTACTGCACTGGCCGGCGTTCTGGACATATTTTTTCCTGAAAATTGATGAAATAATAAAATGTTTCTGGTGCATCTGGAGATTAAAGAGCGGAAAATGGATTAAGAAAATTTCGGGATAAAGGATTCATAGAATATGGAAAAACAGGCAGGATGTTGATCTGAATATATAGCAGGCTGTCTGTTTTTTGCTGATTTTATGATTCGGAATCCGAAGGGAAAGAGTTGTCCCCTAGAATATTTTTACGGTAATCGGTTGGTGTGATCCCTTCCAATTTTTTGAATACCTGGGTAAAATGTGAAAAGTTGCTGTAACCGAGATCTAAAGCAACCATACTGATTGGAATATTTGGATTTCCAAGCAGATCTTTTGCGATTTCTACTTTTACCTGTAAAATATAGCTCTTGATATTCTGTCCAACTTCTTTTTTGAATAGTTTGGTGAAATATTCCGGACTTAAATGTACGTAGTCTGCAACATCTTTTACAGACAGATTTAAAGAGACGTTGTTTGTAATATATTTTTTTGCAAGAGAAACAGCGTCTTTTTCGGAATCAGATCCAGAAGATACATGGATTGCTGGAATAATAAAGGAAACAGCCTTGCGGAGGGCAGAAGTATCTTTAAAGGCATCCATATATTCATTATAGGAATATTCTTCCGTAAACAGGGATGTGACATCAATCTCGTGCTGATAGGCATAAATGAAAAAAAGCTGTGTCAGTTGTTGATGCAGATCACAGAGAGTTTTTAAGTTTGTCACATTAAGAGATGCAATAAAATCAAGGTAGGACAGAATACTCTCCAGAAGCTTTTCGTACTGTTCAGAGTTCAGAAGGCGATTCCAGTGTGCAATATTATCCGCAACATCCATGGATGTTGCAAAATTTTTTTCCTGCTCAGTGAAGTACAGGGAAGGTTTTTTGTTTACGTTATTTGCTATAAAAGTATCAATCCTGTGAATTTCGGAACGCATCTCAGAAAAGGAAATAAAGTTTCCGATATAAATGGACATTTCAGGACTGATCTGTTTAGATAACTGCTGATAAAATGCATGATAGGAAGAGACAGAGAGATTGGAAAGTGCATCTCCGTTTGCAAAAAGGACGATCACAAACCGTTTACTGGTATTTAATGTGATTAAGTTGTAAATCGGTTTACAAAAACCGCAGAGCCGCAGGCTGTCAGTAATCTTCTGGCGTATGACCAGATCAACAAGGGAAGAGTCAGCTGTATTATCAGTCAGAGGATAAATATCAATGGAGATTAAGCGGATGCAGGACTGTAGAGATAACGGATAATGGATCTCATTTAACAGCTGCAGTGCTTGCTGGCGGTTTGCAGGATTCTGGGAAAAAAGATTTAGAATCGTCCGGTCAGTCAGTTCCTGTTTGTGATTTGTATAAAAAAGACCATCTTTGTAATATTGATTTTTTTCAGCTTCTGTATGGACTTTTGCAATTGCACGTAAAAGAGCGTCTTTAATTTCCTGGTAAGGAGCCGGCTGAACAACATAATCAAAGCATCCAAGTTTGATACTTTCCTGTGCATAGGAAAAATCAGCGTGGGAAGTAAGCAGAATGCAGACAATATCCGGATAGTTTTCACTTACCCAGTGCAGAAGCTGCAATCCGTTTTCTCCCGGCATTTCGATATCTGTCATGAGAATATCAATCTGATTTTCACAGATCAGTGTTTTGGCTTCCTGCACACTTGTGGAAGGAAGTACAGTATCAATCTCAAGTTCCTGATAGTTAATTCCATTCATAAGTCCATTTATTACATTTATCTGATCATCTACAAGCAGTAATGTCATATAGTATCCTCCAATGGCAGGTAGATTAAGGTGCAGGCACCACCTGCCGGTTCATTATAAAAAGTAATATAGTAATTGGTTCCATAAATAAGCTCAATTCGCTTTTTCAGGTTCGTAATCCCGACATGATAATCTTCGTACAGATCACTTTCTTCGCAATTTAATTTATCCAGCATATCTTTGCCATAACCAACTCCGTTATCGGAAAGCTTAAATAATACATAAGGTTTATCATTATAAAATGTTTTTTCAATATGGATAGAAAAACATAGCAGCTTATCAGACTGTGCATTATATTTCACTGAATTTTCCAGAAATGTCTGGATCAAAAGAGGTGGAACCTGGTAATCAGAAAGGGAATTGTCATTCTGCTGCATAAGCAGAATGGGTTTGGAACGATCCATAAGTATAATATTATAATAATCATTCACTTCCTCTAATTCATATTTTAATGGGACCACTTTTAAATTGTCATGAAAAATATATCGCAGGTGGTTGGAAAAAGCCAGTATCATGCGCTGCATCTTCTCGTATTCATGCAGTTCAAGCATATTATAAAGACTTTTTAAACAATTAATAAAAAAATGTGAGCGGGTCTGGAGTTGGAAATATTGCAGCATGGCATGATTTTTTTCATATTTTTCCAGCTGGTTTAGCTTTTCCAGTTCAATTTTCTGGGAAATTAAGTGGGCAAGTGCTCTGTTAATTTCCTCAAATTCCAAAATATTACTTTCATTACACTCAATAAAACTAGAAATATCGTTCTGCCCAATTGATTCTGCAGCAGACGCGATCCTTGTTACCGGGTAGGAGAGTATATCCCGGAAAGAAAGATACATAAAAATAGATAAAATTATAAATATAACAATCATGACAGCAAGACAGAGAATCGCAATCTGGAAGTAAGAACCACCAAAATAATTGACGGACATACAGCACGCGATGGATACATCTGAATTTTTCAATGCCAGAGTATCGATTACCTGTGGCTGTGAAAAAGATAATTTAGTGGATTTCGCCAGATCATTCTGACTGATTCCAAGAAGCTTCATTTCTTCCAGATTCGATAAAATCTGTTCCTGGTCAAAGAAACAGATATGAAGTGAATTGTCCAGGGATGCGTATTCTTCCAGTGCAAAAAAGTTCAGGTCAATCAGGGAACAAAGATACAGCCCATTATATTGACAGGTATACATAATTACGGAAAAACAGTCATTCGAATATGTCTGCCAGTTTTCCAGCGAAGAGGGAGGAGAATCAAGATAGTATTTTTTCAGTTCCTCCTTTAATTCATAGCAGTGTTTGGCGTATGTATTTGGAAAATAAGAACCATATTCGTACATGGATGTGGCAGCGGTATCACTGAATACAAGAAGTCCGCTATAGGGAGAAACCTCACTCTGAAGCATTTTGCGTAGAGTACCTTCATAAAGTATCTTCTGGCTGCTGGTATAGTAATTCGTACTTAACAGATGGTAAGAGGTATCACTGTAGCAGATATCTTTTGTGAAATCTTCCAGCTTTTTCATTTCAGTCTGAAGTGTTGTAGCGAGATC